>OLOZ01000379.1_pt1 | contig 43757 bp, 37 predicted proteins | sample 1673021 | NCBI WGS metagenome assembly OLOZ01 (sample SAMEA3136747, study PRJEB25190) | human gut metagenome | biome: human gut; feature: human-associated habitat; material: faeces | place: Austria | collected 2013 | reverse complement strand
TGGCTGCAGAAGCAGCCTGATATTTTTCAAGGTACTTAGGTTCTACCGTTTACGAATAGAATACGCAAGGGCTTTTGTTTATACTCAATATTGAGAACAAATTGGGTACAAGGATATCAGCAGATTTATAGAAGGTTAATGCATAACAGCAGCAGAATCAGAAAGACAATATTTGCAATGGTGAACATCATAAAGTATTTACCACGTAGTGTCGTCTTTTCCTTAGCAATATATTTAAAGCTGATTAAGCTGGCCATGGAGGCTATTAATGTTCCAAGTCCGCCAATATTTGTTCCGACAATGAGTGCAGAATAGTTCTTTGTAAATCCGGATAAAAGAATGGCAGCGGGAACGTTGCTTATTATCTGGCTGGAAAGGATGGCTGTTAAGGTTTCATGTCCATCTATGATGCTGATCAGAAAATGATTAAATTGCGGAATACATTTCAAATTTCCAATAAAAATGAACAAAGCGGTAAATGTCAGTAGAAGAGAGTAATCTACTTTTTTAAATAAATGCCAATTCTTGAAGAAGATATAGCCAATCACCAGGATGAATGAAATTCTGTAATCTATGATATGTGCTACAACCAAAAGGCAAATTAAAAATAAAATTAGATATCCAATGAGGGATGTTTGGTTCGGAGCTTTTGTTTTGTGTATGCTAAATAATTCACTTATATGATTCTCGGTGGTTGAGCCAGGCTCTCTATGCGCAGCAATCTGTATCCACACAAGAAGCAGCACCAAGGCTGCAATAGAATAAGGCAGCATGAGTCGGATGAGTGCTAATGCAGACATATTGGCTCTGGCATATAAATAAAGATTTTGAGGATTTCCGATGGGAGTCAGCATACTGCCGAGATTTGCGGCAATTGTCTGCATAACAACCGTTCTTAAAATCCAGTAATTCTTTTGCTTTTCTGACATTTTTTTTAGAATAATGATTGCAAGGGGCACAAAAGTAATTAATGCGACATCATTTGTGATAATCATTGAAAAGAAAAAACATAACAAAACAAGCAATACGATGATAGATTTGATGCTGTTGGCTCTGGACAATATTTTTTCGGCAAGATAATCAAATAATCCAATTTCACTCAGGCCTGCGACAATTGACATTAAACAAAACAGAAGACTGAGCGTCCGAAAATCAATATAGGAGAAATACTTGCCGCTTGGATGTACAATAAACATAGATAAAATTGCCAGAATGGCAGAAATAGATAAGACAGTTTCCTTTTGAAAAAAAGTTAATATTTTTCGCAGCATATGCTTCAATCCTTTTCAGTAAAGTAATCAAAGCAAGTATATCATAAAATAAATAGAAAAACAAATAAAGGAGAAATGTGTAATGGAAATTAAGATTCTTGATATGATACAAAACCTGCACACAACAGTCGGCGATCATTTTTTTATAGGCATCACAAAGCTGGGGGATGCGGGAATTATATGGATTTTTTTAACAATCCTATTACTTATACTGCCAAAAATGAGAAAATATGGACTGGCCATGTTAGTCGGGCTTTGCATTGATGTGATTGTATGTAATGGCCTCTTGAAAAATCTTGTAGCTCGCACAAGGCCCTGTGATGTGAACACGGCCATACAGCTTTTGATTTCACATCCGACGGACTATTCATTTCCTTCCGGGCATACAGCAGCTTCTTTTACTGCTGTGGCAGCGCTATATTTTTCAGGAGATAAAAAAATTTGGAAGGCTGCGATAGTACTTGGAATTTTGATTGCCTTTTCAAGAATGTATCTGTATGTACATTATCCGACGGATATTCTGGGCGGAGCTTTGATTGGAATTTTTTCAGGATTTGTCGGAGCCAAAATAGTTTGTTATATAATGAAAAAAGGAAAATGAAGCAGATTATTTGATTTTGCTGTATCTTTAATATGAATATGATAAAATAGCGGTAAAAGGAGTTTACCATGAAAAAGAAACGTCATCATATATGGAAAAATATTTTAATAATGGCGGTGGTTTTTCTGGTTGCATCTGGCAGCAGTTTTATTTTGCAGAAAACAGGTGTGCATGAACATATTACCGCTATTTTTATTTTTGCAGTGTTTCTGACATCTATTTTAACCGATGGCTATATTTACGGCATCGTATCGGCGCTTGTGGGAACACTGGCTGTCAACTATGCGTATACTTATCCCTTTTATGCCTTGGATTTCAGATTTCAGAGCAACATGATTTCTGCAGTTGTCATGATGGCGATTGCTGTATTGACAGGCATGCTGACAACACAGGTCAAAACGCATGAAGCAATCAAAGTAGAGAGTGAAAAGGAACGTATGCGTGCCAATCTCCTGAGGGCGGTATCCCATGATATACGGACACCCCTGACAACCATTTATGGGGCCAGTACCACATTGCTGGAAAGCGGAGAAAATTATACAAAAGAGCAGCGGATAAAGATCCTGAAGGGGATCCAAGAAGATTCAGATTGGCTGATGCGCATGGTGGAAAATCTTCTGTCCATTACACGCATTGATGAAGGAAAGATCAAGATTATCAAGACCCCTACCGTTCTTGATGAACTGATTGATTCTGTTATGGTCAAGTTTCACAAGCGTTACCCGCAGCAGGAAGTTTATCTGGACTTGCCGGAGGATATTATTATCATCCCAATGGATGCCATTTTGATCGAACAGGTAATTTTTAATCTGCTTGAGAATGCAGTTCTACATGCAGATGGGATGACGGAACTGATTTTGAAAGTATTTGTGCTGGGCCAGCAGGTTGTCTTTGAAGTCAGTGACGACGGATGCGGTATAGAAAAAGATCGTCTCAGCGGTATATTTAACGGCAGCTACCATTTATTTGAGGATAAAGCTTCTTCCGCTGACAGCCAAAAACACAATTCCGGTATAGGGTTATCTGTCTGCCAGACAATCATCAAAGCCCATGATGGTGTGATCGTGGCTGAGAACAATGCCAAAGGCGGTGTTGTTTTCAGATTTTCACTTAACAGAGAGGAGACGTCAGAAAGTGAATAATAAATACAAAATTCTTCTTGTGGAAGATGAACAGAATATCAGTACACTGGTAATGACCATGCTTGAGACAGCAGGATATCAAGTAATCCCGGCTGGAACATGTGCCATGGCCAAAACATTGTTTATTTCTTATTGTCCGGATCTGGTCATTCTGGATCTTGGTCTGCCTGATATGGATGGTATGACATTTCTTAAAGAAGTCAGAAAGAACTCTCTGACACCGATTATTGTTCTTTCGGCAAGGACCAATGAACGGGATAAAGTATTAGCGCTTGACAGCGGGGCCAATGACTATGTTACAAAACCCTTTGGTGCAGCTGAACTGCTGGCCAGAATCCGTTCTGCATTGCGTAATTGTTCTCACAGTGCAGATTCCGGTAAACTTCCGGGCGGTCGTTTTTCTGTACAGGATCTGGAAATTTTATACGACGCCAGACAGGTTTTCATTAAGGGCAGGGAAATCAAGCTGACCCAGACGGAGTATAATATCGTGGCATTACTGTCCGAGCATTGTGGCAAAATGATGACGTATTCCGCGATCATCAAAGGAGTCTGGGGCTATCCGGATGAAGGCAGTGTTAAAAAGCTTCAGGTGAATATGGCCAATATCCGCAAGAAATTCGGCGTGAAGCCGGGAGAGGCTACCTATATTACCAACGAGTTGGGCGTCGGTTACCGGATGAACAGCGATTAGCAATATGTAACCTGAGAATATGACAAATTTTATCAATTACTGGACAACACAAAAAAATATATGTAAAATGTAGGATAAACCTAGAAAATGTTATTTTACCGGTTACAAACAAAATCAGGAGGATGATATCATGTTAAAATGTTTTAAAAAGATTAACAAGAAAGATACAGGCGTTTTTGCAGCAGGTCTTTTATTCGGAACAGCAGGTATTAAACTGCTTTCCAGCAAAGATGCCAAGAAACTCTACACAAACTGTGCAGCCGCTGTTTTACGTGCGAAAGAGTGTGTATTAAAGACAGCAACAACAATCCAGGAAAATGCTGAAGATATCTATGCAGAAGCACAGCAGATTAATGAAGAGAGAGCCGCAAAGGATGCAGAAGAATATACAGATGTTGAGGATGTAGAAGAAGCTGAAGAAACAGCAGAAGAAGCATCTGAGGAAAACGAGGCGAAATAATTCGCATGAAATTCGTTGTAAAACATGAAATAAAAGGAAGGATCCGTGTTCATTTTTGTCAGAAAAGAATGACTTTTGAAGAAGCGGATACTTTACAATATTATCTGGATTCCCAGGAAATGATCACATCATCCAAAGTCCAGGAGCGTACACAGGATGCGACAATCTGCTATACAGGTGAGAAATCGGCAGTCATCGCTCTGTTAAGAAGCTTTCATTATGAGAAAGTGGATGTTCCGGATGTTTACAGACAGAATTCCGGAAGAGAGACCAATCGCGAGTACTGGGATAAACTTGTAACAAAAGTAGTTGTTCACTATGGCAACAAATTGTTTTTGCCGATGCCAATTCGAACAGTGATCACAGGTGTAAAGTCTGTGAAGTATATTTATCAGGGTATTCATACACTGCTTCAGCGTAAGATCGAGGTACCTGTTCTTGATGCGACAGCCATCGGTGTTTCCATGTTCAGAGGTGATATCAGTACAGCCGGTTCTGTTATGTTCCTGCTTGGTATTGGTGAGATTCTTGAAGAGTGGACCCATAAGAAATCTGTGGATGACCTGGCCAGAAGCATGTCGCTGAATATCAGTCGAGTATGGCTGTGCAATGACGGCCAGGAGATGCTTGTGCCTACAACGAAAATTCAGACCGGTGACCTTGTCCGTGTTCATATGGGCAATATGGTTCCGTTTGATGGTACTGTTGCAGAGGGTGAAGCGATGGTGAACCAGGCTTCTCTTACCGGTGAGTCTGAACCTGTCCGAAAGTATATAGAGAGCACGGTTTATGCAGGCACAGTGGTTGAAGAGGGTGAACTGACTATTCGCGTCAAAGAGACAAACGGTTCCAGCAAGTTTGACAAGATTGTTACGATGATCGAGGAGTCAGAGAAGCTGAAATCCGGACTTGAGAGTAAAGCAGAACATCTTGCAGACAGACTTGTACCGTATACGTTATTGGGAACAGGCATTACCTATCTGTTGACAAGAAATATGACGAAGGCGATTTCTGTGCTGATGGTTGATTTCTCATGTGCGTTGAAACTGGCTATGCCAATCTCTGTTCTTTCGGCGATTCGCGAAGCCAGCAACTATCATGTGACTGTCAAAGGTGGAAGATATCTCGAAGCTATGGCAGAAGCCGATACCATTGTATTTGATAAGACAGGTACCCTTACGAAGGCTCAGCCGACTGTGAAACAGGTGGTTGCTTTTAACGGTATGAGCGAAAACGAACTCCTTCGTATTGCAGCCTGCCTGGAAGAACACTTTCCGCACTCCATGGCCAAAGCAGTTGTACAAGCAGCCATTGACAGACATCTGGTGCATGAGGAGCTGCATTCAAAGGTTGAATACATTGTTGCCCACGGTATTTCTTCCAAGATCAACGACAAGAAAGTTGTTATCGGCAGTTATCATTTCGTATTTGAAGATGAGAAATGTGCCGTGCCGGATGGTATGATGGAGGCCTTTGATAAACTGCTTTCAGAATGCTCACATCTGTTTATGGCCATTGATCACGAATTGGCTGCAGTTATCTGCATTGAAGACCCACTGCGTGAAGAGGCGGCTGCTGTTGTCAGGAAATTGAAAGAAACCGGCATCAGCAAGGTTGTTATGATGACCGGTGACAGTGACCGTACAGCGAAGGCCATTGCAGCAAGAGTTGGTGTTGATGAATATTATTCAGAGGTTCTTCCCGAAGACAAAGCGTCCTTTGTTGAAGAGGAGAAGAAGGCTGGTCGTAAGGTTATTATGATCGGTGATGGTATTAATGATTCACCGGCATTATCTGCAGCGGACATCGGTATTGCTATCAGCGACGGTGCTGAGATTGCCCGTGAGATAGCAGATATCACAGTTGGTGCCGACAGTCTGAATGAACTGGTTACACTGAAACTGATCAGTGACGGCCTGATGAAACGTATTCACAAGAATTACAGATTCATCGTCGGATTTAATACAGGACTGATCGTACTTGGTGTTGCAGGTATTCTGCAGCCGGCAACATCTGCCTTATTACATAACACATCTACACTGATGATCGGCTTGAAAAGTATGCAGGACATCCTGTAAATAAAACAATCCAACAAAAAAGTACTTCTATTTTTCTATACATGGATTTTAGAAAATAGAAGTACTTTTTTGTTGGCGTTTCTTTTGTGGGAATGGGTATTATCTATATAGCCGTTTCATGACGATCATTCGCAAGGATAAAAAGAAAAGACCGGAAACTCAGAAAGCTTCCGGCCTTGCCCCTGCCAAGGAGTCGGCGTGACAGGATTCGAACCTGCGACCTCTACGTCCCGAACGTAGCGCTCTACCAAGCTGAGCCACACGCCGCCGACTTGTTTATTATGCATCAAATCAAGAGATTTGTCAAGGTTTACCTGCAAAAAAAATTTCTTTTTAAAAATTTTTAAAATTATTAAAAAAATTGTTGACAATTAAAACAATTTGATGTAATATAGTCTTTGTCAGGTCGGCCTGACACGGACAAAGAATGGAATCTTAGCTCAGCTGGGAGAGCATCTGCCTTACAAGCAGAGGGTCATAGGTTCGAGCCCTATAGGTTCCATTGCGGCGAGATAGCTCAGTTGGCTAGAGCATGCGGTTCATACCCGCAGTGTCGAGGGTTCGAATCCCCCTCTCGCTACTCGACTTTTTATCCTTTTAGGGATTGACATAATGCAGTTTTTAATGTATTATGTGAGATGTCGAATGATGAATTGAACAGAAGGGAATCTTAGCTCAGCTGGGAGAGCATCTGCCTTACAAGCAGAGGGTCATAGGTTCGAGCCCTATAGGTTCCATTGCGGCGAGATAGCTCAGTTGGCTAGAGCATGCGGTTCATACCCGCAGTGTCGAGGGTTCGAATCCCCCTCTCGCTATCAAAGAAAAGCCTTGTAAATGTTGATTTTACTGGGCTTTTTGTTTTTCCTTTTTCAATTTAGAAAGGTGGCGCAGTATGCATACAGTAAGTGATAAAACAGAAGATGCCATTCTGGTTGTCAGTTTCGGAACCAGCTACAATGACAACCGCGAGAAGACAATTGGCGCCATTGAGACAGCGATTGCCGATGCTTTTCCAAAGTGGACGGTTCGAAGAGCTTTTACAAGCCGAATGATTATCCGGAAGCTAAGAGAAAGAGATGGCTATAGAGTAGATACGGTTGAGGAAGCGCTTACACATGCCAGGGAGGATGGTATCCGGCGGTTAGTCCTTCAGCCGACACATCTGATGGATGGCAATGAGTATATGCGCGTTGCAGAAACAGCCGCCGCATGGCGTTCTCAATTTGATCAGCTGGTACTCGGTGTACCGTTGCTTGGCAATGAAAATGATGACCGGGCCGTGATGCAGATCATTACTGCAGATACGCAGGCCTGTGATGACGGCGAAACAGCGATTTGTTTCATGGGGCATGGCAGTGATGCGGCAGCTAACGCCATTTACAGTGATTTTCAGCAGAGACTGCACAGAGCCGCTTACAGAAATTACTATATCGGCACGGTTGAAGCGGATCCTACATTGGAGCAGCTGTTGGCACTCGTTCGAACAGGCGGCAATTACAAAAGAGTCCTGCTTCAGCCGCTGATGGTCGTTGCCGGAGATCATGCCCATCATGATATGGCAGGTGAAGATGACGAATCATGGAAACGCACCTTTGAAAAAGCCGGCTATGAAGTGACATGTATCGTCAAGGGGCTGGGTGAATTAGAAGGTATCCGGAATATTTATGTCAGTCATGTGAAAAATTGCATCAAACAGATGTTATGAAAGGAAACTTGAAATTGATTTTTTCCTATGGTATGATTAAAGGCAGGAAAACGAAATGGAGGCTTTAATAATGACAAAAGTAGATGTTGTAAGAGCAGAAATGGTCAAGGCAATGAAAGCCGGAGATAAGGAACGCAAGAATGCATTATCGATGCTGTTAAGCGCATTGAAGAATGCCACCATCGATAAGAGAAGCGATCTGACTGAAGAAGAAGCTGATGTGATCGTCCGCAAGGAGATCAAGCAGACACAGGAGACTTTAGATACGACACCCGCTGAGCGTACAGAGATTATTGAGGAGTGCAAGTTCCGTATTGCAGTTTATGAGGAATTTGTACCGAAGATGATGGAAGCAGATGCGATAGAAGCTGTGATTAAAGAGACATTGGCTGAACTTGGCATTGATGCCCCGACAGTTAAGGATAAAGGCAAGATTATGAAGGTTCTGATGCCGAAGGTCAAAGGCAAGGCAGACGGCAAGCTTGTGAACCAGTTGTTATCCGGTATGTTTGTATAGATATAAGCAGAGTACACATGCGTGCACTCCTTGAAAATCCGCGGGTAAGTTCTTCTTACAGCGGGTTTTCTGCTATAAGGGGATTTTGCTGTTTGTTATGTACAACACAAGATGAGGCAGCAAGATGATAGAATTGAATGGCACAGAGAATTGAATAATACAGAGAACAGAAAGGACAGATTATGAGAATAGGAATGGGATATGACGTACATCGTCTTGTACCTGATAGAGATTTAATCATCGGAGGTGTGAAGATACCCTATGAGAAAGGATTGCTTGGTCACTCAGATGCAGATGTCATGCTGCACGCTGTAATGGATGCACTGCTTGGCGCTGCTGCTCTTGGTGATATCGGCAAGCACTTTCCGGACACGGATCCTGCTTACAAAGGAATTTCCAGTGTCAAACTGTTGGAGCATGTGGGCAAACTGATTGAAGAGAAGGGTTATATTATCGGCAATATTGATGCGACAATTATCGCGCAGAAACCGAAGATGGCTCCGCACATTCCGCAGATGCGCCAAAATATTGCAAAGGCACTTAAGATTTCCGAAGATCAGATCAATGTGAAGGCAACGACAGAAGAAGGTCTTGGTTTTACCGGTGAGGGCGCCGGCATCTCATCTCAGGCTATCTGTCTGTTGGAAGAAATCGGCAATTTCGGTGGAAGAGATGTGATGTACGAGACTTCCTATGACCCATCAGCAGGCGGCTGTGCAGGCTGCGTCGGCTGCAGACAGTAGGTGTGTCATGAATTTTGAACATTTTATAAAAAAAGAAATGGAACCGCAGGATTATGATATTCTGCTTCCGTATTTTAAGATGCGTTACTCCCATACATGCGAGAACATCCTTGTCAGCAATTTTATGTGGAAAGACTATTATCATACCCATTATATCCGGGATGATCATGGACTGATCTGGCTGATGGAAGTCGATGGTCAACCGGTGACTATGGTGCCTGTATGTGCCAAAGAAGATCTGAAACATTATTTTGATGTGGCAGAGGCTTATTTTAATAAAGTTCTCCACAGCAAACTGACAGTATGTCTGGCCGACAAAGAGGCCGTTGAACTTCTTGATCTTGATCATGAGAAATATGACATTCTGGCTGTCCGTGATTATTATGATTATGTTTATGACGCCGAGAAACTGAGAACATTCAGTGGCAAAGCGTATCACAAAAAGAAGAATCATCTCAACGCATTTAAAAAAGCCTATGAGGGCCGATATGAATACCGAAGTCTTTCCTGCGGATGCCATCATGATGAAATTATGGCTTTTCTCAGGAAATGGGAAGCCAAGAGAGATCTTGAGGATCCTTTCCATCGCGATGAATATGAATTAAACGGAATAGATTATCTTTTATCCAATTGCGGTTATCTTGATTACAAAATGGGCGGTATTTATATTGATGGTGAGCTGCAGGCTTTCAGCCTGGGTGTCTATGGCAAAGTGGAGAAAATGGCCGTTATCCATGTGGAAAAGGCCAATCCGGATATCCGCGGTCTGTATCCGATGATCTGCCAGCAGTTTTTGTGCCATGAATTCCCGGATGCCGAACTTGTAAACCGTGAAGATGATATGGGGCTGGAAGGACTCCGTAAGTCCAAAATGTCTTACAATCCAATCTATCTGGAAGAGAAATATGAAATCAGACAAAAGTAATTTGACGGTCCGTTATGCCGATGGAAGGGATACGGATGCATTATATAAGCTGTGGAAAGAATGTTTCCATGATACAGATGCCTTTATGGCCTATTATTTTGACTACTATTTAAGAGATAACCGGATTCTTATATTGGAGCAGAAAAATCAGCTGAAATCTATGATCCATCTGAATCCGTACACATTATCTGTCTGCGGAAAGAAGGTCAACAGCCTATATGTTGTCGGCGTTGCCACTGATGCCGACTTCAGACATCGCGGTGCTATGACACGGCTTTTGCAGCGGACTTTTTCCGACTGCTATGCCGGTAGAATATCTCTGATCTATCTGATGCCTGCGAATGAGGCTATTTATACACCTTTTCAATTTGCATACATTTACAGTCAGTATGTGGAAAAGAAAACGCATACGCCTTTTTCATCCATCCACAATGTTGATATAGCAATTGTGAGGGATATTTCCGCACATCCTGTTTCTTCGGAAGCAGAAAGGCAGCAGCTGGCAGACTGGTCTAATTCGCTGCTTTCACGTCATTATGATGTTTTTACCCGGCGTGATGCCTATTATTTTGAAAGACTGCAGATGGAGAATCAGGCAGACGGCGGTGATTTGCTGCTATTATCTGCCAATGGCAAACAGATCGGCTATGTCTCTTATGCCTGCGAAGAAATCATGGAAATTCGCGAAATTTATTGTGAACCCGAATGGCAGTCTGCTGTTGGTCAATGGGTGCTTCAGGCATTCCGGGACAAAGAAGGAGAACTCCTTCCCCTGGTTCAGGCACCTTTTATAGCCGATGCGGCGGATGTCCGCGGTATGAAACGTCCGATCATTATGGGGCGCATCATTGATGCTGCAGAATGGATCAAATGTATGCCGATCCGGAATATTTCACTGGATATAGCTATCAGTATCATTGATAGATGGATTCCGGAGAATGAAAGCACATGGTATTGGCAGATAAGTCCGGAGGGCAATTCATTTGAACGTACGGAAGAGCCATGGGACATTTGCCTGGATATTGACACATTTCTGCAATGGCTTTCAGGATACATTCCCGCGGATGAACTCATCCGTCAGCACCGGATTTTGCTGCGCACGGATTGGCAGGAAAACGACGCCATGCATACATTGAAACAGATTCCTGTCCTGCATGGTCTGATGATCAATGAAATCGTGTAGACAGATGCCAATATCTGACATAAAGAGGTTGACAAACCTGCATTTTTTGCATAGACTAAACTTCAGATAAATGCAATTATTTATGGAGGAAATCATGAAAATATTCAATACATTAACGAGAAGAAAAGATGAATTTGTTCCCATTGAAGAAGGAAAGGTGCGCATGTATGTCTGCGGACCGACTGTATATAATTATATCCATATCGGCAATGCACGTCCGATGATCGTTTTCGACACTGTACGCCGTTATTTTGAATATAAGGGATACGATGTGAATTATGTTTCCAACTTTACAGATGTAGATGACAAGATTATCAAAAAGGCCAATGAAGAGGGCGTTGATGCCTCTGTTATTTCAGAACGCTTTATCAAGGAAGCTCAGAAAGATATGGCAGATATGAACGTAAAAGAGGCTACACATCATCCGAAGGCAACAGAAGAGATTGACGGTATGATCGATATGATCCAGACATTGATCAACAAAGGTCATGCCTATGCCGTGGATGGCACTGTCTATTTCAAAACCCGTTCCTTCAAGGATTACGGCAAGCTTTCCAAGAAGAACATTGATGATCTTGAAGCCGGCCACAGAGAAATCAAGGTTAACGGTGAAGAAGGCAAGGAAGATCCGCTGGATTTCGTTCTCTGGAAGCCGAAGAAAGAAGGCGAACCGTCCTGGCCTTCACCATGGGGAGACGGCCGTCCGGGCTGGCATATTGAATGCTCTGTCATGTCCAAGAAGTATCTTGGTGAACAGATTGATATCCATGCCGGCGGTGAAGATCTGATCTTCCCGCATCACGAGAATGAAATTGCTCAGAGCGAAGCCTGCAATGACAAGGAATTTGCACATTACTGGATGCATAACGGTTTCCTGAATATTAATAACGTGAAGATGTCCAAATCCCTTGGCAATTTCTTTACCGTTCGTGAAATCGCCGAGAAATATGATTTGCAGGTACTGCGTTTCTTTATGCTCAGTGCCCATTACAGAAGTCCTCTGAACTTCAGTGCTGAATTAATGGAGGCATCACGCAATGGTCTTGAACGTATCCTGACAGCCGTTGATCGTCTGCGTACATTGAATGTACAGGGAGAAGCATGCACTGAGGAAGAGAACGAACAGATGAAAGTATTTGATGCCCTTGTTGCCAAATACGAAGCTGCCATGGAAGACGATTTCAATACAGCAGATGCTATTTCTGCTATTTTTGAGATGGTTAAGGCAGCCAATATTCATGTAACAGAGACTTCTACAGCTGCTTTCAGAGATCAGATCCTGTCAGAAATTGTCAGACTGTGTGACGTACTTGGTATTAAGACTGAGAAGAAGGAAGAGCTGCTGGATGATGAGATCCAGGCATTGATCGACGAACGCCAGGCAGCAAGAAAGGCAAAGAATTTTGCACGTGCGGATGAAATTCGTGACGAGCTGCTTGCAAAGGGCATTATTCTGAAGGATACAAGAGAGGGTGTCAAATGGAGCAGAGCTTAGAATCCTTTAGTGCATGGTTTCGCGAACTTTATCATTTGGACAAGCCGGATGTCAGGGAATATTCTGCCCTGACACTGGCCTATATCGGTGATGCAGTTTATGAGATCATTATCCGATCTTATATTGTGGGCAAAGGCAATGCGCCGGTAGAGCGCCTTCACAAGCGTTCCAGCCGTCTTGTAAAAGCAGAGACCCAGGCTAACCTTATCATGGCTATTGAGGATCAGCTGACAGAAGAAGAACATGCCGTCTACAAACGCGGACGCAATGCCAAGTCTTATACAATGGCCAAGAATGCCACTATGTCGGATTACAGAAAAGCAACAGGCTGTGAGGCTCTGGTTGGGTATTTGTACCTGACGGAGCGCTATGAAAGGCTGACGGAGCTGATTCATACCGGCCTTAAAGCACTTGCCCTGATAGATTAGATGTCTGCCAAATCATACAGATCAAATGAGACAGCAGATATCTCTGAACAAGAATATAACGCGAGGTAAATATGGGATATACAGAATTAAAAATAGAAGGCAGAAATCCGGTCATTGAAGCGTATCGTTCCGGCAAAACCATCGATAAGCTTTTTGTTCTGGACGGATGCCAGGATGGCCCTGTCAAAACGATTACACGTGAGGCCAGGAAACAGCATACCATTATCAGTTACGTATCCAAAGAACGTCTGGATCAGCTTTCTGAGACACATCATCATCAGGGAGTAATTGCCATTGCAGCGGCTTATGATTATGCATCCGTAGACGATATACTGGCCAAAGCCCGTGAAAAAGGTGAAGCACCTTTTATCTTTCTTTTGGATGGCATTGAAGATCCGCACAACCTGGGTGCTATCATCCGAACAGCGAATCTTGCCGGTGCCCACGGTGTCATCATTCCGAAGCACCGCGCCGTAGGTCTTACCGCCACCGTGGCCAGAACATCCGCAGGTGCTCTGAATTTTACACCGGTTGCCAAAGTGACGAATCTTGGAGCAGCCATGGATGAGCTCAAGAAAGAGGGTCTGTGGTTTGTCTGCGCAGATATGAAGGGTGAAGTGATGTATCGTCAGAATTTGACAGGCCCGATCGGTCTTGTCATCGGCAACGAAGGCGAAGGTGTCAGCCGTCTTGTTCGTGAGAAATGTGACTTCACAGCATCGATCCCGATGAAAGGTGATATCGATTCTCTGAATGCATCTGTTGCTGCAGGCGTACTGGCTTACGAAATTGTCAGACAGAGAATGGGCAAATAAAACCTGCCAATAGAATAAGACTTCGCACCTGATGACAAAAAGTGATGCCAAAAAGGTGCGAAGTACTTAAAAGTATTTCTTGACATGAGTCTATCTTATATGATATAGTAATCAACGGACAATTCATTTTGTTTGCTGATGTGGCTCAGAGGTAGAGCACTTCCTTGGTAAGGAAGGGGTCACGGGTTCAATTCCCGTCATCAGCTGGAAAGCGGTCTTCATAGGAAGGTCGCTTTTTTGTTTTTATTCGATGTTCAAAAATTGTACTTTAAAATATGAATTTTACGTTTATGTAACAGAAAGGCACCTATTATGACATTGACACAACTCCATTATGTTATTACAATTGCAGAGACGAAATCTTTTAATAAAGCGGCTGAGAAGCTTTATGTTTCCCAGCCCTCCTTGACCAGCGCTATAAAAGAACTGGAAAAGGAACTGGGAATTTCTATTTTTTACCGCAACGGCCGGGGAGCAGTGCTGACCAATGATGGAACGGAATTTCTTCTATATGCCAAACAGATTTACGGACAGTATGAGAGTGTTCTTGAGAAATACGGCAAAGGCGGATCTTATAAGAAGAAGTTTGGTGTATCCACCCAGCATTATTCTTTTGCAGTCAAGGCCTTTGTGGATATGGCAAGAGAATTTGATATGTCCAAATACGAATTTGCCATCCGCGAAACCAGAACCGGTGAAGTCATCAGCGATGTCAATACCATGAAGAGTGAAATCGGTGTTTTATATCTATGTGATTTCAATCGTAAATCTATGACGAAGCTTTTGAAAAATGACAATCTGGAATTTCATCATCTGATTGACTGTCAGGCTTATGTATATCTATGGAAAAACCATCCGCTTGCAAAAGAAGCATCCATCCGTTTTGAACAATTAGAAAAGTATCCTTGTCTATCTTTTGAACAGGGCGACAACAGCTCTTTCTACCTGGCAGAGGAAATTCTATCTACCAATGAATATCCACAAGTCATTAAGGCCAATGACAGAGCGACCATGCTGAATCTCATGATTGGCTTAAATGGCTATACCCTTTGCTCCGGCATCATCTGTGAAGAACTCAACGGCAGCGACTGTATTGCCGTACCATTCCATGCAGACGAACAAAATCCCAACAGCCTGATGGAAATTGGCTATGTAACCCGAAAGAATACCATACTCAGCCAGATGGGAGAGCGCTATATCCACTATATCAAACAATACCTGAAAATCGAATAGCAGCCGCGTCTGCAGCCTCGGCCTGAATGTCCTATTCATAGTTGCCCGGTTATAAAGTCAGTTGCATGAGTTATAAGCTGAATTTATAACCGGGTATTTTTTTTGCATATTGGACAATTAATTCCTAGCATGTTAGTATAAATACAGAAATTAACAAAGGAGCTGCAAGACATGAAACAATTTGCAATCATGCTGAGCAGGAACCGAATGTGGGGCTAAGTTCAGCAAAAGACATTATCGAGTTAAAAAATAAAAATAACTAAGAAAACAAAAAACATACAAGTAGAAATTAAAAACGAATAAAATAAAATTTTTGATTAATCAGGAGGACATTACAATGGCAGATATTAAAGATTCAAAGAACTGGGGATTCGAGACAAAGCAGGTACATATCGGACAGGAACAGGCAGACCCTGTAACAGATGCAAGAGCTGTTCCAATTTATGCGTCCACATCATACGTATTCCATAACTCACAGCATGCAGCTGATCGTTTTGGCCTTCGCGATGCCGGCAATATTTACGGCAGACTGACAAACCCAACAGAAGATGTATTTGAACAGCGTATCGCAGCGCTTGAAGGCGGTGTTGCAGCATTAGCTGTTGCATCCGGCGCAGCAGCGATTGATTATACCATTCAGGCACTTGCAAAAAATGGTGAACATATCGTCGCATCTAAAACAATTTATGGCGGAACCTGCAACCTTCTGGCTCATACACTTCCTTTGACTAACAACATCACGACAACATTTGTTGATCCGGAGGTTGAAGGTTCATTTGAAGCAGCAATCCAGGAAAATACAAAAGCAATTTATATAGAGACACTTGGTAATCCGAATTCAAATCTTGTAGATATTGAGGAACTGTCTAAAATTGCTCATAAACATCACATTCCACTGGTTGTTGATTCAACATTTGCAACACCTTATCTGATTCGTCCGATCGAATACGGTGCAGATATCGTTGTTCATTCAGCAACAAAATTTATCGGCGGCCATGGTACAGCTATCGGCGGTGTCATCGTTGACAGCGGCAACTTTGACTGGAAAGCATCGGGCAAATATCCATGGATTTCCGATCCGAACCCAAGCTACCACGGTGTTGCATTTACAGATGCAGCAGGCCCTGCAGCATTTGTTACTTATATCCGTGCAGTCATCCTGAGAGATACAGGCGCAACACTTTCACCGTTCCATGCATTCATTTTTCTTCAGGGACTTGAAACATTATCATTGAGAGTAGAACGCCATGTCAGCAACGCATTAAAGATTGTTGATTATCTTTCAAAGCATCCGCAGGTAGAAGCTGTTCATCATCCATCACTGCCAACAGAACCTAGCCATGAATTATATAAGAAATATCTTCCAAATGGCGGCGGTTCCATCTTCACATTCGAAATTAAAGGTGATGCCAAGACAGCACAGGATTTCATTGACCACCTGTCCATCTTCTCATTGCTTGCAAACGTTGCTGATGTAAAATCCTTGGTTATTCATCCTGCAACAACAACACACAGCCAGTGCACAGAAGAAGAACTGCTTGACCAGGGTATCAAACCAAACACAATCCGTCTTTCTATCGGTATTGAAAAAGTCGAGGATCTCATTGCTGCATTAGACGCTGCTTTTGAAGCTATAAAATAGTCGAATTAAACGCATTAACAGAATAAAATAGAAACAAAAAACTATAAAAGCTGTTGCTGAAGCCTTTGTCTGAAAATGATTTAGTTTAGGATAGTATATATTTTCGGATAAAAGCCAAAGAACAGCTTTTTTGGCTTTACAATCCTTAAAAATATGGTATGATTTAGTAGTATTCTCTCGTTCGGAGTACAATATCTAACAGAGATACTTGAAATTCATATGTGCAGGCAGGTGGAGTGGCCTGCTGCATTCAGGAGGACCAAAAATGGAAAAAGCAACTGACAATTTAAATGAAAAACCAGCAGTAACGAAGAATTTTATTGAACTGGCGATTGATAAGGATCTTGCAGAAGGCAAATATACCGAGATCTGCACAAGATTCCCACCGGAACCGAATGGTTATCTGCATATCGGCCATGCCAAATCCATCCTTTTAAATTCAGGTCTTGCGCAGAAATATAATGGAAAATTCAATTTAAGATTTGATGATACGAACCCGACAAAAGAGAAGACAGAATTCGTACAGTCTATCATTGCCGATGTAGAATGGCTTGGCGCTGCCTATGACGGAGAAGTGCGTTTTGCATCCAACTATTTTGATCAGATGTATGAGGCAGCCGTAAAGCTGATCAAGAAAGGCAAGGCTTATGTCTGTGACCTGACCGCTGATCAGATTCGTGAATATCGCGGCACATTAAAGGAACCAGGCAAGAACAGCCCTTATCGTGACAGAAGTATTGAAGAGAATCTCCAGTTGTTTGAAGATATGAAAAACGGCAAGTATCCGGATGGATCCAAGGTATTAAGAGCGAAGATCGATATGTCTTCACCGAATATCAACATGCGTGACCCGATCCTTTACCGAGTTGCCAGAATGACTCACCACAATACAGGGGATAAGTGGTGTATTTATCCGATGTATGACTTTGCACATCCGATTGAAGATGCCATTGAAGGTATTTCCCATTCTATCTGTACACTGGAATTCGAAGATCATCGTCCGCTTTACGACTGGGTTGTACGCGAACTGGAATATCCGATGCCGCCAAGACAGATTGAATTTGCAAAGTTATATCTGACTAATGTCGTAACCGGCAAGCGTTATATTAAGAAGCTGGTTGATCAGGGTATTGTTGATGGTTGGGATGATCCTCGTCTTGTAACCATCGCAGCACTGAGAAGAAGAGGTTATACCCCTGAATCCATCAAGATGTTTATGGAGATGGTGGGTGTATCCAAGAGCAACAGCTCTGTTGACTATGCAATGCTTGACTACTGTATCCGTGAAGATTTGAAGATGAAACGCCCTCGTATGATGGCTGTTCTTCATCCGCTGAAGCTTGTGATCGACAACTATCCGGAAGGTCAGATTGAATACCTGGATGTACCAAATAATCAGGAGAACGAAGCGTTGGGTACAAGAAAAGTACCGTTCGGCCGAGAACTTTACATCGAACAGGATGATTTCATGGAAGTACCGCCTAAGAAGTATTTCCGTCTCTATCCCGGCAACGAAGTTCGTCTGATGAGTGCTTATTTTGTCACATGCACAGATGTTGTGAAGGATGAAGCAGGCAATGTGGTTGAAGTACACTGTACTTATGATCCAGCGACAAAGAGCGGTTCAGGCTTTACAGGACGCAAAGTCAAAGGAACAATCCACTGGGTAGCTAAAGAAACAGCTGTTAAGGCAGAAGTACGTCTCTATGAGAACCTTGTTGATGAATCCAAAGGCAGTGTTTACAATGAAGACGGCAGCGTGAATATCAATCCGAATTCACTGACTGTTCTGAAAGACTGTTGTCTGGAGCCGAACTTTGAAGGTGCAGTGGGCGGAGACAGCTATCAGTTTGTTCGCAACGGTTTCTTCTGTATCGACAGTAAGGATTCCAAACCGGATGCCCTTGTTTTCAACCGCATCGTTTCTTTGAAGAGTTCATTTAAATTGAATAAATAAAATACGTGGAGTGTGCTCCAAGAATACTGAAAATGGATGTTGAACAAGCAATTCAACATCCATTTTATGCTATTTACGCGAGCAACGAGCCAAAGTCCGTGCTTGCACGAGACCTTGGCGTTGCTAAGCGCCAGTGGCGCTTGTTTAGCAACGACCGAAACGGAGTGTAGAGGCCGCGATAACTTGAGAAACTCGCGGAGCGTGTTTCTCATAGTTGGCAGAGCATACTCCTTTTGGCTGAATGCAAGTTCTTCTAATACAAAAGTTGTTCTTGGGTTTTTACTCAATTTAACAATTTAAAAATGAGAGATATAGTGAGTATTTAAGAGAAATAATGAGATAATATTATAATATCAGCACATAATCACCTCTGAATAAAGTTGCACATTTTTGAAAAATTAAATAATATATAACCATCGATTAGCACTCAAATCAGGTGAGTGCTAGCAAATGATAATGATGATTATATATCCATTAGAATATCAAGGAGGCATATTAATATGAAGTTAGTTCCATTGGGTGACAGAGTTGTATTAAAACAGTGTGAAGCAGAAGAGAAGACTAAATCCGGTATTATTTTAGCTGGTCAGGCTAAAGAGAAGCCGCAGGAAGCAGAAGTTATTGCTGTAGGACCTGGCGGTGTTGTCGATGGCAAGGAAGTTACAATGCAGGTAGCTGTAGGACAGAAGGTTATTTATTCTAAGTATGCCGGTACAGAAGTGAAGCTGGATGGCGAAGAATATATCATCGTAAGACAGAATGATATTCTTGCAGTTGTAGAATAATCATTTATTCAGACAGACTTATTCCTATATTTTTTAATTATAGATTTGGAGGTAATTACAATGGCTAAAGAGATTAAATATGGCGCAGAGGCTAGAAAAGCCCTGGAAGCAGGCGTGAATCAGCTTGCAGATACAGTTAGAGTGACACTTGGACCAAAAGGAAGAAACGTTGTCCTTGACAAATCTTTCGGTGCTCCATTAATTACAAATGATGGTGTTACAATTGCCAAAGACATCGAACTTGAAGATCCTTTTGAAAACATGGGTGCTCAGATTGTCAAAGAAGTTGCTACAAAGACAAACGATGTAGCAGGTGATGGTACAACAACAGCAACTGTTCTTGCACAGGCTATGATCAATGAAGGTATGAAGAATCTGGCTGCAGGTGCTAACCCAATCATCCTGAGAAAAGGTATGCAGAAAGCAACAGAAGTTGCTGTAGACGCTATCAAAGAGATGAGCTCTACATTAACAGGCAAGGCTCAGATTGCAAGAGTTGCTGCTATTTCCGCCGGCGATGACAGTGTCGGTGAAATGGTTGCAGATGCTATGGAAAAGGTTACAAACAACGGTGTTATCACAATTGAAGAATCCAAGACAATGCATACAGAACTTGATCTGGTAGAAGGTATGCAGTTTGACAGAGGTTTCCTGTCCGCTTATATGTGTACAGATATGGACAAGATGGTTGCTGAACTTGACAACCCATACATCCTTATCACAGATAAGAAGATCTCCAACATTCAGGAAATTCTGCCTGTACTTGAACAGATTGTTCAGAACGGTGCGAAGTTACTCATCATTGCTGAAGATGTAGAAGGTGAAGCATTGACAACACTTGTACTGAACAGCTTAAGAGGTACATTCAAAGTTGTTGCTGTTAAGGCTCCTGGCTATGGTGACAGAAGAAAAGAAATGCTTCAGGATATCGCTATCCTGACAGGCGGTACAGTTATCTCTTCTGAAATCGGCTATGAATTAAAAGATACAACATTTGATATGCTTGGTCGTGCTAAATCCGTTAAGGTTACAAAAGAGAACACGATCATCGTTGATGGTGCAGGTGCTCCGGAAGCAATCAAAGCCAGAGTTGACCAGATTTCTGCTCAGGAAAAAGAAACAACTTCTGATTTTGATAGAGAGAAATTACAGGAAAGACTTGCTAAACTGTCTGGCGGCGTAGGTGTCGTTCGTGTAGGTGCTGCTACAGAAACAGAAATGAAAGAAAAGAAACTCCGTATGGAAGATGCTTTAGCTGCTACAAAGGCTGCTGTTGAAGAAGGTATCATCTGTGGTGGTGGTTCTGCTTATATCCATGCATCCAAGAAAGTTGCTGAATATGCTGCAACACTTGAAGGTGATGAGAAGACAGGTGCAGGCGTTGTTCTGAAAGCACTTGAAGCACCTCTGTTCCATATTTCTGCCAACGCAGGTCTTGAAGGTGCTGTTATCATCAACAAAGTTCGTGAAAGCGAAGTTGGTGTTGGTTTCGATGCACTGAACGAAAGATATGTCAACATGGTAGAAGCAGGTATTATTGACCCTGCAAAGGTTACAAGAAGTGCTCTGCAGAACGCAACAAGTGTTGCTTCTACACTTCTGACAACTGAATCTGTAGTTGCTGAAATTAAGAAAGACGTGCCAGCTCCAATGCCACAGGGCGGCGGAATGGGTATGATGTAATCACATAATACTTTCACAAAAGATGAGGGTTGTCGCAGACTGCGGCAGCCCTTTACTTGTTCCCGCAGTCTGTATCGTGTATAATAGATACGCAGGCATTCTGCACCTGAGCCCACAAGCCGGGCTTTGATTATAGAAGAAATACAAAGGAGAACAAGAATGTATAATGGTGCAAATGGAGATACGTTTTGTGAGGTGCTTGTCAGCCGCAGAAGAGGAATACCCGAAACAGTGACGGCAGCACTGGCTATTATAGTTGGATTACTTTTCTCAGCGGTTATTATTCTGCTGGTACCGATGTTTTTTATTTTGCTTATTCCGGTATGGGCATTGGTGATATTTGTTGTCAGAATGCAGAAGCTGGAATATGAATACATCTTTACATCCGGAGATCTGGATATTGATGTACTGATCGGCAATTATAAACGAAAGACCCGAATGAGCCTTTCCATGGAGAATATAACACTGGTTGCCCCAGAGAATTCATATGAATTGGATGGATACAGGAGAAACCCAAATAGTCACCGTTATGATTTCAGTGCCAACAATGTCATGCAGACAAATTATGTCATTATCGGCAATTGGAATAATCAGCAGATTTACGTTAAATTCACACCCAATGAGCAGATTTTAGATGCAATGTTCAGAACATCTCCGAATAAAGTCAGACGCAGGTAGACAAATGTCAGTCCATGGCGGAAAAATAAATAGTATTAATAATACTAATAAAATAATGGTTGACATTTTTTTTACAGTTTGTTAAACTTTTTAAAAATTAAAGCAAGTCACTATCAATGACAACTTATGATCTGAACAGAATATAGGTTGTCAAACTTATATAACGAAAGAGAGGAATATGCAATGAGCAAAATTATCGGCGAAGGTATTACATTTGACGACGTTTTACTTGTACCAGCCTATTCTGAAGTCATTCCTAACCAGGTAGATATTTCTACATGGCTGACGAATACAATCAGATTAAATGTACCTCTGATGAGTGCAGGCATGGACACTGTTACAGAACACCGCATGGCCATCGCAATGGCAAGACAGGGTGGTATTGGTATTATTCACAAGAATATGTCTATTGAAGCCCAGGCGGAAGAAGTAGATAAGGTAAAGCGTTCTGAGAATGGCGTTATCACAGACCCATTTTATTTATCCCCTGAACATACACTGGCAGATGCAGATCGTCTGATGGCAAAGTTCAGAATTTCGGGTGTGCCGATTACAGAGGGCAAGAAGCTTGTTGGTATTCTGACCAATCGTGATCTTAAATTCGAAACAGACTACAGCAAAAAGATCAAAGAGTGTATGACAAGCGAAGGCTTAGTTACAGCCAAGGAAGGCGTGACACTTGAGGAAGCCAAGAAGATCCTCGGTCAGGCCCGCAAAGAGAAACTTCCGATTGTTGATGATAACTTCAACCTCAAGGGTCTGATCACAATCAAGGATATTGAGAAGCAGATCAAGTATCCGCTGTCTGCAAAGGATGCCCAGGGACGTCTGCTCTGCGGTGCAGGTGTTGGTGTTACAGCAGATATTCTTGACCGTGTAGATGCACTTGTTAAGGCACATGTTGATGTTATCGTTATCGATACGGCACACGGCCACTCAGCCAATGTTCTTCGTACCGTTCATATGGTCAAGGATGCTTATCCGGATCTCCAGGTTATCGCAGGCAATGTTGCCACAGCAGAAGCGACAGAAGCACTGATCGAAGCTGGTGTCGACTGTGTCAAGGTTGGTATCGGACCTGGTTCTATCTGTACAACACGTGTTGTTGCCGGTATCGGTGTTCCTCAGATCTCAGCTGTTATGGATTGTTATGAAGCAGCCAAGAAACACAATATTCCGATTATCGCTGATGGCGGTATCAAGTATTCCGGTGATGTAACAAAAGCAATCGCAGCTGGTGCCAATGTCTGCATGATGGGCAGCATGTTCGCAGGTTGTGATGAAAGCCCGGGCAGCTTCGAATTGTATCAGGGAAGAAAATACAAAGTTTACCGAGGCATGGGTTCTATCGCTGCTATGGAAAACGGAAGCAAGGACAGATACTTCCAGTCAGATGCCAAGAAACTGGTTCCTGAAGGTGTTGAAGGCCGTGTTGCTTACAAAGGCTTCGTTGAAGACACTGTATTCCAGCTCCTTGGCGGTCTCCGTGCAGGTATGGGTTACTGCGGTGCAAGAACAATTGAAGAACTGAAAGAAAACGGACGTTTCGTGAAGATTTCTGCGGCAGCTTTGAAAGAAAGCCATCCGCATGATATTCACATTACAAAAGAGGCACCAAACTACAGTGTCGATGCTTAATCTGTAACTGTTCAGAGCCAAGCAAAATTTCAAACAATAAGTCGGCTGCTGCAGGATTGAAGAAGAATTTTCAATTTTGCAGCAGCTTTTTGCATATTTTTATCCAACAGCCGGATAATAAAAGGATGACCCTTGTTTACGATTAATAGCAAAATGTGTTATAATAGATGGCACGAATGCGAAAATGATCAGGAGGCATAAAATGACAGACAAATTTACTCATATTCCGGCGGCCTATGAAATCGTCAGTCTGGAATATATAGATGAGATCAAATCCCAGGCAGCACTGCTCAGACACAGGAAAACCGGTGCAAGAATCGCTGTTCTGGCTAATGATGATGAAAATAAAACCTTCAATATCGGTTTCAGAACTCCTCCAAAGGACAGTACCGGCGTTGCCCATATTATGGAACACTCGGTTTTGTGCGGTTCAGAGAAGTTTCCTGCCAAGGACCCTTTTGTAGAATTAGCGAAGGGCTCTCTTAATACATTTTTGAATGCGATGACCTATCCGGACAAGACGGTTTATCCTATTGCCAGCTGCAATGATGCAGATTTTCAGAATTTGATGCATGTCTATCTGGATGCCGTTTTTCATCCGAATATTTATATTCATGATGAGATCTTCAGACAGGAAGGCTGGCATTATGAGTTAACAGACAAGGACGCACCCCTTATTTACAATGGTGTTGTCTATAATGAAATGAAGGGCGCTTTTTCAGCACCCGAACAGATTTTATATAGAAAGATCACCGATACACTGTTCCCGGACACCATCTATAGTGTCGAGTCCGGCGGTGATCCGGATGTCATCCCACAACTGACCTATGCGCAGTTTCTGGATTTTCACAGGAAGTATTATCATCCATCCAACAGCTACATTTACCTGTATGGCAATATGGACGTGGCAGAGAAACTGGCTTTTATTGATGAAGCATACCTGTGCCAATTTGATAATACCCGGGTAGATTCCGCTATTGCAAAGCAGGCTCCATTTGCCCACACTTCTGTCACCCGTGGTGAATACCCGATCGGCAATGATGACAGAGAAGACAATGCCGCTTATATGGCATACAGCTGGGTCGTTGGTGACAGCCTTGATGCCAAGCTTTGCCTTGGGTTTCAGATTCTTGAATATGCACTGATGGAAGCTCCCGGAGCACCTTTGAAACAGGCGCTTTTAGACAAAGGCTTTGGGGAAGATATCTATGGTATGTTCGAGACAAGTCTGATACAGCCATATTTGTCCATTATCATCAAGAATATTAATGAAGAAGACAGAGATGAAATTGTTCAGGTGATCCAAACTGAATTAAAGAAGTTGGCAGATGGCGGGCTGAACCACAAGACACTTGAAGGCGCCTTGAATTATTATGAATTCAAGTCAAGAGAAGGTGATTTCGGCCGCTGGCCAAAGGGGCTGATGTACGGATTACAGTTAATGGACAGCTGGCTCTATGATGACAATAAGCCTTTTGTTCATCTGAAATTCCAGGCAGTTTATGATGAATTAAGAGAGGGCCTTTCCAAGGGATATTTTGATGACTTGATCCGACACTATATGATTGATAATACCCACTGTTCTGTTTATCTGCTTTGCCCATCTAAGGGGCTCGCAGCAAGAAAAGAGCAGGCATTGGCTGATCAGCTGGCAGAATACAAGGCTTCCCTTTCAGAGGAAGAACTGGAGCAGCTCATTGCAGCCACCGAAGAATTGAAGCAATATCAGAGTGAACCATCGCCAAAAGAGATCCTTGAAATGATCCCGCTGCTGACAATTGATGATATCCGCAAAGAGGCTGAACCTATCTACAATAAGGTGTTGTCGGAAGAAGGTATTGCTATTCTGCAGCACGAAATTGAAACTAATCGAATTGCTTATGTTGATCTGCTGTTTGATATTTCCCATATAGATGCGGAAGAGGTTCCTTATCTCGGCATATTGACAGAAGTTCTTGGCAATATGAACACAGATCACTATACCTATCAGGAACTGACAGATGAGGTGAATTTATATACCGGCGGTCTTCGGACAGCAGTGAACATTTACGGTCTTCAGGGCAGTGATACTTATAAGCCGCGATTTGAAATGTCCGGCAAAGTCCTGTACAGCAAAGTGCCAAAGATGTTTGAATTATTTGAAGATATTTTACTTCATACCCATTTTGACGATGAGAAGCGTCTGAAAGAGATTCTAAACCAGCTGAAATCCCGTCTTGAAATGGGCTTTATGTCAAATGGTCATTCAACGGCTGTAAACAGAGCCATGTCTTATTTCAACCAGGGCAGCTGGTATAAAGAACTCGTAGAAGGCATTGCTTTCTATCAGTTCTTGTGTGCGATACTGAAAGATTATGACACCAGAAAAACAAAAATCATTCATAAATTGCAGACAATCGGTCAGAAGATTTTCAGAAAAGCATACCTTATGGCGGATATGACCGTTGATCATGAAGGCATGCAAATATGTACAAAGCCACTCGTATCCTTTGCCGGCAAGTTATACACTGCGCCGATGGGCGCTGTCGACTGTGCAGTCAAAACCATCGGCACATGCCCGAGACACAATGAAGCTTTTATCACATCCGGTATGGTACAGTATAATGCCTGTGTAGGCAATTTTGGGGGATCAGGTATGGCTTACAGCGGCAGTATGAATGTGCTGAAGAATGTGTTGGGCAATGAATACCTCTGGAATAATGTCAGAGTCAAAGGCGGTGCATACGGCTGTATGTGCGGTTTTGCGCCAAGCGGCAATGGTTATTTCACTTCTTACAGAGATCCGAATCTTGCAAAGACTTATGATATTTATGCGAATGCAGCCGACTATGTCCGGTCTCTGGCATTAGATGACAGAGAATTGACGAAGTATATCATCGGTGCCGTTGGTGCCATCGACCTACCGATGACAGCTTCTATGAAGGGAAACCGTTCACTGGCAGCGTTTCTCGGGGAACGCAGTTTTGAACAGATACAGAAGAACAGAGATGAGCTTCTTGCAACAACTGTTGACGATCTGAGAGGCCTTTCAAAGGCTGTTGCGTCAGTCATTGAAGCCGGTCATATCTGCGTTGTAGGCAGTGAAAGCAAGATCACAGAAGAAAAGGACCGTTTTGAATACGTGGCACAGCTTACTCAATAGCATACCAAGTGATTCAAAAGCTTTAAGCAGTTCAATTTAGGAAACATAAGACATATAAAAATGTCTTGAGAATCAAACAGGGGAGAATTTATGAATCAACAATACAAATCCGGATTTGCAACATTGATTGGTCGTCCGAACGTTGGCAAATCCACATTAATGAACCATTTGATCGGACAGAAAATAGCCATCACATCCAATAAACCGCAGACAACGAGAAACCGCATTCAGACGGTTTACACAAGCGAAGAAGGCCAGATTGTTTTTGTGGATACACCGGGTATCCACAAAGCCAAGAACAAACTGGGGGAGTACATGGTAACAGTTGCAGAACGCACTTTAAGTGAAGTGGATGTCATTCTCTGGCTTGTTGAACCAACAACTTTTATCGGTGCCGGTGAACAGCATATTGCAGAACAGTTAAGAAAAACGAAAACACCGATTATTCTTGTTATCAATAAGATTGATACCGTAAAGAGAGAAGAAATCCTCAAAAGCATCGACGCATACAAAGATATCTGTGATTTTGCAGAAATCGTTCCATGTTCTGCACTTAAAGGGGACAATACAGAAGATTTAATCAAAGTCATCATGAAATATCTGCCGTATGGTCCGCAGTTCTACGATGAAGATACCGTTACGGATCAGCCGGAGAGACAGATTGTTGCAGAGTTGATCCGCGAAAAGGCCTTACGATCCCTGAATGAAGAAGTACCTCACGGTATCGCTGTTTCTATTGATCAGATGAAAGCACGCAACAGCAGGCTCATTGATATTGATGCCACCATTATCTGTGAACGTGATTCTCACAAAGGCATTATTATCGGCAAACAGGGCGCCATGCTTAAGAAAATCGGTTCTCAGGCCAGACCGGAAATCGAGGATATGCTTGGAAAGAAAGTCAACTTAAAACTCTGGGTCAAAGTTAAGAAAGACTGGAGAGACAGCGATTTTCTCATCAAGAACTTTGGTTACGATAAGAAAGAATACTAGGAAAGATGTGTCCAAATGGCTGAACTGGTAAAAGTCACAGGTATGGTGATCTCAACGATGGCTGTGGGAGAATATGATAAAAGGGTTGTCATTCTGACAAAGGAACGGGGCAAGATTCACGGGTTTGCCCGAGGCGCCAAAAGGCCCGGCAATAGTCTGATGGCAGCTGCACAGCCTTTTGTATTCGGAGAATTTATGTTACTGGAAGGCCGCAGTGCTTATACAATCTCCAGTGTTAAAGTAATGAATTATTTCGAGGAATTTCGAAAAGACATGGATGCCACCTGTTATGGCTGCTATTTTCTTGAATTTGCTGATTATTATGGCCGTGAAAACGCAGATGATCTGGAAATGCTAAAGCTTCTCTATCAGACTGTGCGGGCGCTGTGCAAGAAAACCATTGCCTATCCTTTAATCCGGTGTATCTATGAATTGAAAATTATGGCTGTTAACGGAGAATGTCCGCAATGCTTTGAGTGTGCCTGCTGTCATACAACAGAAAATCTATCTGTTTTCAGTGCCCGTTATCGCGGACTGCTCTGCGAGAAATGCGCCGGACATGAGAAAATGACAACGATTTCTATAAGCCCGGCAGTCATTTATACCATGCAGTATATTATCAGTACACCTATTGAAACAATATATACATTTACGGTCTCCGATGATGTCCTTAATAATCTCAAGTCAATCATCGAACGTTATCGAAACCAATATATTGACAGACGTTTTAAGTCTCTTGAAATATTGACGATGATGGAAGATGTGTAAAGTAAAAGAATTCTCAAAAAGGGATTGAAAAACTGGTATTTTAAGGATACAATGAATGAGACATACACAGACAGGAGGTCATATAATGAAGCATTGCATATTACCGGCTGTATTGCTGTGCATGACGCTTCTGGCCGGATGTACCGGAAGGAAAGTTGATTTGTCCAATGTGACAGAGTCGACGATCGGCGTAAATGGAGACGGTTCTGTCGAGGAAGTTGTAATCGAATCCTTTGACAAGGAGTATTATTCCTTGTCAGACTTGACAGCGTATGTCAACAAGCAGGTGGATGCATTCAATCAGGCCAATCCTCAGGAGCAGCCGAAGGATAAGAAATCGGATGATGAAGAAATTACAGCTGTTTCCGTTCATTATGTTGAGACGGACCCGGATGCAAAAACTGCGGCAATGGCACTTGGATATTTGAATATGGATATCTATGACGCTTTCAATGAGACGGATTTTGAATTTCTTTCAATGGAAGAAGCTGCTTCAGATGAACGTATTGCAGATATAGATGGTCTGGTTGAGGTGAAAAGCGGAGAGGAGACTACTTTTAAAGATCTGTCCGAGCATAAGCATCTTCATCTCATTTATACAGATAGTTCTGTGCGCATTCAGACCAACGGTAAGATTATGTACTACAGTAAAAATGTATCTCTGGTGGATGATCATACAGTTCAGACTTCGGATGATCCGTCAGTGATTCTCTTCAAGTGATCTTTCACTTGATAGCATAAATAAAATTGCGAGGTAAAGAACATGGAAAAAACAATGGAAAAAATCGTAGCACTTGCTAAAGCCCGCGGATTTGTTTATCCGGGCTCAGAAATTTACGGCGGACTTGCCAATACATGGGACTACGGTAACCTTGGCGTTGAATTAAAAAACAATGTAAAAAAAGCCTGGTGGAAGAAATTCATCCAGGAGAATCCATACAATGTGGGCGTTGACTGTGCCATTTTGATGAACCCTCAGACATGGGTTGCATCCGGCCATCTGGGCGGTTTCTCAGATCCGCTGATGGATTGTAAAGAATGTCATGAAAGATTCAGAGCAGACAAACTGATCGAAGATTTCTGTCAGGACAACGGTATTGAACTGGAAGGTTCCGTTGATGGCTGGTCTAACGAACAGATGGTCAACTTCATCGATGAGAAGAATGTCTGCTGTCCAACCTGCGGCAAGCATAACTTCACAGATATTCGTCAGTTCAACCTGATGTTCAAGACATTCCAGGGTGTAACAGAAGATGCGAAAAATACCGTTTATTTGAGACCTGAAACTGCACAGGGTATCTTCGTTAATTTCAAGAATGTCCAGAGAACATCCCGTAAGAAGATTCCATTTGGTATCGGACAGATCGGTAAGTCTTTCAGAAATGAAATCACACCAGGCAATTTTACTTTCCGAACAAGAGAATTTGAACAGATGGAACTGGAATTCTTCTGTGAACCGGATACAGACCTTGAATGGTTCGCATACTGGAAAGAATTCTGTATTAACTGGCTTCAGACTCTGGGTATCAAACCGGATGAGATGAGAGTCAGAGACCACGAAGCTGAAGAGCTTTCCTTCTATTCTAAAGCAACTTCCGATATTGAATTCCTCTTCCCGTTCGGATGGGGCGAGTTATGGGGTATTGCAGACAGAACCAACTATGACCTTTCACGTCATATGGAAGTTTCCGGCGAAGATCTGACATACTTTGATGAAGGCAAGAAAGAGAAATACATCCCATTCGTCATTGAACCTTCTCTGGGTGCTGACCGTGTGGTACTTGCATTCCTCTGCGGCGCATACGATGAGGAGAATATCGGCACAGAAGAGAAACCGGATATGCGTACAGTTCTTCATTTCCATCCGGCACTGGCTCCTGTCAAGATTGGTATACTCCCATTATCCAAGAAATTGGGTGAGAAAGCAGAATCTGTCTATGCAGAACTTTCCAAGAACTGGAACTGCGAATATGACGACAGAGGCAATATCGGTAAGCGATACAGAAGACAGGATGAAATCGGCACACCATTCTGTGTTACTTATGATTTCGATTCCGAAGAAGATGGCTGCGTAACTGTTCGAGACAGAGATACTATGGAACAGGAACGTGTGAAGATTGAAGATCTGACAGCTTACTTCATGGAGAAATTGGCTTACTAAGATGATTTAAAAATACGACTGAAAAGGCATGTGAAAAATGATTTTTTACATGCCTTTTATGTTGTCTATAGTCGAAGAATTGTATAGGCTATTGATAATTGTGCAGTTTATTGGATGATGTATGCATATGCCGAATGATAACTGGCAAATATTTGTTAAATATTCACTATATAGCATTTGCTTTTTAAGAAAAAAGTGCTAAAATATAGATATTGGAACTTGTAGTATATATCATTTTGTAGTGTATTTTGCACATGAATTCAGATGGAAAATATATCAGCGCAGCAGACTTGAATTCTGCACCGGGATTTCATTGTGATTCTAGGTACACAAGCATTTAAGGGGGATTTATAATGCGCAAGTGGGTTTACATGTTTACAGAAGGTAATGCAAGTATGCGAGAACTGTTAGGTGGCAAGGGTGCCAACCTGGCGGAGATGACGAATCTCGGTTTACCTGTTCCGCAAGGTTTTACAATTACAACAGAAGCTTGTACACAGTACTATGAGGATGGACGATATATCAATCAGGAGATTCTTGACCAGATTATGGAAGCTATTGCAAAAATGGAAGAGATTACCGGCAAGAAATTCGGGGATAAAGAGAATCCGCTCCTTGTATCCGTTCGTTCCGGTGCCAGAGCTTCCATGCCCGGCATGATGGACACAATCCTGAATCTCGGATTGAACGAGGAAGTCGTTCATGTCCTGGCGAAGAAGTCCGGCAATCCAAGATGGGCCTGGGATTGCTACAGACGATTTATCCAGATGTATTCCGATGTCGTTATGGAAGTGGGCAAGAAGTATTTTGAAGAACTCATTGACAAGATGAAGGCTGAAAAGGGTATCAAGCTGGATATCGACCTGACAGCAGATGATCTGCACGCGCTGGCAGACCAGTTCAAAGCCGAATATAAAGAGAAAGTCGGCAAAGACTTCCCGGATGATCCGACAGATCAGCTGATTTATGCCATCAAAGCTGTTTTTCGTTCCTGGGACAACCCAAGAGCTAATGTTTACCGTATGGACAATGATATTCCATATTCATGGGGAACTGCTGTCAATGTACAGATGATGGCTTTCGGCAACATGGGAGAGACATCCGGTACAGGTGTTGCCTTTACCCGTGACCCGGCAACCGGTGAGAATCGTCTTATGGGTGAATTCCTTCTGAATGCCCAGGGTGAAGATGTTGTGGCCGGTGTCCGTACACCACAGAAGATTTCTCATCTGCAGGAGATTATGCCGGATGTTTATGACCAGTTTGTTGGTATCTGCCATAAACTTGAAGACCATTACAGAAATATGCAGGATATGGAATTTACTATTGAAAACGGTCATCTCTATATGCTGCAGACTCGTGACGGCAAACGTACCGCTCAGGCTGCACTTAAGATTGCCTGTGATTTAGTGGATGAAGGCATGATTTCTGAAAAAAGGGCAGTGGCCATGATTGACCCGCGTAACCTTGATACATTGCTTCATCCACAGTTTGACCAGACCGCTTTAAAGAATGCCGTTCCGATCGGTAAAGCCCTTGGTGCTTCTCCTGGTGCTGCCTGCGGCAAGATTGTATTTTCGGCAGATGATGCCAAAGAATGGGCAGATCGGGGTGAAAAGGTTGTGCTTGTCCGTCTTGAGACATCCCCGGAGGATATCGAAGGCATGAAGGCAGCTCAGGGCATCCTGACTGTTCGCGGTGGTATGACATCCCATGCAGCGGTTGTGGCCCGTGGTATGGGTAAATGCTGTGTATCTGGATGCGGCGATATCGTCATGGATGAAGAGAATAAACGCTTTACCCTCGGTGGCAAAGAATATCACGAAGGTGATGCTATTTCCATAGATGGTTCAACAGGCAAGATTTATGCAGGTATTATTCCAACCGTTGATGCAACTATTGCCGGTGAATTCGAACGTATTATGAGTTGGGCGGACAAGTACCGCACTATGGGTGTTCGTACCAATGCAGATACACCTAGAGACGCCAGAAAAGCCCGTGAACTCGGTGCACAGGGTATCGGTCTTTGCCGTACCGAGCATATGTTCTTCGGCGAGGGCAGAATTGATGCTTTCCGTGAAATGATCTGTGCAGAGACGAAGGAAGAACGCGAAAAAGCGCTTGAGAAGATTCTGCCGTATCAGCAGGATGACTTTGAACAGATTTATGAGGCCATGGAAGGACTGCCGGTAACGATTCGTTTCCTTGACCCGCCATTGCATGAATTTGTTCCTACAGAGGAAGATGATATTGAGAAATTAGCAAAAGCTCAAGGCAAGAGCATTGATCATATTAAAGGCATCATTCAGGGACTCCATGAATTCAACCCGATGATGGGACACCGCGGCTGCCGTTTAAGTGTCACCTATCCTGAGATTGCTGTCATGCAGACAAGAGCAGTTATCCGCGCCGCCATCAAAGTCCAGAAGGCACATCCTGAATGGACACTGGTGCCTGAGATTATGATTCCGCTGGTAGGCGAAATCAAGGAATTAAAATATGTCAAGAAAACTGTTGTAGAAACAGCGGATGCAGAAATTAAAGCATCTGGTATTGATCTGAAATATGAAGTTGGTACAATGATTGAAATCCCTAGAGCAGCACTGACAGCGGATGAGATTGCATCCGAGGCAGATTTCTTCAGTTTCGGAACCAACGATTTGACACAGATGACTTTCGGATTTTCAAGAGATGATGCAGGCAAGTTCTTAAACGCTTACTATGATGCCAAGATTTATGAGAGTGATCCATTTGCCAAGGTAGACCAGAAGGGTGTCGGCAAACTGATGAAGATGGCCATTGACCTTGGTCGTCCGGTTAATCCGAAACTGCATATCGGTGTCTGCGGCGAGCATGGCGGCGACCCGTCATCCGTGGAATTCTTCAATAAAATAGGTCTGGATTATGTGTCCTGTTCACCTTTCAGAGTGCCAATTGCAAGATTGGCAGCAGCCCAGAGTGCGATAAAAATGGCAGAGGCGAAATAATACAGATGTTAGAGGGGAAAGCAAAATATCCTGTTAAAGGGTAAAATTGCCAACCAATCTAAAAATTGTCCAAACGTAAAAATTGACCTTGTAGGTCTGTAGCAATACAGACCCACAGGGTCTTTTTTATTATCAAAATAGAGCAAAAACCTTGATTTTAGGCGATTTTTCGCACCCTGATAAAACACAAATTTTATTTAGTATTTCTTCAAAATATTTCCGGGTATCTTTGAATTGTTGTTGCAAAGAAGTTGAAGCAAGAAATGTTTTGAAAAACACTGTAAAATCAAGGTATAACAACATCTCTAGCTATAATAATGAGTTATAGCTTCTATTTAAAATATGCATATTTCTTATACACCAATCTGTGGTAGAATAGTAGCAGAGTGACAAGAACAGAAAGGAAATTTCATGATGGATAAAGGAACAATCTTTAAATTTTATAACGACCTTGATACAGACCAGATCATTGCATCACAGTATCTGCTGCTGCCGAATCTGGAGGAAATGAAAGCCCATACTTTCGAATCTCAAGATCCTGATTTTGCAAAGAAGGTAAAGCCTGGTGATTATGTGGTAGCCGGGGAGAACTTCGGCTGCGGTTCTTCAAGAGAACAGGCACCTGGCGTTTTAAAAGCCCTTGGTGTAAAGGCTGTTATTGCCAAATCATTTGCCAGAATCTTTTTCAGAAATGCCATTAATATCGGACTTCCGGCCATTGTCTGTAAAGATCTTCCGGATGATGTTCAGACAGGAGACACCATGGAACTTCATATGTCTGAGGGTACGGTTGAAGCCAATGGCAAGACCTATACATGTACCAAGCTTCCGGAGTATATGCAGCATATTTTAAATCAGGGCGGCTTAATCGCTTCTTTGAACAAAGAGGAGGACAAGTAAGATGGGAATGACAATTGCAGAGAAAATTATTGCCGCTGCCGCAGGTGTTGAGAGTGTACGTCCCGGCGATATTCATACAGTGAATCTTGACAGAATGATGAGCAATGACGGCACAACGCATCTGACCGTTGATATGTACAATAACCAGCTGAATCATCCACATATCGCAGATCCAAAGAAACTTGTTTTTATTGTTGACCATAATGTACCGTCCGACAATCCGAAGACAGCCGCCTCCCAGAAGAAGATGAGAGATTTTGCCAGAGAAAACGGTATTGATTTCTGGGAAGGAAAAGGTGTCTGCCACCAGATCATGATGGAGAATTATGTCTGTTCAGGAGAATTGATTTTCGGTGCAGACAGCCATACATGTTCTTACGGTGCCATAGGTGCATTCGGTACCGGTGTGGGCTGTACAGACTTCCTTTACGGTATGGTTACAGGTACATCCTGGGTACTGGTGCCCGAAACAGTGAAGTTCAACCTGATCGGCAAACTGCCTGATGGTGTTTATGCCAGAGATTTAATCCTTGAGATCATTGGTACCGTGGGTGCCAACGGATGCAACTATCAGGTCATGGAATTTACAGGAGAGGGTGCGAAGACACTGAGCATTTCAGATCGTATCGCGCTTTGCAACATGGCAGTTGAAGCCGGTGCGAAGACAGGTATTTTTGAACCGGATGAGAAAGCCATTGCTTATCTCGAAGAACACGGACGTAAGCCTAAAGCCGTTTATCACAGTGATCCGGATGCAGTTTACGCCAGAGAATATACATTTGACTTATCCAAGATTCGTCCCGTTGTCGCAAAACCTGACTTCGTAGACAATCTCTGTCCGGCTGAAGAAGTGCGCGGTATTAAGATTGATGAAGCATTCCTTGGTTCCTGCAACAACGGCCGTATTGAAGACCTTCGTGTTGGTGCGTCCATTCTCAAAGGGCATAAAGTTGCTGACAGTGTACGTTTTCTTGTTGTCCCGGCCAGCCTTGAAATCTACAAACAGGCTTTAAAAGAGGGCCTGATTGATATCTTTATGGATGCCGGTGCCATTGTCATGAATCCAAACTGCAGTGTCTGCTGGGGCAGCTGCCAGGGTGTTATCGGTGAGAATGAAGTTCTCATCAGTACAGGTACACGTAACTTCAAAGGGCGTGCCGGACATCCAAGCTCCAAGGTTTATCTTGGCTCCGCAGCAACAGTCACAGCATCTGCCATTGCAGGGAAAATTGCTTTAGCTGAAGATATTCAGTAATTCCGTAATCCGTTGAACAATACATAATAACAACATTGAAATGACGATGAGGTGTAACAGACATGGAAAATATGACAGGTAAGGTATGGATATTGGGAGACGATATCGACACAGATATCATTATCCCGACAGAGTATCTGGCCATGAAAACAATCGATGATATGAAACAGTATGCTTTCAGTCCGCTGCGTCCTGAACTGGCAGGCCAGATTCAGAAAGGGGACATCATTGTAGCCGGCAAGAATTTCGGCTGCGGCTCTTCAAGAGAACAGGCACCGGAGATTATCAAAGCACTGGGGATTCAGTGCGTCATTGCAAAATCTTTTGCAAGAATCTTTTTCAGAAACGCTATTAACAACGGTCTGCTTTTAATCGAACAGCCAGATCTTTATGACGATATCAAAGAGGGCGACACCATCACAGTTCATATGAATAAACATGTGGATTACAACGGCAAAGAATATCCGATTGCTGCCCTTCCTGAAAATCTCATGCGCATTATTCAGGCCGGTGGCCTTGTAGGCGCCATGCGCAAACTGAATGGACTGGATTAGGAGAAAGGAGCAGACAATGGGCGAGACGATTATTGAAAAGATTATCAGACATAATACGGGAAAAAGTGTCAAACCGGGTGATATTGTCACAGTCAATGTAGACCGGGTCATGATCCATGATATTTTTATTCCTTTCGTAGCAGAGAAATTTGAAGAAATGGGCTTTTCCAAGCTTTATGATCCGGAGAAAGTCATTTTAATCTATGACCATCTTGTTCCGGCCAGCCAGCTGGATGATACAAGACATTTTCGCATCGGTGATGCTTTTGCAGCCAAATACGGCATGCCTCATGTCCACAGAAGCGACGGTATCTGCCATCAGCTCATGACAGAAGCGGGCTATGTGAAGCCGGGGGATGTTGTTTTCGGCACTGACAGTCATACAACCACCTACGGCTGTGTCGGCGCATTTTCATCCGGTATCGGCTATACAGAGATGGCCAGTATTCTTGGTACAGGCACGATGTGGATCAAGGTGCCTGAAACCATCAAGGTCGTTATCGAGGGCGAACTTCCGGCTAACGTTATGTCCAAGGATATTATCCTTCGATTGATTGGTGATCTTGGCGCAGATGGTGCTACTTATAAGGCCCTTGAATTTTTCGGCAGCACGGTTGACAATATGTCGGTTGCCAGCCGAATGACCATGTCCAACATGGCAGTTGAAGCCGGTGCCAAATGTGCTTTATTTACACCGGATGAGAAGACCGCCAAGTACTGTGACATTGAATTAAATGATTACCAGAAAAGCTTAAAAGGTGATGCCGATGCCGTTTATGTCAGAACACTGACTTATCGTGCAGAGGATTTTGTCCCTGTTATGGCCTGCCCTTCACAGGTGGATAAGATTCGTGACGTCAGCACCCTTGAAGGAACACCGATCGATCAGGTATTCATCGGTTCCTGCACTAACGGCCGTCTTGAAGACCTGGCCGCTGCTGCAGAAGTTTTGAAGGGGCAGAAAGTAGCTGATTATGTGAAGTTGATCGTTACCCCTGCCAGCCGTAAGATTTACAAACAGGCTATGGATCTTGGCATCATGGAAACACTGGCAGAAGCCGGAGCCATCATTACTCATCCGGGCTGTGGTCTTTGCTGCGGTCGAACAGGCGGTATCCTGTCTGATGGTGAACGTGTAGTGGCTACCAATAACCGCAACTTCCTTGGTCGTATGGGCACTTCCAAGGTTGAGATTTTCCTGGCTTCACCAAGAACAGCAGCTGCCTGTGCAGTGGCCGGCAAAATTGTCACTCCGAAATAAACAGACAATCTTTCTAACTGCCCGCAAATTATCATTATAAATAAATTCATTCTATGAAAAACCGTGTTTGTATTTTTTTGTGCAAATGCGGTTTTTCCCTTTTTTTCTCTTCCGTTATTCCGAAATTTGGATTATACTGTTTTTATATTTTTCTGCATCCTATTGCAGATCTTTTGTTTACGATGGGAGGAAATCATATTGAATAAACTACTAAAAACACAATCCGCCCCCAGGATTATTGCCAGCGGCTTTGCCCTGGTAATTTTTATCGGTTCACTATTGCTGATGCTGCCATGCAGCATTCAGCCCGGCACGCATTTGGATTACATTGATGCCTTATACACATCTGCCAGTGCCGTCTGTGTCACCGGCCTGACAGTGGTGGATGCCGGTGATACTTTCACGGCTCTCGGGCAATTTTTCCTGGCTGCGCTGATCCAGATTGGCGGCTTAGGTGTCACATCCATCAGTGCCGGCGTCATTCTGGCCATGGGCAGACGCGTCAACCTAAAAGGGCGAATGCTCATTCGTGAGTCCATGAATCTGGATGCAGACCGGGGACTGATTGGTTTTGTCTATACCGTTTTTAAAGCCACACTGCTAATCGAATTGATCGGCGCAGCATTGAGTTTCATTGTTTTTATACAGGATTATTCCCTGTTCAGGGCCGTCGGTGTCAGTCTGTTCCATTCCGTTGCCTCTTTTAATAATGCCGGATTTGACATTTTTGGTGGCGGACAGAGCATGGTTCCCTATACGGATAATATTTTTCTGAATATCATTACCTGTGTCCTCATCTTTTTCGGCGGCATCGGCTTCCTTGTTATTCAAGAATTATGGCAAAAGAAATGTCAATGGAAGAAACTGTCCATGCATACCAAAGTCGTCTTATCGGTCAGTCTGGCTTTGATCATCATCGGTACTTTATTGATCAAATTAACAGAACCCGTTTCATGGTTATGTGCGCTGTTTCACAGTGTTTCCACCCGAACAGCCGGTTTTGCCTCACGTCCTATCGGTGATTTCGGTGCTCCTGCATTACTTGTGATGATCGTGCTGATGTTTATCGGTGCATCTTCGGGATCAACAGGCGGCGGCATCAAGACGAGCACCTTTTTTGTCTTGATCCGGGGGATTTTTTCAGCAGCCACCAACCAGTCGGAAAAGGCCTTTCATTATTCTATTCCGAAAGATGCCTTCAAAAAAGCTGCTGTTATTTCCATTCTGGCGGCAGGTGTCGTCATCACATCCACCTACATTCTGATGATCCTGGAACCGCAGGTGGATCTGCTGGATGCATTATTCGAAATGACCAGCGCCTTTTCAACTGCCGGATTATCAACTGGTATTTCATCCGATCTGCATCTTCCTGCCAAAATACTTTCAATCATGATAATGTTTACCGGAAGACTCGGACCACTGACCATTGCCTCTTTATGGTATTTTTCACGTGGAGAACTCGCACTTTATCCTGACGGCAATATTGTTGTCGGATAACGTCAGACCAACATTTCAACAGACAGGAGATAAAAATGTTAAGTTTAAAAAATAATTCATATTGTTCCAGGAACTCCAAAAATAAAAACATGACTTACGGTATCGTGGGTCTCGGCCGTTTCGGTTCGGCACTGGCCATGGATCTGGCTTCAGCCGGAGCAGAGATCGTTGTAATGGATAAAAACGAGGAAAGGGTTCGAACCCTGCGTGAAATGACTGAACATGCCTACGTTGTTGCAAATCTGGACAAAAAAACGCTCATTGAAACCGGTATCCAGAACTGTGATGTCGCCATCGTCTGCATTGCCGAACATCTGGATACATCCATACTGACGACTCTCAACCTTGTCTCACTGGGTATTCCAAGAGTTATTGCCAAAGCAGCAACCGCAGAGCATGGGGTTATTCTTGAGAAACTGGGAGCGGAAGTTGTTTTTCCTGAACGGGATATGGCCATCCGCCTTGCAAGCCGCCTTGAAAATTCACATAATCTCGATATAGTTCAATTGAGCGAACAGATTAATATATCCAAAACAATTGTGGCAAATGAGGCAATCGGGTTAAGTGTCAGAGATATCAACCTCAGAGAACGCTTTGGCCTGAATATCATTGCCATTCAAAGTGACGATATCGTTATTAATCTTGTAACACCGGATTATAGATTCAAAGAAGGGGACATTCTCTTTGTTTCCGGATCCAAAGAAGGTATTTTCAAACTCAATCAGTGGCTCAACGATTAAGATGCTTTTCTGATGCATTTGCCCTATATACTTATATTATAAAGCCATGATTTGATGGCAAATCCGATGCAAAATCGGCAGATAAATGCCTGCACTCAAAAATGGCATCAGACAGGAAGAATAAACCATGATACGCATTTTGATCGTAGAAGATGAGAAGCCTATTTCCAATCTGATCAGACTGAGTCTGACAAAAGCAGGCTATCACTGTACCTGCGTTTATGACGGCAATGCAGCTGTCGATAAATTAGACCGGGAAATATTTGATTTGATCTTGCTGGATATCATGCTGCCCGGTGCCAACGGATTTGAACTGATGGATTATATCAGACCTCTGGGGATTCCTGTTATTTTTCTCACCGCTGTCAATTCGGTGAATAACCGTGTCCGCGGTCTGAAAATGGGCGCAGAGGATTATATTATCAAGCCATTTGAAATTGTGGAATTGCTGGCCCGAGTAGAAGTCGTGCTTCGCCGTTACAACAAGATGATCCAGCACCTGCATGCTGCGGGGATTGATATCGATACCGTCAGTATGACAGTAAAAAGAGACGATGAAGAAATTCAGCTTACCAACAAAGAATATGAGCTGTTACTATTATTTGCCAGAAATCCGGGCATCGCACTTTACAAAGAAACCATTTACGAGCGGGTATGGGGCGGAGAGTATGTACCGGGTTCCAGAACCGTTGAGCTGCATATACAGCGCATGCGCAAAAAGGTCGGATGGGAAAAAGCCCTTATTACCATTCCAAAAGTCGGCTACAAATTGGTGGACACAACATGAAATTTAAATACAAAGTCATGCTTTACATGACAGCTTTTTTATCTTTTTTCTATGTAGTCAGCGCCTGTCTGCTTATCTTTGTGTCTTTTCAGATGTCTCTGAACAAAGAAAAAGCCAATGCCCTCAATGCCTACCGAATGATCCAGAATATGTTGCTTGTTTCCAATGATATGAATCAAAAGGCTTATACATACACGTTGAATCAGCTTGCCAGTCAGAACGATTCGATGTGGAAAGGCATCCGACTCAAACAGACCGGCAGTGGAACGCTGTATTACGAAAACGGATATCTCCCATATCATCTGAACGATGAAGATATCCGCACAATGAAAACGGAAGAATGTTGTCTTATACGGTATATCCAAACCGAGGATGGGCAATATATTCAGGTTTCAGGCCTGGTTGAGACCGGCAGTGTTCCTTTAAGTCTTGAAGTCTCCCAGGATGTGACACAAGTTTATACGGCCAGAGAGACGCAGCTCCAGATTTACAAAGTTATTCTCGCCTTTGTTTTGACAGCAGGTTCTGTCAGTGCACTGCTCATTGCCGAAAAACTGACAAAACCTATTCGTCAGCTTTCTGATGTTTCCAAAAAAATCACGGACGGCAATTTATCAATTCGGGCTGATATTCATTCCGGCGATGAAATTGAGCTGCTGGCCCGGGATTTTAATCGGATGACAGATACTATTGAAGACAATATGCACCAAATGGCAGATGCCATGAAACGTCAGGAAGAATTTATGGGAAGCTTTGCCCATGAATTAAAGACGCCGATGACATCCATCATCGGCTATGCAGACTTGATGCGCAGTCAGGCCCTTGATGAAGAAGAGCAGCAGGAAGCAGCAGAATACATTTTCTCCGAGGGACGAAGATTGGAAAGTCTGTCACTTAAATTGCTGGATCTGCTGGTCCTTAAGAAAAAGGATTTTGAACTTCGTCCGACAAATCTGCAGACCGTGATTGAAGGCGCCGTACACACAGCACTTCCATCCATGGCGGACAAAAATATCAGCTTAAAAGGGCGTTATGATGACGGATTTTGCCTGATGGAGTCTGATCTTGTAAAGTCCCTGATCATTAATCTCATTGACAATGCCAAAAAGGCCATAGACGACAGCGGAAACATTCTGGTAGTTGGACGACTGACAGAAGAAGGGTGCCTGATTACCGTGGCCGATACAGGGCGCGGTATGAAGCCGGAGGAACTGTCCCGCATTACAGAAGCCTTTTACCGGGTAGACAAATCCCGTTCCAGGGCTCAGGGCGGTGCCGGACTCGGTTTGGCTCTGTGTCAGGCAATCGGTGAACTGCATCACGGTCAGCTTATTTTTGAGAGTACACCGGGAAAAGGCACAGTGGTTAAAGCTGTTTTAAACGGAGGTCGGACAAAATGCGAATAAAAAAGAATTATCTGACACTGCTTGCCATAACCCTTGCTGTGATTATTTTGTGTTTTATGCTCCCATCTGCTTTATTTCAATTTTACGATACTGAATGGACCGAGAAAAGAGTAGAGAAATCCGCCAATGTCTCCGGATTAAATATTGACAGTATGTCTCTAAGTGAAAAAATCCAGCTCATCTATAATCTGGACACCATCGAAGCGGCATTAAACGGCGAAACGGATACATCGCTTGAAGTCGCTGTGTTGAGCCGTGGTTACAAACTGACAAAGGAAGAAGCCTGGAGCAATATCATCACTGAATTCATGAAACTTGCAGATGGACTGGAAACACTGATGCCTGAATTCTATAAATACATCGCATCTATACAGGACTACAATGATGCCATGAAATATACGGATTCAGATGCCATTCTACCTATCCTGGTCACGGATCAGAACGGTAATTCAACCATTCTATGGGTGATGACTTTTCAGATGGATAGTTATTTTGCTGCTGAACAGCCAAGTGACAGCTATCCTATGCCATTTGCACAGCTCTACTATGATGAAAGCAGTGGCTATCTGTTGGGCATGGAAATCTATGATCTGGATATGAGTCAATTAGAGGACTTTGAATTAAATATTCTTCAGGATACAAATGAAGAAACCACTGAACTTCCTCTTGAGCAGCGTATTGCCGGATATTTTCTGAAGCGCTACGCAAACTATGTGGGATGGGACAACAGCCGGAATCAGATGGATTGGTCCTATATGGATTATTATGCGTCGTTGGAAATTTCCAATGGCAATGAGGCTCTTGATCTGAAGTGTTATGTTTTTATTGAAGATTGTATCGATGCAGAGGACCACCTCATGCTGAACATTAAACTGAATCGGGAATCCTAAATTCCTATGCACTAAAAAGCATCGCCGGGTTTTACTCGGCGATGCTCTGCATATATGGCTTTAAAGCGGACAGTACAAGTGTATACGTCATCCTGGCCATACTCTCAGGTGTATCTTCAAAATCATGCTTCATCCAGCTAATGATCAAACCTATACATCCTGCAATGCAGAATCCATTGACACTCTCAAGGGTTCGCTCATCCAATTGTTCCAGATAAGGCTTCAGATACTTCATACAATGACTTGAAATAATCTGTTCAATCTGACGCATAAAGGTAACATCCCCATGCGGGCCAAGCAAAGCCGATGCAATCTCTCTATTGTCAGCAATAAATGCAAACAACTCTGTAATATAAGGCATTGTTTCTTCCATTCTCAATCGCTGGTCATTATTAACAATTTCCAGAATCTCGTTCTTCAGATCATTCTCTGTCTGTTCAAGTAAGTCATAGATATCCGTATAATGAAGATAAAATGTAGAGCGATTGATATCAACTTCCTCCACAAGCTCCTTAACGGTAATCTCCTTTATCGTCTTTTCCTTTAATAATTTAGCCAATCCGCGCCTCAATTGGGCTTTGGTCTTTCTGATGCGGCGATCTGTCTTTTCAGCCATCATTTGTTCCTCCATTTATCTATTTATATGTCCAATTTGTAACTGTTCAGAGTCAAGCAAAATTTCAAAAAGCAGGTATAAAATGCTTGCATTTTTAAGACTGTTTTTGAAATTTTATTTGGCGGAT
>OLOZ01000378.1_pt1 | contig 44006 bp, 39 predicted proteins | sample 1673021 | NCBI WGS metagenome assembly OLOZ01 (sample SAMEA3136747, study PRJEB25190) | human gut metagenome | biome: human gut; feature: human-associated habitat; material: faeces | place: Austria | collected 2013 | reverse complement strand
AACTGGAATTTCAAAAAGTGATTATGTAATTAATCTAGGTAAAGATAAAGAAATTGAGGATGCAATTAATAATGAAATAAGTTTGGTAAAGGATAAGGAAAAACATATTAGCGAAAAAAATGTATCTGAGTTAGCCAGCATATATTCGAAGTATAGAAGATTGAAGATTTTTGATTATTTGTCAAAAGAAGAATTTAGGAAAATTTCTAGCACATGCAAAGTATCAATACCTAATCTTTTGAAAATTAATCTGAGTTCTAGCAGGAAAATTGAACGCGAATACTATGATGGCAACAGATTCCCTCATAATAGATGGATAGGAAAAAAACGATATGAAACATACCAATATGACAATGGAGAGTATTATTATGAAGCAGCTCTAAATAGATTTTCTGTATTATTAATGTTATTTTTAGAGAAAGAAAAATTGATAAAAAAAGAAAATATATTAAATTTTATTAATGAATTAGCGGAAACCAGTGATAAAATAGGAACAAAGATAGCATATGAGCATCTTAGCATTATTCATAATGATAAAATAAATATATGGACTTGTCTTTTGCAATTCATTAATGAAAAAAGTAGTAATAAGAGTGATAAATTTGTTTTATACTGGCAAGTAGATAAAGAATTTTGTTGTAAATTAGATGAGAATTATTACAATTTGATTAGAGATTTATTATTATTGAGATTAGATGAAGATTATTTTTCCTTTGAGTTAGTTGGGAGTGAACAAAACGGATATTATAGTTCTGGTGAGGAAAGTAAGTTATCTGTTTTTATTGCATTGTATGAAGCTTTACAAGAGATAAAGAAGAGCAAGGAATATTCAAATAATTTGATTATTTTGTTAGATGAAATAGATGCTTTTTTTCATCCCAAATACCAAATTAATATTATAGGAGAACTACTTGAAATTATTTCGAAAGCATTCTCTGATTATAATGTGCAGATTATTATTGCAAGCAATACTCCGTTAGAATTATCAGATATTCCAGCTGAAAATATAGTATATTTAAAAGATGGAAAAGCAGTTAAAAACCAGAATGAAATAGTTACATTTGGAAGCAATGTTTGTAGCCTTTTGAAAAACCAGTTTTATATAAATGCGACGATGGGATCATTTGCAAAGAATAAGATAAATAAAGTTATTTCTTTTCTTAGGAATGATAGCACTAAAGTTATGAGTAAAGAAGAAGTTAAATATATTATATCTATAATTGGTGAACCAATTATAAAAAGTAAATTGCAGGAAATGTATGATAAAAAATATCCTGAAGAATTGTTTGGTAGTGAAAATATCGAATATTATAAAAATCGAATATCAGAATTGCAAAAAATAATAAAGAATTCAAAAACAATTGATGTGAGTGAATTAGAATCCTTAGAGAGTGAACTAGAGAAAGTATCAATTATGATTAAAGACATCAAGGAGGAAAGATAGTGATAGCAATGCCGTTATTTCCTGAAGAACAGTGGTATCTATCAATGGTAAAAAAATATGCTGTAGATGGTAGATATACTAATGAGGAAAAAATTGAAGAAGAATTAACGAAATATGATGTGTTACTTTCAAGTGTTATCTCTGAAAAAGACTTTGAACCAGATAATTTGGGAAAAACATTGTTTGAAAAGCTTATTTTAGCGTCTTATGATGAGTTAGAAAAGCTGGAAATAAGACTTCGTCCCATTGCTGAGACGGTATTTTTTGAAATGAAGAAGACTTCTAGCGGAGAGTACAAGAGAGTTATCAAACTTGAGTGGGAAAAAATATACAAGTTGTATGACAAATTAGTAAATAGAGGTGTAAATACAAAGATGATACAGAAATATGGAATAAAATGTTGTCCATATTGTAATGAAAATTATATTTTTAACAGACGTATTAGCAGTGGCAAAAAATATGCAATGGCACAATTGGATCATTATTATTCTAGAGATAAATTCCCTATATTTTCAGTGTCTTTGTATAATTTAGTTCCATCGTGTAGTTCTTGCAATCATATAAAATCAGCTAATGATATAGGTATATCACCACATAATAGGAAGTATGATTTTTCAAAAATGCATATATCTTATCTCCCAAACTCAGGAGATTATATAAATGATGAGAAAGAAATTGAAATTGAGTTTCAGTATGATAATGAGGAATCTGATTTTCCTGAATTGATGGAAAAAAATCTCGATGCAATGGGGATTAAAGAGGCTTACAATATGCATAAGGATTATTTGCTGGAGATATTAAGAAAAGGTCAGATTTATAGTGCAGAGCAAAGAGAGAGTATTATGCAAGATTTTCCAGACTTATTTTCTTCGGATGAGGAACTCATTCGAACAATTTTTGGCAATTACATAAGAGAAGAGGAGCTTTTGAAGCGCCCGTTATCAAAACTTACAAGAGATATTCTTGAAGAATTAGGTTTAATTTCAAATATTTAATAGTGTAATAATAAAGAAAGCCATTACAGAGCAAAAAACTTTGTAGTGGCTTTCTTTACGTCAGGAGGAAGAAATGGAAAAGAAAAATAAGAAGAAGGAGAGGCATATTCACAGCCGTGACATGCCATATTTCAGAAGAAATGACACCGATAAAAGAAAGGTGATTAAGGACAAAAAAAGTATTTTAAAAACCGGCGTGGAAGTGACAACAAGAAAATGTGCCAAAGCTGCAATTAACCAGTTAGAAGGCGGTGAGGAAGCAGAAAGTGCTTTAATGACCGCAGCAGTTGTCACAAGCCCGGTAACAAAAACTGCAAAAAAAACCGGAAAGGCTGTAAGGGAACAGATAAAGAAAAGGCATATAAAAGAGACACAGGTAAAAAGTGTAAGAGGAAAGAAAAAGTCTGATAAAAAGAAAATCCACAGTAAAGATTTAAAGAAATCTGAAAGTCAGGTAAGGGAGAGAAAAATACATTATCAAACAGGCAGTATGAAATCTAAATCAAAAAGGTCAGAAGCAGGTAAAACGAAAAGCCCGAAAAAGGCAGAGAGCGGTAGTAAAGGCAAAAACATAAAGAACAGAAAACTTGCTTTTGTTATGGAAAAGCTAAAGAGTGCAGGAACAGAAATAGCAGGAAAAACAGGCATGGAGAACACCGGAAGTGGTGTGGAAAATGTCTTAAAAATAATTGCGGTAAAAGTGGGGCTGTTGCTTCTTCCGATTGTATTAGGATTACTTCTGATAATCGGAATAGCTGCAATAATCATAGCACTTGTGGTGGCAGTTATATATAACTCGCCGTTTTCTATATTTTTCCCACCATTGGAAAACGGAGATACAGTAATGACGGTAACAAGCCAGTATGTGGCAGAGTTTAACAGGGATATCAATACTCTTGTGACGGAGCATAAGGACTGTGACATTGGAAAAATCGTATATGTTGACTATGAAGGAACATTATCAGCATCGTCAAATTATTATGATGTCATGAGTGTCTATATGGTGAAGTACGGTGTGGGAAATACTGCGACGGTTATGGATGAAACAGGAAAGGCTAACTTAAAATCCGTATTTGACGATATGTGTACATACACCACATCCACAGGGGAAGAAAAAATCAAAAATGATGAGGGAAAGAAAGTAAAAAAGAAGGTACTGTATGTAAATGTGACGTTCAAAACTTATTATCAGATGGAAACAGAGTACAGTATGAGCGAGGATGAAATAAATCTTCTTAATTCCCTGATGAGTCAGGAAAGTATGGCGGCTCTTGGGATTGCTGGTGGAAATACAGGTACACAGAGCGGAGGCAATAAGAAATCTTCCCTGTCACAGAGTGAAATTGATGCAATTACAGAAAAAATAGCGGATGGAAAAGCAAGGACGGCAGTAACCTTTGCTTTTTCAAAGGTAGGTTATCCATACAGCCAGCCACTTAGAAATTCGGGTACACATTTTGACTGTTCATCTCTTGCCTACTATGCATGGAACAGCGCAGGTATTTCCATAATGACGGGTGGTTCCAATACTGCGGCAGCAGAGGCACAGTGGTGCAGTAATAACAAATGTACCGTAAAAGAGAAAAATCTGAAACCCGGAGATTTAATATTTTACAGTTATTCCAATAATGGAAGATATAAAAATATCAGTCACGTTGGAATTTATGTCGGTGACGGAAAGATAGTGGAAGCGGTTGATGAAGCAACAGGTGTTGTCATTCAGGACTATCATAATGGAGGTCTTGTGATGATTGGAAGACCAGATAAAAAGAAATAGAAACAGTAAAAGAGCAGAACCAAAAAGGTTCTGCTTTTTGGATTGGAGGAAAGATGAAAGAAACATATATAAAGGACATGGAGTTTTTAATAAGGGAACTTCATAAAGAATGGGGCAGAAGCAAATCTGAAAGAAAGAGTGTTGCACTGTCTTTAAATGATGCAGAGGTATTAAGAAAAAAGATTGCAGAAAGCATAGAAAAGCAGCAGAAGATAATTGACGGTGATAATGATATTGAATTTAAACAAAGCATTAAGATGTCAAAGGATAACTTTGTGATGCTCCGTATTGCAAAAAAGCTGTCAAAGAAAATGAAGAGAGGCGGAAATACATTTATCATTGACCTTGATAATGAGGAATACAGAAAATATACAAATCTTTTAGAACCGGAAGAAGGTGATTAAGATGGGAAAGAAATATAAGATTATTTATGCTGATCCTCCGTGGCAGTACCGTGTTTATTCTAAAAAGGGGAAGGGCAGAAGCGCAGAAAATCATTACCACACGATGAACATTGATGACATACGTTCCCTTCCGGTAGGTGAGATTGCAGATGATGACTGTGTGCTGTTTTTGTGGATTACGTTTCCGTGTCTTAAAGAGGGAATATCCGTTATGGAAAGCTGGGGCTTTACCTATAAGACATGCGGTTTTAACTGGGTAAAAAGAAATAAGAAAAAAGACACATATTTCATGGGACTTGGTTTTTGGACACGTTCTAATTCGGAAGTGTGTCTTATCGGAACCAAAGGACATCCAAAGCGTGTGTCAAAGGCAGTTCCGCAGGTATGCGATGCAAGAGTAATGGAACACAGCAGAAAGCCTTCTGAAATACGAGATCGTATAGTGGAACTTTGCGGTGATGTGCCACGCATTGAACTTTTTGCAAGGGAAACAGTAAAAGGCTGGGACTGTCTTGGAGATGAGATTGATGGAGAGGACATAAGGGATGCTTTAGTGGAGGTAATTAATGATGAGTGCTGATTACAAGGTTCAGAGGCTCTATGATGAATTTATCCGTGATGTTACAAAAAGTGCAGATAACTGGAAGAACTTTCTAAGGATAACCGGGAGAATATACAGGTATGAGTTTGACAATATTCTTATGGTGTATGCACAAAGACCAAATGCAACACTTGTGGGAGATTATGATTCATGGAAAAAGGTAGGAAGATATGTAAAAAGAGGAAGCAGAGGTATTGCAATTTTTCCGTCAAAGATTTTAAAACCGCATATGCGTTATGTTTTTGACATATCGGATACCACAGGAAAGAATGTGAAGCTTACATGGGATTTGAATTCTGATAATCTGAAAAGTCTTGTGGATGAGTTGGCAAGTGAGAAAAAAATAGAGCCTTATTCCGATAGTGGAAGAAATAATTTAATGAATCTCTTAAAGAACTATACAAAATCGAACATACGATCTATAATGAAAGAGGAATCCGAAATAAGGATTTCTGAACTTAACCGGATTACAGGTGGTGTGATTAAAGGTGGAGATAATGAAACGCAAGGGCTTACGGCAGAAGAAATGTTATATAAGAGCATTTTATATGCAGTAGGTACAAGATGCGGTTTTGACCTGTCCTCTGAAGAACAGGACATGGGTTTTATAACAAATATATCCGATGAAGATGATATTTACCGTTTTGGTTCCCTTGTATGTGACGTATCCTGTAGTGTTCTTAAAGAGTTTAATTACAAAGTTAGGCGGATTGAAAACGAAAGGAGAGTTACAGATGGAAGAAAAGAAATTGACTTATCACGAGGGAGCGGACGGAATGATGTATCCGAATCTGGAAATGCCACAGGAGAAAGTGAGCATGACGCAGGTGGGCAGATACGGAATGATGGCAGCGGAGTATCTGAAAGAAAACAAGAGGATGAGATACAACACACTGTACCGTCTGGGAAGACTGGCGGAGAAAATGAAAGAAGTGGATACGGAGGCGAACAGCCTGATGGACAAACTGATGAAAGATTACCTGAAAAAGCACAAGCCACAGAACCCATTCTCCACAATGGAAATGTGGAAGATAAGGGAGCAGGCAAAGATGATGGCAGAGGAAGTGGTACTTCATCAGGTAGTGTACAGATTCCACTAGAAAAATCAGCCGGAGAGCCTGATGGGCAGACTGATGAAGAATTTAATAAAGAAATGGATGAAATAAATTCATTTGGAAAATCAGAGGAAGCAGGTTTTGAACAGGCTTCCTTTTTCTTTGACCAAAATACAAATGAAATAGGTTTTGTTGATGATAATAAACTGTCTGACACAAAACTTAAGAATACAGAAAAAGTTAAAGGAAAATACACTTATATAGCACCCAAAATAGAAAAAATCGTGCCGCATAATTATATTGTGAATGTTCTGTTAAGAGGAACGGGTTTTCAAAATGGGAAGAAAAGAGTGTATGACATTTATAAAAGCGTGGACAGTGCGACAGAGCGTGCAAAACTTGTAAAGAAAGAGTTTGGTCTTGGCGGTGCAGGCTGGCCGGTTGAAGGGTACGGACTGCACGGATATGACACATTTAAACCTCAGGGGATGAGATTTCAGTGGAGAGATGCAGAGGGCGAAAAGGAAGGATATATAAGCTGGAAAGCAGTTGAGGAAGAAATAAGAGTTCTGATAAACAAAGGAATTTATTATCAGGAAGTTATAGAAGAAGAAAAGACCATCGGTGATTATGACATTCCGGACGAAGTTCTTGCAATGGATCAAAAGCCTGTTCCTGATATGGAGAAACTAAAGAGCGCCTATGAGGAAGAAAGAGAGCTTACCGATGAAGAAGCTGCAATAGAAGATATGATGGTGACTATGGCAGAGTATGGTGATGAAATAGCAGCAGAGTCACAAAATACCAAACCACATATTACGGATAACAAAAAAGATGGAAAGGAACAGAGTAACATTGAAACTTTCCCAAAGCATAACTTTCATTATAATCTGTGGGAGCTTGAAACCGGAGGTGCGAAGACAAGATATCAGTGGAACGTGGATGCCATAAGGACATTGAAACAGATTGAAGAAGAAAACAGACTTGCCACAATGGCTGAGCAGAAAATTCTGGCTAGATATGCAGGGTGGGGTGGAATCCCGGAAGTATTTGATGAAAAAAATAGTTCATGGGAGAAGCAGTATAAAGAATTAAAGGAACTGCTTTCCCCTTTAGAATATGAGAATGCAAGAGCAAGCGTAAATAATGCTTTTTATACTTCTCCTGAAATTGCCATGTGCATCAATCAGAAACTTGCAGATTTCGGAGTGACAAAGGGAAACATTCTTGAACCGTCTATGGGCATTGGAAACTTTTTTGGAAGTATGCCGATACCCATGCAGAGATGCAGACTGTACGGTGTTGAAATGGATGATGTAACCGGAAGAATTGCAAAGCAGCTATATCAGAGAGCAGATATTACAATATCGGGGTTTGAAGATACAAAGTACCCTGATAACTTTTTTGATGCAGCTGTCGGAAATGTTCCTTTCGGAGATTATAAAATATATGATCCAAAATACAACAAGCTGAATTTCCGTGTGCATGACTATTTTCTAGCAAAGGCACTTGACCAGATAAGACCGGGCGGAGTTGCAGCATTTATTACAACAAAAGGAACAATGGATAAGGCAAATCCAAATGTCAGAAGATATCTTGCACAGAGAGCAGAACTTATCGGTGCGGTAAGACTTCCTAATACAGCATTTAAGGATAATGCAGGAACAGAGGTTACATCGGACATTCTGTTTTTAAAAAAAAGAGAAAGGCAGACAGACATTGAGCCTGACTGGGTTCATCTTGGATATACAAATGATGGGATTCCCATTAATTCTTATTTCGCAGAACACCCGGAAATGATGCTTGGAAAGATGGAATACGATACGGGAAGATATGGAGAAAACAGCAGATATACGGTATGCGTAAATGATGATAAGGATTTCAATATGTATGAAAGCCTTAGCAGTGCACTGAAAAATCTCGAAGCTTCCATATCAGATTTTGCTGTACCGGAAATAGAAGAAAATTTAGAAGTCATAGCTGCCAGTCCTGACATCAGAAACTATACTTATTCCTTTGTGGATGGAAAACTTTATTACAGGCAGAATTCCCAGATGTATTTAAAAGAATACTCCAAAACGGCAGAAGAAAGAATAAAGGGACTTGATGAGATAAGAAAAATTACAAGGTATATCATAGACATTCAGACAGAAGGATGCAGTGAACAGGAATTAAAAGAAAGCCAGAAGGTACTGAATGAAAAGTATGATGTGTTTGTAAAAAAATATGGTGGGATAACTTCAAAAGGCAATGACAGGGCTTTTCGTGATGATGCAGATTATCCGCTTTTATGCTCTCTTGAAAATGTGGATGAAGAGGGTAAGGTCACAAAGGCAGATATGTTTTATAAGCAGACAATCAAACCGGATATCAGACCTGAAAATGTTGTTACTGCAATAGAGGCTTTAAATATTTCAATCAATGAGTTTGGTTCTGTAAATATTCCGTTTATGCTTTCAATCTATGAGCCGGATATCAGTAAAAAGATAAAGGAACTGGAAGAACAGGCAGGTGAAAGAGTAACCTTATCGGAACAGGCAAGAGCAGAAGTTAAGGGAGCAGCCATATGTGAAGAATTATCGGGAATTATTTTCCTGAATCCTGTTTTATACAATGAAGAAGATTTAAGTGCAGGATGGGAAACAGCGGATGAGTATCTATCAGGAAATGTGCGAAGAAAGTTACAGGAAGCACAGGAATATGCAGAACAATATCCGGAATTGTTTGCAGGAAATGTTGAAGCACTTTTAAAGGTACAGCCAAAAGACCTTGACGCATCGGAGATTGATGTAAGGGTTGGAACAACATGGATTGAGGAGCAGGAATATGAAGAATTTATATATGAGCTTTTAGGAACACCGAGAAGAGCGAGAGCGGTAAGAAGCACATTTTATTCATCAGGCATTATGGTACATCTTAATAAATACAGCATGGAATGGTTTATAGAGAATAAATCAATGGATAAGCATTCTGTGGCAGCTTCCAAAACATATGGAACGGGCCGCATGGATGCTTATTCTATTTTTGAAGCATCACTGAATCTGAAAATGGTGACGGTAAGGGACAGAATTGATGATGGAGATGGCAAATACCATTATGTTGTAAATAAGAACGAAACAATGCTTGCAAGGGAAAAGCAGAATCTTATAAAAGATAAATTCAGGGAATGGATATTTGCAGAGCCGGAGAGAAGAAAAAAATATGTTGATTATTATAACCATACATTTAATAATACAAGACTTCGTGAATATGACGGTTCAGCACTTTCCTTTCCGGGAATGAATCCTGAAATAGAACTCCGACCGCATCAGAAAAATGCCATCGCAAGAATACTGCTTGGAGGTAATACACTTCTTGCCCACTGTGTAGGTGCCGGGAAGTCATTTGAAATGATGGCGGCGTGCATGGAACAGAAAAGATTAGGTCTTGCTAATAAGACGGTAATGGTTGTTCCTAAGCCCTTAATAAATCAGACAGCATCGGAATTTTTAAGACTTTATCCGTCAGCAGATATCCTTGTGGCTACGGAGCGTGACTTTGAAAAGAGCAGAAGACAGCAGTTCATATCAAGAATTGCAACAGGTGATTATGACTGTATTATAATGTCGCATTCACAGTTTGAGAAAATTCAGATTTCGGCAGAGAGAAGGGAGAGAATGCTTAATGAGCAGATAGAAAAGATTTCCTATGCCATAGAGGATATGAAAGATAAAAACGGTGAACGCTGGACCGTAAAACAGATGGAGGCACAGAAGAAAAAGTTGAATGAGCAGTTAAAGAGCCTTGCTGATGAGGAGAGAAAAGATGACCTGATTACTTTTGAGGAACTTGGTATTGACTGCCTGATGGTGGACGAGGCACACAATTACAAGAACCTTGCAATATTTTCAAAGATTAATAATGTATCGGGTATCAGCAGTTCAGGTGCAAAAAAGTCAACGGACATGCAGCTTAAATGTCAGTACATCAATGAGATAAATCCTGGAAGAGGAATTGTTTTTGCAACGGGAACTCCAATCAGCAATACGATGTGTGAAATGTATGTTATGCAGAGTTACCTGCAGCAGGATACGTTAGAGCAGATGGGAATATACCATTTCGATTCATGGGCAGCAAACTTTGGCGAGGTTACAACAGCTTTGGAACTGACTGTTGAGGGCAGTGGATTTCGTATGAAAAGCAGATTTAATAAATTTACTAATTTGCCGGAACTTATGAATATGTTTAAGCAGGTGGCAGATGTACAGACGCAGGATATGTTAGACCTTGATGTGCCAAAGTTAAGAGGTGGAAAATACATTATCGTAGAGTCAGAGCCTGACTGGTATGTAAGACAGGTCATGGAAGATTTTGTTGTGAGGGCAGAACGTATCAGAAATGGCGGTGTGGATTCCAGTGTTGACAATTTCTTGAAAATTACCCATGAGGCAAGACTGCTTGGAACGGATGCGAGACTTCTTGATAAGGATGCAACCAATAATCCTGATGGAAAGCTAAATAAAGTAGTGGATAACGTGGTATTTGAATATGAAAAGGCAGAAGATGAGGGAAAAATCGGTTGTCAGCTTATATTTTCAGACATAGGAACACCCGGAGGAAAAGATTTTGATGTGTATAATTATGTGAAATCTGAATTGATAAAAAGGGGAATACCTGAGAATGAAATAGCATTTATTCACGATGCCAAGACGGATGCACAAAGAGAAGTATTATTTAAGGAGATGAGGACAGGAAGAAAGAAGGTTCTTATCGGATCAACCGACAAGTGCGGTACCGGTGTAAATGTTCAGACGCACCTTGTGGCACTCCATCATATCGACTGTCCTTGGAAGCCTTCAAGCATTGAACAGAGAGAAGGAAGAGGAATCAGACAGGGAAATGAAAATGAGGAAGTTGCAGTATACAGATATGTCACAAAAGAAACATTTGATGCATACTCATGGTCGCTTGTGGAAAACAAGCAGAGGTTTATAAGCCAGATAATGACGAGCCGGACTGTGTCAAGAACCTGTGAAGATATTGACGAGGCAACGTTGTCCTATGCAGAGATTAAGGCGGTTGCTACAGGAAATCCATTGATAAAAGAAAAGATGGAATTGGATAATGACTTGCAGAGATTAAAGTTATTAAAGGCATCTTATGACAGCCAGAGATATACATTTCAGGATGATTTTATGCTCAGATATCCGAAGCTCATTAAGGCAGCCGAAGAAAAGCTGAAATGCGTAAGAACTGATATTGAGGCAAGGGACAAGGAGCTTCTAAAGGGAGATGAATTTGCCATTAAGCTAGGCAATATGACCTATACCGAAAGAAGTGACGGTGGCACGGCAATGCTTAAGATGTTGAGTAGATGTAAGAGCGGAGATACTTATGGGCTGGGCAGTTTCAGAGGTTTTGAGCTGTTGATTGAAAAGAATTATATGGGAGTAAATTATATGATTCTTCGTGGAAAAACAGAATATAAGGTTGAAATGTCAACCAGTCCTGTGGGAAATATGATAAAGCTCGATAATCTGTTCAACAGCCTGAATGAAAATGAAGAATTTTTAATAAAGAAGATTGAGCAGTACAAAAGGGATCTTGAATTTTCAAAAGCAGAGTACGAGAAACCGTTTGCTTATGAGAAAGAATTAAAGGATAAGTTAAAAAGGCAGGCGGAATTAAATGCGATGCTTGATCTGGAAAAGAGTATCGATACGGATGCGGAAGTCATCTGCCCACCGGAAAATGAAAAGTCAGGAAAAGTGGCAGAAGATATTTCGGAGTATAGGGAAGATGAAAACAGGGGCAGGAGATAACTGCCTCTGAAAATTTTTAACAACTATGACAGGGAACAGAGGAACTGTTTCTAATATTTTAGTAAAAAAATAGCGGAGTATGACCGTAACATGCAGAAGGAGAATTGAAATGAAATATACAGTAAAAGTAAATAAGGTAAGAAAAAATGAAGGAAATTTAAGAGGATTTGCAACAGTTGTATTTGGAGAGTCATTTAAAGTAACAAACATAGCCATTATTGAAAACCATGATGGAAATCTGTTTGTATCCATGCCGAGATACAGAAGCAGTGAAGTGGATGAACAGAATAATTATATATTCAAAGATATCTGCAACCCAATAACCAAAGAGTTTAGAGAAGAACTGTATGATGCAATCCTTGATGGATACAAAAACACAGGAAGTGACAGCAGACAGACTGAAGGCAAAGAGCAGGTGGCAGAAATGCCGTCATTTGCCGTAAAAGTTACACCTTTTGAAAGAGAAGGTAGCAATATAAAAGGGCTTGCAAGAATATATCTTGATGACTGTTTTGTTATAAACAATGTATCTGTACTTCAGGGAAAGGATAATGTGTTTGTAGCGATGCCATCGTATAAGACAAAACAGAAGGATAAGGATGGGAAGGCAGTATATCAGGATATTTGTTTTCCGGTGACAAAGGAGTTTCGGGAGAAGCTTTATAGTGAGATTATTGAAAACTATAAAGAGAAAAAGGCAAAAGCTAAGGATAAGCCAGCTCTTATGAAAGATGATGGGTTTATGAAAGTAGATGACAGGAATGTGGGACTTCCCATCAGATAATTGATATAGCGATAAAGAGTCGGTTTTCACAGAGTTGAGGTGAAAGCCGGCTCTTTTGCTATGTAAACATTTATATTATTGTTTATCAAAGAAATCTCAAGCAACAGAATTGATGTATAGTCAAAAACATATTATTTTGAATTATAACATAATAGAATGAAACTTATAGAAAGCAAAAAAGAGGAGATCGTCATAGAAACTTAAATGTATAAGTGGCTATATATCGTTGTGTTGTAAAGGAAAACGTTGATGATTATTTGTCAGGTTGAAAGAAAATAAACAGAGAATTATTAGACAAGTTTTGGCAAGTTAATCTTAATGGTGATTCTGTGGACAACAGAGCCGATGCCGGAAATATCATTCTAAAGGAAATGCAGGAACTAAAATTAATGGAAGAAAAAGTCATAGGAGCGTACCGGGGATTTGACCTGGCAATATTAAAAGATGCACTGGGGGCAAAAAAGATTGTTCTCAAAGGTGAAAGTGACTATGATACGGAAATATCCATAAGTCCTGTGGGGCTTATTGTAAGACTTGAAAACTTGTTTGAGGGAATACCGGAAAAGCAGACATTTTTGGAAAAGAAGATATCGGATTATGAAAGAGACATGGAAAGTTCCAAGGAGCAGTATGAAAGACCATTTGAATATGAAGAAGAACTGAATCAGAAACTTGCAAGACAGAGCGAACTTAACAATATGCTTGATCTTGAAAATGGCAAGGCTATGGATGAAGATTTGGGCGGGTTGGAGGAAAATGAGATATCGAAAGACATTGGGAAAAACGATATAGGGAAAGAAAGTATGAATAAGGACGCCGATAGAGGCGATGAATATGGCACTGTAAAAATATAAATGCAGTGTCTTTTATTATATCTTGTGAAGCGGCTCAAGATGGTCGTTTCACAACTCTGCTTTGCAGAGCATGCCCCTTCGGGGCTGGAAAAACACGATATTGAAATGCTTGATGCGTTTCAAAATCTACAAGTTAGGAAGGAGAATTTTTATTATGAAGTACACAATTAAAGTAAATGGAGTAAACAGGAAAAGTAACATTAAGGCAATGGCATCAGTGGTATTTGGCGACAGTTTTAAGGTTGGAAATATCGCAGTTGTGGAGAGAAAAGATGGGGAGTTATTTGTGGCAATGCCACAGTTTCGCTCCAACAGTAAGGACCAGCATGGGTATGATGTGTATAAGAGTGTATGCAACCCGATTACAAAGGAGTTTAGGCAGGAATTGGTCGATAATATCCTTGCTACCTATGCCAGTGAACAGAAAGAGAGAACAATCGATACAAAAGATGGAAATGATTTGCAGTTTAAGGCATCGGTTGTTCCATACGAAAGACATAGCGGTAATGTCAGGGGAATTGGAAGAATTTATTTCAATGATAATTTCGTAATCAATAATGTTTCTGTATTACAGGGCAAGGAAAACTTGTTTGTGGCGATGCCGTCATATAAGACAAAACAGAAAGATGAACAGGGTAAAGCAATCTATCAGGATGTATGTTATCCAGTGACTAAGGAATTTCGGGAAGTGTTGTATGAGGAAGTGATTGATTCGTATAATGCTGCAAAGGATAAGAGTGTATCAGAGGGAAAAGATGATTTTATGGTAGCAGGAGATATGGAGTTACCCATAATAGAGAGTGGGGCTAGATAGAATAGATATAGGGGCATAATAGTAGAAGTACTTATTTTCCGTAATAGAGGGTGGGTGCTGCTTTTAGTGTTAATTATTATTTTTGCTAATCAGTTATTGTAAAGAATTTGAATTGAAAAAAAAATTAAAATATGATTTTGTAAAGGAAACAATAGTGGACAAAAATAATGGCAGAACAGTTCCTATTATTACGAATAGCAATAGAAGTCTTTATATAAATAATAGCAGTACATCATTGCTATATGGTCGTTAATTTATTGAATATTCGAAATCGACCGATTTTATTTATAGCAGGAAATTCACTATATTTATATAAAAAATGACTTGACTTTAGAGTGTAAGCTAGATTAACATAAAAGTATATATCAATTTATTTAGGAGGGAAAAGAATGAAAAGTGAAATAGCATGCAGAATTTTTAAAAAAGCTCATTTAACAGGGGAGTTTAAATTAAGATCAGGATTAGTGTCAAACGAATATTTTGATAAGTATTTATTTGAATCTGAACCTAAGTTACTTTTGGATATTGTGGAATATATGAAAGGATTAATTCCAGAAGATGCAGAAATAATAGCTGGTTTGGAAATGGGAGGGATTCCGGTAGTAACAGCTTTGTCAATAGTTAGTAACAAGGAGGCAGTGTTTGTAAGAAAACATGCAAAAGAATATGGAACATGCAAATTGGCTGAAGGGCCTAATATTGCAGGGAAAAAAGTTTGCATAGTCGAAGATGTTGTTACAACAGGAGGACAGATTATTTTAAGTGCACACGAATTAAGAAAACAAGGTGCAATTGTTGAAAATGTTATTTGTGTAATTCAGAGAAATGATGAAGCAACTGATATTTTGGCAAAAGAAGGGCTGAATTTAAAATCTGCATTTACAATGCAATATTTAGAACAGGCTAGTACAAGATTATAAATAATTTATTGATAGTAACGTTTGAGCGAATGGAGGGAATATGGAAAATTTAGTTGTTATGGGAGAAGAAAGTGTAGAGCCAAATAAGCATCCGCATTTTGTAATGGCCTTTGATTGAAACAGAGGAAAGAGAAGCTGTAATAAGACAAATTATCAGGAGGTATGTTATCTGATTACGAAAAAAAGTTACGAGATGTATTATATGGTGAAATGATTGATTCATATAATGCTGTAAAGGGTAAAATTGTATCAAAAGGCGAATAGGATTTCGTGGTGTTGGGTGCTACAGAAAATCCTATAATGAATCTAGTGGTAAGATAGAATGGATATATGGCATAATATTAGCGGTACTCATTCTCCGTAATGGAGATAGGGTGCCGCTTTTTGCGTTAATTATTATTTTTTAAATTAGTTTTGGGGTAAGATGTGTTCAAAATCTAAGTTGAAAAATCACATCATAACTTGTTCCAAGATAATGGAATTATTGCGGGTGTTAGTTTCAATCGGAAACCTGTAATATAGTTGTAACGAGAGTTGATTTATCTAAAGATATTGCTTTTATATAAAATTGCTGATTAAAGATTTATTAGTTCGATATTAAAATATATCACATAACATAGATTGTTAAATTATCGGACAAAAGAAAGAATGCTACAAATAATTGTATTGAAAGAGTTAACAACGAGAAAAGAGTTTTTATAAGTTATAGCTAATAGATATTATTAGATGAAAAGAATATATCTCTAGATTTACTTGAAAGTGAAAAAAGAATTAAAATATGATTTTGTAAAGGAAACAGTAGTCGACAAAATTAATGGCAGAACAGTTCCTATTATTACGAATAGCAATAGGAGTCTTTATATAAATAATAGTAATACATCATTGCTATATGGTCGTTAATTTATTGAATATAAGAAATTAATCGATTCTATTTACAGAGCAGGAAATTCACTATATTTATGTAGAAAAATGACTTAATTTTAGAGTGCAATCTGCACACGGATTAAGAAAACAAGGTGCAATTGTTGAAAATGTTATTTGCGTAATTCAGAGAAATGATGAAGTAACTAATATTTTGGCGAAAGAAGGGCTGAATTTAAAATCTGCATTGACAAAGCAATATTTAGAACAGTCTAGTACAAATATATAAGAGTACAAGAATATAAATAATTTATCGATAGTAACGTTTGAGCGAATGGAGGAAATATGGAAAAATTAGCTGTTATGGGAGGAAAAAGTGTAGTAACCAATAAGCATCCGCACTATGTATGGCCTCTGATTGAAACAGAGGAAAGAGAAGCTGTAATAAGACAAATGGCTACAGGAGAAATATCTATCAATGATAGAACGGGAATAATTAAGGAATTGGAAAATGATTTTGCAAAATATCATGGAGTGGAGTACGCACTTTCTGTTAACAATGGTACAAGTGCATTATATTCTGCTTATTTTGCGTGCAATATTCACGAAGGTGACGAGGTTATCGTTCCAGCATATACATTTATGGCAACAGTAACACCATTGTTGCATTTAAATGCAGTGCCAGTATTATGTGATGGACAAAGTGATACAGGAAATATTCTTCCATCTGAAGTGCTAAAAAAAATAACACCCAGAACAAAAGCCATTGTTGTAACTCATATGTGGGGACATCCATGCGAAATGGACGAAATTGTGAAAATAGCCAAGGAACATAAATTATATCTTATTGAGGATTGCTCACATGCACATGGAGCTACTTATAAAGGGAAAAAAGTAGGAACATTTGGTGATGTCTCATGCTTTAGTCTTCAAGGAAAAAAGATAATATATGCAGGAGAAGGTGGGATATTAATAACTAATAATCGAGAAATATATGAAAGAGCGATATTGTTGGGACACTACAGAAAACGCACATATGAAGAGGTTGATATTCCATTCTTTAAAAGCTTTAGCAAAACTGGATATGGTTTAAAGTTCAGAATGCATCCACTTGCAGCAGCATTGGCCAAGGTTGGATTGGAAAAATTAGACTCTAGAATTAAACAGCGAACGGCAAATCTTGATTATTTGAGTGAACTATTAGCGGAAATTCCAGGAATTGAGCCTCCTGTTACATATGATTACGTCACTAGGGGAGCATATTATGGATATAAGCCGTTGTTTAAGCAAAATGAAATTGGAATTTCATATAAAACATATATGTGGGCATTACAAGCAGAAGGAGTTGAAGTACATACTCCAGGCTCACCACCATTGAACCATTATCAATTGTTTCAAAATTATACAAATAGCAATGTAGGGAAAAAGTGGCTTGGTGAATGGCCCTTGAGAAATGGATTTGCAACGAGTGAAAAAAGGTATAAGGTTGGTGATTTTCCTAATGTTGAAGATTATTACTCAAAAACATTAAGTTTACCGACATTTACTAATGAAGGTGATAAGGAAATAATAGAATTATATGCAAAAGCTTTTAGAAAAGTATATGAAAATAGAGAAGTTTTATTAAAAATGGAAGAAGGTAAGAAATGTCAGAACTAAGATTGGTATTAACAAATGCTTGCAATTTTAAATGCTTTTTTTGTCACGGAGAAGGAAGTAAAACAAAAGTGGAAAATAGACTTGATGCAGACGATTACAAATTTTTATTTTTGCAAGCTATGAAGATTCTGGATACTACTAAGATTTCCCTTACGGGGGGAGAGCCAATGGTTAGAACTGACATAATAGATATAGTTAAAAGTCTCTATAAGGCAGGTGCAAAAATAACAATGACCTCAAATTTTGCCCTAATTTCTAGACATATGGAGATTGGAAAATATGTAAGCAAAATGAATATATCATTCCATGTATTTGATGATAAGTTACTGAATGACATTATAGGCGTTCAGTGCAATGTTAGTGACTTGATTAATGGTATTAAGGAATTTTCATGTAACTATCCAAATGTAAAGATATGTTTAAACTGTACAGTTAATAAAAAAAATTGTGATGAAGAGAATTTGATGAAAATAATAGAATTTGCTAATGAGATTAATGCAAATGTTAATCTTTCGGAAATGTATAGTGATAATTTAGATGAGATTATAGGGTTGAATGACTTTAGAGAAAAACTGATACAACAGGGGTTCTCTTTAAAAGATTTTATATATGGAAGATCGCAAAGGTATATTAGAAAAGGACAGGAAGTCAAGTTGTCAAAAATATTATGTGTTGCAGCAAAATCTAGTGAAAATCCTCAAAAATATTGCAAAGATCATAGGGATTTATTCATAATGCCAGATGGAAAGATTGATATATGCAGAGAAAAGGAAATATATGTAGATTTATTAAAAGAGATAAAAGACAGAAATCATATAGAGCTTTTAAGAAGTTTGGAAAGTGCTATTAGTATGATGGGAAATGGTTGCAAATAAAACGTGATAATTTGCAGTAGAGTTAAAAATCAATAGGAGCAATGAGATGGATACAGTTTTATTGGGAGTTGGACCTACACATATATGTGAGAATATAGATATATCAAAAGTATTAACATGTACTCATTTGTGCGCTAATGCTAGATGTAGAGAGTTAGTAGAAGGACTTGAAAGTAAACTTAATTATTTATTTGGTGAGGGACGACATTCTTTTGCATTTCCAGGAAGTGGAAGCTCTGCTATGGAAGCATGTTTGCAAAATGTAATCGAATCAGGAGATAAGGTGGTTGTTGGTGTAGCAGGTGTGTTTGGAAAACGTATAGCATTAATGGCAAGTAGATTAGGTGCAAACGTGATATGTGTTGAATCAGAACCTGGACAAGCGGTTGATTTAAATAAAATATTAAAAATTGTTATATCAGAAAAAGTCAAGTTAGTTTGTATAGTGCATATCGAAACATCATTTGGAGTGATACAACCTATACATGATGAATTAAGCAAAATCAGAAGCTATGGAACATTTGTTATGTTAGATGTTGTGGCATCTTATGGAGGGGTTGCTTTAGAACTAGACAAGTGGGGGATAGATATTGCTTATGCTAGTACCCAAAAATGCTTAAGTTCGATTGCGGGATTATCATTAGTTTCAATGAATCATAGGATGTTAGATTATGTAATGAAGAAAAGAAAAAGTATATGGTATTGGGATTTTGATGCAATTTATGAGCATAACAAGAGAGGAGTATATCCGTATACAACACCAATTATACTTTTGTATATGCTAGATGAATGTTTAAATGTAATTCATAATATGGGGAAAGATAAATATTTTGAAAAGCAAAAAGTTTGCGCACAATATGTTGAAAAAAATATGTCAAAGGTAGGCTTTTTTGCTTTTGCAGATAAGACGGTCACTGCACCTAATATGAGAGTGTTTAATGTACCTATTGGTTATGATGCAGTACAAATTGTAAACGAATTGTATAGAAATTATCACATTGAAGTAGCCACGGGAATAAATGATATGAAGAAATCTTTAATACGAATTGGTACAATGGGATTTTCGGCAAATATGAAAAATATTAATGCTTTAGATAAAGCAATGCGGAGGATAGTTAACAAATGAGACATATATTTTTTTTGGCACCTCAATCAACATCATTTTGGATAGATGGATTCATTTCAAAAAATGATTTTGTTATTGTTGAATTAGATGAGAAATATATATATGAAATAGATGAAATACTGCAAATGATAAATGGTATAGCAACAGAAACGAATGATCTGAAAATATACTTTATTTCGTCTCATAATTCACTTATGAGAGACTATCATTTGTCAAAGAGTTTATGTGAACTAGGATATGATTCGAAATGTCAAAGGTATGATATGATACAGCTAGGAATAGATAAGTTAAAAATGAAATACTTTTTGCAAAATAATTCTATTAATACACCTAATTGGACAGAACAATTATACTCGATGGTACATAAGTCATATTTATTAAAAGATAGATATGGTACAGCGGCAGAAGGCATCGCCCATTTAGAAAAAAATAACTTTAATTATTATAAGGGAAAATATTTAGAAGAATTTCGAAATGGAATTGAATATTCAGTTAATGTATTTTGTAATCATAACAAGGAATTGATATTATATCCTGTTGTATGGAAAGGCGAAAATACAGAAAATTTAATTCCGCCCTACAAAAGGTTAAGGATAGCAGGACCATATAATGATGAGTTTGAAAAGATATCTAGAGAATTATATAAGGTATGTAAAAAAGTATGTGGTTTAATTGATAATTACGGGTTTGTCGAGTTTGAATTTATTGTAACAGAAGATGAAATCCTTCTGTTGGAAATAAATCCTAGAGTGTCAGGAACTTTACGTATAGCATCTATGGCATGTGGATCTCATGCATTTGATAATTATATTGAAGAGAGAAAAGGAATGATATTAAAACCTAATAGAATATCTATAGAGATTCCTTATAGTGGGGAGTATGTAAAGAGTGATAATATGGAATACGTTTGTACTACTAGAGCAACGTTCTCGAACGATAATATTGATGAGGTAATAAAGAATGTAATGAAAGTATTCCCTGATGAAAATATGGTAGATTTTTATGATATTGAGAAAAATGTTAATTCATTGCTTGATATATGAAAGGAGAAATATATGGCTTTTGCGTGTGTTTTTTGTTCAGCTAGTAAAAGTATAGATAAGGGCTATATATACGAGGCAGAAAAAGTGGGAGAAATATTATCTGAGTATGGTTATGATTTGGTGTATGGAGGTGATAAAGTGGGATTAATGGGAGCTATCAGTCAATCTATGAAAAAAAACAATTCTAAAATTGTTGGAGTATGTGTCAAGGATATGTATTATGAAGAAAAATATAACGAGAACTGTGACGAGATAGTGATATGTGATGGACTTAGTGAAAGAAAACAGTGTATGAAGAAAATGGCGGATTTGTTTTTGGTGTTACCAGGAGGAATAGGAACTTTAGATGAGCTTATTGAAGTAATATCTGAAAAAAAATTAGGTTATATGAAACAAACGATTATAATATATGATTCAAAGGGAATATATGATGAGTTTTTTTTCAACATTGAGAATTTGATAAAAGAAAAATTTATTAAATCTGACATAAGGACATTATGGTATAGGGTATCTGACCTAAAGAGTTTGATTAATATGTTGGACAGAGAAAAAATGAAACAAGTCTAAGGTGCTTAGATGACTAGTGCATTAGCTAAATCAAAAAATACTTTTTATACAGTAGGATTTCATTATTATTTGTGCCACCGACTGAAAGGTGGTGGAATGGAGAGGATTATGAAAATTACAGAAAAAAATATTTCTATAATAACAGATGAATTGAGTCGAGATTTTGAAACGGCTTCATCAATACTGAGTATGTTGGATATTCGGAAGATTGAGTTAAGAAATATGAGAACAGGGAGAGTACCTTATATTTCCGACAGTGAGAAAGAGGAGATAAAGAAATATATTAGTAAATATAATTTGAAGATTAATGCAATATCTCCAGGCATAGGCAAACTTAAAATTAATTCGGATAATTTGAAAGAAAAAACAATAAAGCATTTGATGGATAGTATAGATTTTGCTGATGAGTTTGGAGTTGAAAAAATTATAATTTTTAGTTTTAAAAAAAAGGATATTGAAGATAAAACGGAGGTAATTCCAAAGTTTGCAGTAGATATAATTAAAGAAATAATAAATATCGGTAAAGCTCATAATAAGCAAATTTTATTAGAAAATCAGTCTACATGCTATGTATCAACATTTGATAGTATTATAGATATAATTGAGCAAATTAACGATGAAAAATTTAAACTTAACTGGGATCCGTATAATTCATTTCAGATAGATAAGCAGCCCTGTGGTTGTGATATGAAAACTTTAGTTAAGTATATAGAAAATATACATATTAAGGATGGTGAATACAATAAAGAGTTCATTAGAAAGCCGATTGGTAGAGGCATGATTGGATGGAGTAAGATACTAAAGCAACTGATGGAACTTGGATATAGTAAAGAAATAACTATAGAGACTCATTATGAGCCGCTTATATTCAATACAATCAAAGATTATGATGAATTGATGAAGCTATTGGGATTAAAAACAGACTATATGCAAACGATAATGAATTATTCTTAACGTTTAGTTAGTAGGAAGGTAAGTAAGCATTTGTTTGTAAATGAATACAATTACAACAATTTTAAAAGTATATTTTTAGAAAGTGAGTGAAAGGTCTAATGTGTATTATAGATGAAGATATGAAAGAAATATTTTTGAACATATCGGGCATTATTGGCAAATGTGTTATTCCCCGAAATATGTTAGATAAATTTTATTTAGATTATGGATGCTTTTTTATTCATAGTAGAGAGAAATATGATTTTTGCGCATGTGTAACAAAAGATATAGGGAAAAATATCAAAAAAGAAAATAGTTCGTTTGTAACAAGATTGAACAATAGATGCTATATTTCTGATAGTGAACTTATTTTTTGGGGGAGACATGTATTGGAAAAGGAATTCTATCTAGAGGAATTTAGGAAGTACTTTATAGCTCTTATTTCATGGATTTTGCATAGAGACAAAAATATGATTTTATTGCATGCTTCTGCGATTGAAGTCTGTGGAAAATGTATATTATTTGCGGGAAATTCAAACTGTGGTAAAACAAGTATAGCAATGAACATGATTAAAAATGGAGCAACATATATTTCCAATGATTTAACTTTTTTATATATTGAGGACAATAAAGTTATGGTATTGGGAGTTCCACAAAAAATTACTATGGATAAAAAAACATATGATTACTGTGATATTAATTATGTGGCAGAACAGGATATAAATCGTATATATATTAATCCCTCAAATCAGTTCAAAATTAAGGTTAGTGCTGAACTTAATGCTATTGTGCTATTGTCAAAAGATGTAAAAAGAAAGGATGCTTTGTTAGAAAGGGTTAATTTTAATGAGGCGGTAGCAAGATTAATTTCTAAAATAATACATTCATACAAATGGGGATTTAAACCGTATTGTAGGGATTATGGTTATTTTTCAGTACTAAATAGAGTTATGAAGTGTATTGAGAAAAAGGTGTTGATATATTATATGATATGGGGAAAAAACCATTTTGTAAATTATAATATTATAATGAAACAAATTGTTGAAAATGAAGGGAGAATTTAATGAAACAACATTTATGTGTTCATGGTTTAAATATTAGAGTTGAAACAGAATTTGAATATCTGTTGCAGTTATTAAAAAGAGATTATGGTATCTTCTTTGTAGAGCAGAAAGTGGATGTAGCGGATATAATTATAAGAGTAGTCAAGGGTGAGGGAGACAAAAAAAGGGGGATTATCACACCTATGGATAATTTGTGTATAATTAGCGAAGAGAGTATGGTTTTTTTTATTAAAACAATGTCAGATGAATCATTTTATAAGAGAGAATTTAGAAAATATTTCACGGCTTTTATATCATGGAATTTGTTTTTGGCAAGAAATGCTTTATGCTTTCACTCATCATGTGTTTCCAAAAATAATATTGGAATAATATTTATGGGGGAATCGGGTTGTGGGAAGACTTCTTTAGCAGTTGAAATGGGAGTTAATGGTTATGATTATATGTCAAATGAACTTACATTTATTTCTTCAGAAATTGATAATGTGTATATTTATGGAATGCCTCAAGAAATAAATCTGGGGGCAGAAGCATTGGATTGGTTTGAAAAAAATTATCCCGAAAGATTTTGTTTGTTAGAAAATGAGGGGATGTTAAAGCTAGAATTCACTGAAAAAAATAAGAGAATTTATAGTCAGAGAATTTTTGAAAAAGTAAGTACTAGCTGTTATGAAGGGATTATTATTTTTCCCGAACCAGATTTATATGCGGAGGTTCCTTTTTTTGAAAAGGTTCCACCCGAAAATCTTGCTATACAACTTATGAGATATTTTTTATTCCCATCAGAATGGAAATTTAGGCCATATATTGACGAAGATTTATTGGAAAAATTAGAAAACATATTTATTGATATAGCAAATAAAATACCAGCATACCATTTTCGGTGGACAAAGAATCATGAACAAAATAGAAAAGTCATTGAAAAAATTATAAATAATAACACATATATGTAATTATTTTGATGTAAAGAATGGAGAATGATAAAAATGATACAATATTTGAATGTGCATGGAATCAAAGTAAAAGTTGATTGTTATATAAAAGGATTAATAGAAGAGTTAAAAAGAGATTATGGGGTTTTTTTTACAAAAGGCGAAAAAGATTTTGATGTTGAAGTAATTGTTGAAAAATTGACTACTAATGTATTAGATAGAGAATATTTTATTACCTTAAAAGGAAATTACTGTTTAGTTCATAAATCAAAAATTCATTTTCTTATTATAAATGATAAAGATGTAAAGTTCTATAAAGGAGAATTTAGAAAATATTTTACAGCTGTTATATCAAGAAATTTGTATGAAAAATATAATGCGCTATGTTTTCATTCAGCAACTGTAGATATAAATGGTAAAGGAATAGTGTTTATGGGAGAATCAGGAAGCGGAAAGACATCATTAGCATTGCAGTTTTTTTTGAATGATGCAAAGTATGTTTCTAATGATTTGACTTTTTTACATAAAGAAAAAAATGTACATATATTAGGTATGCCACAACAGACAAATTTAGGACATGGTGCGTTAGCTTGGTTTTATAAAAAAAGTCCAGATTTGTTTAATGAAAATTATGATGAAGCATATAAAAAATATAATGCGAATCAATTATTTAGAAAAGGAAATTTGGATAAAGTTTCAATTGATATAGCTGATAAAGAAGCTACAGTTCTTTGGACAGATTGTAAATATATTATATTTCCACAACCAAATGTTGGAGCAAACGAACCGGTAATAGAGTTATTAAATCCTGAAACACTTGCTATTAAACTTTTAGCTCATATAATACCTCCCTTTAAATATGGATTTCAAACGATTTGTGATGAACAAAAATATTATGAAACGATACTTGAATTAATAGATAAAATAAAAAGGGATGTAAAAGGCTTTAATTTTTTCTGGACTGAAGATCATGATATGAATGAAAGATTTTTAAGGAAATTTATTAATGTATGAGTGGTAGATATTTTATTGCAAATTCTAATCCAATTACAAAATCAAACATGGGATATTTTGAAACTGAGAGATGTATATATTTTTTTGACACAACGCATGAGGCTTCATATTTTGAAGAAAAACTAGTGAAAGTTGTATCTAAAGGGAAAAAAATTATATTAATATTGAGCCATAAACATAAAGACCACTATGGAGGATTAAGTTCAAATGCAGTCGAGCATATTGATAGAATAATTGCGAGTGACGAATTTACTGAAGAACTAGGAAATATAAATTCATTGCAAATACTAAAAGAAAAAGAGAGAGTTTTAGAAAACGAAATAAAAGTATTTATGATTTCGAATGGTCATACTGCTAAAGATATTATATTATGTAATTTTAATAATAATGTTGCATTTATGGGAGATTTATTATTGCAAAAACGTCATCCTTTTTTAACTAAGCAATGTTTGAATGTTAGGTGTGAAACATATCGAAAATTATTAAAATTGGGTGTAACAAAATTCGTTCCGGGGCATGGAATGATTGTTTCGAATATTGAGTTGGAAAAGTATCAAGAATACTTTAAATTTGTTGAACAATATCAAAAAAAATACTTAGAACAAACAGATATTAATGTTGAAGAAATTTTAAATAAAAGTATATATAGAGATTGGAAATATCCAGAAAAGTTTAAACAAAGCATTACACAAATGAGCTAATGGAGGTAAGATGAAAAAATATATTGATTCGCTAAAAATATTGAACAAAAATGGTTTGTATACAATTAGGGGAAATATTAATATAGATTCACTAATGAATATGAAAGATGTATCGATATTGGGCTATGGAATTGAAGGTTATATTGTAGCAGCATATGTCGCAGCTATTAATAGGTCTAATGTTGGCTTTATAAGAAATAAGGAAAAGGAGTATGGAACTTGTAAAAGAATAGATGGATTTTATAATCTTAAAAATAATGTCGTGTTATTTACAAGTTCAGATAATGTATACATAGTAGAAAAATTTATACAAACAACAAATATAAAATGCGATTTGATATATTATTTTGATGTTGTAAATTCTAGAATTATCAATTTAGAACCGTTAGAGTTTGACAATATTCCAGAGTATTATCAATGTGATATAAATTCGTACAAAAAACTATTAACAGGAAAAGAGTTTATACTATCTTCTGGAGCCAAATCAAATGTATATTATGAAACATTAACAGCAGCTAATACATATACGTTGTTAAATGATATGATAAGAGAGAACGAAAAAATCATATTGTCGAATAAGGTTATGGGGGGAGTTGGATATGGGGGAATATATTTTGGATTGTTGGCAGCATTAATTAGTCAAAAACCCTTTCTTGCTATTGATGTAAATAGTGTGTTAGATACTTTGAAGATAGATAAAATATTGTTATTTGATGACTGTACATCAACAGGATCTACAATACATAAGTTGTGTGATTTATGTCAAATGGATATTTATAAGATATCAGTATTATCACTATATGTGAAAAGAAGGGCCTTTTTGACCATACCTAATATTAAAGAATGCTCTATTTTATAACAAATAGAAAAATTAATTAATATATAAATAGTGATAAATATTCAAATTAGAACCATTAACGATTTTTAGATAGGAAAATTTTTTATCTAATATATAAGCGGAAGAAAGGTCTTAGCATAAAAATGAAGATATGGAAGACGGATATAAAGATGGACTAGTTAAGCTGAAAATAAACTATATATGTGAATTTGTATTCACGTGAATGGGTTTTAAAGCTTATTGGAATTCATAGAGTTTAATAGAGTTATACAGTGGGGATGACTTTATTTTAGCAAACACATCATAGCGGAGATTTCTACATATAGTAAATATCTCATATATACTCATATGAACTTTGCATGAGAAAACATATAAGGAAAAAGAATGAGTAATAATAGTTAAGATGTGTAGAAGCATTGTCCGAGAAGAATATATTGTATGGTATTATAATTGTATTTTTCGGAGATATTGGACTTATTGTTAAATTGTAACTAAGAAAGTAAGTCAAATTGATGACACATTAATTAAGGATAAGGTGAAAAAATGAAAGAAGAACAAAGATTAATATTATTATCAGTTTTGAATGAAAAAACAAATAGTGAGAGAGCGGAAATAGACGAGATTTTACTTGGAAATGTCGATTGGATAGAAATTGCTGGAATAATTATGAATCATAGATTAGGAGGATATTTTTATAACGGTTGTACAAAAGAACAACTAAAGAAGATGCCCAAAGAATTAAGAAAAAATATAAAAATGCTAGTAGATGGGCAATCATCAAATCAAGAAAAGATGTATAAATACATTAATGAACTTACCGAAATATTGGAAAATCAGAATGTTAGATATGCAGGATTGAAAGGAATTATCTATGGTTCTTGTTTGTATACAAAAGGAACAAGAAGATCAAATGACATGGACTTATTAGTGTATGAAGACGATTTAGAACAACTTGATATATTATTAAGTAATGTGGGTTATATTCAGGCAAATAAGAGAGATGGAAAACTTGTAGAAGCAACAAGAAAAGAAAAACTTATTCAGAGAATGAATTATCATGACTTGATCCCATATATGAAAGAGACAGATGATGGAATTATAGAAATAGATATTAATTTTTTATTTGATGGAAAGGATAATCTAATTGATTCTAAAGTGTTTGATATAGGAACAAGAATATATAATGGTGAACAGTATTCGTTTAGAGGATTAGAAATTGATACAAATTTAGCATTTCTTATTTGCCATTTTTACAGAGAATCTACTGAAGAGCTGTGGGTGAATAATAAGAGAAATCTATTTTTATACAAAATAGTAGATATGGTAAATTACATAAGACATTTTGAGAAGCAAATGGATGTTGAGAAGGTTGTAAAGCTGTTTGAGAAGCTTAATATAATAGAAAAAGCATTATATTCATTCTTGATGATTAAACAGTTTTATAACATAGAGTTTACAAATTTGTGTATTGATTATATTTCAATAAACTATACTGATATTTACAAAAAATATGCAAACGACAAAGTGTTTGAACAATATTTTGTCGATGCATTTAATTTGGGAAGATGATTGAAATATCAAATAGAAGTTACATAATGGAGATGAAGAAATGAGTAAGATACAAATTGTTCCTGCAGAGAATATAGATGTTAATGAATTTATAAAAAGTATTTGTTTTGTATCACCTGATATACAAAATGTTGTGATAACAGAAGATGGAATTGAAATTGAAATCTCAGATGCTGGTAAAACAATGGAATTAAGAGCTATGCTTATTGAGATGATGAAGAAATATACAATTCCAAACAAAATTCAAGAAACTTATTATGAAAACTATCTTAATGATAAAATATTCTATGATATTGGTGTACAAGAAAATGAAGTGATTTTCTTTGGCAATGGACAAATTGGTTTTGGTGAAAAAGGGAAATTTTTATTTGATTTTTTTGATTCAAAGTTTAGTGAGATTGCATATGAATTAGGAGCCATCGAAAAACTTTATCCTGTACTATTACCACTGGATGCATATTCTATGACAGGGTATGTAAGAAAAACGCCACAATATGCAATTTTTTGCTCTACAGTAAAAGAGAGTCTTAAGGAGTTAGAACAGACTGACGCAGCAGTACATAACAAGAAAATAAAAGAAATAATAAAGGAACCAAGATTTGCACTGTCCCCGTCGGCTTGCTTTCATACATATATTGAATATAAAGACAAAACGTTAAAGGATAATACAATTGTCACATTTAAACAAAATGTTTTTAGAAACGAAGGTAGGCTTAATTACAATGAAATAGGACGGCTATGCGATTATCATGTTCGAGAAATAGTTATGTTAGGTTCAAATCAATTTATTATAGAAATTCGTGATAAGATTATGCAAAAGTCGAAAGAATTAATGTCTAAACTTCAATTAGTTGGAGATATATCGCTTGCTTCTGATTCATTTGTTGTTCCAAAGATGCAAATGTATAGAAAGATCCAGCATATAGATAAAAGTAAATATGAAATGCACTTAAATATTTCATCAGATAAATCTATATCAACAGCCTCATACAATCTTCATGGGAAGGCGTTTACTGATCCATTTAATATATCTGTTGAAAATTGTGAAGACACAGTAACTGCTTGTGTAGGTTTTGGATTACAAAGATGGATACTGGCATTTTTATCTCAATATGGATTCAATGAAGAATACTGGCCTGAGGAAGTGAAAAGTGAATATCTTACTTATTCAAAGAGTAAATTATCGTAATATAAAGATTAAACTTTAATAATACATATAATATATTAACAGAAAATAAAGGAGATAAAATGAAGAATATTCAAGAAGTTGTATTGCGAATACACACAGAAATAATGCATCAGAAAGGAATTAATCAGGAATCCACACCAGATATGGAGATAAGACCTAAAAACGGAATTACATCTGAATCAATCGTTATTTTTATACTTGATTTGGAAGAGGAATTAGATATCGAATTAGATGATTATCTTCCACAGATTAGAAAGGCAAAGACAATGAGAACGTTAATTGATATTGTAAACAAAGCGTGCGAAGATAGTAGTAACGAATAAATATCTTAAAAAATATAGGAATAAGGGTTACTTGATGAAATATATGATGATGTGTGGCAATGTTAGAATAAAAATAATACCAGTCAATAATATTGGTGATGCAGATATGTCATCTACAGCCTATAAGGAAGTACGAAAATTGGCTACAGATATGTTTGGGCTTTTAGATTGCGTAATAGAAAAGGATGAAATGGGGAACCCCTTTTTTCAAAATCACACTGACTATGATTTGAGTATATCTCATACAGATGGATTGATAGTGGTAGCTATTGGAAAAAATCACAAAATTGGAATTGATGTGGAAAAAATACATAAAGTCAGTGATACAATAATTGAAAAGTATTATTCTAAAGCAGAAAAGAGGGAGATATTGCGAACCCGAGTAAATGCAGAACTTGTTGAAACAAAAATTTGGACAATGAAAGAGGCATATAGTAAATGTTTGGGAACAGGACTAAATAGGGAATTATTGATGTTGGATATTTATAGTAGAAAAGAAGTTTTAATGGAAACGCAAATTTATAAAGAATATGTTATTACAGTTTGTAGAATGATTGGATCTATGTAATAGTGGGAAATTTAGGTGGTATGAGTTTTGTAATAATTACAATATCATAAATTGGAGAAATGATTAATGAGAGAAAAATATATTCATGATATTTATAACAAAAAAATAGAACATTATGAGGGATATGAGAGCTTTTGCTATCAAAATTGTCAAAGAATAATATTGGAATATATATATGGTTCTAAAGCGGTATTGTTTATAAATACTGTGCCATCGATAGAAATTGAAGTTGGGGATAAATTAAAATTAAGGGGAAAAAGTGACTTTAGATCTTTATTGCCATCAATTAATAAATATGCTAAAAGAATTTATTATACAACAGTTGAAAGTGTTGAAGATATTTTTAAAAGAAATATAAAGTTTATTTATGAGAATAATAGCCCAATTATTGTCGGAGCGGATACATATTTTTTACCATATACAGCTAATTATAAAAAAAGCCATGCTAAACATACATTGATACTATGTGGGTTTGATTTAACAAGGAATGTAGTGTATGTAATAGACTGGTATTCACCATGGTTTTATAAAGGAGAAGTTGATATAGAAACTTTTCTTCAAGCAAGAAATTCAAAGAATGAAAAAGACGATTCTTATTATAGTGGAAGCCCAATAGAAAATAATTGGGCTTATATTGAAAAAATACCACAATATTCAGCAGATAAATTATTCGATGAAACAATTAAATTATCAAAAAAATTTTATTTTAATAATAGTGATAATGGAGTAATTGCTGCATTATCGCTATTATTGAAACATATTAGTGTAATGGAAAATGAGACAGACTACAATCGTGTGTTTTATTACATGTACACTTTACTAAACAGAAAAAAGATATTTTTACAATATATTGAATATTATTCAAATCTAAAACAATTAGATAGAAACATAGAATTTATTGCGCAATTAAAGAAAAATGTTGCAAATTGGGATGTTATTGTAATTCTATTATTAAAACAATCGAAAAGATATAATGTAAAAACACGAAATCATTTAATTGATAAAATTAGAAAGTCAATTAGTGAGGAATCAATTATGATACAAACAATTGAGAAACTTTTTTGAAGAGGAGAATGTTTATTGATGAAATCAAACTTATCTAACACTGGTGATATAGAAAAAAATAATGAAAATGGAAAATTTGAGTGTGTAGGCAGAAAAGAAAGTCAAGAAATGGTTAATGAAGGTAGAAATGTTGCGCCTGATACTAATATGAATGATATAATAAATGCAAAAGGAGCCATTGGTTCTCAAACAGGCAGTATTGATAAAGAAATTATCAAACTAATATTTGAAATAGGAGAATTATCTGATAATATTGGTTTAGATACTGCTTTTGATGAAATTGAGTTGGATTCAATAGAATTTATTACTATTATTGTTGAGGTTGAAACAAATTACGAAATTGAGTTCGATGATGAGAATATGTTAATTAACAATTATCGAAGTATTGGTGATTTTGTTGAATATGTAAAAAAGAAAATAACAAAAGCTAAATAAAATTAGAAGTTTGTATATAGGTATATATACGATTCTTTAGAGAGGAGATATATGGAAGAACAAAAAACATATGGGTTTTTAAATAATTTTATTTATGCCTTGAATATTGCGAGGAAAAGTAATCTAAAACTTTTAGTGGTTATTCTAATAAAGCCTGTGGCGAATATTGTCTGCAAGTTGTTGTGGTCATATGCGCCTAAATTTGTATTGTCCTATATTGAAAATAATCTTACTATTGATAAGATAATTTTTAATATTATTGTAATCTGCTTGATAGGCTTGGTTTTCGATATTATTAGTACTACCAGTAATAATGCATTTGAATATGAATATCGTCTAACTGAAGGTTATTTAGAAAAATTAAGAATGGATAAGTTGTTCCGTACGGATTTCAAAAATATGGAATCACCTGATTTCTTAGATTATGCTCAGAGAGCTAAAACAGCACTATATAGGGGCAATGGTTTCTTTGGAGTTCTATACGAAAGCAGAAATTTTATTGCCCAGGGCACCTTGATGATTGTGTCTGCTGCGTTAATCGGAATTCAAAATTTCATTATAATGATTATTTTTATCATAATATCATTTAGCATAGCAAAGATATTGGCTTATTTTACAAAACTTGATAAAGAAGGATTTTCTGATGCTATGGCACCAACTTGGCGTAAGATGACTTATTTAGAGTCAATTACTAAAAATTTTGACTATGCAAAGGATATTAGACTTTTTAATATGTCAAAAATCTTTAGAAGAGAGTTGGGTGATGTAAATGATACTTACAATGCCATGAATAAGATACACCATAATAGATGGATTTTGTGCAATGTTAGTATGGAATCGATATTGTTGATTCAAAAGGTCCTTATGTATACATGGCTTGTATATAATGTTATTGTGGGAAATTATCAGATATCCGATTTTGTTCTTTATGTAGGATTAGTAACAACTTTTCACGATTCTGTAGGATATGTAAATTGGATTTACTCAAATATGAGAGGCAACTGCCTTATGATTAATGACTACAGAAATTTCGTGGCTTGGGAAGAACAAAAAGAAATTGCAAGCGCAAACGAAGGTCACATTACAAATATAAATCTTGATCAGTTTGAATTTAAGTTTGAAAATGTGAGCTTTAAATATCCAGGACATGATAACTATGTTTTGAAAAATGTTAACTTAACAATTAATGGTGGAACGAAACTTGCGGTAGTTGGTGTAAACGGTGCAGGTAAAACGACATTTATAAAACTTATTATGAAATTATATGAGCCAAATGAAGGACGAATTCTTCTAAATGGTGTGGATATAAAGGAATATAATCGTGAAGAATATTTTAAGTTATTTTCTCCAGTATTCCAAAATGTAGAATGTTTTGCAATGCCTGTTTATCAGAATATTTCTTTTGCTGAAGAAAAAAATACAGATATGGATAAAGTAAATGCGGTATTAGAACAAAGTGGATTAAAGGAAAAGATTGATTCCTATGAAAAAGGTATACATACGAATTTATTAAAAATTTTTGATAAAGAAGGGATTGATTTATCAGGTGGAGAAAAGCAAAGACTTGCCATGGCTAGAGCTCTATATAAAGATGGAAGGGTTGTTATTTTAGATGAACCAACAGCTGCTCTTGATGCTTTGGCAGAAGATAGGATGTATCGTGAATTTGAAAGGATGATACAGGGGAAAACAGCTGTATTTATTTCACATAGATTGGGAAGTACCAGATTTTGCGATAAAATTGTAATGTTTGAAGACGGAACAGTTGTGGAAGAAGGAACTCATGATGAATTGATGGCTAAAAATGGAAAATATGCTTATATGTTCCAGATACAGTCACAATATTATGAGGAAAAGAAATCTGATAGCAAAGGAGGACAGGACGATGAAAAATAGTAAAGATAATATTCGCTGTTTTAAGTTCTTCGGGAAATTTGCTTGGCAGAATGATAAAAAATATTATTTGCTTTTGATAGCAAATATAATCGTCAATTCAGTTTCTCCTTTTATTACAATTATAGGCTCACAGTATTTAATTGATGAAATTGCAGATTCATCTAAGAGAAATATTGGTTGGGTGGTATTCTGGGTGGCTTTTATTTGCGTAGGTAATTTTATATGTTCAAACATAAGAAAATTTATTGGAGAAAACATTTCCAGAATTGGTGAAAAGTTTGACAGAATATTTAAAACTAATTTGTGCATGAGCTGTATTAATATGAAATTTAAACATACTGAAGATACAGAAGTTTTGGATACTATTAAAAATGCAGAAAGAGCTTTAAATGAAACAGGACAGGTGAATGGTCTAATTACATCTTTAGCAAATATTATTACTAACTTTATTGTAGCATTAGGTGTTGTGACTTTAGTTTGTACAAGAATTCCATGGCTAATGATTCCGGTAATTATTTCATTTGTAGCTAATTCATATACTACTTCAAAAGTTAATAAGAGCAGGCGTAAGTTCTTTAAGGAAATGGGCAATGTCGAGAGAGGTAGTACATATTACAATACCGAACTTCAGGAAAACAGATATGCCAAAGATGTACGTCTATATGATGCATCTGAAATATTCGAAAAGAAATATGACGGATATGTAGACAGAATATATAATACTAGCAAAAAATATCATACAAAATTTATAAAATACTGGAATGTAAATAATATATTTTATGCTGTTTGTGATACAGCGATTTATATATTATTAGCAGTAAATATTTTTAATAAGGTTATTTCAATCGGTGAATTTTCTAGTTTGTTTCAGGCAACTTCTAAATTTGGTGGCGCTATTAGAGGAATTGTAAATTCATATTTGGAAATGAATTATACTTCATCGGTACTAAAGTATTACATTGATTTTGTTGAAGATATATACAGTAAAAATGAAAGATTAATGGATTTAAGCGATAGCGGTGTTGAGGTAACTGACAACGCATGTGAAATTGAGTTTAAGGATGTCAGCTTTAAATATCCAAACACAGATAGGTACATTCTTAAAAACATTTCTGTAAAGATTAAATCTGGAGAGCATTTTGCAATTGTAGGACAAAATGGTGCGGGTAAGACTACATTTATTAAGTTACTTTGTCACTTATATGATAACTATGAGGGTGAAATTTTGATAAATGGCAAGAATGCTAGAGAATATGGTTTTGTAGAATATGTGAAGATGTTATCAGTTGTGTTCCAAGATTTTAGACTTTTTGCTTTTACAATTAAAGAAAATGTAACTGTATTTGATGATAAGAATATAGACATGGAAGAGATATATAAGATTGCAGATATTGATAAATGGATTGAAAGTCTTGATGAAAAAGATCAAACATATATTTATAAGATGTTTGTGGAAAACGGTATTGAACCATCTGGTGGTGAAGGTCAAAAACTTGCTATTGCCAGAGCATTGTATAAGAATGCTCCGATTGTAGTATTGGATGAACCAACAGCAGCCCTTGATCCGATTTCTGAATATGAGGTTTATAAAAACTTTGACAAATTGGTTTATGGAAAAACTGCAATATATATTTCACACAGATTATCTTCATGTAGATTTTGTGACAGAATAATTGTATTTAATAATGGAACAATTACGGAGGAAGGAAGTCATGAGGAGTTAATGAAAAATGCGGACGGATTATACTATAATATGTATAGTACACAGGCAAAGCATTATAAGTGATTAGTGAATAACTGTTCATAAGAGAGGAAAATAAAGATATGGAAGGCAAAAATAATAATATAATTAAGTTACCATTTAAGATTCCTAAATATAAGACATATTCAATAAATACTGCAATAAACGGAATATTAGAAGCTTATGGAAATGACGAAGTATGGTTATATAATAATTATATTTCGTTATGGATATATGCAAGGAGACAAAGAAAAGAGTATATGGTGGATTTTAAGTATGACAGGGATATCAATTATTATGAGCAATGTCCAGTGTTGGAAACAGTAATTCTAGATGTAAGAAAGAATCAAGATGTTAATTATATTATTAAGAATAGTATAGATAATCAAGAATATATTTTTTTGGCAGTAGATATGTATTTTATAGATTCGTGGTGGAAGGATATTGAGGAAAAAGAACATAGCGAACATGAAATGCTTATTTGGGGATATGATAATGAAAAAAAAGTGTTCTTTACAGCAGACTTTTTCAAACATACTTATTCAATACAAGAGATTTCATATTTAGATTTTAGAATGGCATTTGATGCCCATGCGGGATATATAAGGGAAAGAGATAATGTGAATTCTGTCGAAATTAGAACATTTAAATACTTAAAAAATAAAAAGTATGCTTTAAATGTTGATAGAATTCGTAATATGATTACTGATTTTATAAAATCACGTGAGAATACAATTAATGATGAGTCAGACTTATTTACAGTACACGAAGCTGTTTTATATGGGTTTGAATGCCTAAATCATATAATAGAATATTTTAATGAATGCGTATGTAAACATGAGCGTCTTGATTTTAGAATAATTCATTTGATTTACATATTTAATGAGATAATGTATTGTAGAATAGATTATATGATTGAGCATAAATACCTATCTGATAACACGTATATAAGAAATATCCAGAATGACTTTCATGATATGTCCCATAAAAATGAGATGTTGAGAAGTCTTGTTATGAAATATAATTTAATAAAAGGACAGAAGTATGGCGAAATAGTAATAAAAAAAATGAAAGATTTGTTCTGGCAATTAGAAAATAGTTTGGAAAAATTAAATATTTATTTTGAAAATATATAAGAAAAATAGATTTTGTTTGAGATCATAAAAGACAAAATCTATTTTTTATTATTTGAGTATTTTAGTGCTTATTAGGAATGGATATAAATATGCATAGAAAAAGTAATATGGAATAATAGGTGTAGATAAAGGGAATGTTAGTTAATTGTTTGAATGATAAAGATGAATGATAATAGATATGACGAAGTTTAAACTATGGAGTGTATTAAAAAAAAGAAAATGAGGAGTGGATTTGTGTGTAAAGTATCAGTAATCGTTACAGTATATAATACAGAGAAATATGTAGAGGAATGTATCATATCACTAATTAATCAAACGTATAAAAATATTGAAGTTATTCTAATAGATGGAGGATCTACAGATAAAACTCCAGAGATATGTCATGAGTATGAAAAAGAATATGAAAATATAAGAGTAGTACATAAAGAAAACGAAGGGGTATCTGCTGCAAGAAATAGAGGAATTGAGGAGGCAACTGGTGATTATATACTGTTTGTTGATGGGGATGATTGGATAGAAAATAATACAATTGAAGCATTGGTTTGGTTGGAAGAAGAGAATGAATCGGATATCGCTTTTATCATTAAAGCAGGAAATGAGCATTCAACAGGAGAGGTACTGATTGGTGATGGAAAGAAAATGATATTACATATTTTGGAAATATCGGCTGGTGAAGTTTGGGGGAAATTATTTAAAAAACAAATATTTGAAGACGTGAAGTTTCCGGAAGGAAAGCTTCATGAGGACTTATATGTGATGCCAACTATTTTTTTAAAATGTAAAAAGATAGTTGCATATCACAAGGGATTATATCATTACAGGATTAGAGATGATGGATTGATGGGGACAGAAATAAAAGGCAATTTGAAAGATTTATATGAATGCTGGTTAGATGGAATAAGAAAATGCCGTTTGTTAAGCTCAGATAAAAAATTTGTGAAAGACTTGCAAAAAAGGTATCTGTATGATGTGTTATGGTATTTTTACAATATAGTATGTCTTATGAGTGATGAAAAATTTAAAGAATCCGTAGTAAATATTTCATTGTTTTATAAAAAAACGAGATATATATATTTAATAAATTCGGCAGTAAAAATTAGTGATAGAATAAGATTCCTTTTGATATCAATATGTCCAATGACTGTCAGGAACTTTAATATACTACGATATGGCCGTGGATAAAAATAAGAGGAGTGAATATGAACAAAAGAGTTACTCAAGTTGTCATTCTTGCTGGTGGACTTGGCACACGTCTTAAACCATTTACAAATACTGCACCAAAACCGATGTATCCGATTAATAACATTCCATTTATTGATTATCTAATACGCCAGATGAAAAGTTTCGGAATGGAAGAGGCATTGCTCCTTTTAGGGTATTTACCTAAGAAAATTATGGACTATCTTGGAGATGGCTCACGTTATGGATTAACCATAAATTATGATATAACGCCAGTAGACTACGACACAGGTATGCGAATAAAACATGCTGCTCCACAGATCGCAGATAAATTTTTACTTTTATATTGTGATAACTATTGTCCGATTAACTATTCAAAATTGTTCGCAGACTTTTGTAATAATAAAGCAAAGATTCAAATTACTGCTTATAGCAATCGTGACAACTATACAAAAAGCAATCTACATATTACTGATGATGGATTGATCACAACTTATGACAAAAAACGTATTATACCAAATTTACAGGGAGTTGATATTGGTTATGCGTTAGTCGATAAGAGCGTCATTTCGTTAATATCAGAGGAAAATTGTAATTTTGAGGAAGAGGTTTATCCACAATTAGTTGCACAAAACAAGTTGTTTGCCACAATGACTGAGCATCAATATTACTCTGTTGGTTCTTTTGAGCGAATCAAATTTACGGAAGAATTTTTTAAACCGAAACGTGTTGTGTTTCTCGATCGTGATGGTACCATAAACAAACGCCCAGCACGAGCTTGTTACATAGAAAAGCCAGAAGACTTTGTTTGGCTTGCGGGAGCAATAGAAGCAATTAATATACTGAAAAAAAATGGATTTCTTGTAATTATCATTACCAATCAACCAGGAATTGCACGAGGTAATCTCACAGAAGAAATGTTGCATTGCATACACGAAAAAATGCGTGCAGATCTTTTGAAGGAAAGAACAGAAATTGACGATATATTTTACTGTCCTCATAATTGGGACGATGGTTGTTTTTGTAGAAAACCAAATCCAGGTATGATTTTTGAAGCTCAGAAAAAATATTCATTAAACCTCTCCGAATGCTATCTTATCGGGGATGATGAACGTGATATTGCAGCGGGAGAGGCTGCCGGTTGTATATGTAAGATGGTTGATGAAAAATACACAGTTTTGGATGTTGCCAAAGAAATAGTTTCATTAGAGAAAAAGGAGAAGATACATGATTATTTCAAAGACACCCCTTAGAGCATCATTTTTTGGTGGGGGGACAGATTTTTCCACTTACTATGAAAACAGTAAGGTGGGTTATGGTACGGTTGTTAGCACAGCATTAGATATGTATGTTTATATTATTGTGAACAGAAAGTTTGATGATAATATTCGTATAGTTTATTTTGGCAATGAATTAGTTAGTCGTGTGGATGAAGTGAAACATAATATTATTCGGGAAGCGCTAAAAATTGTTGGCATAGAAAAAGGAATTGAAATTATTTATATGGCAGACATTCCATTAAGTAATGCCGGTATAGGACTTGCATCTTCCAGTGCACTTGCAGTTGGTGTTTTAAATGCATTACATGCATATAAAGGTGAATTTGTGTCACAAGGAGTTTTAGCACGCGAAGCATGCGAGATTGAAATTAATCGTCTTGGACAACGCATTGGGATTCAGGATCAGTTTGCTGTTGCACATGGAGGATTTAGTCAATATAAATTTTTTAATGATGGTAGCGTAAGTATTACACCTGTTGTCTGTAAAAAAGAAGCAATGGTTCAACTGAGAAATAATTTGATGTTATTCTATACTGGAACAACTAGAGATTCCAGAAAAATTCTTAATGAGCAATCTGATACTATTTTAGATAAAACAGTTATGCTTGATGAACTGGTAAATACTACAGACCGTGCTGTTCAAGCACTTTATGATGGCAATCTAGACTTTTGGGGAACCGAGCTTGATAGAACATGGGAGATTAAAAAGAAGTTTGCAAACGGTGTGTCTAATCCGCAGATTGATAGTATGTATGCTAAGGCTAAAAGTGCAGGTGCACTTGGTGGTAAGATTCTAGGTGCGGGTGGAGGCGGATTTATGATGCTTTATGTACCACAACAGAGACAGAATTTAGTACAAGAAGCACTTTCTGAATTTACATATATCCCATTTAGTTATTGCCATGAGGGAAGTCGAATTGTTTTTAGTGATTAAGGGGGAAGGATATTATGGATTATAATGAATTAATTGAGACATATCTTGAGCAAGAAATTGATATTCTGAAAAGAATTGATGTGAGCGCAGTGAACGAAGTGTTAAATTTATTAGAAGCAGGTATGAAAAGGGAGGCTACAATTTATGTTTTTGGAAATGGGGGAAGTGCTGCAACGGCGTCTCATTTTCAAAATGATTTTAATAAGGGAGTTTCCGAGCATATAGATAAAAAGTTTCGCTTTTTATGCTTAAATGACAATATTGCTACTATAATGGCAGTAGCTAATGACATTGGATATGAAGAAGTATTTCGTTTTCAGCTTCAAGGAAAAATAAAAAAAGGGGACATTTTAATGGCTATCTCTGGTAGTGGAAATTCTCCTAATGTGATTAATGCTGTAGAGTATGGTAAAAAACAAGGTTGCAAAGTTGTTGGTTTGACTGGATATTCAGGTGGAAGGTTAAAAGAACTATCAGACATTTCTCTTCATGTGCCTATTAATAGTATGCAAATCACGGAGGATGTACATATGATTTTTAATCATTTAATGATGAGTGTTTTTTATAAGAGCATGTGTGGTATTGATCATATTAAAAACTAAGGAGTTTACTTATGCGTAAAATATTTATTACAGGAGCAGCAGGTTTTATTGGTTCTCAGCTTGCATATTATTTTTGGAAAAAAGGAGACCAAGTGACGTTGCTTGATAATTTTTCTTATGGTTCGGAGGACAACCTCGTATTTTCCAACCATGATTTTAGAAATGAAATTATCAGAGGAGATATAAGAGATAGAGAATTGATCAATCAAATTTTTGAAAAACATCAATTCGACTATGTTTATCATATTGCTGCAATTACTCCGCTTCCTGATTGTCAGATGAACCCTTCAGAAGCATCGGACGTAAATGTGACAGGAACCGTAACTATTCTTGAAGCAAGTCGTATTTATGGGGTGAAAAAAGTTGTATTTGCCAGTACATCTGCGGTGTATGAAAATAATACAGATTTTCCTTCGATTGAAACTAATGTTGTGCCACCAAGTCTGATATATCCATCTACTAAATATACAGCTGAACAGTTTTGCCGTAGTTATGTGGATATTTATAATATGAATGTTACCTGTCTACGATTTGCAAATGTTTATGGACCACATTTAGATTGCTTGAGAACACAACCACCGGTAGTAGGATATATGATTCGGGAATTATTCTATGATAGACATCCGGTATTACACGGGACGGGAGAGCAACGGAGAGATTTTGTTTATGTTGAAGATTTAATCCGACTTTGCGAATTAGTGTTACAGGATAAAGGATTTCATATTGTAAATGTTTCTACGGGTACGACATTGTCCATAAATGAACTGATGAAGATTGTTACTAAACTTATGCATAAAGAAGAATTATTACCGGAATATAGTGATTCTAAGAATTTTTGGAACAACTATCCGAATCTATATGAAGGTGCTTATCCTATTTCTGAAAAAGCACTTGATCATGAAGTAACAAAGTATACTGAACTTTCTAATGATTACGCTTTTGAAAAGTATGGTTGGAAACCAGAAGTTTCTATTGAAGAAGGTATTCAAAACACTATCAAGTTTTCTTGTAAGGTTCTACAAAAAATATCAATGAAAATTATAGATACAGAATTTGGATAATAGAAACCACTATATTTATATATAATAGAAAAATACGAATTAGTACAGGAGAAATATATAATGAATAAACATCTATTTACATCAGAATCAGTAACGGAGGGACATCCAGATAAAATTTGTGATCAAATTTCTGATGCAATATTGGACAAATTAATAGAAGAAGATCCAAATTGCCATGTTGCATGCGAGGTAGCGATTACAACGAATCTTGTTTTGGTTATGGGAGAAATAACAGCAAATGCAAATATAAATATTGATAAGATTGTCAGAGATACAATAAGAGAGATTGGATATAATAATAAAGAATATGGTTTTGATTGTGATGAATGTAATGTAATAATAACATTAGATGAACAATCAGAAGATATTGCTCTTGGAGTAAATCAGGCTTTAGAAACAAAAAAAAATAAACTTAGTGATGATGAGCTGGAAAAAATAGGTGCAGGAGATCAAGGAATGATGTTTGGTTATGCAACCAATGAGACAGAAGAATACATGCCGTATCCTATATCATTGGCGCATAAGCTCACAAGAAAACTTACAGAAGTAAGAAAGAATGAAACATTATCATATCTTAGACCGGATGGCAAAAGTCAGGTAACAGTTGAATATGATAAGAAAGGCAGACCTGCAAGACTGGATACAGTGATTCTTTCCACACAGCACGACCCAGGTGTAACACAGGAGCAGATTCATAAAGATATTAAGAAGTATGTATTTGATGGGGTTCTTCCAAAGGAAATGATTGATGAAAATACTAAATTCTTTATCAACCCAACAGGATGTTTCGTAATTGGTGGCCCTAATGGTGACAGTGGTCTCACAGGACGTAAAATTATCGTAGATACATATGGAGGATATGCACGTCATGGCGGTGGTGCTTTCTCGGGAAAGGACTGCACAAAGGTTGATCGCTCGGCAGCATATGCAGCAAGATATGTTGCAAAGAATATCGTTGCGGCAGGGTTGGCAGACAAATGTGAAATTCAGTTATCTTATGCGATTGGTGTGGCGCAGCCAACGTCCATTATGGTGGATACATTTGGAACAGGAAAAATCGAGGATGACAAGTTAGTAGACATCATAAGAGAAGACTTCGACTTAAGACCAGCAGCAATCATTAAAATGCTAAATCTTAGAAGACCGATTTATCAACAAACAGCTGCATATGGACATTTCGGAAGAACAGATATTGAACTTCCATGGGAAAGAATAGATAGAGTGGAACAATTAAAGAAATATATGTAAAGCAAAATCAATACCAATTGTATTTTGAAATACTCCTAACGAATACCAAGGTGATGTAATAAGCATCTTGGTATTTTTGATTGCAAAAGTTAGGTAAGAGATAGTGTGTTTGCACAAACTATTATTTGTAGGCTGTAAGAACATCTAAAAGCTATGATTTAATATGTACACATCCGTTAATACGAGTGAACTTACTTGATATGGAACATCGATAGTGAATTATAGTTCGATAAAGTGTGAACTATAGTTGGTTCACCAAGATGTATTTTTATTTTATAGTAATAATAACACAAAAGATAGGGGAGAAACATTACTATGGAAAAATGTGCAAATGCTGGTACAAGGGTAAGGTACGCTAGAGAATTAAATCATTTTACACGAGAAGAACTTGCTGAGTATGCAGGAATATCTGCAAAGTTTTTGTATGAAATAGAAAATAATCTCAAGGGAATGTCAGCTCATACATTATTAAATATATGTAAAGCATTGGATGTTTCATGTGATTATATTATGACAGGTGGAGGTGATTACACTTGTGATCAGGAAGTAATTACAATTATAGAATCTTTTGATGCATCACAAATTCCAAATGTAAAAAAAATTCTTACAGAATTATTAGAACTAAGCAAATACTAATAATATATGGTTTTTCAACCTCCTTTAAGCTGATGTGACCCCAAAAAGTTAGACTTTTATTGCGTAACAGGTTTTAATATCTGTT
>OLOZ01000369.1_pt1 | contig 44922 bp, 43 predicted proteins | sample 1673021 | NCBI WGS metagenome assembly OLOZ01 (sample SAMEA3136747, study PRJEB25190) | human gut metagenome | biome: human gut; feature: human-associated habitat; material: faeces | place: Austria | collected 2013 | reverse complement strand
CAAGATCCTGCCCATTCGGGACTGGGAGGCCTTGGAAAAGGAGTGGTCGGACGCCAACTCCTCCGAGAATCCCGGCGACGTGGCGGGCTGACCGCCGCGTCCCTTCCCGGGCAACACAGCCAAAAGGAACAGACGAGAACCCTCGTCTGTTCCTTTTTTTGTGGGCATGATCCCGTGCCCCTGCCGCATAGGGTAAGGGGAAGGAGGGATGCGGGATGCCACAGACAGAATGCCCGGCGCAGGAAGAGGCCTGGCGCAGCACCACGGAACGAACCCCCGGGGCCTTTCGGCGGCTGATGTCGCAGTGTGGGAGCGGCGTGGAGAACTGTCTGCTTCCAGACAGCGTGGCGGGGTTTGTGGAAGGGGAGCATTGCAGCGTACTGCTCAAAGCCCTGGGCGACGGGCATCTTCGGCCCATCGGCAGTATGGTGGATGCCAGCGTGCGGGACCGAAACAAGCCGGGCGCGTGCTACGTGTATTTCCGGGTGATGAAACGGGGAGAGACGCCCATTCGCATGGCCTTTGGCAGCGTGGGCTCCTCCCGGATGGAGTACAAGGCGCGGATGCTGTTCCGGCCCAGGATATGGACCGCCAGCAGGGGCGGGTATGTCAGTGACCGGGATGGCATGGGAAACATCAACGGGACCCCCTTCTCCCAGACAAAGCAGCGGCAGACGCTGGAGACCCTTCTGGCCATGGACTGGACAGGGCGGGGCAATGCGGAGGTCGGTATCTATGGCCCGGTCTCCATGGAGGACCTTGACAGCGCCTGGTGTGTGTTTCCCTTTTCCCTGGACAGAATCCAGCGGCAGGTCCAAGCGGGGCAGAGGGCCCGTCGTCCCCAGCCGGTTCTGGTGCGCCCGGGGAGGCGCCCTGCCAACCTGGGACGGCCTGGGGCGGCGGCGTATCTGGCCCGCCCAAAGCCCCGGGTGGAGGGCATGTCTGCCCAGGCAAAGCTGGAGGAGGCGGTCAGGTGGTACCAGAGTTTGTCGGCCCACCTCCCCCATGTGCAGGACAGGGGCGTGGTCTCAGGGGGCGGGCAGGCACACTGGATTCAATTTTCCCGATAGGAGGCAGAACCATGGAACAATGGGAAGCAATGATGGGTGGCAAGACGTTTATCACCGACCTGGGTGAGGAGCGGCACGCTGAGATCAACGGCGTGGACACCGTGGTGGGCCGGTACGCGGTGTGGTCGCCCATCCGAAACGCCAGCCGCCACCAGATTGTGGAGGTGGGCTGCGATTTGCAGGCCCTGGTGGAGAAATACCAGATTCCCGACAGCCGGGTGTGTGTCCTGGCGTAAAAAGGAGGCAGAGCGATGCAGGTTGAGTTCGGCCGCCTGGTCACGGCCCTGGGGCAGGCGGTCTCGGAGGCACAACGGGCGGTGGCGGCCCACGCGATTGGAAACTATCTGGCCTACTTCCGGCGCGGGCCCGCCGACCAGGACGGGGGCGCGGGCTATACACCCAACACGACCTCGATCCTGTTCCCCCCATCCACCGGCGGAGAGGAGGGGGCACGGGTTGCGGTGCCCTTGGTGACCCTGGCCCACCACAACGCCGTGGGTCTGGACAGCGTCCGCATTAAGCTGTGTGCGGCGGCTGCGGTGGACGAGGAGGAGAAACTGCTGCTGGATTTCTCCCCGCCGGGGAGAGCCAGCGGAGAACCCCCGCTGCTGACGGAAATGGAGCTGTGTTTTCGCTGTGATGACCCGCCGGAAGGAACCGCGCGGGTCACCACCGAGATGAACAAATCATTATAAGAAAAGGAGATATTGACCATGGCAGAAGAGTTTGGGAGAAGTTTTGCCACGCTCCCTATGGGGCAGCTGATCTGCGGGCCGATCATCGCGGTGGCCCAGGGACAGTCTGAGCTGTGCAGGGTGTATTTGGACTACTTATTTGAACTGGCGTTTCGGGAGGGCGACCCGGAAAAGGGGATTAACAGCGTGAAATTTAAGCTGCCCCGCCAGATCGTGACCCCTGAGGGCGACACCAAGACAGTGGAGCTGGAGGTGGAGGCCCCGCTGCTGTCCCTGGTGCCTGTGCCGGCGTTTACCATGGACGAAGCCACGGTGCAGTTTACCATGGAGGTCAAAGACATCAAAACCGACAAGAGCGGCAGCGCCTCCTCCCTGGACACAATGGCAAAATTCTCTGCTTGGGGGTTCAGCTCCAGCGTGACCGGGAAGGTGACCACGTCCCATGAGAATACCCGAACCACAGATCAGTCGGCCAAGTACGACATTTTTGCCCGGGCCTCTCAGCAGCCCCCGGCGGAGGGGATGGCAAAGCTCACGGCCCTCTTTGCGTCGGTGGTGGAACCCATTGAGGCGGAGGGCAGCGGCGGCTGAATTCCCAAACACAATAGGAACCTGCCCTGTTTCGGGGCAGGTTCCTATTGTGCTTTAGGGAGCGGAAAATGGGGCTGTCCATGCCGGGCAATGTTTGGTATACTATTCCTGTAATCCAGAGAAACAGGCCAACAGGCCGGAGAGAAGGTGGGTTCATGCTGCAGGAAACGCTGGCCTATGAGGTGCTCTCTGTGGTGGAGGAGATTCCGGCGGGGAAAGTGGCCACCTATGGGCAGATTGCCCGGCTCATCGGCCGGCCCAGGAACGCCCGCCTGGTGGGGCGGATTCTCCGGGGGGCCGAGCAGTATGGGAGCTATCCCTGTCACCGGGTGGTAAACCACGCAGGCCGCCTGGCCCCCGGCTGGCCGGAGCAGGCGGCCCTGCTCGCGGCGGAGGGGGTCTTCCTGAACCAGAGAGGTTGTGTGGATTTGGCCCGGGACCAGTGGGATTGCTGACAGAAGTACAGAGGAAAGGAGAGGCACCATGGCAAAGCGCGAGGTTCTTCGGCAGTATTTTGGACACACCAGCTTTCGGCCGGGCCAGGAGGCCCTGATTGACGGCATCCTGGCGGGCCGGGACGCCCTGGGGATCATGCCCACCGGCGGCGGCAAGTCCCTGTGCTATCAGGTCCCGGCACTGCTGCTGCCGGGGCTGACCCTGGTGGTGTCCCCGCTGATCTCCCTGATGAAGGATCAGGTGGCGGCCCTCAACGGCGTGGGGATTCCCGCGGCTTTCCTGAACAGTGCCTTGGATGCCCAGGCATTCCAGGCGGTTTGCCGGGAGATTCGGCAGGGGATGCACAAACTGATTTACGTTGCCCCGGAGCGGCTGCTCCAGGAGGGGTTTCTGGCGCTGATGCAGGAGCAGAAGATTGCCCAGGTGGCGGTGGACGAGGCCCACTGCATCTCCCAGTGGGGCCAGGATTTCCGGCCCAGCTATCGGAAGATCACGGAGTTTGTGGCCCGGCTGCCCCGGCGGCCTGTGCTGTCGGCCTTTACCGCCACCGCCACGGCAGAGGTCCAGGCGGACATTCTGGCCCAGCTGGAGCTGCGGGACCCGGTGAAGGTGGTGACGGGCTTTGACCGGCCCAACCTCTATTTTGCGGTGCAGCAGCCCAAGCGGAAGCAGCCGGTCCTCACCGCCCTGGTGGAGGCGCGGCGGGACCGGAGCGGCATTGTCTACTGTGCCACCCGGTCTGGGGTGGAGAAGATCTGTGATCTGCTGTGCCAGCGGGGCATCCCCGCCACCCGTTACCACGCGGGGCTGTCAGAGGAGGAACGGCAGCGGAATCAGGACGATTTTCAGTTTGACCGCAAGACAGTGATGGTGGCCACCAACGCCTTTGGCATGGGCATCGACAAATCCAATGTGAGCTTTGTTATCCATTACAACATGCCCAAGAGTTTAGAGGCCTATTATCAGGAGGCCGGCCGGGCGGGCCGGGACGGGGAGGCGGCGGAGTGCATCCTCCTCTACGGGCCGGGGGATGTGGCCACTGCCCAGTTTTTCCTGCAACAGGCGGGAGAGAACGAGGACCTCTCCCCAGAGGAACGGGCGGAGGTTCAGGCGCGGGACGCCCGGCGCCTGGAGGCCATGGTGAACTACTGCAAGACCACCCACTGCCTCCGAGGGCACCTTCTGGACTATTTTGGCCAGGCCCACGATCCCACCTGCGGCAACTGTGGAAACTGCCGGAGCCAATTTGTCCAGGTGGACATCACCCGGCAGGCGCAGATGATCCTCTCCTGCGTCAAGCGGGTCCAGGGAAAGCTGGGGTACTATGTGGGCGCGGACCTGCTGAGCAAAGTGCTCCGGGGGAGCCGGAGCCAGCGGGTGCTCACGCTGGGGTTGGATGGGCTGACCACCTATGGCCTGCTGCGGGACACCTCGGAGGCCTTGACCCGCCGCTATCTGGAGGCGCTGGAGGAGGCGGGGTATCTGGTTACAGAGCCTGTTCACAAGACCCTCCGGCCCACCACCCAGGCGGGGGAGGTCCTTTTCCGGGGGAGCAAGGTATTCTTAACCCAGCGGGCGGCGCCGGCGGTGTTCCGTCCCAGGGAAGAGGGACTGGAGCGGTCGGGACAGCAGCCGGAGGACCAGGAACTGATGGCGGCGCTGAAGGCCACCCGGCTCCAGCTGGCCCGGCAGGAGGAGGTCCCTTTGTACGTGATTTTTTCCAATGCCACGTTGGCGGACATGGCCCGCCGCCGGCCGCAGACCATGGAGGAATTCCTGTCAGTGTCCGGTGTGGGCGAGGTCAAGGCCCGGAAGTATGGCGCGGCCTTTCTGGCGGTTTTGGCCCGGGCGGAGAAGGAGGAGGTATGACAGCATGACATGGACGCTGCGTCCCTGGCGGATGTCTGACGCCGGGGCCCTGGCCGCGTTGCTCCAGGATGGACGGGTGCGGCGCATGCTCCGGGATGGTTTGCCCTATCCCTATACGGAGGTGGATGCCCGGGCCTTTCTGGCGGAGACGCTGGCATCGGACCCGGAAGAGGTGTTTGCCTTTGCCATTGCCCAGGAGGATATTCCCGTGGGCAGTTTGGGCATGTTCCGGCAGGGAAATATCCACCGCCGCACGGCGGAACTGGGGTATTATCTGGGGCCGGACCACTGGGGCCAGGGAATCGGCACCTGGGCGGTGCGGGAGGCGGTTCAATGGGCCTTTGCCCGGACAGACCTGCTGCGAATCTTTGCGGAACCCTTCGCAGAGAACCACGCCTCCTGCCGGGTGCTGGAGAAAGCGGGGTTCCAGTTGGAGGGGGTCTTGCGGCAGAACGCAGTCAAGGACGGACGGGTGCTGGATATGAAGATGTACGCCCGGTGCCGGGGAGAAAATGACCCGCAGCCTGTGTTGTAGAGAACACAGGCTGCGGGTTTCTCAGTAGCAGGAGAGGGTGAGGTATAGGGTGGGGAAGGGATGCCCCTGGGGATCAGCGGGGGTGCGGTGGTGGACCCGGTAGCTGCGCCGCAGGAAAAAGCCCAGTGCCCGGGTGTTGGCCTCCCAGACAGTGATCTGGGCGAGGTAGTGCTTGGCCATGGCATGCTGAAACAGGCGGCTTCCCAGCCCCTTGCCCTGCTGGTTAGGGGGAAGAAAAAACAGCTCCAGGCTATGGCCGCTGACGCCCAGAACGCCCACCGGGGCGCCGGTGTCATCCAAGGCCACCGTCAAATGGGCCACGGTGCGGAGGACCTGGACCACCCCGGCGGCCAGGTCCTGTACGGTGTGGCGGGGGAGGGCACTGTGGTCAGCCTGGACAGTGGCGGTCCAGAGGGCCTCCAACCGGGCGATCCACGCGGGGGAGCGGTCCTGAAAGGAGAGTTCAAGCCACTGCATCGGAGCACCTTCTTTCTACCGGAATGGAGGAGAGCGGCTCCACCTGAATTTTTGGTGGGGAGACGTACTGGGTATAGGAGTGGTAGGAGAGCAGGCAAAGAATCCCCCATAGAAGGACGAAGGCCAACAGGATGCCCACCACCACCTGCCAAATCCGCCTGGCCCGGCGGTTCTTTTGGGCCAGCTGCTCGTTGATCCGGGCCAGTTGTTCGGCCACCTGATCCGTGGAGGACTCCGGCGGCAGGGGGGCGCCCAGCAGCTGGCTGACGGGGACCTCCAATACCTCGGACAGGCGGACCAGCAGGGCGGCGTCCGGGACGGACAGGCCCTTCTCCCACTTGGAAATGGTCTGCCGGACCACATGCAGACGGACGGCCAGATCTTCCTGGGTCAGGCCCTTGGCCTTCCGGTAGGTTTTGAGATTTTCTTGAAACATAGACAGAAGCCTCCTTGTATTTCTTCTCTCAGCATAGTGAATTTGCCCCGTTGCGGCAAGCAACGGAAAGAAACAAAGGGGGAAACGGGTTAACGGACAGGCGGCGGAGCCTCCTGGGCCCATGTGCCGGAGAGGGCAAAACCGTGGTGCAGGGGACCGGAACCCTGTCCCAGGTCCAGCATGGCGGCCAGGGCCTGGGAGACGTAGTCCTTGGCCCGCTGTACTGCCTGGGGCAGGGAAAACCCTTTGGCCAGGTTGGCCGCGATGGCGCTGGAGAGGGTACAGCCGGTGCCGTGGGTGTTGGAGTTGGCGATCCGGCGGCCCCGAAACCACTGGAGGGTGCCGTCGGCGTAGAGCAGGTCATTGGCGTCGTTGACACTGTGCCCGCCTTTGCACAGCACGGCGCAGTGATAGGTCTGGCTGATCCGCCGGGCGGCAGTTACCATGTCGGCTTCTGTCTGAATGGAGCACCCGGACAGAACCTCCGCCTCAGGCAGGTTGGGGGTGAGAAGGTCTGCCAGGGGGAGCAAGGTCTGGGTCAAGGTTTCCACCGCGTCCTCATCCAGGAGACGGGCCCCACTGGTGGCGACCATCACAGGGTCCACTACGATGTTGGCCGCCTGATAGGTCCGAAGGCAGCGGGCGATGGTCTGGATGAGAGGGGCGGAGGAGACCATACCGATCTTCACCGCGTCCGGGGGAATGTCGGTGAACACCGCGTCAATTTGCTGCTGTAAAAAATGGGGGGTGACGTCCAGAATGGCCGACACCCCGGTGGTGTTTTGGGCGGTCAGGGCGGTGATGGCGCTCATGGCGTAGACCCCGTTCATGGTCATGGTTTTCAGATCTGCCTGGATGCCGGCGCCGCCGCTGGAATCACTGCCGGCGATCGACAATGCTGTTTTCATGGGGGTGTCTCCTTTGCTGCGTTGGTACAGAGATCAAAACCCGGCGGCACAGAGGCCGCAGGCTGTGAGGGAGGGACTAAGGAATGGGATGGGGGAACAAAACTTGCCGGGCCTGGCGGGCCAGGGCCTGGGCGGCGGCCTGGATATCCTCTGCCCCAAAGAGGCTGGAGACCACGGCGATGCCCGCTGCGCCGGACCCCTTTAACTGGGCCAGGTTGCTTGGGCCGATGCCGCCGATGGCCACCGCGGGGATGGAGACCGAGGCGCAGATGACCCCCAGCTCCTCTGGCGTAAGGCGCTGGGCGCCGGGCTTGGTGGGGGAGGGGAAGACGGCCCCCACCCCCAGGTAGTTGGCCCCGGCGGCCTGGGCGGCCTGGGCCTGCTGGACGGTTTTGGTGGTGGCCCCGATGATAAAGTCCGGGCCCGCCCGCCGGCGGATATGCGCCACGGGCAGGTCCTCACTGCCCACGTGGACGCCGTCTGCCCCGCAGGCCAGGGCCAGGTCCACCTGGTCGTTGAGGATCAGGGGGACGTGATACCGGTGGCACAGGGCTTTAACTTCCAGGGCCTCTGCCAGGAAGGCGGCTGGGTCCAGGTCTTTTTCCCGGAGCTGGACCAAGGTGACGCCGCCCTGGAGGGCGGCCTCCAGCTGTTCCAACAGGGTTTGCCGCCCGGTCCAGGCCCGGTCGGTGACAGCGTAGAGGAGAAGCTGATCAGGGTGAAATGGCATGGGAAAAGCTCCTTTCCAACGTGTGCAGGTAGGATGCGGGGTCGGGACAGGTCATAAAGCCGCTCCGGAAGCAGGCACCTCGGGCCCCGGCCCGGCGCACCCCGGGGAGCGTCTCTGCCGTGATGCCGCCAATGGCATAAACGGGCAGGGGGACAGCGGCGCAGACCTGGGCCAGAAAATCCAATCCCCGCCCGGGCAGGCCCGGCTTGCAGCTGGTGTCAAAAATATGTCCGGCCACGAGATAGGTGGCCCCCAGTGCCTGGGCCTCCAAGGCCTCCGCCACGGAATGGCAGGAGGTACCCAGGGAGGAGAAGGCAGCGCGTTCCTCCTTGGGCATGGCGCGCAGAAGGGGCAGGGGAAGGTGAAGGGCCGTGGCCCCCAGGGCCCGGGCGGCGGAGGGGAAGGTGTGGAGGATGCAGGGGACCTGATGTTGCCGGCAGAGGGAGAGAACCTGGGCAGCCAGAGCCCGATAGGTGGATTCACACAGATCCTTTTCCCGCAGGATCACCCCGGCAGGACCTGCCGCGGCGATGCGGGAAATCTGTGACAGAAAGTGTTCAGGACATAAGGTGCGGTCGGTGACGCACAGAATGGATGGGGCTGTGTGGAGCATGGCAATTCCCTCCGGGAGAAAGGGGGCGTACTGCCGGCCACCGGCGGCGTTTGGCCGGGGCGGGGGACATCGCTGTGGGATGGGTCCCTGTACTTTGTTTTTTCATTATAGCTTGCCGCCGGAACAAATACAAGAGGGGGCGGAGACGCAAACCCTCGACACAGCGGGGCCTTTGTGGTAAGATACAAAAAACATGCGGAAAAAAACGGAAACAAAGGGGGACGTGAGATGCATATTCCCACTTGCCAGACTCAGGAACTGGAGATTTTGACCTTTGAGCAGGCCCTGGTCCCGACCCAATGGGATTTTGACCGGGAGAAGTGGTTGTATATTCCCGATCACTACGCGGAGTACCGGTACCTGCTGGGGACCCGGGGAGAGAATCCCCTGATCTGTATCGGGATCAACCCCTCCACCGCGGTGCCGGGGGACCTGGACAATACGCTGAAATCGGTGGAACGGATCGCGGCGGGCAACGGCTACGACAGCTTTTTGATGTTCAATGTCTATGCCCAGCGAGCCACCCGACCGGAGGACATGGATGCCCAATGCAACCAGGCCCTCCACCGGGAGAATATGACGGCGTTTCGGTATGTCCTCTCCCAGGTGGGGGCGGGTTTTACCCCTGCGGTTTGGGCGGCCTGGGGCACCATCATAGAAAAACGCCCCTATCTCCGGGACTGTGTCCGGGACATGGTCGCCATCGGGGAGGAATACGGCGCCCGGTGGCTTTGCGCGGGGAAGTGTTCCAAGAAGGGGCATCCTCACCACCCGCTGTATCTGCGAAAAGAGGAAAAGGTCCGGGATTTTCCCGTGACGGCGTATTTGGATCAGCTGTAAAATGACCGCCTCCTGGCAAAGGCCAGGGGGCGGTGACTTTCTTTTGGAGGAAGGCGCAAGAAGGATGGAAACGAACATACGCTTCCAGCTGTGCCGCTGAAGGAGAGGGCAGGAGAATTCATTGGAGCTCCTCCTCTGTCAGTGGACGCAGCAGACGGGCAGGGACCCCGGCCACCACGGTGTTGGGGGCAACGTCCTTGGTGACAACGGCGCCGGCGGCCACAATGGCGCCGTCACCGATGGTGACCCCAGGGAGCACCGTGGCGTTGGAGCCGATCCAGACCCGATCACCGATGACGATGGGAGCTGGGTGGAGCCAGGCGCGCCGGGCGGGCGCGGGGTCGTGGTTCAGGGTGGCCAGGACTACATTGTGGCCGATGAGGACGCCGTTGCCGATGGTAATGCCCCCTTGGTCCTGGAACCGACAGCCGGCGTTGAGAAAGACCTCTTTCCCAAGGGAGAGGTTCTTCCCGCAGTCGGTGGTAAAGGGGGGGAACAAGGTGAAGCTTTCGTCCACCGGTTTGCCGATGAGCTGGGAAAACAGGGCGCGGATCTCCTTGGGAGGATGGTACCCAGTGTTCAGCATGCCGGTGATGGCCAGGGCCTCCTGGCTGAGCTGGTGCATGAACTGATGAACGGGAGAGCCTCCCTCCACGGGGAGACCCCGGTTGAGATGATCTAAAAACGCTGGTAAATCCATGGATAGGTTCCTTTCTGGTGGTTTGTCAGTAGGATAGCAGAGGGAAGAAAAAATAGCAAATACCCATAAAAAATAGTAAGATATGCTTGATAAGCATGGAAAAAGGTGATACGCTGACCCAAAACAGAGAGGAGGACAAGCCTGTGGAACTACGGGTTCTGCGCTATTTTTTGGCGGTGGTCCGCATGCAGAGCATTTCCGCTGCTGCGGAAGAGCTTCACATCACCCAGCCGACTTTGTCCCGGCAGCTGATGGAGTTGGAGGAGGAATTGGGGGCAAAGCTCTTTGACCGGGGGAGGAAGAACCGGCGGGTTGCCCTGACAGAGGCGGGCAAACGTCTGCACCGGCAGGCGGAGGAGATTGTGGCCCTGGCAGACAAGACGTTGCGTTCCTTTCAGGCGCCCCAGGAGGAGATCAGCGGAGAGATCGCCATCGGCGGCGGGGAGACAGACGCCATGCGCCTGGTTGCCCGGGCCGCCCGGGCCTTGACCCGGGAACACCCTAACATTCGCTATCACCTGTACAGCGGCAACGCCGAGGATGTCACGGAGCGGCTGGACAAGGGACTGCTGGACTTTGGCATTCTGATTGAACCGGTCAGCCTGGAGCGGTACGATTATATTCAGCTGCCCGCTGCGGATACCTGGGGGCTTCTGATGCGCCGGGACCATCCCCTGGCCCGGAAGCAGGTCATTTGCCCGGGGGACCTGCTGGGGGTTCCCCTGCTGGTGTCCCGCCAGCGGATGGTGGACAACACTTTCTCCGGGTGGCTGGGCCAGAGTGTCCGGTGCCTGAGGCAGGTGGGCACCTACAACCTTATCTATAATGCGGCACGTATGGTGGAAGAGGGCGTTGGCTGTGCCCTGGCCCTGGACAAGCTGGTGAACACCGCCGGGACAGAGCTTTGTTTCCGGCCACTGACGCCGAAGCTGGAGAGCCGTCTCAATCTGGTTTGGAAAAAGGACCCGGTCTTTTCCCAGGCGGCAGCGGCCTTTTTGAAAAAATTTCAGGAAATACGCCCAAGGGAATCGGCTGACAGGGGAGGAGGGGAGAGAATAGGGCCAAAGAAAGCTTGACAAAATTCCTTTTTTCATATACTCTATTTTATAGAGTAATCTTGAAAGGAGAGGTAAAAATGGAAAATAACCAGACCACCCGAACCATGGCCATGGAGGACCTGCATCTTATCCGTCAGGTGCTGGACCAGACGGCCACCTCGTTTCAGACCCTGGCGCCTGTCTTTTGGCGGATGGGGCTGGTGTGGCTGCTCTATGGGGTTCTGGCGTTTTTTGTAAACACCTCGGATTTTATAGGCTATTATTTTCCTCCTCTTGCGCTGCCCCTCAGCTTGTATGGGCTCCTCACCTGGGCCAAGGTGGCACTGGTGGTCTATCTGCTGGTGCAGTGTGTGCTGTGGCAGAGGAGAAAAGGGGGCTTTGCGGCTCTGAGTGGGCAGCTGCTGGGGATTTGGCAGCTGTTCTTGGTGCTGTACCTTCTGCTGTTTGGCGTGGTAGAGGCGGGGCTTCGTTTTGTACCCAACCTGGGCATGGAGATGGGTGTCTTTGACATCATGACGGTGTGCATGGCCTTCCAGTGGTTTCTGCCGGTGATTTTTCCGGGGATGCCCCTGATAATCACAGGAATCCTGCTGCGGGAGAGGGGACTGTGGTGGTTGGGCGTGGGGATGGCCGTCTTGGGAGGAATTCTCTCCTTGGGCGGGATTCTGCTGACGGGCTATCCCCAGCCGGCGTCGCGGCAGGTGCTGCTTTCCATAGGGGCGCTGGGGCTGCTGCAGTATTTCTTCCAGCCCGCGGCGCTGCTTCTGCTGGCCCGCCGTCTGAAGCGGCGGCCGGAGGGGGCTTGAGACCATGGAACTGTCGCAGATTCCTGCTGCCCTGCAATCCCGTCTGCGGCTGTCGGTGATTGCGGCGCTGCTGTCTGGGCCCAAAAAGTTCCGGACCCTCCAGGACCTTACCGGGGCCACCGCCGGTAACCTGGGTAAACAGCTGGAACAGCTGGAGGAAGAGGGATACCTGGACAGCAAAAAGGAATTCGTGGGCCGCCGGCCCAATACCACCTATCGTCTGCTCCCCTATGGGCGGGAGCAATTTACCCAGTATGTGGCCCTGCTGGAATCTCTTTTGGCCCAGGCAGAGGAGGAGAAGCCAGAGGCGTAAAAGCTGCCGGAGCGAAACTTCGCTCCGGCAGCTTTTTTGGTTTGCGGTCAAACCGTCAGTTGGGAGAGGTCCACGGTGCGTCCGGTCCAGGTGAAATCGTAGGAGAGGTCCTGGGAGCGGACCCAGACCGGGGCCCCGCCGCCAGGGGCCTGTACTTTGGCCCAGCCGCCTGCGCGGGAGGACACGGATACCAGGCAGGGGTCTGAGAAGACGGAGACAGCCGAGGTATCCTCTGGGGTGAGATAACAGGGCGTGTCCGCGCCGACGGTTCCCAGGTTTGCCTGGGCAAACTGCCCGGGGTCTGTGCTGACAGCGGATTGCGGGAGGGTTCCCTCCAGGAAAGGCGGGTCCAATGCGGGCAGGATAACTTGGTAGTGGCTGCCTATGCTGCCCACGATCAGCACAACGTCCCCTTGTTTCAGGGGCTGCGCGTCCTCCAGGGGGATCATCTGTTCTGCGGGCGCACCGGAGGCGTCTGCGGTGTCGGTGGGGGAGAGACAAAAGGGCGTGGTGAGCTGGGCGTCTTTGATGAGCATGCCGGGGCGGGCCGTGTATTGGAGATGGGGCAGGGATTGGAGGTCTGTGGGTCCCTGGGGCAGCGTGGCCTGGGGTCCGGAGGCGCAGGACACCAGCCCGCCCAGGCACAACACCGCCGCCAGCGCAATGGCGGGCAACATGCGTCCCCGCCGACGGGGAATGGGGGAGAAAAGATTGTGGAATCGTTGTTTCATCATGGAACTTCCTCCTTGCCATGGGGTGGACAGGGACGTAGTGGAGGCGGACGCAGTTTCCAAGGCGGCCAGAAGGGTCCGGGCGTAGGCGCGCCGCTGGACTGGGGAGGCGCCTGCCACCACCCGATTGTCGCAGGCCAGCTCCAAATCCCGGGCGGCCTGCCGGGCCACTTGATGGACCAGGGGGTTGAACCAGTGGACGGCCCGGGCCAGAAGGAGCAGAAGCTTGCACCACAGATGCCCCCCGGCCTGGTGGGCCAGCTCGTGGCGAAGAATCCAGATTAGCTTTTCCTGGTCAGCGTCCAGGGGAGGCAGGATGACCAGAGGATGGAGAAGGCCCAGCGTTATAGGGGAGGGGGCATTTTCGCTCACCACCAGGGACACGGGGCGAGCCAGGCCCATTTGGATGGCCAGGTCTTGGAACAGTGCTTGGAGCTGCGGGTCTGCTTCCCGGTGTTGCCGCCGAAGGATACGCCGCCGGAACCGGATATAGGCGATCCCCTGCCAGGCCAGAAAGCCCGTCCCGCCGGCGGCCCAAGCCAGTGCCGAGAGGTCCAGCCAGGTGGGAGACGCCGCAGCTGCCGCCTCAGAGGAGGTTTGATCACTGGCAGGTGCGGAGAGGGTGGAAACAACCGGTGCGGAGACCACCTGGGTGGGCAGGGAGAGGTGGACCGGGGCGTCCTGGCCGGGCAGGGGGAACGGCAGCAGCAGCCGAAGGGCCAGCAGAGTCCAGAGCAGGCAGCGCCAGCGGGGCCAGACGGTTTTGCCTAAAACGGGGGAAAGGGCCAGGAAAACCGCCACGACCAGACCTGTGGAGAGGGAGAGTTCCAGCACGCTGGTGAACAGGAGATTAAGCACGCGCATCCTCCTCCAGATGATCCAGGTAGTCTCTCAATTCCTGCAGCTCCGCTTTGCCGATGGCACGACTGTCGTAGAGGCTGGCCACCAGGCTGGGCAGGGAATTGCCGTACAGCCGTGCCAGAAAGGATTGGCCCTCCTGGGCCTGATAGGTCTGGGCAGAGAGGGTTGGGGTGTAGAGATTGGTGCGGGTGCTTCGGTCGCAGCGGACGAAGCCCTTTTCTCCCAAGCGGGCCAGGGCGGTCATCAGGGTGGACAAGGCCCAGGTTCGACGGTCCCCCAGCTGCTGGAGAATCTGGCGGGCGGTCAGCGGGGCCTGGGCGGACCAAAGAATCTGCATGATCTCCAGCTCCGCCTCCCCCAGGCGCTTGCTGTGACGAGAGGGCATGGGATCACCTCCGGACAAAATTATCTTGGATGATAATATTATACAATAGTATAATGGTGAGGTCAAGGACATCCTTCACATCTTGTTCATGGAAATTTTTAGGTTCAGTTAAGCTTCCTCCGCTACCGTAAGAGGCGACGGGTCTCCGGACCCAGTGAACGGGAAAAGGAGGAACCTTTTTGATTGAAGTGAAAAATCTCACCAAGCGGTATGGCTCCCATACCGCCGTGTCCAATCTGTCGTTTCACATTGAAACAGGACAGATCTATGGCTTTCTCGGCCCCAATGGCGCGGGGAAATCCACCACCATGAACATTATGACAGGCTGCCTGGCGGCCACGGAGGGGGAGGTCACGGTGGGGGGATACGATATCTTTGAGGATGCGGCCCAGGCCAAGCGGCGCATTGGCTACCTGCCCGAGCGGCCTCCCCTCTACCTGGACCGGACGCCTTTGGAATACCTCACCTTTGTGGGACAGGCCAAGGGCCTGACGGGGAGCGCCCTGGAGGAACAGATGCGCCGGGTCATGGCGGTTACCCAGATCGAGTCGGTATCCCACCGGCTCATCAAGAACCTCTCCAAGGGATACCAGCAGCGGGTGGGCATTGCCCAGGCCCTGCTGGGGGACCCGGAGGTGGTGATCCTGGATGAGCCCACGGTGGGGCTGGACCCCAAGCAGATCATGGAAATCCGGGCCCTTATCCAGTCCCTGGGCAAAGACCACACGGTGATCCTCAGCAGCCACATTCTATCCGAGGTGCAGGCGGTGTGTCAGACCATCCTCATCCTCTCCAAGGGACGGCTGGTGGCCTGTGACACGCCGGAGAACCTGGAGAAACGGTTTGCCGGCACCACCACCGTGGAGCTGACCGCGGAGGCCACGGTGGAAGAGGTCCGTGCCATTCTGGCGCCGCTGGACCACATTCTGGAGGTGACAACGCGGGAGGAGCCCCGGGAAGGCTGCGGGGTGGTGCTGGAGACCGATGGAGAGGACGCCCTGTGTCGGGAAATTTTCTTCGCGTTCAGCCGGGCGCAGAAGGCCCTGCTGCGGATGACCACGGCCCAAACCAGCCTGGAGGAAATCTTCTTGGAGCTGACCGCGGAAGCCCCTGTGGTCCAGCTGCCCGGGGAAGGGCAGCGGCAGGACGGAGAGGAGGCAGAAGGATGAAAGCGGTCTTTCGCCACGAACTGTCGTCCTATTTTACCGGGATGACAGGGTATGTGTTCGGGGCCTTTCTCCTGCTTTTCGCGGGGATTTATACCATGGCGGTCAATTTGAACGCAAGGCTGTCGAACTTTGAATATGTGCTGAGCAATCTGTCTTTTATTTTTCTGATCATTGTGCCCATTCTCACCATGCGGGTCATTGCCGAGGAGCGCCGGCAGCGGACAGACCAGCTGCTCTACTCCCTCCCGCTGTCCATGACCGGGGTGGCACTGGGAAAATATGCCGCCCTTTTGGTGGTTTTCCTGGTTCCCACGGGGATCATCTGCCTGTATCCCCTGGTCCTGTCGGCCTTTGGTTCTGTCTATCTGCCGCTGGCCTTCGGGACGGCGGTGGGCTTTTTCTTCCTGGGCGCGGCGCTGCTGGCCATTGGCATGTTTCTCTCCTCCATTACAGAGAGCCAGGGGGTGGCTGCCGGGCTGTGCTTTGTGGTGATGCTGGTGAACTACTTCATTTCTGATTTGGCGTCCTACTTTTCCGCCTCGGCGACGGCGTCTTTTTGGGCCTTTACGGTTTTGATTCTTTTAGTGGGAGGAATTTTCCGTCTAATGACCCGGAACAACGGGGTCTCCCTGGTCCTGGTGGGTATTTTAGAGGGCCTTTTGATCTTGGGCTCTGTCCTGGGCGGAGAGGACTTTGCCGGACTGTTTCCCAGTATGGTGGAAGGGCTGTCCCTGTTTGAACGGTTTTATCAGTTTGTAGATGGGGTATTTGACCTGACGTCGCTGGTCTACTTTCTGACGGTGATCGGGGTCTTTCTGTTCCTGACCGTGCAGTCCCTGGAGAAGAGGAGGTGGAGCGAATGAAGCTGCCGACGTGGAGGGGAAAACTGCCCCAGTGGAACGGGAAAAAACCCAGCAAGGACGCCTGGAAGGCATCTTTGCGGACCCGCTCCTTCCGGGTGGGGGGATACAGTGTGGCGGCGGCGGCCATTGTGGTGGGGATCGCCGTGGTGGCCAATCTGCTGGTCAACGCGCTGCCTGCCGGGGCGACGCAGTTTGACATCTCCGCCGGGTCTATGTTCACCATGTCTCAGGAGACAGAGCAGCTGCTGGATGGACTGGAGCAGGACATCACCGTCTATTGGCTGGTGCAGAGCGGCCAGGAGGATGAGACCCTGGGAACTTTGCTGGACCGATATACGTCCCGCAGCGACCGTGTGACCCTGGAAAAACGGGACCCGGACGTGGACCCCAATTTTGTCCAGGAGTATGTGACGGGGACGGTTTACAACAACAGCCTGATTGTGGAGTCTGAGGCCCGGTACACCTACGTAAGCTATGAGGACATCTATACCTATGAGTACGGGGATGACGGGGCCTCTTACTACATGAACTTCGCGGGGGAGAGCGCCCTGACCAGTGCCATTGACTATGTGATCCGTGACACCCTGCCCAAACTGTACACGCTCACAGGGCATGGGGAGTCCGCCCTCAGCGCCAGCTTCCAGTCCGCGGTGGAAAAGCAGAATATGGAACTGGAGGAGCTCTCCCTGCTCACGGCGGAAGAGGTGCCCGAAGACGCGGACTGCCTGCTGATCTGTGGGCCGGAGAGTGACCTCTCCCAGGAGGAGAAGGAGGCCATTCTGGCCTACCTCCAGGAGGGCGGGGATTTGATCCTGCTCACGGACCCGGCCCAGACGGGGGAGGAGCGGCCCAATTTGGAGGAGCTAATGGCGGAGTATGGCATGTCGTCGGCCCAAGGGGTGGTGGTGGAAGGAGACCCCTCCCACTACGCTTTGGGGAGCCCAGTATATCTTTTACCCAATCTGGAGAGCCATACCATCACCTCGCCCCTCCAGGAGGGCGGGTACTATATTCTCATGGCGCTGGCCCAGGGACTGAAGCTGGAGGAATCCCCCCGGGAGGGCTTATCGGTGAGCCCGCTGCTGACCACCTCCGACGAGGCCTATTCCAAGCTGGCCGGATATGGCATGGAGACGTACCAAAAGGAAGAGGGGGATGAGGCGGGGCCCTTTGCCTTGGCCGCGGCGGCCACGGAAACCCTGGCGGACGGCACAGAGAGCCATGTGGTTTGGATTGCCTCCACGTCTCTGCTCAATGATCAATACAACCAGCAGGTCTCCGGCGCGAATCAGGATTTTTTCCTCAACTGTATGGGGTGGACCTGTGAAAAGGAGGAGGGAATCTCCATTCATGCCAAGACCATGACCACGGAATACCTCACCATGAGCGCCTCCACCGCCTCCCTGCTGACGCTGCTGGTTGTGGCGGTGTTGCCTGCGGGCTATTTAGCCTTTGGCCTTCGAATCTGGATCAGGAGGAAACGTCAATGACACGAGGAAGAAAGTTAGGGTTGCTGCTGCTGGCCCTGGCGGCGCTGCTGGTTTTGACCATTGTGGTTATGGAGCTGGCCCCGGACGGCGAGGGGACAGAGGAAGCGACTGCCGTTACAATTTTTACCCTGGACCCGGACCAAGTGACGTCTCTGACCTGGCAATATGAGGAGGAGACCATTTCCCTGGAGAAGGACCAGGAGAACAACTGGACCTATCCGGCGGACGCGGCGTTTCCCCTGGACCCGTCCTATCCGGATGCGATGGTGCAGGCCCTGAAGGAGATTCAGGCGGCCAAGACCATTGAGAATGTGGAGGACCTGAGCGAGTATGGCCTGGAGGATGCTGTCTGCTCCATTACGGTCCAGGGAGAGAAGGAATACCGGTTGGCCATTGGCGAGGAAACCGGGTTAGGGGGACAGCGGTATCTTTCCATTGGGGACGGCAATGTTTACCTGGTGGACGCCTCCTTGCTGGATACCTTTGCCCTGGGGCTGTATGACATTGTGGAAAAAGAGACCATTCCCTCCATGACAGACCTGCGCGGGGTACAGATCACCACCAACGCGGGCACGCTGGAGATGGAATACCAGGAGGACAGCGGCCTGGCATACAGTGACCAGTATACCTGGTTCTGGAAGACTGACGGGGGTTACACGGCACTGGACACGGACCTGGCGGAATCCCTGGTCCAGAACATCACCGGTCTGACCTGGAACAGCTGTGTGGAATACCAGGCGTCGGCGGACGATCTGGGGCGCTACGGCCTGGACAAACCGGCGGCCACGGTCACCGTCCGCTACACCGAAACCAGCCAAGTGGAGACCAACGAGACCGATGAGAACGGCGAGCCGGTTTATGAGACCCAGCAGACAGACAAGACCTTTGTTCTGGAGCTGGGGGACTATGATGGGGACACCTGCTATGCTCGTCTGGGCGGTTCCTCCATGGTGTACCAGGTGGATGGAACCCTGTGTGACGCCATTCTGGCCGCCAATGGGACGGATCTGCTGCCCCAAGATGTTATTTTGCTGGACTGGAGCCAGGTGACGGGGGTGGAGATCCAGTTAGATGGGGAGGCCTACACCCTGGAAAAGACGGTGCAGGAGACAACAGACGAGGACGGTGCGACGACGGAGACCTATGTCTACCAGCGGGACGGGAAGACCGTGGAGATTACAGACGCGCTGGACCGCCTTCAGGAACTGGAGCCCACGGGCAGTGATGCCAATGCGGCGGGAAATAAGACGGAGATCGTCTTCACCTTCCAGCAGGACAATGCGAGCTACCCTGCAGTGGAGCTGGCGTTCTACCAGTATGACAGCAGCAGCTGTCTGGTGGGCCTCAACGGAGAGACGCGCCTGCTGGTGGACCGGGACAGCGTGTTAGAGATTGTGGATACCGTGCGGGAATTGTTGACAGAGTAGGATAGGGCGCCAAAACCACAGCCGCAGGCCATTCAAACGATGGCTTGCGGCTGTGGACCATTGGGTTTTGCAGACAGTGGTGTTCTTCTTACAGATGCACTGGCAACGGAAGCGCGCGGCAGTGCGGAAAGGGGGTTATCCTGCCGTTGGCCGGCGCAATGGTGTTTGCCGCTGCGGCACAATTTCTCGCAACACGTCGCCGATATCGCCATAGACACCGATGGATTGCGGTTTGATTTCTGCAGGAATATCTGCCTCTGACAAATTGACACAGGCGTATGTCGCATTTGCATTCTGATGTGTCATGTTCCAGAAGGGATATTTGATGATTCCTGGTGTATTTTCGCCAACGCCCAGTTCCAGGTATAGAATGTGCTGCCCCTTGTGCTGCCTTAAAAAATTCTGATACCTGTTTGCCGCTTTGTCCCAGCCTGCATCTTCCACAAAGGTGCTGTCGGCGCGGAGATTCATGGACATGGGTGCGCCGCAGAGCGGGCAATATGGCACCAATTCCGACGGAACCCGCATCGCTTTCTGTTCCCGCACCATTCTTTTGACAACCGTTTCGTTGTCATACGTGCGGTTATGGCAGGGCTTTGAGCATTGCCACAAACCATAATCTCCTTGCGTATAAAACAGTCTCTGCTTGTCAAATCCAGCTTTCTGAAAACAATGGTCTACATTTGTTGTCAGCACGAAGTAATCCTTGCTCTGTACCAGATGAAATAGGTTTTGATACACTGGTTTTGGTGGATTTTGATAGCGATTGATAAAAATATACCGGCTCCAATAAGCCCAGTGTTCCTCTAAGGTTTCGTAGGGATAGAAACCGGCAGAATACATATCTGAAAAGCCATATTTTGCAATAAAATCTGGAAAGTTCTCCTTAAAACGCCTGCCGGAATAGGAAAAACCGGCGGAAGTGGAAAGTCCTGCCCCCGCGCCGATGATGATGGCCTCAGCAGTTTGTATCGTTTCCCTTAGACGGGCAATGTCTTTCCAGTTTGCGTTTGTAGAGTTCATAGTCCTTGTCCTTAAAAACATTAAAAATCACCTTCAGGCGGTTTTGGTGTGTCTGCTGGTAGTGCAGTATGGTCTGCGTTGCAATTTCTGCGGCAAGCGCGTGAGGAAAATGAAATTCTCCTGTGGAGATACAGCAAAAAGCGATGCTTTTCAGATGATACGTTGCCGCCAGTTCCAAACAGGAGCGGTAGCAGCTTCGAAGCTGTTCGCAGTCTTTCTCTGTGGCGGCTTCATGGACCGTTGGACCAACGGTGTGAAGAACATACTGACAAGGCAGATTATAGCCTTTTGTGATTTTTGCCCTTCCCGTTTCTTCTGGTTTTCCCTGCTTATCCATGATGCGGGCACATTCCAGACGAAGCTGCACGCCTGCAGCGGAATGGATGGCATTGTCAATGCAACCATGACAGGGAACAAAGCAGCCTAACATGGCAGAATTGGCAGCGTTTACGATTGCATCAACAGAAAGGCGGGTAATATCCCCTTGCCAGAGATAGATCTCCGGCTGTTCCTGAGATAAATCACCAAGGGATACAATCCCACGCTGCCTGTTCTCCTGTTGTAAATATTCGTCCTGTATGTCCGTAAAATCCTTTGAGACAGGCATGGGCGGACGCACGTTCATCAAAGCGCGAAGGAGATGTTTTTGTGCCTCTGTATCATGGGGGATGACAAGTCCTTTGAAAGATTCTTCTTCGTTTTTCAAATAGTTGATTAAGAAAACACGCCGTTCTTTCTGTGTCATAATATCTCCCTTCTGTAAGAAAACCTCTGCCTATCCAGGAAGGACGTCAAAGGGCCCTCGACGGTTTATTCGGCGACGACGGAAATTCTCTGCTGGATATGATTCCCCTTTACCGCTTCATCGACCACAGCAATCGCATAATCTGCATAGCTGATAACGCTTTCCCCTTTGGCATTTCGGACCAATTCCTCCCCGCCCAGAATATATTTTCCGGTTTTTGCTCCGTCTGGCTGAAAATCCCCAGCAGGGCTGATGTAGGTCCATTTCACATCGTTTCTGGTCCGAAGATCTTCCAGGGCTTTTCCCATATGAGAGGCCAGCGGCTTGAATTCTGCCGGGAAATCTACCCCGTCCATGACCTGCGCGGTGTGCTCTGGGTTTACATATAAACTGCCTGCACCGCCTACGACAAGAAGTCTGGTGTCTTGACCGCTTAAAATGTTGCAAAGGTGGTTCAGGGACGTGCTGTGCTGGGGCAGTGTCTCCAGCGTCCATGTGCCGAAGGCGTCAATGACAACGTCAAAACCGGTTAAATCAGATGCTTTAAGATGGAACAGGTCTTTCTGTATCACCTGCTGTGTTGCGGACTGATTCTCACTGCGTACCACGGCGGTAACGTCGAGACCTCTCTCCACAGCCTCCCTCACAATCAGCGATCCTGCTTTCCCGTTTGCACACACAACTGCGATTTTCATACGAAAGATACCTCCATAGTTTTCTTGTTTTTATTTGCGGTTTGCTGTTTCCGCTTGCAGGATTATAATATATCCATTGGGATAAAAAGTGAAGTAAGCACTTTAATGTGCCGTAGTCACCAAAAAGAAACCATTGCGGAGAATACAGCGTTTTTGCAGGTGAAATGGCAAGACGGCATGGTGGAAACCAGGTTCCGATTGCTGGGGGGCCATGGGCAGGTTCTGCTTATCAGAAATGAGCTGGGCAGGATGAAAAATGATTTGTGGGAGGCGTGTCTCCCAGGAAAAAGAATCACAGGAATGAGGTATCATCTCATTCCTGTGATTTTCTTTCTTACGTCCGCCCCAAACCACGCCGGCGCTGCTTTCGAAAGCAGGCATCACAGAGCCGGCCATGGTGATGGAGGGGGAGGGCGGTGCCGCAGAGGGCGCAGAAGCGAATGTTGTTTTTCAAACGGTGCAGGAGGATTTCGTTGATCTCCTCTGCGACCTCCTCCCGCCGGTCATAGAGGGCGTCCTCATCCACCGGGCAGCCAAAGGCTTTGGCAAAGGAGAAGTACAGGTCTAACTTCCGGCAATAGAGCTCCAGGTCCGGCAGGGTCCGGGGGCCCTCCTGGGGAAGCTCGGGCTGAGGAAGGGCCTCTCCCTGCTGATGGAGGCGGAGGAAGTGGAAGAAGAGCGCCCGCAGCGGTTCCTCAGTCTCGTCAAAGGGGATGTTGGCTGCCCGGAGCTCCTGCTCCTTGGTCAGTTGGAAGCCCTGCTCCCGGAGCTTGGAGATGATGGTAAGATACCGGGTGATATCCAGCTTGACATAGGGCTCCACCGTGGGCATCTTGTTCCACTCGGTGAGGACCTCCAACAGGTCGAAGTCCACCATGAGAACCAGGTCGGAAAACCCTGCCACCGCCTGCTGGAGGGGGGGAACCACGGTGTTCAGCCCGGCCCGGATGGCCCCTAAGTTCTGGGTGGCGCCCACATAGCCCTTGTCATACATGCCGTACCGGCCGGCCCGCCCGGCGATCTGCTGGATTTCCTCGGGCTTGAGGGCCCGGCGCTCTACCCCGTCGAATTTTTCTGTGTCCATGAACAAAATCCGGCGGATGGGAAGGTTTAAGCCCATGCCGATGGCGTCGGTGGAGACCACATAGTCCATCTGTCCGGCCAGAAACCCCTCCATCTGCTTGCGGCGGGTGGCGTAGGGGAGGGCGCCGTAAATGATGGCGGGGGCCTTCCCCGCCTGCCGCAGGTCTTCCGCGACGCTGAGCACGCCGATCTTGGAGAAGGTGATGAGAGCGTCCCCCGGCTGGACCTGGGTGTAGTCCACGGTGTGGTTCATGCAGACCAAGGGGGTCTTCCGGTGGTGGACCTCTACCTCATAACTGTCTCCGCAGCTGGCGATGATGCGCAGGAGAAGGTCCTTGGCCTCCGGAGCGGCGCAGAGGTGGACCTCTGGCGCCAGGACACCCAGAATGGCCCGGGTCCAGGCATAGCCCCGCTGCCGGTCGGCGATCATTTGACACTCGTCGATCACAGCCACCTCGTAGGGCTGTTTCAGGTCCAGCTTTTCTGCGGTGGCGGCCACGTGGGTGTCTCCCGCCCGGCGGTCCTCCTCCTCACCGGTGGTGAGGCTGCAGTCGATGCCGGCATCCAGCAAAACCTCCTGGGCTTCCAGGGCCAGCAGGCGCAGAGGGGCCAGATACACCCCGGTGCGGGCCTGCTTAAGGCGCTGAAACCCGGCGTAGGTTTTGCCGGTGTTGGTGCCGCCCAGGTGAAGAATGAAGTGGCGGTCCATGGCCCGGGCCTCAGGGTACTCGTCCTTGGGGTTCAGGGCCATGAGGACCTCTAAGCTGGTGCGGATGGCTTGGGGAACATAGCAGACGGAGTAGAGATAGCCCAAGGTTCGGGAGAGCAGCTGAGAGACGGGAAAGTCCTTCATCTGCAGCAGCGCCGGCAGATCGGCCTCCGGCTGGGCGGCGGTGAAGCTGCCGATGACCTGTTCTGCGGCGGCCCGGAGAACCCCGGGATACTGGGCCTTGACCAACCCGGCCAGGGGAGCGTCTGGATGATCCCCCAGCCAGACACCCGCTTGGACGAAGTGGGTGAGCACCCCGGGGAGCTGGGCCTCATCGCAGCGGGTTCCCAGGGAGAGAAATTGGTTGAGAAAGCCGGAAATCTGATTGGACCGCAGCCCCCGGCCCCGGGCGGCAGCGGGGAGGTGGGAGACAATGGCCTGGTGATAATATCCGGCCAGCACCCAAGGCCAGGTTTCCTCCCTGGGGGCGTCCCGCCAGGCCCGGCCCAAAAGGGCGGCTGCCGCTTGGGCCGCAGCCGCAGCGGCCTGTAGGTCGGCGCCCCGGGGCAGGGCCCCCCTGGATTTGGCCTGAAAGGCCGCAGTGGCCTCTGCGGCCCGGACATCGTCCCGGTGCCAATGGGGGACGGAGCGACCGTTGAAACGGCGGTATTGGGGACGGGGAAGAAGCTGTGCCATAAGTTCCTTGGTCCATCCACGGCTTTTCAAAAGTCCTGGGGTCCAAAGCTTGCCTGATCTCCTGTTTGCCATCGCCGTCTCCCTCCTTATTGGTTCTCTTATTGTAGCATGTTTTCCGCCTGGGGGCAATCGGGGCTCTGCCTTGACATTCTCCCCTGGACGGGCGTATCATAAAACCAGAAGCCTTGATTTTTTGAGATTTCATTGTTTTTATAAAAGAGGAGGTTCCATGGCAGAGCAGAAGCAGAAAAAGGCGGGGCTGACCATTTCCCTGGGGCGTCGGCCCAAAGTGTTGCTGCTGGGCAATGGGATGAACCGGGTCTATGGCGGCGCCTCCTGGGCGGGGCTGCTGGAAAAGATCAACCGGACGTCCTTTACCGCCGACCAGGTAAAGTCCATGCCCTTTCCCATGCAGGCGGTTTTGCTGAGCCGGGACCAGGTGGATGTTTCCCTCCAGGACCTGCAGCGGGAGCTGACCCAATGCGAGGTCCATCCCTGGCTGGGGGAGCAGCTGCGGCGTCTGCTGGCGATGCCCTTTGACTGCATCCTGACCCCTAACTTTACCTATGAGGTGGAGTGCGCGCTGGTCCCTGACTTTATGGATCATCCCCTGCGCTATCTCCGCCATACTGCGGCGGTTCCTCGGGCGGAGAAGGGGTTTATGCTCCACACCTATTATAATCTGCCCCGGCCCCAGGGGGATCTTCCCCTGTTTCATGTCCATGGGGAGGCCAGGGTGCCCAATACGGTGATTCTGGGCCATTACTACTATGGCAATCTCCTCTTCTGCTGTGATGAATACCTGACCCACCGGGCGCCGGAGCAGCGTTATCCCCTGTGGCCGGGGCATGGGTCTCTGCCGGCGCTGAGCTGGCTGGATTACTTCATTTTGGGAGATGTCTATTCCCTGGGATTTGGCTTTGATACCTCGGAGATGGACCTGTGGTGGCTACTGTGCCGGAAGAAGCGGGAGCGGGCCCCCCACGGGGACCTGTGGTTTTTTGAGCCGGAGCGTCAGTCCGCTGAGACCAAACGCGCCCTGCTGGAGGCCTACCATGCCAAGTGCGTGTCCCTGGGATTCAGGGAGCCGGGGGCGGGGGACTATCGGGCCTTTTATGAAGCGGCAATCCAGGAGATTGGACGGAGGCTCACGGAGGAAGGAGGAGCCAGCCAGAGGGAGTAGGCGAACGGGACCGCCTGAGGAGGGGGAGATGGGAATGAGAAAAATCCACTATGGCTGGGTGATTTGTGTGACCTGCACCTTGCTCCTGTTTGTGACCATGGGGACAGTATCCAATGGATTCTCCATTTACCTGCCCTATATCATGGCGGAGCGGGGGCTGACCCATGCCCAGACCTCCTCCCTGGTGACCCTTCGCTGCCTGGTGGCCTTTGTGGCCATGCTCCTGATTGGAGGATACTATCGAAAGGTGTCCCTGCGGGTGGGGACCGGGCTTGCCGTGTGCTGTGCGGGGCTTGCCTTTTGGCTGTACAGCGCGGCGGAGACCTACCCGCTTTTTTGTGTGGGGGCGGCAGTGTCCGGGATCAGCTATGGTCTGGGCTCGATGATTCCTGTCTCCATCCTCATCAACCGTTGGTTTGACCAGCATCGGGCGCTGGCACTGAGCATCTGCGCTTCGGGCAGCGGGATTGCGACCATTGTTCTGCCGCCGGTCACCACCCATTTGGTGGAACGGTTTTCCATGTCTGCGGCCTTTCGCATGGAAGGGGCGGCCATTCTTGTTTGTGCAGGGGTGGTTCTGCTGGTCCTGCGGAATGACCCCAGGGAGAAGGGGTTGCGTCCCTGCGGGCAGACGGAGATACCACCAGAAGCGCCGGAAACGGCGGTGTCTCCCTCCCAGGGGGCGCTGGGGAGACGAACCTGGATCTTACTGGGCTGCGCCAGCTTATTTATGGGTGCGGTGGCCAATCCGGGCTTTTCCCATCTATCCGTGCTGTATACCTCGGAGGGGTTTGCACCGGCCACGGTGGCGCTGATGATCAGCGGCACGGGGGTGATGATTACCGTGGGCAAGCTCCTCTATGGGGAGACCACAGACCGGATCGGCGGGCGGGGGTCCTGCCTGCTGTTTGGCGGGGTTCTGCTGGCTGGGCATCTGCTGTGCTGTTTGGCCTTTGTCCAGAGTACGGCACTCAGCGTGGTCAATGTCCTCTGCCTGGGACTGGGCTATCCCATCGCCACCATGGGTCCCTCTGTATGGTCCAATGATTTGGCCGCGCCGGAGCAATACCCCGTGGTGGTCCGGCGGCTCCAGGTGATCTATGCCGGCGGTGCCCTCCTCTTCGCCAGCCTCCCGGGTCTGTTGGCGGACCGGCTGGGCGGGTATATCCCGGCCTACCTGCTGTTTTCCGCCATCATTGCCCTCACCCTCCTCTGCATTGCTTTGGCCTATCGGTCGGGGGGAGGCGACCGGTGAGATAGAAAAAGAGAACGTCCTCCGTGCGGTTTTCCGCTCGGAGGACGTTTTTTTGATCTCAGGGGGCAGTTCCATCTTGGGGGGAGGTGCCGGCAGGCGGCTGTTTGGCTGGCCGGTCAAAGTCAGGCAGAAGGAAGGTGCCCACCAAAAAGGTGAGGGAATACAGCGCGGTGAACATCATGGCCACAGTCCAGCTGACGGTGTTGGCCAGGTGGACCACAATGGCATAGATAATCATCTGTAAAATGTACGCGCCGGTCCAGTAGAGGGTGAGGATCACGGCGACCTTTTGCGGGGTAGCGCCTGGCAGGCGGGCGGGCAGGGTGAACAGAGAGGGGGTGGAAATAAAGATCACAAAGCCCAGCAAAATGGCGCATACGGTGGCCAGAACGGCGGAATTGGTGAGAATCATGGCGAAAAAGAGAATGGACTGGGCAACCCCAGAGAAACGGAACAGCGTGATCTGCCGTTTGAGCTTTTTGGCCAGGACGATGCCCAGGATCGTGCCTGGAATCCCCGTCAAGGCGATCATCAGGGAGATAAACTGTGCGTCCACTGTGAAGTCGGGATGCAGGGGAAACAGATACAGCATGACGGTGTACATCACCAGACGGCCAGTCATGGTAAAGAGGAATTTATAGAGAAAGGGCTCTCGTAAGCCGTCCCGATAGCGGTAGACCGTGGAGGAGAGGGTCTCCTCTTTGGCCTTTTCCGCAATGGGATATCCCCGACCCACAAAGAGCCAGAGAACCAGAAAAACCACGCTGAAGATCCCGTAAAAGAGGATGACGCTGCGCCAGGACCCCAGCCACCCCCGGACGGCGGTGACGCTGAGCAGGGCGATGAGATTGCCGGTATTGGGGCCGGCGTTGTTCAGCCCGATGAAGATGGGCTGCTGTTTGGGCTCAAAGCAATAGACCACATAGGGGGTCATGCAGATCATCAGAATCGCGCCGCCGAATCCCAGCAGAAACCGCGTGAGAATGAAGGCGGGAAAAGAGGTGGAAAACGCCCCCACAACCACCGCGCAGATCAGCAGGCAGGACAGGGAGACCGTCCGCTTAGGGCCCAGCTTCAGAAGAATCCAGGCGGCGACAAAGTTTCCCAGAATTTTGGCCGCGGAGATGGCGTTGTTGACAGAGGAGGGAATGGTATACACGCCGAATTCCTGGGCCATGTCCGTTGTGACGATGGACCCAACCATCCAGGAGGCACTGAAGAAACAGTAGGCAAAAAACAAGAGCAATTCAATGGAGAGGGCCCGCTTGGGGCCAATGACCTTGGGTGGCAAGGGAGACGCCTCCTTTTTTGAGCCCCCAGTTTTGGGGGCATAATAAAGCTATTGTACCTTGAAAATGACCATTCGTCAAGGAAAACGGAGCCTCCTTTTGGGCAAAATGGAGAGAAAACCCCAAAAAGGGACGGCTTTGTCGGAAGGAAGAGAAAACGGTTGAAAAAGGAGCAGTCTGTCTTGCAGGGAATTTGGCGGTGGTGGAGCAGAGCCGCCTGAACCGGCAAGCACAAAAAATGGAAAAAAACCAGCAGTTCCCGGTGTTCGGGGACAGCTGGTTTTTGTTATTCTGGGAAGGGGAACGTGCGACGCCGGACAGAAAGGGAGGAGAGACGTGAGAGGAAAGCGATATGGGTACATCCGTGTTTCCAGTACAGACCAGAATGAGGACCGGCAGAAGCTGGCTATGGCGCAGGTGGCGGTACCGGAAAAGGATATTTATATGGACAAGCAGTCTGGCAAGGACTTTGAGCGCCCGCAATACAAGCGGCTGGTGAAAAAACTGCGACCGGGCGATTTGCTCTACATTTTGAGCATCGACCGGCTGGGGCGCAACTATGAGGAAATCCAGACCCAGTGGCGGGTTTTAACCAAAGAGATCGGGGGGGACATCTGCGTGTTGGACATGCCCCTGCTGGATACCCGCAACGGCAAGGACCTCATGGGGACCTTCATCGCGGATCTTGTGCTCCAGATCCTGTCCTTTGTGGCACAGAATGAGCGGGAGAGTATCCGCAAACGCCAGGCCCAGGGGATTGCTGCGGCCAAGGCCCGGGGTGTCCATCTTGGCCGTCCTTCTTCCGCCCGGCCGGATAATTTTAGTAAGATTGTCCGGGCCTGGGAGGCCCAGAAAATTACCTTTGAAGAGGCTCTCCACCGCTCGGGCCTGGGGCAGTCCACCTTTTATCGCCGCCTTCGGGAATACCGGCTGGAGGTGGGAGAAGAAAGAAGGAAATAATGGAGAGAGCAAAAATCAGCTATCAAAAGGTACACCTTTTGATAGCTGATTTTCTTGCTCTCATTTTATCTTCAATAGATAAATAAAGCAAGGTTTTTTTCGGCGTTTATTGAAGAATTGACGAAAAACTGTGGCATTTGCAAAGAAAATAGAGGACTTTCAAAAGGTGTACCTTTTGAAAGCGGAAAGGAGCAAATGAAACAGACAGTGAGGAAACCCCATTCAGAAAGAAGGAGGAAGTAAGATTGAAGAGAAAACGATGGTTGGCAATGGCGCTGGTGTTCTGCCTTTTGGGAACTACGGTTCCGCTGACGGCGCTGGCAGCAGGGGAAGACGGGGAGGTTCAGTATATCGTAAGTAACGATGGAACAACCTTGACCATCCAAGGCGATGGTGAGATCACCAGTCAGGCTTTGAATGCCAATGTGACAGCGGAACAGAAAAAGACACTCACTTCTGTGGAGATTGGCGCCGGCGTTACAGGGATTGCAGATGGTTACAGCTCGGTATTTCCCGCGGGTGTAACCAACGTTACCCTGAAGGGATCGGGGGCGTTCCGATTTGGCAAGTATTCTTTTAAGGGACAGAAAAATCTAACGGTGCAGTCAGAGCGTACATCCCTTGCCATTGGAAGCTATGCTTTTCACAATGCTGTACTAACCGAGTTTCCAATGGACCAACTGCATACCATTGGAAGCTATGGGTTTTCCAATGCGGTTTTGCCGTTGGAGGGGGAGACGCTGACGCTGCGGATAGAGGACCAGGTGGATGTGGAGGCACAGTACCCGGCCATTTCTGTGGGGAGCTGTGTGTTCAGCGGCGTAAAAAATAAAGAAGGAACCGCTTTTTCCAAGGCGAGCGTTACCATTGGGGGAACGGTTCAATTTGGCGATTATTCTTTCAATGCAAGCGATGTATTTGGAAGCAGTGCGGCCTTGGAGGAGCTCACCTTCCACCTGAAGGAGGGAGCCTATCTCATCTTTGGAGGAGGTGCCTTGGGAATCCCCGCTCTGCGCAGCGCTGTGTTTACCGGGACGGGACAGATTGATTTTCAGCATCCCAGCTATCGCTATGTGCAGGCAGCACCCTTTCGCAACGGGAAGCAAGTGGAAACCCTGGATTTCAGTGGATTTACCGGGGAGATCACATTTGCTAAAAATATGTTTCATGCCAGTGCAACTTCAAAACCAGGGCTAAAGCAGGTGGTCTTGGGGGAAGGGTGCCAGGTAACGAAAATCCGGGAAAAGGCATTTGCCTACTGTACGCAGCTGGAGACCTTTGACTTTTCCAAGGTGACAGGAGAAATTGCAGGAGAGGCGTTTCGAGACACCGGGCTGAAAGGAGCATTGGACCTGAGCCGGGTGACCGCCATAGAGGTGGGTGCCTTCGAAAACGTCACAGGGGTGACGGATTGGAGTGCAATCTGTCAGGGGGCCGAGGCGGGTATCCTGAAAAAGCTGGAATACAGCAATGTATTTCTCAAGGACGACGCGGTATGGGACTTGGTGGAGCGAGCAATGGACGGTAAGTTCCGCCTCAACCAAGACGGCGGGTATCCGACGCTGCGGCCCACCGACAACGCATGGGAGGACAGTCACCTGGGTGAGAAGAACGGACTGGGCGCGGCCTCCACACAGCTGACCAAGGCGGCCAAATGGACCAACGAAGACAGGACGACAGCCCAAGTGGAGATTCAGGCGGCCTATGCGCCGGACCGGCAGAGAGATTTCGTGTTTGTCCTGGACACCAGCACCTCCATGGAGCAGGTCAACGGACAGGGCGCGGCCCTGAACAAGATGTATGAGATGCTCTCCAAAGTGGCGGATGTGACCGAAACGCTGCTGACCTCCCAGGAGGTGGACAGCCGGGTGGCGGTACTGTCTTTTGGCAGCGGGGTGAACGCAGCTTCTGCGGGCTTTTTTCAGGAGGCCAACGCGGCGCATGCCGGGGAAGTGATCCGAGGCCTAAGCTGTGAGGGGAGGACCAATTACACTGCAGGATTGGAAAAGGCGGTGGACTATCTCCGCATGGCCCAAAGCCTGGGGCGTTCGGTCTCGGTGGTCTTTCTTTCCGATGGGGAGGCCAATGAGGACACAGAGGGAATCCCCGCAGCGGCGCAGGCGATACAAGCCCTTGGGGTTTCGACCATTGGGGTGCTCTATAAAAGGGAACCGACAGAGCAGGAGAAGACCTATATGGACCAGGCCTGCACGGAATTTTATCTGGCTGAGGATACGGACGGGTTCAGTCGGGCGGTGAACCGTACCATCTATGATGCTTTCCGTACCTTTACGCTGACGGATGTGGTGGGAGAGGATTTTCAGACCATCCAGCAGGCGGCGATTCAAGTGACTGGCGGCACGGCGACGCTGGCAGAAGACGGACGCACCGTCACCTGGGACCTGTCGGGGACAGAGCCCTATGAGACCTATACGATGACCCTCCATCTGACCCTTGCCCCTGGACAGGATGGCACATATCCGGCGGGGACTTTTGCCACCAACCAGGGAGAGAGCGTCCTGAGGGAGCAGGGGACGGAGAAGGTACAAAATCAGGTGGCCTCGCCCCAGCTGCGCCGGGGAATCCAAGACGGCGGAGGCGGTGGAGGTGGCGGGGGAGAGACCCGGTATACCCTCCGCTATGATTCCCGGGGAGGAACCTCCTACCCGCCGGAACAGTACCCCGGCGGAACGAAGGTCCTGCTGGAAAAAGTACCGACACGGGAGGGGTATACCTTCACCGGCTGGTATGGGGAGGAAACATTGAGTAAGCGGCTGACAGAGGTGACAATGACTTCGGACCGGACGGTGTACGCCGGCTGGCAGGCCACATCGGTGCCGGATATGCTCAACGGAGCAGATCACTTTGCCTATGTGATCGGATACCCGGACGGTCAGGTGAAGCCGGGGGGCTCCATTACCCGGGCAGAGGTGGCCACCATTTTCTTCCGGCTGCTGAAGCAGGAAATTCGGGACGGAAACCTGACCCGGGTCAATGGGTTTACCGATGTACAGGACGGCAGCTGGTTTCAGCAGCCGGTGTCTACCATGTCGGCTCTGGGTATTCTCAAGGGGCGGACGGAGGAACGCTTCGCGCCCAATGCCCCCATTACCCGGGCGGAGTTTGCGGCCATCTGTGCCCGGTTTGACACTGGAGTGTCCGACGGATGCAGCGAGTTTACGGACCTTGCAGGGCACTGGGCCCGGGAGGAGATTGGAAAGGCGGCCAGTCTGGGATGGATTCAGGGGTATGAGGACGGAACATTCCGTCCGGACCAATCCATTACCCGGGCCGAGGCGATGACCATGATCAATCGGGTGCTGAACCGTCTTCCCGCCGCCCAGGAGGACTTGCTGCCCGGCATGCTCCAGTGGCCGGACAACCAGGACCCAGGGGCCTGGTACTATCTGGCAGTGCAGGAGGCCACCAACAGCCATACGTGGAAGAAGAAAGGGGAAATTTCTGAGCAGTGGACGGAGCTGACTGAGGCGCCGGACTGGAGCCGTTACGAGACCTGACCTGTGCAGCCGCAGCGTAGGGCGCCGAGGGAAAGCAGGGAAACGGAGAGAATTTTTGCGCTTTTCGGCAGGAACCCTGGGGAATCTGGGAAAAAGAAGGAGAATCCCCCTTTTCAGAAGAACTGGAATCCGCTAAAATAGAACGGGAAAAGCCAAAGAGAACCGGGAACCCTGGCGGCGTCCAGCATGGGCAGGGGGCCTGGGAGAAAAGGGGAGAGGACTGTGCCGAATTACCGCTTGACCCTCTGCTATGACGGGACCCGCTGGAAAGGGTGGCAGAAGCAGGGAAATACCGAACAGACCATTCAGGGAAAGCTGGAGGCCCTTCTGTCCCGCCTGCTGGATCAGCCGGTTGAGGTAGCCGGTTCCGGACGAACCGACGCGGGGACCCACGCAAAAATGCAGGTGGTCTCTTTCCGGGCCAAAACCCAAAAGACCACAGAAGAGATCTTGGCCGGCCTGCGCCGCTATCTGCCGGCGGACATTGGCGCTATCCGGCTGGAGCGGGCGGAGCCCCGGTTCCATGCCCGCCTGTCCTGCACTGGGAAAACCTATGTCTACCGGATATGGAACAGCGATCTGCCCAATGTCTTTGAGCGCAACTATTTGTATCACCTGCACGAACCTCTGGACCTGGCGGCTATGGTTCAGGCTGCGGAGGACCTCTGCGGCACCCACGACTACCGGGCCTTCTGCTCCCTGAAGAAATTCAAGAAGTCCACGGTGCGCCGGGTGGAGTCCATCACCATTCAAGCCTTGGGGCCGGAGCTTCGCTTTACCCTGAGTGGGGACGGCTTTCTTTACCACATGGTGCGAATCCTGGTGGGAACCCTGCTGGAGGTGGGCCGGGGACATCTGCGGCCCGAGGATATGGCGGACATTCTGGCCTCCCAGGACCGACGCCGGGCGGGAGAGACCGTACCGGCCTGCGGCCTGTGCCTGGAGGAGGTCCGCTATTAAGGACAGAAAAAAGCCCTTGCGCTGAAAGGCGCAAGGGCTTTTTTGAATTCAGGAAAGGGGCTTGTCGTCCTTCATCATCGTCTCCGCCGCCACGCACAGCAGAATGATAACCGCGCCGAGAATCCCTGGGGTGGAGAGCTGCTCCCCCAGAAGAAGACGGGAGAACATGGCCGTCATCACAGGGCAGAAACACTGGAGCAGGGCCACGGTGCGGGAGGAGAGCACCCCCAGCGCCGCGTTTTGGAGCAGATAGCCGGCCACAGTGCAGAAGAGGGCCAGGTAAAGGATGCTCATCCAAACCGAGGGGGTGGCCGCGCCCAGGTGAATTCCCTGGTCAAAGGCCAGGGCGCACAGCAGGGCCATGAGGGCTGAGGCGGCGGTCTGGAGGGTGGTGAGGGTGACGGGGTCCACCCGGTCCAGGGCGTGCTCGCCAAAAATCAGGGCCCCGGCCAGCAGAAGAGCGGAGAGGAGGGAAAAGACTTCTCCCAGACCAAACCCGGACAGCCCGCCCAGGCCGCAGAGCAGGTAGAGCCCCACAAGGACCAGCAGCTGAACCGGAATGTGTTTTTTTCCAAACTTGCGGCGGTAGAAAGCCAGGGCCAAAAGGGGGGTCATCACCGTGGACAGGGAGCGCAGAAAGGCCACGGAGGTGGCGGCGGTAAGCTCCAGGGCGATGTTGTTGGCCACATAGGCGCCCCCCATGCAGAGGCTGGGAAGCAGCCAGTCCCGGGGGGAGCAGACCTTCAGTCCCCGCCAGATTCGCCGGCCGAACACCAGCAGCAGAAAGGCCAGGGCAATGCCGTAGCGGGCGGTCAGCAGGGAATAGACGGGGAGAACCTCATAGGCGGACTTGGAAATGGGGTCCCCCAGCCCATACAGTACACTTTGCAGAAAGATAAACAGGAAAGGGAGCCAGCGCAGGGAGGCGCCCTTCCGCAGGGGGAGCCGGGTGACAGGGGTGGATTGGTCTGACATGGTGATTCGCCTCCATCCGGAAAAAGCTGGCGGCTGACAGCGGCCGTGCTTCCCGATTATACAATATGGGGCAGGGAAAGACAAGGCTTCCCATGGATACAGATTGTTCACAGGGTTTTTAAGTTCAGTTAAAGAAGCCCTGGTATTCTGAGGCTGCTCCGGGGGAAGGCCCGGGGAAAGGAAAAAGGAGGCGGTGGTATGCGGCTGCTGCTGGCGGAGGATGAGCGGTCCCTGGCCCGGGCCCTCACGGTGCTGCTGCGAAAAAACAACTATGAGGTGGACGCGGTTTACGACGGGGAGGAGGCGATGGCCTATCTGGGGTCCGGCAACTATGACGGGGCCATTCTGGACATCATGATGCCAAAGCGGGACGGGATCGATGTGCTGTGTCAGCTGCGCCGGCAGGGGAACCGGCTGCCGGTGCTCCTGCTCACCGCCAAGTCCGAAGTGGACGACAAAGTGCTGGGGCTGGACAGCGGCGCCAACGATTATTTGACCAAGCCCTTTGCCAGCCAGGAGCTGCTGGCACGCATCCGGGCCATGACCCGGGAACAGACGGTACAGGCCACCTCCCGGCTTCAGGTGGGAAACATCACCCTGGACCGGGCCACCTTTGAGCTCTCCTCTCCCACCGGCCGGCTTCGGCTGGCCAACAAGGAATTTCAGATGCTGGAGCTGCTGATGTGCAACCCCCGGAACCTCATCTCCACCGAGCGGTTTTTGGAGAAAATCTGGGGGTATGACAATGAGGCGGAGATCAACGTGGTCTGGGTCTACATCTCCTATCTGCGAAAAAAGCTCGCCGCGCTGCATGGGAACATTCAGATCAAGGCCCGGCGGAACGCAGGGTATTACCTGGAGGAGACCATATGATCCGGAAACTCCGGACCAAGCTGGTGGCGGCGGCCATGCTCTCTTTGCTGGCGGTGCTGACGGTGATTTTAGGGGTAATTCTCCTGACCAACTATCGGGGAATTGTCTCTGACGCGGACCGCATCCTGGACCTGCTGGCGGACAACCAGGGCAAGTTTCCAGAGATCAAAGCGGACTTCGACTGGGAGGAACTGGGCCCCCGGCACCGGTCCGTGGAGCTGGGCTATGAGACCCGATATTTTTCCGTGCTCCTGGACCGGCAGGGAACAGTTTTGGCCACGGACACCGGAAAGATCGCCGCAGTGGATGAGGAGACCGCGGCCAGCTATGCCCAGGCCGTCTGGGCCCAGGACAGTCCACGGGGATTTTGGCAGGACTACCGGTATTTGGAGGCGCGGGAGGGGGAGAACACGCGGGTGATTTTCCTGGACTACGGCGCCCACCTGTTTACCTTTCACAGCACGTTGGTGACCAGCCTCTGGGTGGCGGCGTCGGGGCTGCTGGCGGTGCTTCTGCTGCTTCTGCTGCTGTCCCGGCGGATCATTAAGCCGGTGATCGAGGGACATGAAAAGCAAAAACGCTTCATCACGGACGCCGGCCATGAGATCAAAACCCCCATTGCCATCATCCAGGCGGACACGGAAGTCCTGGCGCTGGAGACGGGGGAGGAGAATGAGTGGATCGTGGACATTCAAACCCAAATTAAGCGTTTATCCACCCTTACCAATGATCTAATCTACCTGTCCCGCATGGAGGAGGAGCAGGGACGGCAGCAGTTTCTGCCGCTGCCCTTCTCCGAACTGGTGGCCGAGGCCGCCCAGGCGTTCCAGGCGGTGGCCAAGCGCCAGAACAAGACGCTGTCCGTGGATGTTCAGCCTATGCTCACCCTGGTGGGCGAGGAGAAAAGCCTGGTGCAGCTGGTGTCCATCCTTCTGGACAACGCGCTGAAATATTCGCCGGAGGGCGGGCAGATCGCCCTGCGTCTGTCCCGACAGGGCAAACACCTGCGCCTGTCGGTGGAGAACACGGCGGAAGTGCTGAGCAAGGAACTGCTGGAGAATATGTTTGACCGGTTTTACCGGGGGGATGCCTCCCGAAACTCCGGCCAGGGGGGATATGGCATAGGGCTGTCCATTGCAAAGGCGGTGGTCCAGGCCCACCGGGGGAAGCTCTCCGCCGCGGCCAAAGGGACGGACCGCCTGGTGATTACGGCGCTGTTTCCCAGCGCGTGAAGTCCATGACAAGTCCGGTGAGGAGCAAAAAGAGGCGCGGTTCCCGGACTTGGTGGGCCGGAACCGCGTCTTTTTGAGGGAGCACATCTCCCTGTGGGAAGAAGGAGGGATCGCAAATGACAGCGAACGAGTTTTACGGCCCGGAGCTGGCGCAGATGCGTCTGGCCGAGCGTCAGGTTCTGGAGGCGGTGGAGGAACTGCAGCGGGTATGGAAAGCCCAGGGGCGGCAGTCTCCCGTGCTTTATACCAGTTCCCGGATCAAATCCCCGGAGAGCATGTGCCGCAAGCTGGCCCAGCGGGGACAGCCACAGACCCGGCAGGCGGCGCTGACCCGGGTCCGGGACGCGGTGGGGGTCCGGGTGATCTGCGGGTTTCAGGACGATGTGTATCAGGTTGCCCGGTGGCTGGAGGACCAGGCGGCGTTTTCCGTGCTGGAGACCAAGGACTACATTTCCTATCCTAAGGAGAATGGCTATCGAAGCTACCACCTCATTTTGGGCCTCCGGGCAGGGCCGGGGCGGGGGATGACGGTGGAGGTGCAGTTGCGGACCATCGCCATTGATTTTTGGGCCAGTCTGGAGCACCAGCTCAAGTACAAACGGCAGGTCCCTCATGCCCGCCTGGTCCGGGAGGAGCTTCGACGCTGTGCCGATGAGATCGCCTCTGTGGACCTGTCTATGGAGACCATTCGGGAGCTGCTGGCCGGTAGTTTCTGACCGGTTACGCCTCAGGGGCGGAGGTCCGGGGATGGGTCCGGCGCCAGAGAATGCCCGCCACCACGCAGAGCAGCCCCAGGAGCAGAAAGCCCAGGATGATCAGGAACATCACGTTGGCGCTCATGGCGGCGGCCCAGTTGTGAAAGTCAATGGGGAGGATCAGCTGATAGGGGGTACTGGTGAAATAGCCCATGTGCAGATAGATCTGATCCAGAACAAAGGGCACCAGCCAGATCCACAGGCCGGTCCACGCCAGACCCACCCCGGCCCGGAACCACCGGCCCAGGGGGAGGTAGCGCAGGGCGCCCAGCCAGCCCCAGGGAAGGGCCAGACACAGCAGGGCAATGGGCAGCATGGGCAGGGGAAAGTCCCCGGTGCGTCCCTCCCAGGCCAGGCCCGCCAGCAGGAGAATGGACTCAAAGGACAGATAGACCACCGCCTTGTGCCGGGACCAGTTCCAGGGCAGGGGGAGCTGCCGGAGCAGGAGGGGGAGCAGGGCAATGCCCAGTCCAAACACCGTCCAGAGCGCGGCGCTGAGGAACCACGTGCCCCCGGTGTACAGACAGGCCACCCCGAACAGGGCGAGAAGCAGCAGAAGCTCGATGCCCACGTAGAGGGAGACCTTCCGGTGGGCCAACTCCTCCGGCAGGGGTAGGGCGCGCAGGGCGAAGGGGAGGAAGACCAGGCCCATACCAAACAGCACGCTCACCCCGGCGATGAGGAACCAGTCCCCGCCGGTATAGAGACAGCAGACCAGCAGCAACAGCAGCAGGCAGCCGGTGAAGCCCCCCAGGCTGGCCAGTCCCCGCCGTCCCTCTGGAACGAAGGTGGGCAGCAAGGTGAGGGAGGCCACCATGAGTTCTGAGGCCAGGACGATCCAGAACCAGGTGAGGGCATGCTGGCTGAGCAGGTTGCCCAGCAGACAGCCCAGGGTGATCAGGCCATACAGGATATATTGTCCCAGCCGGTAGTTTCGGGTCAGCTGCAAATATTTTTTGGCCAGCTGTTCCGCCCGCCTGCCCTCGGTGTCCTCGCTGGAGGACAGCAGCTCTTTCTCACTGCATTGCAGGACCTGACAGATGCTCTGGAGCAGGGTGATGTCAGGGTAGGCCAGCCCCCGCTCCCATTTGCTGACCGCGGAGTCGGTGACAAAGAGACGCTGGGCGAATTCCTTTTGGGTCATGCCCAGCTCTTTGCGCCGCTGGCAGATGAAGGTGCCAAATGATTTCTTGTTTTCCATCCGTTCACACACTCCTTTGGTTGGATGTGCCTTGCAAGACGGAAGCATCATAGCAAACCATGGGGGAGAAAGTCAATGCAAAGCCCCCATTTTTCCACTCGACCATCAGGAAAGTGCAGCAATGCCAAGGGTTTTCAGAGATTCCTTCCCGCATGCGCCCTGCTGAAAAAACGGCTATGAGCCCCCTGTTTTCAGGGGGCTCGTTTTCTTTGGGACGCGGGCGGGTCCCCGGTGGGCGGGGCAGAATAGGGGGTTACGGGGACACGGCCCGGCGGAACAGAGTCCAGGTGGAGAGCGCGTAAGCCAGCAGGAGAAGCAGAAGAATGCCAGCCAGGGCGGACACTTGAGACAGGAGTGCATCAAAGCCCAGGTAGGCGTTAATCTCTGTGGCAATCGACCAAAAGAAAAAGGCGGATATGGCCCCAGAGATCAGAACGGCCAGACCCACAGGCAGCCCAAACCACAGAGCCAGCTGTTTGGAAATGAGATGGTGGATGGAGCGGTCCTCCACGCCCAGCTTGCGCAGCACACCGAACCGGTAGCGGTACTGGTTGGCGTCCCACAGCTGCTGGAGGGAGAGAATGGTAAAGCAGATGACCATGAGCACCACGGCTCCGTAGACCATCACGGCGTGGAATAAGAAAATCTGTGATTTGGTGTCACTGATCTGCTGGGTTCGGGTATCCAGGCTGTACTCGGGACCGTCCTGCAGGGACTGTTCCGGGTAATGGGTGGAGAAGGCGTCCTGCAGGGCAGCGGCGTCTGCATAGGGAATGGGGTGGGCCGTGGCAAGATACCGCTTGGTCATAACGGGAAGGAGCTGATGGCAGACCTGGTCGGGCAGGACATAGGTTACATGGGTGTAAAGATTATAGAAAGTTTCCCCCATGGACTCTGTGTGGAGAGCATCCTGGGCCAGGGAGAGGGTGCCGGCATCGGTGGACAGGGTGGGATGGTTGCGGAGAAAAGCCGCCTGGTCTTCCGGGGTGGAGATGGCGTCCCACTGGGTGCTGAACTCCCTCGCCCCCAAGGAGATGGGGGGATACCCCAGCATCTGCCGGATGGCGTTGTAATCGGACAGTGCCACAGCCACAACGGGGAAGTCATACTTGTTTCGGTTGTGGAACTGGGATGCCTCCGGCAGGTAAAGGGAAAAGACACGGTCTTGGGTGATCTGGATGCCCCGCGCCTCTAAAAACGCGGGGACAAAGTCATACGTGTCATGAGGTAGGTCTTCCTGACGGAGGACATTGTTGTAATAACTGTTGATCTGCACGTCATAGATGGCCCGCTCCTCCAGATAGCCCTCTGCCCAGCCGCTCAGGGCGGGGGAGAGGGCGAACAGGACGGTGGACAGTACCAGGGTCAGGCTGATCAGAGTCATGGATTTGCTGGCAGAGCGAAGCTTGGAGAGAACCTGGCCGTAGAAAAAGAGGTTTTCCCCGGTGTACTTATGGGCGGGGGACCTGTCCTTCCAGGCGGACAGCAGGCGGCTGGACAGATACATCACCGTACAGAGGAAGAAAGACAGGTAGACAAGAAAAAAGAGCAGGTAGGAGCGCAGGCTCTCCTGAGAAATGGGCAGGGAGTAGGTCCGGTCCATCCACGGGGCCAGGGCGATGAAGAAAAGGCTGATGAGGGACTGGACCAGGAGAAAGGCCAACAGAGGGAGAAAGCGCCGCCGCTTAAAACACCATAGTCCGCTCCCTGCCAAGCCCGCCAGGGGAAGTACGGCATTGGACACATAGAAGATACGGGCCAGTAGAGGCAGGCGGGAATCATAGTAAAGGGAGGCATACCAGAGATTCATCGCCGCGATTCCTGCCAGCGCGGCCAGGTAGAGAATGGTCACCACAGGCATCCAGCGGCTCTTTTTCAGACTGTCCTCATTTTTGCGCCGGGCCTGGAGCATGTCGATGACATGGAGCTTTTGAATGGACCGGACGTTAAACAGACCCACCACGAAAAAGCTCAGGGAGAAAAAAAGCAGAGTGAGGGCGGCGGTATCCGGGAAAAGGGCCCAGGAGAGCTGAAAAGACTGGCCATAGCTGGACAGGAGCATAGCGGTGGTGAACTGGGAGAGGAGGCTGCCCAACGGGATTCCCAGCCCCAGGGAGAGCAGTCCCATGAGGAACGTCTCGCCAAAGAACAGCCAGGCGGTGGTTCGCTGTTCCATGCCCAGAATGGTTTGCATGGCGAATTCCTGCTGTTTTTGTCGGATCATATACCGGTTGACATACCGGATGAGAAAGAGCAGGAGCAGTGTGACCCCACAGATGGCCAGCTTCATCCACTCACTGAGAAAGGAGAGATCAAATTCTGCCCCCAGAGCAGGGTGGTAATAACGGCTGGAGATGGAGAGAAAGGCATAGAACAGCCCCACGCACAGGGTCAGGGTTACCAAATAGATCAGGTAATCCTGGACGGATCGCCGGGCGCTGCGGAGGATCAGTTTACCGTACATCCACTGTGCCCCCTCCCATCATGGTGAGCACATCCAGAATTTTTTCAAAGAACTGTTTTCGGCTGTCGTTCCCCCGGCGAAGCTCGGAGAAGACGGCGCCGTCCCGGAGAAATAGAATGCGCTCTGTGTAGCTGGCGGTGAAGGCATCGTGGGTGACCATGACAATGGTGGCGCCCATCTGCTGGTTCATGCTCTCCAGGGTGCCCAGCAGCATCTGGCTGGCGTGGCTGTCCAGAGCCCCGGTGGGCTCATCAGCCAAGATGAGCTTGGGGTGGTTTATCATGGCCCGGGCGCAGGCGCACCGCTGCTTCTGGCCGCCGGAGATCTGATAGGGGAACTTGGACAGGATGTCCCCGATGTTCAGGGCGTCCGCCATCTGCTGGACCTGCCCATCAATCTGGCCGGGCGGGACCTTGTTGATGGTGAGGGCCAGGGCGATGTTTTCCCCCACGGTAAGGGTGTCCAGGAGGTTGAAGTCCTGAAAGATAAACCCTAAGTTTTCCCGGCGGAACCGGGCCAGCTCCTTGGGTTTGAGCTGGGTGATGTCCCGGCCCTCCAGCAGAATGGAGCCGGCGCTGACGGTGTCGATGGTGGAGATGCAGTTGAGCAGCGTGGTCTTGCCGGAGCCGGAGGCCCCCATGATCCCCAAAAATTCCCCGGAGGAGACGGAGAAGCTGATGTCGTCGATGGCGCGGGTCACCCCGCCGCCGTTGCCATAGATTTTCTGGATATGCTCCAGACGCAGCAGTTCGTTCATGTGAATCACCTCCCCTGTAGTCTAAGAGATGCCGGGGGGAATTTGTAGCTTCTTTTCTTACAAAGTTCTAACAAAATTGTAAGAATTACAGCGGACCCTGCACCCCGTGGATGAAGTCGTTGATCCGAAAGGTCAGGGAAAGGGTGGTTCCCCCTGGGGAGGATTGGGCCTGGAGGCCGATGTCCAGCTTGTCGCACAGGCGTTTGCAGAGGTAGAGCCCCAGCCCGGTGGCGTTTGGGGCGGACCGGCGGCCATTTTGACCGGTAAAGCCCTTGTCAAAAATGCGGGGCAGGTCCCTGGCATCAATGCCGATGCCGTTGTCCTGCAGGGAGAGGGTCAGCGTATCCTGGTCCCGGACGGCGCGGAAGGTGAGGATCGGAGGGTCCCGCCGGTATTTTACCGCGTTGCTGATGAGCTGATTGAGGATGAAGCAGAGCCATTTTTCATCGGAAAATACGGTGTCCTCCGTCTCATGCACCTGAAGGGTGACCCCGTTTTGCAGCAGGAGATACTTGTTTTGCCCTATGGACTGGTGGACTGCGTCAAAGAGCCGGAGTTCCCGGATGAAATAGTCCTTTTCCGTGTGTTCGCTGCGGGCGTAGTAGAGGGCTTGCTCGGTGTAGCGGTCAATGGCCTCCAGGGCGGACAGCAGCGCCGGGGAAGCGGGGCTGGGGTGGTTTTCGCAGAGGAGCTTGCTGGCGGCAATGGGGGTTTTGACCTCATGAATCCACTGCTCGATGTACTCCCGGTATTCCCCGCGCTCCCGCTGGATGGCGCTGATCTGCTCCAGCATGGACCGGCCGGCGCGCTTGAGAATTTGATAATAGACCTGATCGTCCGCCCGGGTGGGCGCCTGCATGATTTCACCGATGAGATAGGTCTCCCGGAGGCTTTCCGACAGGGACAGCAGGGCATCCAGCTGGTGCTTGCGCAGCAGATAAGACCGGACCATCCAGCCCCCCGCCACCCCGGCCCAGGTCAGCAGGATCAGCAGAATGCTGTCCCGGTTGTTCCCGTTTAGGGCGAGAAAGCAGGCCAGGGCGGCCATGGACAGCAGATGGACTAGGAGCAGGGGGAACTGCTGCTTCCAGAACAGACGGGCACTCATAAGGTGTATCCCTGCCGGTGTTTGGTTTTGATGAAATTTTCTAAGCCCAGGGCGGAGAGTTTTTCCCGGATTCGGCCGATGTTGACGCTCAGCGCGTTGTCGTCCACATAGAGCTGGTTGTCCCAGAGATAGGAGACCAGATCCCCCCGGGCGCAGATGGTCCCGGCGTGTTTGAACAGATAGTAAAGGATTTTCAGCTCGTTTTTGGTCAGGTCCGCCGCCTGCCCCTGATAGAGAAGCTGGCTGCGTTCCAAGTGGAGTTCCGCCCCGCCATAGGTGAGCACTTGACCGGGTTGGTCGGGATAGGCCCGACGCAGCAGAGCGGCTATTTTGGCCAGGAGAATGGCGGTGTGGTAGGGCTTGGTGATAAAGGCGTCGCCGCCCAGCAGAATGCTGCTGAGCTCATCCATGTCCGTGTTACAGCTGGTGACAAAGATGATGGGAACCGTGGAGAAAGCGCGGATCTGGGAGCACAGGGAGAACCCGCTTTGGCCGGGGAGCTTGATATCCAGAAGGATCAAGTGGGGCTGAACGGTGTTTACCTGAGAGAGTGTAGTGGAGAAATCCACCACGGCGGCGGCCTCATATCCCTCGGCCTGGAGAAGGGTGACCAGCTCCCGTTGGATGGTGGGATCGTCCTCAACAACAAGAATTTTATATGGCATCGCAAGACGTCCTTTCTATGATTTGCGCCAGACCAGAGTCAGCTGGACCTGGCCTGTCTCTGGCTCGGTGTCTTGGCCGAGGGGAGAGAAACCCTCCCGTTGGTAAAAGGCCAGTGCCCGCTGGTTGTTCTGGTAGACCTGTAAAGTAATCAGTGGGTGCCTGACCTTCAAATGGGTGAGCAGGGCGTGGCCGATCCCGGTGGAACGGCGGGCGCTGCGGACAAAGAGACCGGACAGGTGGTGCCCCGTCATGCCGGCAAAACCCGCGATGTGTCCGCCGGTTTCGTAAATGGACAGCTCCGCTTGGGGGAGCAGGCGGGCCACCAGGGCGGTGTGCCGGTGCCAATGGTCTGGCGGGATAAAGGCGTGGGCCTCCAGATTGCCGGACAGCCAGAGGTCCATCAGAGAGGGCAGGTCGTCAGGGCGGAAGGATCGGATCATGGAGACTCCTTTCAGTGGGGCCGGGCGGCGGTGCCCGGCCGGCGTGTCATTTTTTAAGAAAACCTTTCTTTTTTCTTCATTTCTCCCCAAGAAATTCCTGCTATGATACGAAGGCGCTGCCCGGGCACCGGCGTGAAAGGAAAGGAGGAGAAAAGGCCAGCCTCGTTTGGCTGGCCTGGAAGATCAGTATTTCATCTGGAACAGGGTCTGGCTCATGGCCAGCTTGTCCGGGCGGCTGTTTTGAAAGGTGACCGTGCCGAACCCGGTTCGGTCGGTCAGAAGAGACGCGGCCTCCAGCTGGCGGCGAAGCTGCCGGGCGGTGCCCTCACTGCCGTCGATGATGGAGACAGGACGGCCGAAATTGCGGGCGATGGCCTTTCGGACGAAGGGATAGTGGGTGCAGCCCAAAACAATATAGTCGATGTTGCAGTACCGGAAAGGCAGGAGGAGGTCCTGCAGGTAGGCGTCCAGAACCGGACCGTCAAAGATGCCCTGCTCCACCATCTCCGCCAGCCCCTTGCAGGGCAGGGAGATGACGTTGGCGTGGCCGCAGAAAGCGGCGGCCAGCTTTTGGTATTTGTCCTCCCGGATGGTGAGGGGGGTGGCCATGACGATCACCGAAGAACTGCCCGCAGCCAGCGCGGCGGGCTTCACCGCGGGCTCGATGCCGATGATGGGCAGTCCCGGGTGGAGCTGGCGTAGCAGGCCGATGGCTGCGCTGGTGGCGGTGTTGCAGGCCACCACGATTCCTTTGACCCCTTGCGCCAGCAGCCTGTCCACGGCGGAGAGGGTCAGGGCCCGGACCTGGTCCAGGGACTTTTCCCCATAGGGGGCGTTGGCGGAATCCCCGAAAAAGAGAAAATTTTCCTGGGGCAACAGGCGCACGCAGGCGCGGAGAACGCTGATGCCGCCCAGACCGGAGTCAAAGACCCCGATGGGACGGGCTTGGGCTTCCATATTCCTTCCCCCTCTCTCCTGGCTGGCGGCTGGATGCGGGCCATAGCCGTTTTGCGCTATTATACCACCATTTTTCCGGCCGCGCCATAGGATTTTTTGGGAAGGAGGGACCAAGCGGGCGCAAAAAGGCTGGCAGGGGCATAGAGTGGTTTGAGGGTGACCTGCCCTCATGAGATCGTCCCGCCGTTTCGGCGGAGAAAGGAAGCAATATGAAGCGTTACCAATGCAACGACTTTGAATTGCCCAACCGGCGGCCCTGGACACCGCCTGGCTGCTGCCCGCCCCAGTGCCCGCCTCAGTGTCCGCCGCCCTGCCCACCCCCGATGCCGGAGCCCTGCCCCCCGCAGCCTCCCTA
>OLOZ01000366.1_pt1 | contig 45103 bp, 48 predicted proteins | sample 1673021 | NCBI WGS metagenome assembly OLOZ01 (sample SAMEA3136747, study PRJEB25190) | human gut metagenome | biome: human gut; feature: human-associated habitat; material: faeces | place: Austria | collected 2013 | reverse complement strand
CGAAGGTCGCGCGCTCCACCTGCCGGACCACCATCAATGGCCCCGCAATTTCCGCAATGGTTCGGTATTCCTTGATCATATATCCGCCCCTCCTTTCTCTGTCAGCTGGGCAATCTGCTGGGCCATATCCCGGGCAATGATTTCATAGGCCTGGATATATCGCTCCTCCGGTACACTTTTGGCTCTGCCAATGGCCGCACGGGCCGGAAGAGAGAAAAGCGCATCAGGGTCTGCCCCCTTCTCCAGGGCTCCCCGGCAGAGCCGGTCATAGTCCAAAATCATCGCCAGCAGCCTGGACTGCCGGTCATAGTTGGAGAAGGAATCTACCTCAACAAATGCATTTTGCTGGAGAAAGTCCTCTCGAATCATTTTGGCGGTCTCCAAGGTCAGCTGATCCCCAGGCGCCAGGCCATCCTTGCCTACCAGCTGGACAATTTCATTCAGACTGGCCTCCTGCTGCAGCAGGCGCATCGCCTGGGTACGATTTTGCACAAAGGCTTTTCCCAAATGCTCCTCAAACCAAGGTCTGAGAGAATCCAAATATAAAGAATAGGAATTGAGCCAGTTCACCGCTGGAAAATGCCTGGCGTAGGCCAGTGAAGCATCCAGAGCCCAAAACACCTTAACAATCCGCATCGTCCCCTGAGAAACAGGTTCGGACAAATCCCCGCCCGGGGGAGACACCGCTCCCACCGCAGTCAGAGAACCCCGGCGTCCATCGGACCCCATGCACTGCACTACACCGGCCCGTTCATAAAACTGGGACAAACGGGAGACCAGATAGGCCGGGTATCCCTCCTCCCCGGGCATCTCCTCCAAGCGGCCAGACATTTCCCGGAGCGCCTCCGCCCAGCGGGAGGTCGAATCCGCGATGACCGCCACATCATAGCCCATATCCCGAAAATACTCCGCAATGGTAATCCCGGTGTATACAGAGGCCTCCCGGGCCGCCACAGGCATATCCGACGTGTTGGCAATGAGAACCGTCCGCTTCATAAGAGATTCCCCCGTCCGGGGATCTACCAGTTCCGGGAACTCCCGGAGCACATCGGTCATCTCATTGCCGCGCTCTCCGCAGCCAATATAGACCACCACATCCACATCAGACCATTTGGCCAGAGCGTGCTGCACCACCGTCTTTCCCGATCCAAAGGGCCCTGGAACCGCAGCGGTTCCTCCCTTGGCCACTGGAAACATGGTGTCAATTACCCGCTGCCCCGACTGAAGCGGGGTCACCGGCGCAAATTTTGTCTGATAAGGGCGGCCTTTCCGCACAGGCCACTTCTGCAGCATGGTCAGGGGCTCCTGAATTCCCTGCTCATTCTCCAAAACAGCCACGGTTTCTGTCACCGTATAGGTTCCGCTTTGAATGCTGCGAAGGGTCCCCGTCATCCCCAGGGGAACCATAATTTTATGTTGGACCGAAGGGGTCTCCTGAACCGTCCCGATGACATCCCCGCCCACTACTTTGGTGCCTGGAGAAACCGACGCCACAAACTCCCAAGTTCTCTCCCGATCCAGGGCCGGAACCTCTACCCCTCTGGGGAGATGATTGGAGCCTGTGAGGCTGGCAATCAGCTCCAGAGGACGCTGAATTCCGTCATAGATCATACCGATCAGTCCCGGCCCCAGTTCTACGGACAACGGCGCCCCCGTGGTTTCCACCACTGCTCCGGGCCCCAGGCCAGAGGTCTCCTCATACACTTGGATCGAAGCGGCGTCCCCTGTCATGGTCAGCACCTCTCCAATGAGCCGCTGTTCCCCTACCCGGATCACATCCGCCATGTTCGCCTCTGCAAGTCCCGTAGCCACCACCAGGGGCCCGGAAACCTTCACAACCTTACCATTGCTCATTGCTCTTTTTCCCTTCTTTCCGTCCATGGACCTTGCCAGCGGCAATCGCTGTGCCTCGTCTTTCTTAGCGCAAAAATCTTATGCCAGAATGTCCGCCCCCACAGCCCGTTCTACCGTTTCTGTTATCTTTTGCATCCCGATCCCCAGCGACCCTTCTTTTCCGGGAATTAGAATTACTGCGGGTGCCAGCTTTTTTTCGTACTGTGCCAGCAAATCTTTCAACTGCGTGCCCAGCTGTTCTGTCAGGTAAATGATCGCATACGCCTCCTTGGCTGTGGCGTGGATCACCCTTCTGGCCTCTTCCGCTGTTTCAACGGGGAAGACAGACAGCCCAAGAGCCTGAAAGCCCAGCACGCTGTCCCGGTCCCCCACCACCGCGATCTTATACATACGCCTCACGCAGCCTTTCCCGAATAATATCCGGCGCCAAATCCGCCAAACGTCCTGTCAGAATGATGCGGATTGCCAGGATTTCAGCCTCCTTTGCCGCCAAATAGGCGATCACTGGCGCCTCTCCAAACGCAACAAACTGTGCCCGCCGGACCTCATCCAAAACCGCGTCATCACAGTCCTTTTCGAATTGTGTCAAGGAACCGCCACGGGCCGCCATAGCTCCTGATTCCGCAGCCCGTGCCAGGGGGGAGGAAGCATACAATTCCTCCAGCATACTTCCGCCATTGATCCCTATCAAAAGCCGCTCCACCTCCATGTTCCCTCCCGGGAAAAGGATTCCCTCCAGGAATTCCGTCCCCTGCCCCATACGGAGAACACGGACTGCCGTCCGGAGATTGGCCGCATCTATCATGCGCTGAACATATCCCTGCAAAAACAGAGATCCCGTCTCCTCCGCCAAGACAAGCAGCTCCTGGAAATAGCACCGATCCAGAACCATATCCCCCAACTGCGGGTCCCGTGTGGCTGAGAGCACTTGGCGGGCCTCGTCTATGGCCTCTCCCAGCTGCGGCGGCAGATTCTGAACCTCTCCCGACCGCAGCGCAGCGGCCAGCTGCTTCGACGGAATCCGGCCGGCATCCACCAGCAGCCGGTCCTCCTGAATCCCCATTGCTTCGCTCTTTAAGAGCACTTTTACATTGTGATAGTCGTGGGGCAACTGGAATACGGCCAAAATCGCCGGGTCAGGAACCAATTCCGCCAAATCCTGGAACAAACGTTCCCGTTCTCTGGTCAGCATCTCCCCCACCGTTATTGCGCTGACCGTTTCCAGTTCTGGATAACCGCAGTCGGTCAGGATGCGGGCTGCCTCCTCCGGGCTTCCGGCTTCCAGCATTTGCTCCATCTGTCCCCGGTTCAGAAGGCAGCCCTCCAGAGCACGGACGCGGGTAGTTAAAAACAAATAGTCCGTATCATGTATTTTTCTTGTCACAAGGCGCCCTCCTTCATCCGTCGTTCACACCTGCTCTCCTCGGGGAAAGAGAATCTCTGCCACTTGGGCACTGAGCGATTCCCTCCGTCGCTGTAGAAGCATGGAAAAGGTACAATTGATATCGACCCGGCCCCGCCGCAGGAGCAGACCGCCTGCGATTCCTTCCTCCGCCGGCCCCAAGGTCAGGTGTCCCTCCCCAATCAGCTGGTTGGCCTGGTCCACCACGTCCTGTCCGTAAGCCCGCCGGGATGCTGGGGGCAGAATCACTTCCTCCTCCCCTGTTTCCGCATAGACTGCCGCCAACCGGGCCAGCAGAGGTACCATTTTCTCCCGTGGCAGGGCACACAGACGGGCCAAAGCTTTCTCAAACGCCGCTTCTATTACATCCTGCTTGGCTGCCAGAACTCGTTTCCGCGCCTCCAGCCGTGCCATGCTGTGTAGTTGGGCACGGTGCGCGTCCACCTCTCTCTGCCCATGCGCCAAAATACGTTCCACCGCCTCCCGCGCCTGGGTCTCATACTCCGCCAGAATTTGGTCCGCCCGTTCCTGCGCCTGAGACAGCTGGGCCTCAAGCCCTGCCTGGGCATCCTGGGCAATGCGGTCTGTAATTTTTTCAATCCCGTGCATCCCCACGCTCTCCTTTCTGCCAGACTGGATAATTATAAGCTATTGAGCATCAGGAAGGATGCCAGCAGACACAAAATGGCATAGAACTCCACCATAATGGCCATAATAATCGCCTTGGACAGTTCCTCTGACCGCTTGGACACCAGGGCCACGCCGGCCGCTGCACACTTTCCCTGGGCAATGGCGGACAGCAGGCCACCGATGGCCATGGGCAGACAGGCCGCCAAAAACATCAGTCCTTCACTTCCAGTCAATACCCGCAGTTCCCCGGAGAAAAAGCCCAGCTTCATTAAGGCAAAAAACCAGGCCACCAGTCCATACAGACCCTGGGTTCCAGGGATGATCTGCAAAATCAGAATCTGAGAGAACTTTCCCGGGTCGTTGGCCAGCACACCGGCCCCCACTTCTCCTACACTGCCCACCCCGCGGGCAGACCCCGAGCAGGCCAAGCCCACTGCCAGGGCCGCGCCGACAAACGCCAATGCAATTCCAATTGTCTCCATGAATGATTCCTCCTGTTCCTGTCAGAAGAGGCACAGACTCTCTCCTCAAAATTGAAAGTGGTTGAGCATTAAAAACGATGCCAGCAGGGCCAGAATCGCGTAAAACTCCATCATAATGGCCAGAATAACTGACCGGCTCAGATCATTGGGCTTCTTGGCAATGAGAGAGAGTCCCCCAGCACAAATCCTACCCTGAACAATGCCGAAAATTAGGCCGCCAAGGGCCACCGGCAAGCAGGCACCGAAAAACTCCAGTCCCTGAAACGGCGTCAGATGCGCCAGTTCTCCCGAAAAAAATCCCAGCTTGGTCAATGCGAAAAACCAGATGACCAGGCCATAAAGTCCCTGGGTGCCCGGCAGAATCTGCATGACCAGCACCCGAGAAAACTTCCCTGGGTCCACAGACAATAGACCAGCCCCTGCCCGTCCCACAGTTCCCACTCCAGTGGCAGAACCAGCGCAGGGCAGCCCCACTGCCAAGGCCGCGCCCAGCAGGGCAAGCGCAGTCCCTTCCAAGGGCACAGTCTGGAAGAACCCGTGGATACTCATTCCACCACCTCCCCGCCGTCTGTGGTCACATCCACATACTTGGTCTGGTATTTCAGGGGGTGGAAGGGGATGCCGCCCTCCTTATAAAACTTACTGAAAAACTCCAGATATTGCAGGCGGGCCGCATGAACATAGGTCCCGATGATGTTAATGCCCATGTTGAAGAGATTTCCCACCAAAAAAATCACCAGAAACACCAGGATACCCACGGGCTTGGGTAGGCCCTCTCCAGGCAGGGTGGCTAAAATATTAAACACCTGGGAAATCACTGAGGTGGCCAGCATCAGGGCCATCAAACGGCAGTAGGAGAGGATATCCCCCAGCCAGCTTGTGATATCATACCAACTGCCCAGACCGCCAAGCAGTTTCCGTACAATACCCTTCTTATGCCGTCCTTGGGTAAACAACAGTGCCAGAAATCCCACCAGAACCACCACAGCGCTCCCCTGTAAAACAGCCAGAGCAATCCCCGCAAACACAATCCACCAAGGGACCACATCCAAAATGCCATCCAGAAGGCGTCCATCCCGGGCCTCCATATAAATATGGACACACTGTCCAAACAGCATGTGAAGCACCCCCAACCCCAGGGCGATCACCATAATGGTCATCGGGTCCTGCAGAGGGTTGATCAGCGCCGGCAAGGTAATGACGTGTTCCGGAAAGAACGCCGTGGTAAACTGATATACTGCGTCTCCAAAGAAACCACCTGTCAGCACCCCGAACACGGCAGTGGAGATTCCCAAGTACTGTCCCAACTGAAACATGTTTCCCACCGTCCCCTTGGGACGATACTTTTTGGTGATTCCCAGGGAGACTGCCCAGAGAACCAGGCCATAGGCCAGGTCTGCAAACATCATGCCGAAAAACACCACAAAGAATCCAAAGATCAGCGGATTCGGATCAATTCCTCCCCGGTAAGCCGGCAGGGAGTACATCTCTGTCACCATGTTGATACAGGAAAGCCACTTTTGATTTTTCAGCAGCGTAGGGGGAATCTCCTCGGGATCAGGTTCCCTCCATTCATAGGCACAGAGAATGTCGCTCAATTCTTCTTCCAGCCGGGACAGCCCCGTCTGGGCAACCCACCCCTCCAAAAAAATCATTGTGCCATCGGTGAGAATTTTTTCCCGCGCCTGCTCCTTCTGGAGTTCCTGCTGGAGGCGGTCCTGACAAAGTTCCAGTTTTTTCCTCTGGCTTTGGCAAGCGGAAATGGACTGGATCACGTCCTCCCGTTCCCGTTGATTTTGAAGCAGTTCCTCTTCCACCCGACGGATGTTCTCCGCCGGTGTCCCTGTACGGGCCTTCCAGTGAGAAATCCCATATCCATGGGCCCGCAGGCACTGCGTTGCCCGCTCCAGCGCCTCCTTATGACAGATCAGCAGGAGATACCGCTGATGCTTATCCTGGGAAATCTCCTGGAGATGGGCTCGCTCCGCAGTTTTCTCCAGTTGTGCGGTCAGTTCGGACAGATTCACCGCCAGAGGGCAAGTTCCCAGCTGAAATACCGATGTGGCCGTTTCCTGAAGTTCAAGAGGAAGGTCCAGCGGGGCCCACGGCATCAAACTGGTTTTCAAGTTCTTCAGATTGGTCTCCTGGGTCTGGAGCTTTGCCAGCTGCCGGTTCCAGGCATTGATCTTTTCCGCCAGCGCCAAGGCCTCTTCCATCGTTTCCTGCCGGAAAAAGTCCTGTTCCCGGATGGCCTCCCGTTGAATGAACAGTCCTGACCGAACTGCTGCGTATCGGTTTACATTCTCCAAGGCGGTCCGAACCGTAGTGGCTTGACTTTTCACCGTCAGAAGCGCTGTGGAATCCCGACGCAGCAAGCTGCCCCATTCCGGCATGCTTTGCGGTTCTTCCGGTTCTGTCACCTCCACACAGCCAGCACGCTGCAGCCGGGCCAAGAGATGGTCCCGCTCTGAAGTCAATGAGAGCAGCCGCAGCCGCTTCATTTTTACAATTGACACTTAGAACTCCACCACCCTTCTCACGATCCACTCTGCGGCTTGGTCCAAATGACGCTCTCCTTCTGCCTTGATTTCCTCATACAGGCGCGCAGCCTCCTCCTGCCGCTCTGCTGTTTCTTTTGCATTCTTTTCTTCCTCTTCCGTCATCATTTTCTTTACTTTTATCTCCGCCGCTCGACAAGCACTCTCTAAGCGCTCCGCCCCTGCCTTTTCCGCCGCCGTGATTCGGCGCCTGGCCTCTCGTTCCCCTTCTTCCCGTTGCTGTGAAGCCTGTTTCTCCACTTCCATGACTCGTTTCACCGCATCCAGAGACATCCGATCACCCCCTTTCTCTCTCCCTTTCGTATGTTAAGAAAACTTTCTGTGAAATTATGAACAATCTACCATAGGTCTTTCTCAATTGCAAGAAAGAAATCCAAAACTTGCTTTTTACCTTTGTGCAAGTTTTTTCCTGTCCATTTTCGAGCCATCCCCCCTTTCCTTTCTCTTTATACACTTCTCTTCTCCTTTCACTTTTTCTTATGAATCCAATTTTCTTCTCCCTGATTCTTTCCTCCACATGATCATCTTCCTCCCTTCTGTTCTTTCCCCCCTCCTCTTCCCATAAGATATTCTTATCATATTTTTTCCCTGCTCCCCCTTCGGCCAATCTCCTCTCTATCCTTGATTCCTACCCGTTTGCTTTCCAATTCTCCAAAAGCACAGTGCTTTCTTCGCATCTTCCACGATAAAATCGTCAAAACGCCAGGTAAATTTTGGACTTCTCCTCTCGCTTTACTGTATAAAATGTTCCAAAATCATCCCAAAAAGCCCCCAGAATTCCTTGAACAAGAGAAACTCTGAGGGCTTTCTTTTTCTGTTTTTTCCTTTTCACTGCCAGCCGCGTTCGGCAGGATCCAGCATATCCCCGGCCAGATAGAGCAAGGCATTGCAAATAGCCGCTGCCACATTGCTGCCACCTTTCCGTCCCATGGCCAAAATTGCCGGCACTTCAAACCGCCGGCACAGCGCAAGCACCTGCTCCTTGGCCTCCTCCACATTCACAAATCCCACAGGCACCCCGATCAGCATCGCCGGAAACTGTCCTCGCTCCATCTGTCGGGCAATGGCAAACAGCGCCGTGGGCGCATTCCCGATCGCCAGGACTGCCCCGGGACACACCTGTGCCGCCTGTTCCATGGCGGCTGCCGCTCGCGTGGTTCCCCGCGCCTCGGCCCGTTGGGCTACCGCAGGGTCGGCCATGAAACACATCACATGAGACCCCAATTTCTCCAACCCAGGCCGGCTGATGCCCGCCTTTGCCATATTGGTGTCTGTCACAATGGGCGTTCCCTTTCGAAGGGCCGCAACCCCCAGCGAAACTGCATTTTTTGTAAAAACAAGATTTTCTGCATATTCAAAATCTGCCGTGGTGTGGATCACCCGCTTTACCACGGCCTCCTGATCCGGCGGGACCTGTATCCCCCTCTGCCGCAGTTCCTCTGCGATGATCGCCATGCTGGTCCGCTCAATGTCAGCTGGTCTACTGTGCTTCACCGTTCTCCCCTCCCGTTCTGTTCCATTGCCTCATAAATAGCCGGCAGGTCTATGTGCTGCCGGACGATACAGGCCAACTGATTTAACTGCTCTTCCTGATGCGCCCGATGACTTTGCAGACCTCCGGTCTCTCCCGCAAGTCCTTTCCGAGACAGGAGCCACTGGGCCAGACGTTCCGTCAGCTCTCCCGTGTCAAACAGCCCATGAAGATAGGTCCCAAATACATTTCCCTGGACGGCTCCTTCCGGCTTTCCTCCGTCCAGGCGGCAAAATGGCGCACCGTGGACCGTGGTTTCTCCCATGTGAATCTCATACCCTGCCAAATTTCCCCCTGCCAGCATCGGCGCTACCACCTTCGCCCGGGTTCTTCGCCTGATCTTCCGCCGGAGAAACACCGTGTCACAGGGCAGCAGGCCCATTCCTGCCAGCATACCGCCTTCTTCCACCCCATCCGGATCGGACAGACTGCGTCCCAGCATCTGGTACCCGCCGCAGATGCCCAGCAGCGGGGTTCCCTGGGCTGCCAGTTTTTTGATCTCGGCTTCCAGTCCGTTCTGGCGCAGCCACAGAAGGTCCCCCATGGTGTTCTTGGTGCCAGGCAGCAGGACCCCGTCCGGACGTCCCAGTTCCTCCACTCGGCTGACATACCGAACGCCCAATGCCTCATGTCGCTCCAGCGGCGCAAAATCTGTAAAATTAGACAGCCGCGGCAGGCGAATCACTGCAAGGTCCACTGGTTTATGGTGGGAAGTCCGTGTCAAACAGGGCGCCAGGGAGTCCTCTTCATCCAGATCCAGCGGCACATAGGGGATCACCCCCAGTACCGGGACCTTGGTTTTCTCCTCCAGCATTTTCAGACCTGGTTGGAGCAGCGTCACATCCCCCCGAAACTTATTGATGACGCAGCCCACCACTCGGTCCTGCTCATCTGGCTCCAGCAGCGCCAGGGTTCCATAGAGCTGGGCAAACACCCCGCCCCGATCAATGTCCCCCACCAGCAGGACAGGTGCGTCCACCAGCCGGGCCAGCCCCATGTTGACAATGTCATCCGCTTTCAAATTGATCTCCGCCGGACTCCCCGCCCCCTCAATGACAAGAATGTCATTCTCCTGGCACAGGCTGTGGTAGGACGCCAGAATCTCCGGAATCAGTTCTCGCTTCTTGCGGAAATATTCCGACGCCTGGTAGTCCCCCCGAACCTCCCCTTTGACAATCAGCTGACTGCCCACGTCGCTGGACGGTTTTAGGAGAATCGGGTTCATCCGTACATCAGGTTCCCGGCCCGCCGCCCAGGCCTGAAGCACCTGCGCCCGGCCCATCTCCAGCCCGTTCTCGGTGATATAGCTGTTAAGGGCCATATTCTGACTCTTAAACGGCGCCACCCGATATCCATCCTGCCAAAAGATCCGGCAAAGGGCCGCTGTGAGCAGGCTCTTTCCCACGCCGGACATGGTCCCTTGAATCATCAGTCGTTTGGTCATCCCACACACTCCTCCATGGCTCGGATCAGCCGTCGGCACGCCTCTTCCTCTCGAACCGCCACCCGGAACCAGCCAGGTCCCAGGCCGGAGTAGGTCTCACAGTTTCGGATCAAAATCCCCCGCTGGGCCAAGTCCTGATCCAACGACGAATTCCGATGGAAAAACAGCAGATAATTGGCCTGCCCTGGCACCACATCACAGCCCAGCTGGGTCAGCGCCAACCGAAGTGCCTCCCGCCGCCGCCGGGTCCACGCCCGCAGCTGGTCTCCATACACCGTCTCCTCCCCGCTGCCTGGGCCAGGTGGGACACCGGCCAGGGCTGCCCCGCCAAACGCATCTGCTCCAATAACGTCTCCTCCTGGCACAGACAGTACCCCAGCCGAACCCCAGCCAGCCCATAAAATTTGGTAAAGGCCCGGAGAATCAAAAGGTGATGTCCCGTCAGGTTGGAAACCATGGAATGGGACCGGTCCAGGAGAAATTCCTCAAAGCATTCATCCACCACAAGAAGGACGCCACAGGCATCACACCGCTCCAGGATCTTCTCCAGCAAAGTCCGGTCTGTTGTCTGTCCAGCGGGGTTGCTGGGCTCACAGAGAAATAAAATATCCAATGCAGGCGTAATGCGCTCCAAAATCCGCGCTGTCACCCGAAAATCCTCTGCCCGTTGCAGGGGAAACTCCTCCACTTGACAGCCCACCCGCCTCAGCGCTTGGCCATACTCGGAAAACGCCGGCGCAGTTACCATCCCCCGCTTAGGGCGAAGCGCCAGCACCAGGCGGTCGATCAAGTCGGAGGCCCCATTCCCACAGAGAATCTGGGCGGAAGAGACGTCATGGTGCCTGCCCAGACACGCCCGAAGCTGCCGGCACAAGGGGTCTGGATACCGATTTACCTCCTCCACCGCCTGGTACAGAGCGCGCTTCACGCCCGCAGGAATCCCCATAGGGCTTACATTGGCGGAAAAGTCCAGGGGCATCCCATGGTATTGTATCTGGTAGGCGGCCCAGTCCCCGCCATGCTCTCCCCTTCTCATCCAATCCCTCCTCCCAAGACAAGGGCGCAGCGCAGCCCGATCAGAACACCAAGGCAAAGGACGCTGCCCCCATAGAGCAGCCGGTTACTGCGCAGAATATCCTCTGGTACAATCGGGCGCTGATGCTCTCCAATGGTCGGTTTTTCCACCCGTATCCCAAAATACCAAGCTGGTCCGGCCAGCTGAACCCCCAGCGCTCCGGCCATCGCCGCCTCTGTTTGCGCTGCGTTGGGGCTGGCGTGGTTGTGCCGGTCCCGGCGCCAGATCCGCCAGGCACCTCTCCCATCCTCCCCCAAGAGCCAAGCCGCCGCCACCAGCAGCAACGCCGACAGACGGGCGGGAAGCCAGTTGGCTCCATCGTCCAGCCGGGCCGCCCAGCGGCCAAAGTAGAGATACCGTTCATTCCGGTACCCCACCATACTGTCCATGGTATTGATGGCCTTATAGCAGAGGGCCAAGGGAGCGCCGCCCAAGAAAAAGTAAAACAAAGGCGCCGCCACTCCATCGGAAAAGTTTTCCGCCACGGTCTCCACCGCCGCCCGGGTGACCCCCGCCCGGTCCAGCCTCTGGGTGTCCCGTCCCACGATGCGGGCCACCGCCTGCTGGGCCTGCTCCAGAGCTCCCTCCCGCAGCGCCCGATAAACCCGACTACTTTCCTTCCCCAGTCCCCGTACAGCCAGCGCCTGCCACCCCCAGAAAACCTCCAAAAAGAAGCGAAGCCCAGGATGAATCTGCCCAGCAAGCCACAATACAGAAAGGGTAAGTGCCAAAGTCCCTGCCGGCAGCAAGATCGCAAGCAGAGCACCTGCGGCCCATTCTCCCCGCGCCGTCTTGGGAAAAATCCGCCGCAGCCGCTCTTCCAGGCCGGAAATTGCCCGGCCCATCCATACCACAGGATGGGGAATCCAGCCTGGGTCCCCCAGCAGGAGGTCCAGGCAGAAGCTGAGTGCCCCAGCCACCACAAGTTCCATGTCATCCCCCTTTTGTATAGTCCCGCTTTCCCAGCAAGCGCAGTTGGCGGTGTTCTAACCATCCTTCGGCCTCCAGTACATAGCCTTGCCCGCAGGGCAGACCCCAGGAAAAATAGGGCCGAGATGGGATGGCAAACGCCTCCATCACCGCCATCTGGGTTCCCCCGTGGACCACAAGAACAAGCTGCTCTTCCTCAGAGGCCACCGCCCAATCCAGCAGTCGGGCGAAGGCCCGGCAGACACGGCGGGAAAACGCAGGCAGACTCTCTCCGCCTGGACATTGTCCCCGGCACATGCCCTCCACCCAGGCACGGTAGGACGGGTCCTCCTCCATCTCCGCCGCACTTCGTCCCTCGAACCGTCCAAAGTTCATTTCCCCTAAGTCCTCCACCACCACCAGCCGCGCTTGGGGAAACAGACGTTCCGCCGTCTGCCTCGTTCGCTGCAAAGCGGTGATGTAGACTTTCTCCGGCGAGAACGACGCGGGAGACAGCGCCTGTCTTCCCTGTTCAGACAGTGGTACATCGGTCTGTCCTTGATACCGTCCCGTCCCCTGCCACAGGGTTTCCCCATGGCGGATCAGCTCCACTCTCATGGAAGTTCCCCCTTCAGCGCCTGAGGCAAACCACAGAAGACACGGATCACCCGGTCCGCCCGCTGGGCCAAGAGGCAGGCCAAGCGCCCCGCAGCCTCTCTGTTCTGTCGCTGCACCGGGTCCACGGGAACCACGCCGCCCCCGACCTCCGTGGCGATGACCACCTCATATTGGGCCAGGTTTTTCGCCAGCTTCTCCAGGTCTTCCTCCTGGCCCGCCAGGTTCTGCACCTCCCAGATTCCCCGCCGGGCCAAGTCCTCCTCTGACCAGCCCAAAGCCTTGCAAATGTATTCTCTCTTTCCCGCAAACAACGGGCCCGTTACAAAAATCACAGAAGATGCGCCCCCCATTCCACAATCCATACGGCCGCCAGCATCCAAAGCTCCACCCGCTGCAAAAACCAGCCGGCCAAATCCCCGGACAGCCCGCCAAAGTATTTCCTGGACCTGCGCCAGTAATCCCAAAATACCAGCAGTGCCGCCAGCACCATGGCCCCGCCGGCCAAACTCTTCCAGCATACGATTCCCCCCAGACCCACGCCGGCCAGCAGCAAAATCCAAGCCACCCGCTTCCGGTCTGCGGCGGTGGCAAAGGTATAGGCCAGGCCCGAATGCTTTGCCAGCGGGAATCTCGCCACCGCCCAGCCGGACAGGCACCGGCTGAGACAAAAGCTCAGGCAGAGCTCCTTTCCCACCGGGGCGGTCAGCGTGGTCCACAGAGCAAACGAGAGCAAAAAATACCCGCACAGACGAATGACCCCAAAGGCGCCGATATGGGGGTCTTTCAGAATTTCCTGCCGCCGCGCCGGTGTGCCATGGCTGGCCAGGGCATCCACCGTGTCACAATAGCCGTCCAAATGGATGCCCCCTGTCACCGCCGCAGGGAGCAGACAGAGCACGGCCCCTCGCAGAAGGTCCGGCACGCCCCCCCACTGACAGAGCTCCCCCCACAGCCAGCACAATCCACCGATCACCCCTCCCACCAGGGGGAAGGCACACAGCGCATACCGCATATTCCGTTTTTCCCAGGAAATCTGGGGCATGGGAAGCGCGGAGAACATGGAAAATGCCACCGCCACGGTTTCCAGAATTCCCCTCATCCTTCCGTCCCCTTCCAAACACAGGGCAAACCACAGACCAATTCCACCACCCGGTCCGCACGGCGGGCCAGGGTCCGATTGGCCCACGCCAGGTCCCTTAAATAGGATAAGGTATCCCCCTGGTACGCCTCCCCGCTGGAAAACACTTCATTGGTCACCACTGTGACGTTCCTGCACTGCCGCAGCAAATGCGCTACCCCTGCCACAGCCTGGGCCACGCCGCCGCCCTGTCTCCCATATCGCTCATTGGCCACCAGATTTCCCAGACACTCCAGCAGCACATTGCTATCCGGGGGAACAGTAAGCTGGGAGAGATTCCGATAGCATTCCACTGTGGTAAACCGTTTGTGCGCCCGGGCTGCCTGGTGGCGGGCAATCCGCGCCCGGCACTCCTCATCCCAGGGCTCCATGGTGGCAATGTACAGCCGACGGCCTGGGAGGGTCTCCACATGGGCCTCCGCATATTCACTTTTTCCGCTGGCAGCACCGCCAATGACAAGGGTAAACATGCTCGTCCTCTCCTTCTTACTGCGGCGTATAGGCTTCAATGCCCAGCTGCGCAAAGGTATGACCGCTTTGATAGACCGCCAGGGCAAGGTCCAACAGCGGCAAGGCCGCCACCGCACCGGTTCCCTCTCCCAGCCGCATCTCTGCCTGGATCATCCCTCGCAGGCCCAGCGCCTGCAAAACCCACTGTGCCCCGGGTTCTGCCGATACATGTCCCGCCAACAGGGCATCCGCCGCCTGGGGACAGAGGCGGACGGCACAGAGGGCCGCCACATCGGCAATCAGCCCATCCAGCAGCACGGGCAGGCGCACATAAGCCCCGCCCAGGCACAGACCGCATAGGCCAGCCAAATCCAGCCCGCCTACGGTTTGCAGCACTGAAATTGGGTCCCCCGGGTCAGGGGCATTGCGGCAGATAGCCTGCCGGATCGCCTGCACTTTGCGCCGGAAGCCTTCCTCAGACAGTCCCGAGCCCCGTCCGGCCAGCTGGCCCGGGTCCTTTCCCAGCAAAACACTGGCCACAGCACAGGAGGTGGTGGTGTTTCCAATCCCCATCTCCCCGGTTAGGAGGATGGACGCCCCTGTCTCTTTGGCCTCCTGGGCCAATGAAATCCCAGTCTCTATTGCCTGGATGCATTGCGCCCGGGTCATTGCAGGGCCCTGAGAAATGTCTCCTGTCCCATTGCAGACTCGACAGTTTTTCACCCCTGGCGCACCCAAAAAGTCCAGTACCCCCAAATCCACCGGCACCACCTGACAGTTTACCTTCTGGGCCATATAGTTGACGGTACTGCTCTGGTTTCCCAGCGCGGCGGTCACCGCCCGCGTCACGGACGCATCAGACTGGCTGACCCCCTGGCTGACCACTCCATTGTCCGCGCACAGCACCACCAGTGCCCGATTCTTCAAACAGACCTCCGCTGTCCCGGTCAGCGCCGCAATCCGGACAATGGCCTCTTCCAAAATGCCCAAGCTCCCCAAGGGCTTGGCCAGACTGTCCCAGCGCCGGAGCGCCTGCGCTCTCGCCGTTTCCTCTCCCGCCTGGATTTTCTCCAAGGTCTCCTTCCAAGTCATCTCTGTTTCCTTTCCCGATAGGCCGCTGCCGCTGACACAAAGCGTTCCGCCAAAGGAAGCCCTCCCCCAAAATGGAGATGGGGAAAGGCCGCATAAAGGGTGTCTGTGGCATATCCGCACCGCCAGTGCTTTCCCGATGGTTTTTGAGCCAAAAATGCCGTTCCAGTTTGGGTGCTGTCCCAATGGTGAAATTCATGGGCTGGAATCTCCTCCCCCGCGCGAAACAGCAAGCTGTCCCGCTCCGCTTGGAGGGTGAGATACCCAAACCGCCGCAGCTGACGGGTAGGATAGCCCATGCCGGGCAGCGCCTCCACCATGGGCCAAGGAACCTCCTGCTCCGTCTGCAGCTGCTCCTGCAAATACAAAAATCCTCCACATTCCGCCACCGTGGGCATGCCGTCCCGAAGGGCAGCCCGGATGGCACTGCGGATTCCCGCCTGTCGGAACAACGCTTGGGCATATACTTCAGGATAGCCGCCGCCCAGATAGAGGCCGTCCACCTCTGGGAGCGCGTCCGCCTGCAAGGGGCTAAAAAAAACCAACTCCGCCCCGGCATCCCGAAGGGCATCCAGGTTATCCGCATAGTAAAAACAAAAGGCTGCATCCCACGCCACGCCGATGGCACAGCAGCTCCTTGGTCGGAACCGTCTTGGGCGGTCTTGAACGGCTGTTTTCTCTGTTGCCTCCGCCAATGCCCATAAGGCCTCCAGATTCACTGTCTTTTCCAACTGCTCCGCCACTTTGCGGAACCGCTGATTCAGGTCTGCGATCTCCCCTGGCGTCAGCAGTCCAAGATGACGGCTGCCAATGTTTGCCTCCTCCATGGGAGGGAGGTAACCCAAAACCGGCAGTCCGGTCTCTTCTTCCAAAATAGGCACCAAGTGGGCGTAAAGAGAGGGCCGACAAGCAGTAAGAACCAACCCACGAATCTGAGAATCCGCCCGAAAGGTCAAAAGTCCCCGGACCTGAGCGGCCAAAGTCAGGCTGCTTCCCCCCGGCCGGATGGCCAAAACCACCGGCAGATTGGCTGTCCGCGCCACCTGCCAGGCACTGGCCCGGTCTGTGCCGTTCACACCGTCATAGAATCCCATGGCGCCCTCTACCACAACATAGTCCCCTTTTTGTTTCAACAGGGTCCGCCGCACCCCGTCTTCCCCCTGAAGAAAAAGGTCTAAATTACGGCTGGGTACGCCAAGAACCTTTTCATGAAACATGGGATCAATGTAGTCCGGCCCACATTTCAGCGCCTGGGCAACGTGTCCCCGGGCCGTTAGAGCCGCCAGTAAGCCGCAGGTCAGTACGGTTTTCCCGCTTCCGCTGGCCATAGCAGAAATCATCAGCCGTTTCATACAGGCTCCCCCGTAATTAAAAAAACCGGATTCTGTGCCAGAAGCAGATGCAGCTGCCCCACTGACCTGCCCCGGCTGACGGAGATCTGTGTGACGTCTGCTCGGTACCCAAGTCCTTCCAAGCATCTCACAGCCTCCTGTAACGTCTCCAAGGCGATAGCGGATACGCAGATTCTGGCCTTTGGATTCCGGCGGACAACCAGCGTCAAAATTTCTTGCAGCTGCCGGCCGCTGCCCCCCACAAAAACGGCGTCCGGCGCGGGCAGTGTCTCACAGGCCTCCGGCGCGGTTCCCTCCTGCAAATGGAGATTCCACGCAGAAAACTTGGCTCGGTTTTTCCGAATCAGCTCACAGGCCTCCGCCTGCCGCTCCACTGCCCAGACAGACCGGCCCTGGAGGGCCAGCTCCACGCTGACACTGCCGGTGCCCGCCCCCACATCCCAGCAGATATCTTGGGGCGTCACCGCCAGTTTCGCCAGGATAGCGGACCGGATCTCCTGCTTGGTCATAGGCACCTTTCCCCGCAGAAACGCCTCATCGGGAAGCCCCGGCGTCCGGCGTGGCGGGCGGGGGGCCGCCTCGGCCAACAGGACGCTCAGGGACGAAAAGGTTCTCTCCGCCATGTTCTCCGCCGTGCCATGAGAAATGCGTTCCCCTTCCTCGGAGAGATCCTCCCCCACTGTCACCTGCAAGCCCCCCAGTCCAGCTTCCGTCAACTGCCGGCATAGTTCCGCCGGGGTCAAGCTGCCGCCCGTGAGGAAAAATGCGGGCTTCCCATGGCATACCTCCGCCACCGGGTCCACCGCTACCCCATGGGCAGAACAGAGGCGCCAGTCCTGCCAACTGCGTTTCAGCCTGGCCGAAAAAACTTGCAGGCTGGAGATCCCCGGCAGCACCGTCGTCGTAAACCCCGCCGCCGCCAGCACAGGCAGCAGGCGCTTCGCCCCGGAGTAAAAGCCTGTGTCACCACTCAGTATCACACAGCTCTCTGCCCAGCCGGCATGGATCAGATGGTCCCGAATTTCTTCCGGTTGCACCGCCGCAACCCGTTGCGCACCGCTGGGCGGAAGTCCCTCCAGCAGCCGGCGTGACCCGAAAATCCCTTCCGCCCGGGACAGGGCTCGCTGTGCCGCCGCCGTTATGGTCTCCATGTCGCCGCATCCCAGTCCAATTAACGTAACGTGCATGGCATCTCTCCCCCTTCCAACGACTTCAGCAGTTCCTCCATAGAACTGCCGCTGTCCCCTGGACGACGGATCAAAATCACCGGAACCCCGCGCTCTTGGGCCGCCGCGTACTTTTCCTCATATCCCCCCACCGCTCCGCCATCCTTGGTGACCAGCCAGCGAATCTGATACTGCGCCAGCATGGCCGCGTTCATTTCCCGGGAAAACGGCCCTTGCATGGCCAGGATATTTCGGTGAGGAATGCCCATCGCTTCACAGGCCGACAGGCTGGCATGGGTGGGGAGCACCCGTGGGAACAGCCGGTCAGGCTCCAGCGCAGCAAAAGCTCCCAGTTCTTTGGCCCCAGTGGTCAGGAGCACATTGCCCCGCTGTTTTTGCAAGAACGATGCTGCCTGGGCACAGCTGTCCACCACCACACAGCCCTCCTGCCCACTCTCTTTCCGAAGCAGACGCCGCAGCGGAACGCCCGCCGCAGCGCAGGCGGCCTGGAGCTGCTTTGTCACCTTCACCGCATAGGGATGGGTGGCGTCTACGCACAAATCATACGATGGAAGCAGTTTTTCCATGGCCTCCAGGTCCATTCGCCCGGTCAAAACTGGTCCGCAAAACTGCCCTTGCAGTATCTCAGCGCCCAATTCCGTGGCCACACTGACGGTCACCTGGTGTCCCATTTCCACCAGCCGTTCCGCCAGCAGGCGGCCTTCCGTGGTGCCGCCAAAGAGAAGAATTTTCATCACTTATTCTCATACCCCCGCGGCGTGACCATCCAGCGCCCTATCTTTTGGGTGGTACTGGAGCCAATAAATACGGTAGTAAACATGTCCACCTCGGTCTCTTTTAACGCCTGCAAGGAGAGAATTCGGACTTCACTCCCCTCTCTTCCCACATTGCGGACCCATCCGCACACCGTCTCTGGGTGCTTCCGCTCCAACAGGATTTCACAGGCCCGCCGCAGATGCCCTCTCCGCCTCTTGGAGCCGGGGTTGTACAAAATGATAACGCTGTCCCCCTCTGCCGCGCACACCAGCCGCTTGGCAATCTGGTCCCAAGGTGTAAGCAGATCTGACAGTGAGATCACACAAAAGTCGTGCATCAGCGGAGCCCCCAGCATAGCGGCGCCAGACAGCGCCGCAGTGACACCGGGCACCACTGTGATCTCCACTTCTTCCCCGCCCTCGGTCAGCTGAAGCAGAGGGCCAGCCATGCCATATACACCAGCATCCCCGCTGCACAGCATAGCCACAGTTTTGCCCCCCCGCGCGGTTTCCAGCGCCCAGCGGCAGCGCGCCAATTCCTGGGTCATCGGTGTGGTATAGGTCTCCTTTTCCGGAAACCACCCTCTCACCAGGTCCACGTATCCTGTGTAGCCGCATAAAACATCCGCATCCGCCAGGGCCGCATAGGCCTGCTGGGTCATCTGCTCCCTTCCACCAGGCCCCAAGCCCACCAAGTAAATCCGTTTTCTTTCCATGTCACCACCGCCATTCTGGTTGAAAGGGGATCTGTGCCACCGCCAAGGTCACTCCATCCCCCTTGCATTTTCTCTGGAGCAGTGGGCCGCCCCCACTGCCCAAAACCGCACTGCGCTCACAGACGTTGTCGATCCCTGTCACCTGACGGACAAATTCTGATGGAGTAAAGTCCCCTGCGACCTGTGCCAGTTCCTCGGGGGAGTAGGTAAGGAAAGGCAGCTTTCTTTCTGCACAAAAAGCCAGCAGGCCCGGCTCCTCCTTCTTCAAATCGATGGAGCAGACCCGGGCAATGGCCTGCGGCACGAAGTGTAACCGCTCCATTGTCTGGGCCACCGCCGCCGCCAGGGTCTCTTTGCCGACACCGCTCCGGCAGCCCACACCCAGCACCAAGATTTTCGGCACCAGATGAAGGACTGGGTCCTTCCCAGGAGAAAGAGTCACCTCCACATCACAGTCCCTCGCTTCCCCAAGAAGCACCCCTTCCGGCTGCAGCCCGGACACCGCCCACGGGCAGCGCATCCAGATGGTCTCCCCCTCCAGCAGTTTTCCGGATACTCCTTTGATTCGTTCCGGCTCCATCACATGGCAGTTCTGCTCTTTCGCCCAACTGTCCACGGCGAACAGCCCCCGCCCATCTGTGGCCGTGGTAATCACAGGACTTCCCCCTCCCGCTGCCGCGATTCGGTGAGCCAGCCCATTGGCCCCGCCCAAGTGACCGCTGAGCAGGGGGATCACAAACCGTCCTCCCTCATCCACCACCACCACAGCGGGGTCTGTGGTTTTGCTCTGCACATAGGGGGCAATGGCCCGAACGGCAATTCCCACAGCGCCTACAAATACCAGGCCCTCGTATCGGGAAAACGCCTCTCTGATCCAGTCACGCAAAGGGCAGTCTACCCCGCAGCGGGTTGCCGTGCCCCCCAAAACCTGGGCCAGCCGCTGGGCCAGGGCATAGCCCTGGGCGGAAAACGCCGCAAATCCCAGCCTCATTCGGATGCCCTCCGAAACTCCGTGGAGAAATCCGGCGCATACAACCGGCTTCGGGTATAGTCTCCCGACAAAAAATCTCCCACCAGCACCAACGCTGTTTTGGAGATGCCATGGTCACGTCCCGCCTGCGCCAGTTCCCCCAAGGGGCAGCGTACCACTTTTTCTTCAGGCCAGGTGGCTTTATACACCAGAGCCGCCGGGGTCTGCGGAGTATACGCCCCTTGAAGCAGAGCCTCCTGCAGTCCGTCCAGCAAAGAGGCCGACAGAAAAATCACCATGGTCGCCCCATGCTCGGCCAAAGAGGCAATATTCTCCCGCTCCGGGACTGGGGTTCGGCCCGCCATCCGGGTGATGATCACAGTCTGACTGATGCCCGGCAGGGTATACTCCCCCTCTACCGCAGCAGCTGCCCCACAGAAACTGGACACACCAGGTGTCAGCGTGTAAGGAATCCCCCGTTTTTTCAGCGCATCCATCTGTTCTTGGATCGCCCCATAGAGGCAGGGGTCCCCTGTATGCAGACGCACCGTTTGTTTCTGTTCCCGCTCCGCCTGTTCCATGGTGGAAAGCACTTGCTCCAAGGTCATCTCCGCGCTGTTAAAGATACGGCACTGCGCAGAACACAGACCCAGCAGCACCGGATTGACCAAGCTGCCGGCATAAATGACCACATCCGCCTTCTTCAGCCGCTCCGCCCCCCGCAGGGTAATCAAATCGGGTGCTCCTGGCCCCGCGCCTACAAAATGAACCATGCTTTCACTCCTTCACAAGAATGGTAGTATAATACCCCGCCCCCTCTGGAAGGGCCCGCAAATCGGTGCAGACCATCTCCTGGTCCAGACCGCAGTTTGCCACCAGGACAGCCTGCTCCAACTGCCCGGTTTCTGCCAGCTTTTCCACCAAGTCCTTCAGGCTTCGCCCGGATTTCATCAGCACCTTGGTGCCGGGTAGTGTCAATCCCTCCCACTGTGCCTGCTGAGAGGCCGGAAGAATATGCAGAGGCTCCTCCATGGTGGTCAAACTGACCCCCAGCCGAGCCGCCACAGCGGAAAAGCTGGCCACCCCTGGGATCATCTCCGTCTCATAGCCCTCTTCCCGGAGCAACTCCATCAAATAGCAATATGTGGAGTAGATCGACACATCCCCCAGCACCACCATGGCCACATCCTGCCCTCTGTCAAGAACCTGCCGGACCATCGCCGCTGCCCGACGCCAAGCCGCCTGACGCACAGACAGATCCCGCGCCATGGAAAACGGCAGAGACAGGATTTCTTTGCCCGTCAGATCCACCGCCCTCCGGGCAATAGACAGAGCCAGCTGCTCCCCCCGGGCTGTTTGAGCCGCTCCAATCACTGGGCAGGCCTCCAGCACCCGGCATGCCTTTCTGGTCAGCAGTTCAGGGTCACCCGGGCCCACGCTTACTCCGAAAAAAATTCCTCTTCCTGCTCCCATTGCTTCAACACCTCCTGGGTTCCCGGGGTCCTGCCCAACTCCCCAAACACATGGGAGAACAGGATTACCCCGACACGATAAGCACCGCCTACCCGGCGGGAGACATGGGCCTCTATGGCGTCCATCAGGCGGGCCATCACCGCTTCCCGCAGGCCTGCCTGTTCCAAAATCTCCAGACAGGCATCGGTGGTGGCCCCCTCCAGCAGCGCCTGACAGGTGCTTTGACCCGCCCCGCACACAGCCGCATGGGCGCAAAACAACTCTGTCCGGCAGTCACCCCAGCGGCTGTGGGTGTTCATAATCCCGCCGGCCAGCTTCACCAACTTTCCCACATGGCCTACCAGCAGTACGCACTCAAATCCCTCTGCCGCTGCCCCATCCAGAGCCTCTCCCACAAAATTAGAGCATCGAATCACAGGAATCCTTCCGCCTCCCCATCCGCACTGGCGAAGAAAATCCTGCCCATAGTTTCCCGGGGTCAGAATCACCCCCCGATACCCCTGGGCCGCAGTCTGGCGGAGCTCAATTTGAAGGGTATCTATCATCGCCTGGATACTCATGGGCTCCACAATACCGGAGGTCCCTAAAATGGAGATGCCTCCTTCAATTCCCAAGCGGGGATTAAAGGTTCTCTGGGCAATCTGTTCTCCCGCAGGTACCGAGATGGTCACTTGGAGCCCTCCCTTATATCCCGTCTGACGGCAGAGGAACGCCACCTGCTCCCGGATCATCTGTCGGGGAACCCGGTTGATGGCCGCGGACCCCACCGGCTGGTCCAACCCCGGCCTGGTCACACGCCCCACACCAGGCCCCCCCTCAATGGAAATGCCCGGCTGAACAGAGGGTGACACCGCAGCCTGGACCAAGGCGCCTGTGGTCTGATCCACATCGTCTCCGCCGTCCTTCCGCACCCCACAGACCGCGCTTGGTCCCTCCATACGGCAGTCTTCCAGGGGAACTTCCACCAAAAGTCCCTTGGGGGTACGCAGAGAAACCGACGCCGGCCACCGGCCGGTGAGCAGTCTCTGGGCTGCCCCCGAGGCCGCCAAGGCCGCACAGGTCCCGGTGGTGAATCCGCAGCGGAGCTTCTTTCCATTGGAATAGATATAGTGTTCAAAGGCCATGGGGGGCCTCCGTCCAATCCACCAGTTTTCCCCTTTCCCGCGCCGCCTGTTTCAGCCAACGGTTTGGTTCATTCATGGTGCCAAAGGTCTCACAGCAGCAAAAGACCCGCTCGCAGCGTTCCAACCACGCCATGGCCTGTTGATACTGTGCCACCCCAATGGGCTCAAAGGCCTTCTGGGCAATCACCTCCACCGCCAAAGCCCGGGCTGCGGGAAACTCTACATCATTCTCATGGAGAACACCGGCAACGAAAGGGACCCCCTCCCGCTGCAGCCGGCGATATGTCCCAATCCCCTCCCCATTGCCTCCAATGACAAAGGCTTTGACCGCGCCTTGAACCCGGGGCAGTTCCAGGCTTCCATAGCCAGGTTCATAGCTCCCCTGGGTCAGCTCATACAGTGTGGTAATGTAATCAGAAGTAAACACCGCTTCCGGCGGCCCACACCGCTCAATGGCATTGTTGTGGACACACACCACAAGGTCGGAAACACGCTGGGCCAGATCCAGTTCGTGAAGGGATAAGACCACCGCCAGCTGACGCTGACGAACCAGTTCCTTCAAAGTACTCAAAATCTCCAGCTTGTATCGGATATCCAAAAAAGAGGTCGGTTCATCCAGCACCAGAATCTCAGGCTCCTGGCACAGTGCCCGGGCAAGCAGGACCCGCTGCCGCTGCCCATCGCTGATGGCAGTAAAGGCCTGATCCGCCAGCGCAGACCCGTGGACCAGGGCCAATGCCTCATCGACTTTGTCCCAATCCCGCTGGGTCAGCAGCCCCAATTTTCCGGTGTAGGGATACCGTCCCGCCGCCGCGACCTCCCGGCAGGTCATGAGCTCTGGCTGAAGGCGGTCTGTCATTAGGACGGACATCTTCCGCGCCACCGCCTGGGGGGACAATTCCTCCAGAGAGACCTGCTCCAGCCGCACCACACCGCCTAAAAGCCGCAGCTGCCGGACGATGCTCTTGAGAATGGTGGATTTGCCAGACCCATTGGGGCCGATCAGCGTCATGATCTCCCCCCGCCGAAGGCAGAGATTGATTTTCTCAATGAGGGGTTTGCCATGGTAGCCCACCGTCATCTGTTCTGTCTGAAGATAATACGCGTTCATCTGTCTCTCCCCACTTACATGGCTTTGCTCTGCCGGCGGACCATCATATAGATGACAATGGGCGCGCCAAACAGGGCGGTCACAGAACTGATGCTCATCTCCACCGGCGCAAAAACCGTTCTGGCGACCAAGTCGCAGAACAGGCAGAACACCGCACCGCCCAGAAAGCACCCGGGAATCACCAAAATGGGTTTTGCGGTCCCCATCAGTGTTCGAACCAAGTGGGGCACCGCGATGCCCACAAAGGAGATAGGACCGGCAAAAGCCGTGACACAGGCGGACAGGACACTGGACAAAAGGATCAGCTCCACGCGAAACCGGCGGATGGAAACCCCCACACTCTGGGCATAGCTCTCCCCCAGCTGATACGCGCCCATTGGCTTGGACAGACAAAAGGCCCAGAGGACCGCCAGGCCCACCGTCCCCGCAATGACCCCCAAATTGCTCCACGTGATTCCAGAAAAACTGCCCACCGACCAGTTGTGAAGGTTCACGATGTTGGCGTCTTCGGCAAAGGTCACCGCGAAATCGGTCACGGCGGAGCAAATGTAACCCACCATAATTCCGCAAATCACCAGCACAGACATCCGCCGGATCTTTTGGGAAACCAACAGCACAAACCCCATGGACAGCATGGCCCCCACAAAGGCTGACCCAATCAGCACAAAGGAATTGGATAGAATCCCCCGCTGGAGAAGAAAAATCATAGTCAGTGCCACGGTCAGTTTGGCACCGGAGGAAATCCCCAGCACAAAGGGGCTGGCAATGGGATTGGCGAAAAATGTCTGCAGTAAAAAGCCGGAAATCGACAGTGCGCCGCCCAGAAGCGCCGCCCCCAAAATCCGCGGCAGACGGATATCCCAAACGATCCGGCTGGCCGTCTCCTCTCCCCCTTGTCCGAAGAGGATCGCCAGCACCTGCGAGGCCGTCATGGGAAAACTGCCTGCGTTCAGGTTCCAGATCAGAAGCCCTCCCAACAGCACCAGCAGCACTGCAAATGCAATCCCATATCGTCTCGTCTCCCGCTTCATGTGTGCCGTCCTCCCCCATTACCGCAAGGGATGCAAGTAGGTCAGCTCATCCTGGGCCACTTGGTCCTCGGTCAGAATTTTATGAATATCCACCATCAAGTCTCCCAGCCCCAGACTCTCCTGAAACAGATTTTTCCCCGTACACCAGACCGCCCCCTCTTTGACCGCTTTGCAATCCGACAAAACCGGGCTCTTTTCCAAGAGCTCCTCCATGGTCTGAAGTTCTCCGTCAATGGTACTGCTGTAAATCAGCACATCGGCTTGCTTTGCCTTGGCATAGAAGGCCTCCATCTGCAGGTTTGTAGTGGCCTGGGCATTGTCTTCCCCCGGTAAATCCTGGAACAAATAGGTTCCGCCGGCCAGTTCAATGGCTTTGGCCAGGTAATCTCCTGATTTTCGCACATTGGCCGCGCCATTGGAGGTGATGTAGAAAAACGCCACTGTCTTCCCTGTGTTCTCTGTTTGCAGTATGTCTCTCAGTTTCTCAACCTGCGTATCAAAATACTCCGCCGCCGCATCCTCCCGGCCCAGCAGCAGCCCATAGAGCTTAATCCACTCCATACGGCCCAGAGGGTGATTTTCATAGCTGGACCGCTCCACCAGCACCGGCACACCAAAGTCCTCCAGCTGCTCTTTTACCTCTGGAGTATGGTAGATCATGGTGGACTCAATGGCTAAATCACAGGACCGTGACAGAAGCAGTTCATAGTCTGGAGCCCGGTATTTTCCGGCATACTCCATCCTCCCCTGCTCCATTGCCTCTTTGGCCTCCGGAATATACCATCCGTCCGCCTCCACGCCGGACAGGGTAACCCTGTCTATGGCTTCCAGCGCCCGGAACAAGTCCATAGCAGAGGTGGCCGCCAAATAAATATGATCCAAGGGCTGCTGAATCACCGTGATCTCTGCCGGCACGCCGCTGGGGACCGCCGCGCCCTCCGGCACCACCAGATAGGACAAGCCGTCCTCAATGGAAATTTTGGTATATCCCTCAGGAGAAGACGCTGCAGAAAACTGGGTGGCATACAGAATCTCCAATTCCTGCGGAAATGACAGGCTTTCCCAGGACACGCCTGGTGCTTCTGCCTCTGTCTCTCCCTCCTGCGCTCCACATCCACCCAGGACAAGACAGAAGAGGCTCAGCAAAAAAATCCAGAGTTTTTTTCTTGTCTTCATTCCACACGCTCCAGGGTTACAGAATCAAATGTCAAGGTATACTCGATCTCATGGGGGGTACTCATTGCTGTGGTATTGGCCAGCATAGGCAATTTCCAGTCAAATCCCGCCACGGGAATGGTAAAGGCTGCGTTTCCCTCTGTGTTGACCGGATCATACTGCACGCCGTCCACCTTCATATAATCATAGTTGGCACTGCTCCACACGATGGTAGCAGTCGCCTGCCCCTCCTTGACGGTGAGTTGCGCTGGAGAATCCACGCTGGCCCGACCGGAACCGCCCTCCAGCGTAACAGCGACTTCATAACGACCATCTGACAGTCCCAGATCAGCCACTGTGGTCATTGTCCCTTCCACAAAGGCCTCCTGGGGCAGGGAGCTGGCACGGAACACCAAAGTCCGGTCATACCACATTTCCTTTCGCTTGCTGTATGCCGCACAGTCAATGCCTTTGTCCAAGGCCTCCACCGGCACGGTGAAAGTATGCTCCCCCGTGGCGGTCTCTTCATAAGCAATGCAGTCAGCCTCGTCCGCAGCGGCCGCTTCCTCTCCTGTCCCCAGAAACACCTTGAGGTAGCCGGTTCCCCCCATTGTCATCTTCGCAGTCATAGCGCCATCCTTCACCGTCAGAGTGCAGGAGACAATCTGGAACATGGATGAACTGGAGTCCACGGTCACAGAATACTCGCCCTCCTTCAGTTGGGAGGCATAGACCGGTTCCATTCCCTCGGTTACGACTTCTTGGGGCTGTGCCATATCACTTTGATCGGCCACCGCCTGCTTAGATTCCTCCGGCTGTGCTCCGCAGCCAGCCATGGTCAAGAGCAGGGCTGCGGCCAAACACATGATACATTTCTTCATGATTTCCTCCATCCACTCAGAAACAGCAGCCTGAAAGGTTCCCTTTCGGGCTGCTGTTTCCCTATTTTTCTATCAAGAATGCAAGGAGTCTATGGCATCCTGGGCATGCTCCACCAGAATTTTCTGAATGGACTCCAGCTCACCCAAACCGTTCAGCAGGCACTCCACCTGATATCCGGCTGCCTCGAAGGTGCTTTTCCAGGAGTCCGCCTCCTCTCCGGCCATGTCATTGTTGGCATGGTCTCCCGCCACGATCATCAGCGGTACCAAGATCACCCGCTCATAGGTTCCTTTCTGCACCGCAGACAGCACCGTGTCTAGAGAAGGCTCTGCTTCCACCGTGCCGATGTAGTAATTTTCATGCCCAGACTGGGTCAACTGATCCTGCAGGGTTTCATAGACCGCATTGGACGCTGCCTCTGTGCCATGTCCCATAAAGCAGATGGCGGTTTTGCCATCGTCGTATTCCGCTGTGGCCTCGGTAATGGCCTGTTCCACCGCCTGGAAGTCCGCCTCTGACGTCAGCAGCGGTTTTCCAATGGCCAGGTGCTCAAAGGCATCGGAATACTGGGCAACCTCGTCCACCAGTTCATGGTACTCCAGTCCGTCCATCAGGTGGGTGGGCTGGATCACCAGGGTTTTTACGCCGTTCTCCACAGCCCGGTCCAGGGCCTGCTTCACATTGTCAATGGAGACATTGTCCCGGCTTTTCACATGATCAATGATAATCTGGCTGGTAAAGCCCCGCCGGACCGCATACTCTGGGAATGCTTCTTCCATGGCATTTTCAATGGCGCCAATGGTCAGCCGTCGGCTGTCATTGTAGCTGGTGCCAAAGCTGACCACCAGCAGTTCCTTCTCCCCGATACCATCCTGATTCCGGGGGTTGTCCAGAGAGGCGTCCCCAGTGTCTGGTTCCTTCTCTGTCTCCACCGGTTGGCTGTCCTGTTCCGCAGATACATCCTTCTCCTCTGGCGCGCCGCAAGCGGCCAGCACCGTCACCAGGAGCGCCCCGCAAAGCAGCAGTGCAAGCAGTTTCTTTCCCATCATTTCATACCTCTTTCTATGGCTTGTTTCTGGTATAAAACATTGCAAAAAACGGCCGCGTTTCCGCGACCGTCTCTCCACCAATGAAGCTGCAATACTCCCGTATTTTAGACGTCATTTGTGAGAACAAAAATCCGTGGACCGCAGATTTGAGATTCTACATACAGGCAGGTCTCCTGACTTTGTTCTTCGCGGCTTTTCTCTTCCCAGTTTCCCAGTGATTGCACGAAAAGCAGCTCCCATACACAGTGACGGCATCGTTACGGATTCTCACCGTATTCCCTTTTCACTCGCCCGCAGGCAAGCACCTGTATGCTACAAATACTCTACAATATTTTGTTTCCAGATGCCCCCATTGTAGCAACGATTGCCGTGCCTGTCAACCAGGAGAATCTGCCCTGGAGGTACTGCCATATCATTGCCTTTCTGGTCACAGAACAGGTTGCGGAACAGCACGCTGTACGCCATCTAAAAGGGAATCCATTCAGAATGATAGGAAGGTTGTATCGCCTTTGGTTGCCGCGCATCTCCTCCTCTTGTGTTCTCCCTATCATATGAACAGCGACAGGCCCATCTGAAGAGCCTGCCGCTTTATTTGACTCCATATTACTGTTCCAGCAGGAAATTGCCAATACTCTCCATGGCCAGCGCCGCTTTCCGAACCGGAAACATTTGAAAAACATGCCACATGTCATTCCACACTTCCAGCTGGCAGTGAACCTTGGCCGTCTGCATTCGCTCCCGCAGCCGCAGGGAATCTGAGAACAAGATTTCATTGCTCCCCACCTGAATCAAGGTAGGAGGAAACCCCTCAAAATTTCCAAACAGAGGCGAGAGCATGGGCGAGGTCAGATCCCTTCCCCCCGCGTAGACTTCCCGCACTGCCTGAATATAGTCCATAGTGATGGTGGGGTCCATCTCTGCCCGCTGGGTATAGGAACGGCCGCTGGCGGTCATATCGGTCCAAGGCGACATCAACACCAACCGTCCCGGGAGCTGCCTTCCCGCCTCTTTGAGCTGATGGCAGAGAACCAGTGCCAGATTTCCCCCTGCGGAGTCTCCCGCCACCACCACATCCCGAGCGCCATAGCCCAGATACATCAGATAGTCCCACGCCTTTCGGGCATCGTCCACCGCAGCGGGAAACGGATGCTCCGGAGCCAGACGATACTCAAAGCACAGGGTCTCCCATCCAGTGGCATTGGTCAGCTTGGAAGCGAGAGGCCGGGAATATCCCAAATTTCCGCTGGTATAGCCTCCACCATGGCAGTAAAGGATCACCCGGCGTCTGTCGTGGGGCCAATCCGGCTTCACCCAGGCAGCGGCCATCCCTTTGAGGGAAAAGGGCTCCCACTTTTTCATGACAATCATCGGTGCCGCCAGCCTGCCCAGAAGCTCCTGCCCTGCCCGCTGCTTGGCCAAATCCTCCGGATTCATGGAATCCGGTGCTCCAACAGAGTGAATGGCCTTTAGCGCCCGCATCATCGGGGCCAAACGGCGGTCCTCTTTTCCTGCCTTCTCCTCTTTTTTCCCCTTGGCGCTCAATCGAATGGAGAGTTTTTTCGGGTCCATAGCATTGCTCCTCTCTGGCCAGTTCTCCAGCGCGTGTTGATTTTTTAGTATATCATGTTCTGCCGGGAAAGGGAAGTCCTCCTTTGCTTCCAGCAGGTTGTTTGGATTCTTCTGATGTTTGGATGCGGTGCCAGAAAACTATTGCGTTCTCCTTTTCTCTTGCTATAATGTATTTGTGAACACACAATTTTTCTGGAGGAGGCCCTGCCTGTGCCCAGGAAACAGGAAAAAAATACTTGGTACCCCTTGGACAACGCAGGGGTACTCTATTCTGCCATTCAGAAGGAACGCTACTCCGCAGTCTATCGCTTCTCGGCACTTATGACTAAGGCGGTAGACCCGCAGGCGCTCCAGCGGGCTGTGCAGAAGACCATGCCGCGTTTTCCCGGCTTTGGGGTACGGATTCGCCGGGGCGCATTCTGGTGTTATTTTGAGCCCAACCCCAATCCCGGCCCCTTTGTGAAACCGGACATGGCAAACCCCTGTCAGCCTCTCCGGTTTCACGAGGACAATGACTGGCTGATCCGCATCCTCTATTATGAAAAGCGGATTTCCGTGGAGGTTTTCCACGCCATCTCCGACGGTGCCGGAACGCTGGTCTTCCTCCGCACGCTGCTGGCGGTCTATCTCCGGGAGCTGGGCTTTTCCATCCCCAATGGGCCGGGCATTTTGGATGTTACCGCCCCACCCCGAAAGGAAGAGCTGGAGGACGCCTATGCCCGGTATGCCGGCAGCCGGACGCTGCGGGGCAAGCTGGAAAAGACCGCCTTCCCCAACACCAGCGCCCCCGAGCCTTTCTATACCCTCAACGTCACCCTGGGGCTGGTTCCGGTGGACCGGCTACGGGAGGTTGCAAAATCATACCAAGCCACCATCACAGAGTATCTTACCGCAGTTCTTCTCCAATGCCTTTTGGAAAACCAGGCGGCCCGCCGGTTTCGCCATCCCCAGCCTGTGGCACTGGCCATTCCCATCAATCTGCGCCCCTGGTTCCCCTCGGAAACCCTGCGAAACTTTATCCTTACCATGCGCCCCTGCATTGACCCCACATTAGGGGAATATACTTTGCCTGAAATTGTGCGGCAGGTTCACAGCTATATGCACCTTCACGCTAACCGGCAGGAAATGCAGGCCAAACTCACAGGGAATGTGCAGTTTACCAAGAATCACTTTCTGCAAATCATTCCTTTGGCCCTAAAAAACCCCGTCATGGCTTTTTCCTACAAACTAGTGGGCGTGCGCCCCTATTCCGGAACCTATACCAACCCCGGCGCCTTCCCGGTTCCCCCGGAAATGGAACCCCACATTCAGCGGATGGAGGTCATGCTGGGGCAGGCCACCCGCCCCTCCCCCCACTGCGCCTCCATCAGCTATGGCAACACCATGGCCATCACCTTTGCCGGCACCGGAGTCTCCAGTGAAACAGAACGAAGATTTTTTTGCCATTTGGTCCGCGAAGGGATTCCCGTGAAAGTAGAGTCCAATCGCACCCATTGATCCTTTGGGAGGGATTCACATGTCTTACTGCGTCAACTGCGGTGTGGAGTTGGACGACACCGCCGCATTCTGCCCACTCTGCCACACCCCAGTCCATAACCCCAACCAGCCAGTCAATCAGACAGCGCCCAAGCCCTTTCCCACAGAGCGGAAAGAGGTTCCCCCTGCCTCCAAACTCCAGGTCGCCATTCTTCTCTCCACAATCCTGGCCTCGGTGGCTGTCTGCTGCGGTGTGCTAAACGTTTTTCTGCGCACCCAGCGCACTTGGTCTTTGTACGTGATCGGGGCGGCGCTGATGATCTGGATTTGGACCGTTCCCCCTCTGCTCCATCATCGGAAGGATACCTTTCGGCTCCAGCTGCTGGCAGATGTGCTGGCCATCGCGGTCTATGTCTCTTTGATTGCCGTGGATTTAGACGGATGGGACTGGTATTGGCACCTGGCGCTCCCCATTATTCTCCTGCTGGGCGCTCTTTTCCTTTTTTGGGGGCTGACCATGGGCCGCAGGAAACGGAGCACGCTGACCTCCATGACACTGGTGATCGGTTCCATCGGCGTTTTCATTCTGGGGGTAGAGCGGTTTGTTGACCTCTTCTTTCTGGGCCACTGGTCTCCCGGCTGGTCCCTCATCGTCCTGGCCGTCTGCGTGATTCTGATCATTCCCTTGATCGTTGTCCGCCGGGTCCCTTCCCTCCGGGAAGAAGTCCGGCGCCGGTTCCATCTATGAATGGAAACACGCCCGTGAAACAAAGTGCATTTGTTTCACGGGCGTGTCTTTTTACCGTGTTCCGCGCTCCCTGCGCCGGCGCTCCTTGTCTTTCAAATGCCCTCGGATGGCATAGGAAAAAATGGGGAACATCGCAGGGAAGGCCACCTGGTTTTCCAACGTATAGCGGAGAAAATCAAAGAAAAAAACGTAAGGGATGTCCAGCCGTCCCTGCAGCTTGAACAGGGTAAATCCCATCTGACGCAGTCTCACAGCCTCCTGCGTGGTCAGGGATATGTTTCTGGCTTTGGTCCCGTGTTGCTTATGATCCGGCACAAAGGGACAGCGGTCCAGGAAATTGGTCAGCTCTCCCTCCCCCTCTATAAGCACCCTCTGATCCTGTACGATGGATTCATAATGGGCTTTGCGCTGGGCGCACTGATGCACACACCGTTCATTGAGAATCACTTCCGCAGTGTCTTTGGGGAGGCTCTCCAATAAATCCCACTGAAAATTGTCGTCCGGGTGGACCACATACCGATCATACGACCGCGCCAGGCCAGCATAATACGCCCGGTCTCGCTTCTCAGGAAAGGCAGTCATAATGACAGAGGCGTGAATCTCCACCCGGGGATAATGCGCCCGGATATAATCCCGCAGCAGCGGACTGGAGACAATCACTCCACCGCCCACCTCCTCCGCCATGGCCAGAACCTCATTGCAGGCAGAATCCCCCAAATCCGCCGGGGCAATCTCTGGGGAGGAGAAGGTCAGCAATGGGACAATTCCCCGTGCCACCGCCCCTGCCAGTTCCTGAAATATCTCCTCCCGGGTATAATGGGGGTCCGTAATAATCAGACGGCCACAGTTCCATCGGACCTTAGGCGCACCGTAGAGATACCGCACAGGAATGGCGTAACCAAACTTCTCCTTGACCTGATCCAGGCATTGGTAAATCAAATCCGAGTACAGAAACAGCCCAGGCACACTGTATGCGGCCCCTGGCATCAGTGCCGCGCGGTCTCCCTGGGGCAAAATAAATTCGTTCATTCCGCCAGCTCCTCTCTCTTTTGGAATAGATATCGTTTACGATATTTTAACGCGACATAGCGCAGTACGCGGCGGTAGTACACCGGATTCCCCGCGCCTCCCAGCACCCCCACTAAGGGAAGCCCTTGGACAAACTTCAACAGCAGCATATCCATGGCAAAGGTTTGGGCGGTTCGGTCCCTCTGCCGCTTTAATGCCTCTTGATCTGGAACCACGCTGCCTGCCATAATTTGGTCCACTGCCTGGTTCCTTTCCAACCAGCCCGATCCCTTCGTCAGGGATGCCTCCATCGCCTTTAGAATCCACAGCCGTTCCTCCGGTGTGTCATAGGAAAACCCATACCGCAGAGCGGTCTCATAGATTCCTTTCAGGAGCATTCCCACAAAAAGCACAATGTCCGGCAGGCCAATGCCCAGGGCCCCAAGGCCGATCCCCTCCACCGTGGTCAGGAGAAGGTTCCGGCTCTCCCCCGTTCGGGCCTCCCCTTGAACCCGGCGAAGAGACCGGCGGTCCATCGTCTGCCGCACGCCCTCCTCCCGGCGGGTATAGGCCTGCCGCAGGTCCGCGCTGTCATAGCTTTTCTCAATGATCCCCGTTCCTTTTTCAAACACCAGCGCAAAGGCTTTGCAAAACGCCGCCTCTAACGCCCGGGAAACCTTAGGCGGGACCTTCTCTTCCAGCTTCCCCTTCCAGGCAGAATCTTTTCCCTGCAGGGCCAGCTTGGCCAGGCGTTGTTCCCGTTTTTCAATGGCCTTCCACTCTTTTTCCAAGGCACTCATCCCAGATTGTCGCGGCATCGGTTTCCACGCCCCTTTTTCCCTCCCTGGTTCTTCACAGAGCCACCGAAGGTTTTTTTATTATAGCATTCTGCCGACTCTTTTTCTACTATTTTCAGGTCGATGCAGGCAGGTGCCCCCTATGCTTCTTTTGGACCATGCCCCCGCCGGCATCCCAAACTATGGTATATCGTATTCTTCTTTAAGTATGACAAATATGGTTCATTTTAAATACAAAAAAACGTGACCGATATAATCGGTCACGTTTCATGGTTGCGGAGACAGGACTTGAACCTGCGGCCTCCGGGTTATGAGCCCGACGAGCTACCAACTGCTCTACTCCGCGATATGGTGCCGGAGACCGGGATCGAACCGGCACGGGATTTCTCCCATGGGATTTTAAGTCCCAGGCGTCTGCCAATTCCGCCACTCCGGCATTTCCCGGTCGTCACACTCTTAAGTGCTTAATTAATATAGCATGGTTAGATGGAATTGTCAATCCCCTTTTTTGATTTTAAAGGAATTTCTTTTCGCAAAATGCAACAGAATCCCCGGCTGGGAAAGCGGAAACGCTGCCGCACACAGGGAATGTTTCCCGATATATCATCATTGCCAAAGCCGCTGTTTTCTCTTGGCGTGAAATGAGCCCCCGAACACCAGTACATTGGTGCTCGGGGGAGTCCAAAAAAAAACAGATTAGTTCCTGCCCCGGGGGCCCTCTTCCGGCTCCCCAAAGCTCTTTCGAAAATGTTCTCCGATAAGCATAAGCTCACCGGGTGTGCTGATATCGGCGCGGGAATTATTGATAAACGCCCGCACTTTGGAAGGAAGCGAGTTAAAATAAGCTTCCATCCGGGGATCTTCATATTTCATTCTCATCACCCAGGCATAGTCTGCCCGAAACCATAGTCCCCATTCCCATCTGTCTCTTGCAATGTTTGCCCAAAGTGGCAAAGGGTTGCGTCCGGCGATATTTTCCGGCTTTGCCACGCACATAGTTTCTCCCCCGCTGCATATACTGGGTTGGATATCTTCAAAAGGAGGCTTTCTTTATGTCTGAGCACAATACCCGCACCCTTCCCCCTGTACTGCCAGCGCCGCAAGACCTGGATGACTTTATCTTTCACTGGGAGTCCAACATTCCTCCCGTCAGCGACCGTTAAGGGAAGCACTAATTCACGCTTCCCTTCCAGGAACCCCCATGGCTCTGATTGTTTACCAGATAGGATCGAAGAAAATGGAGAACGGTGCTGCATCCGCTCTCTATTTTTTTGTCCATATCGCCCCCTTGCCGCTTATGAAACATGCTAACACAGCTATGCCTTTTCCAATGCTTTCTTTAGATCGGAGACAAATCGCGTCTGCTGCCGTTTCAGGTATCCTTTTACAAACAGCTTGAGAAAACGTTTTTTCACCTCCACGGTCTCTGTAAATTCCATCTCTGTCCCCTCCTCTGTCTGCGTGAACAGCCCCGTCCAATGCCCACGCATGTTGGTGTTTTCCATATCAAACTCCCACCGGTTGCAAGGCTCCACTGTTGTAATGGTGAAGGCAGTCACAGGGCCTCGTTTGGGGTATTCAAGGAACTGATTTTCACACAAAATTTCCGTCCTCCGCAGATCACTACGCCATGTATAGTGTTCCACCGAAGTGACAACCTTCCATACCTTGGAACGCTCACTGGGCAGCATAGCTTTTTTACCAGAAGTTATCATGGTGATCCTCTCCCATCGTCTCCCTTTTTCCTGAGCTTACCATGACTGCAAAAGAATTTGCAACCAATTTACTTGATAAATCCTTGGTTTCGGTCTAAGATATAAAAAATCAGTTCAAATTTATCCTCTGCCAGAGGTGGACTTTTCTACGCTTGGACAAGCCCCCAACGGCATGCGATCCATGGAGAATCTCAGCCTATGAAATCGACAAGCATTCATCTTTTGGTCACCTTTGACCAAAATTATATCGCCCCTTTCGAAACCATGCTGACCTCTATCCTTCTCAACAACCCCGGGGAACAGTTCCATGTCTGGCTTCTGCACAGCGCCATTCCTCAGACCGCGCTGGACGCACTGGAACACGATTGCTGTGCCCACGGCGTTCCACTGACGCCGATTGCTGTGGACCGGCAGCTCTTTCAGGGCGCTCCCATCACAAAGCAGTATCCACAGGAAATGTACTATCGGCTGTTGGCTTCCCACATCCTCCCAGCCTCACTGAAACGGGTTCTTTACCTTGACCCGGATATTCTCGTGATTAATCCTTTGCGTCCCCTATGGGACCTCGATCTGCAGGGAAATGTTTTTGCCGCCGCCTCCCACATCGGTGTGGTTGACGTGATGAACGGGATCAATCGCATCCGCCTGAAGACGGAACAGGACTATTACAACTCCGGTGTGATGCTCATGGATTTAGAGGCTGCCCGTGTCTTGGTGCAGCCAGAAGCCATTTTCCAATATGTCCGTGACCATGAGAATGAGCTTTTTCTACCAGACCAAGATGTATTCAACTCACTGTATGGTGCTCAAACCCTGCAAATTGATGACGCGCTGTGGAACTATGACGCCCGATACTACTCCGGCTACCTGCTGCGAAGTGGCGGTGCATACCATATGGACTGGGTGATGCAGCACACGGCAATCCTACATTTCTGCGGCAAGCGAAAGCCTTGGAAACGTTCCTATGCCACGCGCTTTGCCCCTTTGTACAAACATTATCGGCAGTTGGCGGCTCGTTCCGGCGCCAGCTTTGTCTCCCTCTCTGCGCCGCCTTCTCACGGCTAATCCCAGGATACAACAACCCAAAAAGCCCTTTCCCCCAGTGGAATCCACTGGGGGAAAGGGCTTTTATCAAGACAGGGAGGAAATATCAGTGATTTGATGGCAACACCAGGTTGAGAAATACCCCTGTCAACGCAGTTCCAGGAATCCCGCTGAACAGGGTACGTACCAGCACTGGCACCTGTTCCAAAACACCGCTGAACCCGAACCCAATCCCAACCGCCAGAGATGTCCCGATGATAACAGAATTGCGGAGGGTCAGCGGCTGCGTCAGAACCACTTCAATGCCCGCCATGAGCATAATCCCCGTCAGGAAAAGGCATGCACCTCCCAAGACAGGAGCGGGCATTGTATACAGCAGCGCCGAGAATTTGGGAACCAGCCCTGCCAGGGTAATGAGAACTCCACTGGTCATCATAACCGTCCGGCTGGCCACCCGGGTACTTCCAATGATCCCCACACCGTCACTGTAAGAAATATTGGGGGCAAAATTGAATACCCCAGACAAAACACTGGAGAGTGCATCGCAGAGGATTCCGCCCCGCAGCTCCCGCTGGGTGGGCAGCCGCTCCTCACAGACCATAGCGGTGGCCGTGGTGTCCCCAATAAACTCCACTGCGGTCACCAAATAAATCACCACCATAATCAGAATCGGTTGGAGGTGGAAAGACACCCCATAGGCAAAAGGCCTGGGAAGAGAAATCCATGCCGCTTCCTCCACCTTGTCAAAGGGAATCACCCCCATGACCAGCGCCAGTATATATCCAGTGGCCAACCCGAAAAACAGGCTGGTGGTTTTAAGAAATCCCTTTCCAAAACAGTGGCCCACCAGGCAGATTCCCATAGTAATTACCGCCAGAACCCAGTTCTGCCATCCGTTGTAACCGCCGCCCACTGGGTTACTGCCCCCTGCCATCATATCCGCGCAGGAGGGGGCCAGCGTCAGCGCGATGGAGATCACCAGGGTACCGGAAACCGTGCTGCTGAACAACTTACGCAGGAATCGGAAGCCAAACCATGCCAGAAGGACATAAACCACGCCCCCGGCAATGACCGCGCCCAGGAACGCGTCATACCCATACTCCGTGGTGATTGCCACCAGCGGCGTGATCACCACAAACGTCGTCCCCAGAAGGATTGGAAGCCGGGCCCCCACCGGTCCCAGGCCCTTGGCCTGGACAAAAGTGGCGATGCCCCCTGTAAAGATGGCACACTGGAGCAGGAATGTGACCTGCTCTGGTCCCCAACCCAGATCGTCCGCGGCAAGCATCGGCACCAGCACAATGGAACCAATGAAGATAATCACAAACTGCATGGCGTAGAGAAGGCGTCTGCCCATAGGCGGGGTTTCCTCCAGCTGATAAACCAGCCTGCCCCGCTGGTGTACTGTCTCCCGTTCACGCTTCATGGCCGTCCCTCCTATTTTTATCGCGGTCCAAAACCCGGGGGATTCCGGCGCTTCGTCCGGGGGCAGGAATGCAATTCCTTTGATACCAGGGGCAGAGGGCTGTAAGTCCCTCTGCCCCCGTTCGGGAAGCAATCGGTTACCAGACGAAATTGGCCTTGGCAATCTCTCCGTTGTCAATTAGAACATCCTGCGCAGTCATGCTCTTGTTCACCACCGCCAGGAAATAGGTCCACTCCGCCATCTCCTCTACCGTAGCCCATTTGGGGATCAGTGTTTCCGCCATGACCTGGTCCCACAGCGACTTGTTTTCCAGGATGTGTGCATTGAGCTCCGTGATCACGCCACCGGCGGAGATGCTGTTACAGGTCGCCCCGTACTTGGCCACTCGCAGCGCCACATTCTTGGTATAGGCCAGTACACCGCCCTTGCTGGCACAGTATTCCGGGAACTCCGCGCCGTTGTGGGCACTGACAGAGGCCGTCATGATGATCGCCTTAATGTTGGGCTGAATCCCATACTTTTCCGTGCAGTAAATGGTACCCCGCAGGTTGACATCAATGTCACGTCCGCTGTCCTGGACGCCTGCGTTATTAATAAGTATATCCACTTCGCCAATCTCAGGAAGCTGCTCCTGGCAGGCAACATCTACGATGTAATGGGTGTATCTATCATGGTCAATGGTGCTCTCCGCCACATCAAATCCGATGACATCATAGCCCTCAGCCAAAAATTTCTCTGCGATCCCACGGCCGATTCCCGTGCTGGTTCCGGTTACCAAAACTTTCATCGTCAGTCAATCTCCTTAAATAGAATGTTGCTCTTTTTACAAGTTTTCTTTGCCACGATCTGGACAAGCGTATCCCAAAACGATGTGACAATAAAGATAATATAGCTTGCCAGCATAATGTCAACCATCACGCTAAATTCATAGACACCGAGGAAGGCGAACAGCGTAAAGAGGATGGTATTAACCAGCTGGGTAAACAGAGTGGATACACCTGCCCGGACCCATTGTCCGCTTTCCCGATGCTTTTGCAGCGTCCAAATGAACTTGTAAGCCGCAATCTGCACCAGCATACAGATGGCATACACCACCAGGCTGGAAAGCATGATCCGGGGCGAGTTCGAGAACACCTGCTGGAGCAGTCCTCCATCCGCCGGCGCGTACCAGGCCCACGTCTGGGTGATGAGCATAAACACCCCGGTGGTCCCCACACTAAGCCAAGTGGCTTTCTTTGCGTAGTCCGGTCCCTTTTCACCCTCCATTTCACTTAAAATTTTGGCCGCAGAATAGGTCGTGGCGAAGATGACGTTGCCCAAGGTTTGGTCCATGCCAAAGGCATTGACCAACAACAACACCTCGATATTTCCCACCACGGTGGCAAATATGGTGAATCCATACAATCCCGCCCGGCCAAACAGCTTGTACGCCAGGAGCATAAATCCAAAGTAGGCTACCAGCGTTCCAACCAACAGGAGTTCATTTGTCATTGCCTGCACCTCTTTTCCTTTCTTTTTTCTAATCGCATTGATTGTTGCATTCCCACCCCTTTATCGCTCATCGTTGTATCGCATCAGTACCAGCTGATGCAGGACGTCACAGAACTTAACAGGGATGGAGAATCTGCCCTGATATTGATCCCGGTGGAACCAATCAATGTACACCGGCACGCGCCCTCTGCATAAGCTCATCTTTTCTTGGCGCCAGGGATCATACAGCGCGATTGTGTCCCGAAAGGCCTCCCAATCATAGTAGGGGTAAAGCCGTCCCCAGTCTTGGGCCGCAAAGGGACCAAAGACAAGGATCCTGTCCCCATCCTCCTCTTTCACCGCCAAGGGCAACCAAAAGGGAGAGAGGGTTCTCCAAATTTGGTAACGCTCCCCTTCCACAGTGAGGAAAAGTTCCCCATCCTGTCCCGTTGCCACTGTACAGGATGGTTCCAACTGCTGTAAGTATTGCACCAGTTGGAAAAGATATGTCTCCCCTGTCACCATCCCCTGTGCCGTTCTCCACAGAACTTTTTCCCGCGTCCGACGAAGGTAGGCGGATACCGTAGTTCTCGCTTCCTCCCGCAGGCGGAGTCCAGAGGATTCCTGTCCCGGCACCTCCTCTAAAATGTGGCAGGCCAGCAGATTCGACACCGCTGCCTGGACCTCTTCCTCTCCCAAGGCCTGCTGAAGGTCTTCCCTCAGCCCTTCTGGAAGCACGCCTGCTGGACAATAACGCCAGCTTGCCAGGGCCGCTTCCAACAGATGCAGTCCCGGGGCAGAAAGGTCTCCCTGCTGGGAGGACAGCCATCGTTCCATTGCCTCCATAGCAGAACTCCTTTCTTGGACGGGAGAGGGTTTATCCTCTCCCGCCATTTGCCAAACCTTCCGCTTTTCAGCGCACCTTGATCTTTCCGAAGGTGGGCAGAGCGGGCGGGATGGGGGGCATCTGCCAAGTCGTTGTCAGAGGGACGGTGATATCCCGGTCAATCTTCACGTCAATGACCGTGGGCAGGCCGGACTGGATGGCGTGCTCTACCGCGCCGGCAATCTCACCGGGTTTGGTGACCGTAACGCCCTGTCCGCCCATGGACCGGGCCATAGCAGCAAAATCAGGATTCCACAGTTCGCCATCGTGGTAGGTTCTGCCCTCATACTTCTCAAAGCTGGTCCCAATGATCCGGCCTCCATAATAGAATTTCTGCAGGTCCCGGATGGCACCAATGGCATAGTTGTTCATGACAATCCAAACACAGGGCAGATTATACTGCACCGCGGTGGCCACCGCATGGGGCATCATCATGAAGCCGCCGTCGCCGCAGACGTTAATGCAGGTGGTCTCCGGCCGGGCCAGCTTGGCACCCAGGACGCCGACCACGCCAAAGCCCATGGCCGCAAATCCGCCTGCTGTGAAATGGGTGTTGGGAACCTCGGTGGTCCAATACTGCTCCACCCAAGGCTGGTTGTTGCCCACGTCGGAGAACATAATGGCGTCTTTGGGGGCTACCTTGCGGATGTCGGTGATCAGACGGCGGGGGTCAATGGGATCGGCATCACTCTGACCATAGGGTGTAATGAAGTCCCCCCATTCCTTTCGATACCCGGCGATCTCCTGGTGCCACACGGTGTAGTCTCCGGTCACCTGTTTCTCCTGTGCCATGTCGATCAGTTGGGTCAGAACTGTGCGGATATCTCCCACAACGCCCACATCCACCGGATAGTTTCGGGCGATTTCAGAGGCGTCAATGTCCACCTGAATAAGCTTGGTCACAGGGAAGTTGTAGGCAAAGCCCGGCTGCCAGGTGGCAGTGTGCAGATCGTTGAAGCGGCAACCCAGGGCCAGGATGATGTCGGCGTTCCGGGCAGCCTCCACCGCTGGATAGTGTCCCCAGGTTCCGTTGACACCCAGGCACAGCGGATGGCTCTCCGGCAGAGATGACTTCCCCATGAGAGAGGTAATCACCGGGATATTCATCGTCTCCGCAAATACCCGCAGCTGTTCCTGGGCAGAGGAGTGGTTGACCCCGCCGCCGGCCAGAATCAGGGGCCGCTTGGCCTCTTTCAGCTTTTGCAGGATCGAGCCGATAACCCGGTCCTCCGCGCCAGTCCGCCAGGCAATGGAATCCGACCAGTCAATGGGGTCTGCCACAACAGTCTCTGCCTCCAGCTGGTAGACGTCATAGGGCACCTCAATGTGTACTGGTCCCGGCCGTCCCGTCTTCATCAGCTTGAAGGCTTTTGGCAGGAAGGAGGACAGCTGTCCGGCGGTCACTGCCTGATAGCTCTGTTTGACATAGGGCTGGATGGCTGTGGAGAAATCCGCCTGGTGATACCGGTACTGCTCCTGCAATGCCCCTGTGTCAAACTGGGACAAGGGGGCCTGCCCGGTAAACTGCAGAAACGCAGATGAGTCATAAAACGCATTGGCCACTGCACAGGTGGAAAGAGCCGGTCCCGGACCGGTGGAGACATAGACCGGCAGAGGCTGTTTGGTCACCCGGAAATAAGCGTCGGCCATAAAGCCACAGGCGGTCTCAATCCGGGGCCATACAATTTTGATGTCGTCCTGCTTGTTGAAGAAGGAATCCAGCATCCCAATGGCACCGTGACCGGCGTACCCGATCATATAGGGGATTTTTTCCTTCATCATGTACTCTGCGATGATGTCCGCACCTTTCATCTTTGACACTTTGTCTGGTTTGTAAATCATGATGCATCCTCCCAAATCGTAATGGTTTAAGATCGCGTTTTGGAGAGCGTCGTGAGACAGAGATACGCCAACCCCTTGGTCTGCCAAAAGCAGGCATAGCGTTTTCTCTCTCATTTTTCTCATTTCCTCCAAAAATTCTCGCGCCTTCTGGTGATAATATTATCAGTTTTCCCCCAACTTTTCAAGAATTCAAAGTGACAATTTCTCATTTCTTCTTTTTCACCAAATAGAGTGCGTTGTTTTTTCTTGATTCTTCAAGAAATCTCTTGTGTTTTTCTTATTTTTGTGTTAGATTTTTTCTATCGTAGAAAATTCTCGTTTTGGGGAAGGAAGGATACCATGAAAGAAAACCTGGATTTCCAGCGGATTCAGACGGCCTGGACACGTTACGTTGCCGGACCAGAATCTGTCCCCGAGCAAATCCCTGGTGTTCGACCAGAAATCGTCGATTCTTGGCGGCGCTCCAAGGGGCAGGCAGATCCCTTTGCCCTTGAGAAAACCATTCCCTCAGACCACCTCCAGGCACTGGTCCAAGACAATGCTCAGCTTATCCGCATTGCCCGTCCATATTTAATGAACCTCTTTCAATACCTGCGGGAGACCAAGCATCAAATCACCATCGTGGACGCCCACGGCTGTATTTTAGATACCATCTTTGACGATGGAACCTCCCAAGCCCCTCCTATCCAGTACCCGATCAGCAATGGAACCATATTCTCAGAGGAAGAGTCCGGTACCAACGGAATTTCCCTCTGTCTTTCTCTGGAAAAACCAGTGATGGTCTTCGGTCCAGAGCACTTTCAGCAGCGTTTCCACAACAGCATCTGCTATGCAGCTCCCATCCACGATCAGTTCCATCATCTGATAGGGTGCGTGGATATCTCCGGTCCTCTGGCCAACTATCATCCCTCCGCTCTAACTATGCTGGAGTCAGCCATCAACAGCATTGAGCGGGAGCTCTCTTTCCGGCAGACCAATGCGGTTCTCACTTCTGCCCTGGACGCTTTTACAGAGGGAATTCTGGTCCTCGATGACCACAAAGTCATCATTCATCACAACGCCAAAGCCCGCTCTGTCCTTCGTATCAGCGAGGACCCCTTGATTGGTCAGTCTATCTATTCCGTACTCCGGCAGGATTCCCTGCCGGCCCCTGCCCAGGGTCTGTCACAAAGGATCTCTTCCATGGAGTGCACCATTCTGAACCGTTATCAAACACCGCTGGATGTCAGCCTAACGGTCCTTCCCACCAGCGACCAAACGGGACTGCATACAACGCTGATCAAACTGGAAGACCAATCCGCGCTGACTCGTCTGGTTTATCGCAGCAATGAATTTTCCGCCCATTACACCTTTGACTCCATCATTGGGACCTCCCCTTCCATTCAATCGGTACAGACCATGGGTAGAATTGCCGCAACGACTGCCACACCCACACTGATCTTTGGAGAGCCCGGCACGGGAAAGGAGATTCTGGCCCAGGCCATCCACAACGAAAGCCCCTGGGTAAAGGGCCCCTTCGTCTGCCTTAACTGCGGCAAAATTCCAAGAGGGCTGCTGGAGAGTGAGCTCTTCGGCTACGAAGGCGGCGTATTCTGCGGCGGGAAAGAAAATGGCTACACCGGAAAGTTCGAGCAGGCCAACGGCGGAACCCTTTTCCTGGACGAAATCGACTGTCTCTCTCTGGAGGCCCAGGCCTCCCTTTTACAGGTCCTGCAAACCGGCCAAGTGACCCGTTTGGGTGGCAAATATCCCAAGAGCGTCTCCTTTAAGCTCATTGTAGCCACCACGGTGAACCTTCTCTCGGCGGTGCAGAAAAAGAACTTTCGTGCCGACCTTTATTACCGTCTCAACGCACTTGCCATTACAATTCCTCCCCTCCGGGAGCGGAAAGAGGATATCTTCCCCATCGTCAACCATTTCATCGCGCAAGAGTCCTTTACCGCTGGTACTGCCGCGGTTTCCCTGGACGAGGAGGCCGCCGCCGCATTCCTCCAATACCACTGGCCTGGCAATACCCGGGAGGTGGAGTCGGTCATCGAAGAGCTCCTCCACACGGCGGAGGGTCCTGTGCTTCATCTCAGTGATCTGCCCACCAATCTGCTGAGCAGTTACTATGCCGGCAAGGCAAAGCAGTCCCAGGACGCCAAATCAGAACTCCAGGATACCCTTCCATCCGCTCCTCCAGCAGATCCCGCTTCCCCTTACTCCCGGGCCAACCTGGAGGAATCCCAGCGGATCGTCGATACCTTGAAGGCCTGCGGCGGCAACGCAAAGGAGACCACCGCTGCCCTCTCCATGCCCTTGAGCACCCTTTACCGGAAAATGAACAAATACGGTATCAACCCCAAAGATTACAAAAAGCAGCGGCATCCCGCTGATTAGTTGGCTCCCTCGACCAAAGGGCTGGTCCTGCCCCGGTATTCTGTTTTTTCAAATCCCACCTCTTCTTATTGCAATTTTATGGGAGATCGGATATAATAAATAAGTTCAATATTTCAGAATGTGAGTGATTGTAACGATGCTGCAATTTGACGAATATAAGGTCAAACTAAATAACCTCCTCCCCCAGCTGGACGAGCTGGAAAAGGCACTGAACTTGGAAAGCGCCGCCCGTGAGGTGGATTTTTTAGAGGCACAAAGCGCCTCTGACGGATTTTGGGATAACCCCGAGAACTCCCAGCGGGTTCTCCAGAAACTGAAACAGCTGAAAAACAAGCTGGAATCCCAGGAAAAGCGCCGTGCCTCCTGGGAGGACATGATGGTTTTGTGTGAAATGGGCAATGAAGAGGAAGATGAATCTCTCCTGCCTGAACTGGAAGAGGAGTACAACGCCCTGATCCAGAGCGTGGAATCCGCCAAGCTGCAGACCCTGCTCACCGGGGAGTACGACGCCTCCAACGCTATTTTGGCCTTCCATGCCGGTGCCGGCGGAACGGAAGCCCAGGACTGGGCCCAAATGCTTTACCGCATGTACACCCGCTGGGCCGAACGTCATGGCTTCTCCTATAAGGTCATGGACTATCAGGAGGGAGACGAAGCTGGACTGAAATCCGCCACCATTATGATTGAAGGGGAAAATGCCTACGGCTATCTCCGGGGCGAACACGGCGTGCATCGCCTGGTCCGCGTGTCCCCCT
>OLOZ01000359.1_pt1 | contig 45330 bp, 37 predicted proteins | sample 1673021 | NCBI WGS metagenome assembly OLOZ01 (sample SAMEA3136747, study PRJEB25190) | human gut metagenome | biome: human gut; feature: human-associated habitat; material: faeces | place: Austria | collected 2013 | reverse complement strand
GAATCTTCAGGGTTGTTGTCTATTATTTAATTATCAAGGTTCTTTTTCTTTGTTGCCGTCTCAGCGACAGCTTATTTATATTACCACATCCACAATCGCTTGTCAACAACTTTTTTATTTTTCTTTTTTCACTGTCCGCTTCGATCATCTCTGTCGTTCGAAACAGCTTGTCTAGAATATCATAATTATTAACTCTTGTCAATAACTTTTTTATTCTTTTTTTGATTCTTAAGAATTGTTTTCTCGCGAATCAGCTTAGTTATAATATCATTTAGACAACCATATGTCAATACTTTTATTCATCTTTTTTTACATCTTTTTCTCATTAATTTTCCGCATCTATACTTAGTGTTTACACGCATATAACATACAAAATATAGTGCCCATTATTACAATCTTATCTATAATAAATAGGTCCCATTATTTTTGCCAGATTCTCTGCTTTGATGTTCTTTATGATATTTCCTTCTACATAATATAAACTAATAACAGATTCACACATTTTCCGGCAGATCCTTTCAAGGTCACGGACACCTTCCTCCGGACACAGTGCAATCAATTCTTCTATTGCATCTTCCTCAATATCTACCTGCTCTATTTGATACTCCTTGATCAGTTTTGGCCAAATGTATCCTTTCACAATTTGCTTTTTGTCTCTTATCGTATATGGAGGTAATTCTACAATGTCCAGACGATCCTGTAATATCGGCGACAACGGTTCAAGACTATTAGCTGTTGCCACAAAAATTACATTTGACAGATCCAGCGGAAATCCCAGATAGTTATCTACAAATTTTGAACGGTCACTGTCTAATATGTCAAGAAGTACATTTTCCGGGCAACCATGTTCGATGGAACTTCCCATTTTGTCAATTTCATCCAATAAGATCAATGGGCAGAAGCTTTTCCCATGTACCAGAGCATCCACAATCCTTCCCGGCTTGGCATTATTGAATACTGTCTGTGTTCCTCGTAGAAATAATGCATCCGAAACACCTGCCAGTGATATTTTCACACAAGGTCTTCCCATCGCCTTTGCAATCGAAACTGCAATGGATGTCTTGCCTACTCCGGGAGGTCCGGCAAGCAGCATAACTGCCCCGTAGTTCTTTCCAAGGTACTTCTGGCAAGCCATATAACGTAATACCTTCTCTTTTACCTCCAGCATAGCATAATGGGAACTGTCCAACATCGTCTTGGCTTCTTTTCTTCTATACGTGTAGTTTATTTAAAAAGATAGTACCCCAGGCAAATGTAAATTTCAAGTAGCGGTCTTTGCTTAGAACGAAAAAAAGAGATTTGGAATTTCTTCCAAATCTCTTACCTACGGAGAAAGAGGGATTTGAACCCTCGCGCCGGTCACCCGACCTACACCCTTAGCAGGGGCGCCTCTTCAGCCTCTTGAGTATTTCTCCAGCAAAAATGATTATACTAGAGGTTTACCCTAATGTCAATCATTTTTTTACTTTATTTTTTCAACCTTATTTTAGGGAAATTTTTTACCTTATTTTTCAATTCTGACTTTCGGCTGACTTTCACGTAATTTTAAATATTTTCAATCTCTTACTTCACATTTGCACTGGCACTATTTCCTTCGCTCTGAGTACTCTTGTGCTCTTTTGTCAATGAAAATCCACGACCTCTGACTTCTCTGACTTCACTTACAATCACAAAGCTTTCCGGATCAATATTCTTTACAATACTCTCCAACTGATGCAGTTCACGGTTTGACACAACAACGAGAAGCACCTGGCGGTCTTCCTGTGAATATCCACCCTCTGCACGCAGAATTGTAAGTCCCCGGTCCAGATGCCCGATAATCGCCTGACGGATTGGCTCCGGATTTCTGCTGATGATCTTAACCTCCATTTTAGATCCACCAAGGAGCAATACCTTATTCAGCACTGTTGTATAGGTTATAACAAGAATAACTCCATATAACAGCATTTCAGGCGGTATGAGGATAGCCTGGCCAAGCAGGATGCATATATCAAATACATTCAGGCTGACTGACACAGGTATCTTGAAATATTTATTCAAAATCAACGGCGGAATATCCATACCTCCGGTGGATGCTCCCATACGAATGACGCTTCCAAGCCCCACTCCGATTCCCAACCCTGAGAATATCGTATTCAGCCAGATATCGTCTGTGAAATGTACATTTGCAAAGATCTGTCCGAATAACTCCAGGCAGATTGGATAGGTAAATGTACTTACAATGGTCGTAAATGCGAATTTCTTTCCAAGAAAAATAAATCCGACCACCAGCATCACAATATTAAATCCCAGCACGAACATCGAAACGGATAATCCGGTCAATCTGTTCACTAAAAGTGCAATACCTGTCGTTCCTCCGGTCGGCAGTCCTGACGGAAGCAGGAACAATACCGCGACCGCTGCGTACATAGCGTTTCCAATAATAACTGTCAACAATGTTATTCCCCGCTGTAACATTGTCTGATTTTTGTTTTCCACAATTTTTTTCCTCCATGATAACATTCAAGACTTATCATAAGCCTCTATAAAGACTGCAGATAGTAATGCTCTACTTCATCTGCCATCTACATGTTTTATGACATACATTCATACAAAATGATATCGAATAAACGGATTTATGTAAAGTACTTTTTATTTACAGGAGCTAAAAGAAGGGCGTGTAAAAAAACGAAAGTTTTTTCACACGCCCTTTCTTAGTATCAATCAAGTTATTATTCTCATCAAATAACTGGAATGTAAATTCCCCCAGCTGAAGTTCAGCATTATTTAATACTTTCTTAACCGCTGGATCAATAGCTGCTGCTGTTACAGACATCTTATTTTCAAATGAGATTCCATCTACACTCTCGGATGAGTTATCCACATTTGTTCCATTTTTTATGTAAGTTATAGACGTATCCATGTTTTCATCCACATTTACCGTAACGGTATATACAGACGGATCATATTCAATATCGCTAACGTTATTTTCACCCTGCTCATTAATCTCTTTTACAGTGTAAGAATAAGTTTCTGTAATCGTGACAAGAGCATAATCCATGCTCATCGTCATAAAGTGATAGTTATTAAATATCAGGAATTCATCGTCCTCTACTGGCTCAAATGTATTTCCATCATCACCTTCGTATCCAACATAACTCCACACACTCCGACAAGCTAAATGGAATCATGGATTATTTTCTGGATCTGACTTCTTACAAGTTCCGCTATATCATTCGTCTTCATGTCTTTATAATCATCATAGTACAGCGGTTTTAAAAAATGTACCTGCACTGTGACCGGTGCGATGCTGTTAGTGTCAAATGGCTTGAAAGAATCGATCAGTGCAACCGGCACGATCGGACATTTTGCTTTCGTTGCTGCTTTAAAGCTTCCGCCTTTAAACTCCAGCATCTCATTTCCCATCTTAGATCTTGTTCCTTCCGGGAAAATGAGATAATTTCTTCCGTTCTTTACCTCATTTGTCACATTTACAATGACCTGCAGTGACTGACGGATATCATTCCGATCCATCATATATGCTTTCATACATTTGAAAACTTGTTTTAAAAATGGCACATTTTCCACTTCTTTTTTAGCAACTACGGAAAATGGCTTCGGGCAGACATCTACAAGTGCCAGTACATCGTAAAGTCCCTGATGATTCGGGAAGAACATAAAGCCGTTTTCTTCTGGGATATTCTCAAGCCCGTGGGCATCTATGGTCACATTTCCACCTTTATTGGCGCGATGTGTGATGAACCGTAGCATCCGGTAATGTTCTTCTTCTGTGTATTTGTCTACGTGGGATGCATGATAACATAATTTTGCCCACATCCACGGAACAAGTAAAATGTTCCGAAGAACCATCATTATGATTCGTTTCATATCTTCTTGTACTCCTTTATGGCACTTTCGTACAGATAACCGCCCTCGCAATCAGCGACTACGATCACCGGAAAATCTTCCACATAAAGCTTGCGGATAGCTTCCGTTCCTAGATCATCATAAGCTACAACCTCAGAAGTCTTAATACATTTTGAAAGAAGCGCTCCTGCTCCTCCCACTGCTGCGAAGTAAACGCTTCCGTTTCTTTTGACAGCATCCAGTACTTCCTTACTTCTCTTACCTTTTCCAATCATGGCTGTGAGGCCAAGATCCAGAAGCTTCGGCGCATAACGGTCCATACGGCTCGCAGTTGTCGGACCTGCAGAACCAATCGGACGCCCTTCTCTCGCTGGAGATGGTCCCATGTAATAAATCGTCTGTCCAACCATATCTACCGGAAGATTTTCTCCATTTTTAAGAACATCATCCATTCTCTTGTGAGCGGCATCTCTCGCCGTGTAGATAGTTCCTGTAATGTATACATAATCTCCTGCTCTGAGCTTACGGGATACTTCTTTGCTGATTGGTGCTTTTATATGCTTCTCCATGACTATACCTCCCTCACAATGTGTCTGTTGACGTGACAGCAAATATTGATTCCTACCGGAAGTCCCGCAATGTGAGTCGGGTATGTATTAACATTTACCGCAAGAGCTGTTGTTGTTCCTCCAAGACCTCCAGGTCCGATACCAAGCTTATTGATCGTCTCAAGCATCTCCTCTTCCAGATCCTTGACCCACTGGATGTCTGAGTGTATGCCAACTTCACGTGTCAGGGCATCCTTTGCCATAAGAGCACATTTTTCAAAGGTACCACCAATTCCGACACCGACTACCATCGGCGGACAGGCATTCGGTCCCGCATCCTGAACAGCTGTCAGAATTGCATTCTTCACACCTTCAATCCCATCTGCAGGCTTCAGCATAAAAACACGGCTCATATTCTCGCTTCCAAATCCCTTCGGAGCAACTTTAATCTTTACTTTATCCCCCGGCACAATGTTATAGTGAATAACTGCCGGCGTGTTATCTTTCGTATTCTCACGGATAATCGGGTCACCTACAACAGACTTTCTAAGATATCCTTCCACATATCCCTGGCGCACACCCTCATTGATGGCATCCGTAAGACTTCCACCTTCAAAGTGTACCTCCTGACCAACTTCTATGAACACGACCGCCATACCAGTATCCTGACAGATTGGGATCATATCCTCTCCTGCAATCTTTAAATTCTCCTGAAGCTGTGTCAGAATCTGCTTTCCAAGCGGTGCTTCCTCCGTCTCCACCGCATTTTTCATTGCTATATCCATATCCTCAGACAGAAAATGATTCGCCTTAATACACATTTCTTTAATATTTCTCGTAACTATACTTACATCGACTGAACGCATAATGATCTCCTTTCATCTCTTTTTTCATTTTACCCTGTCCCTTAGTGATATACAAGACAAAAAAATCTGCAGCCTCGGATTTTTATGTCCTGCAGTTGCAGATTTTTTTATAGTCTTATTAAGTTTTCTTTTCTCAGATAGAATTATTTTTATTCTTCGTCACTTTCTAACGCCAGTGATTCTACATCAATCTGGTCTACTTCAACCCCATCTTCGCCGAAGATTTCTTTCTTTTTGGCTTCTTCTTTTTCTTCGTCTCTGACTTTTGCGATACTTGCTACGGTCTCTTTATCTTTCAGGTTGATGAGTTTGACTCCGGATGTGATTCTTCCGAGTACGGAGATTCCGGAACACAGCATACGGATGATGATTCCGTCTGTGTTTATGATCATAATCTCATCGTCTTCGTCAACTGCCTTGATTCCGATGACATTTCCTGTCTTTTCAGTGATCTTGTAACACTTCACTCCTTTGCCGCCACGGTTCTGTGCTGTAAATTCATGGATGTCTGTACGTTTACCCATACCTTTTTCAGATACGATCAAAAGGTCATGTCCCTGGGTCACAAGCTGCATTCCAATCACTTCATCGCGGTCTGCAAGGTTGATTCCGCGTACTCCCATGGAGTTACGTCCTGTTGCTCTTACGTCGGTCTCATTAAAGCGGATACACTGACCATACTTCGTTGCAAGAATGATTTCCTGATTGTTGTCTGTGAATTTTACTTCGATCAGTTCATCTTCATCACGCAGTGTAATTGCGGCAAGTCCTGTTTTTCTTACATTCATGTACTCGCGAAGTGATGTCTTCTTCACAAGACCTTTCTTCGTTGCCATGATCAGATAATCCTGGTCGCGGTAGTAATCAATCGGGATTACTGCGGTAATCTTCTCACCCGGCATTAACTGGAGCAGGTTGATGATCGCAGTTCCTCTTGATGTGCGGCTTGCCTCCGGAATCTCGTATCCTTTCAGTCTGTAGACACGTCCGGTGTTCGTAAAGAACATAATGTAGTGGTGCGTATTCGTCATGAATAGCTCTTCCACATAGTCTTCATCCAGAGTCTGCATACCTTTAATTCCCTTACCGCCACGATTCTGTGCCTTAAATGTATCATCAGACATACGCTTGATGTAACCAAGTTTTGTCATGGTAATTACAATATTCTCCTTCGGAATCAGATCCTCCATGGAAATGTCATACTCGTCAAATCCGATGGATGTTCTTCTGTCATCACCATATTTATCCTTAATGACAAGGATTTCTTCACGAATCACTCCAAGAAGTAATTTTTCGTCTGCCAGAATTGCCTCCAGTCTCTCAATCTGAGCCATAAGTTCTGCATATTCTTTCTCAAGCTTCTCTCTTTCCAATCCTGTCAGAGCACGCAGACGCATATCTACGATAGCCTGAGCCTGAACATCATCCAGTTCGAATTTCTCCATGAGTTCTGCTTTTGCAGCCTGTACCGTACTGGAACCACGGATGATCCGGATAACTTCGTCAATATTATCAAGCGCGATCAATAATCCTTTTAAGATATGCGCTCTTTCTTTTGCTTTGTTCAGTTCGTACTTTGTACGACGTGTCACAACATCTTCCTGATGCTTCAGGTAATATCCAAGAAGCTCTAAAATATTCATGACTTTTGGCTGTTTGCCGACCAGTGCCAGCATAATCACGCCAAATGTATCCTGAAGCTGTGTATGTTTGTAAAGCTGGTTCAGCAATACATTTGCATTGACATCTTTACGAAGTTCAATAACAATACGCATACCTTCACGGCTGGACTGATCACTTAAGTCTGTGATTCCATCCACCTTCTTGTCACGTACCAGCTCTGCGATCTTCTCGATCAGACGGGCCTTATTGACCATGTACGGAAGCTCTGTAACAATGATGCGGCTCTTTCCATTCGGCATCGTCTCAATGTTCGTTACGGCACGTACACGAATCTTACCACGTCCTGTTCGATATGCTTCCTCGATTCCTCTTGTACCAAGAATCTCTCCACCGGTCGGGAAGTCTGGTCCCTTGATGATCTCAAGGATTTCTTCCATTGTTGTCTCGTCTTTATCTGCAATCTTGTTATCGATAATTCTGACTACTGCGTCAATGACCTCACGAAGATTGTGCGGCGGGATATTCGTTGCCATACCTACGGCGATACCGGATGTACCGTTCACCAGAAGGTTCGGGAATCTTGCCGGAAGTACAACCGGCTCTTTCTCCGTCTCATCAAAGTTTGGCATGAAGTCTACTGTATCTTTGTTGATATCAGCAGTCAGTTCCATGGAAATCTTACTCAATCTTGCCTCTGTGTAACGCATAGCCGCTGCTCCGTCACCGTCCACAGAACCGAAGTTTCCATGCCCGTCAACGAGCGGATATCTGGTAGACCATTCCTGAGCCATATTAACCAATGCTCCGTAAATAGAACTGTCACCGTGCGGATGATATTTACCCATTGTATCACCGACGATACGGGCTGATTTTCTGTGCGGTTTATCCGGTCCATTGTTCAGCTCGATCATGGAGTAAAGAATTCTTCTCTGTACAGGTTTCAATCCATCTCTTACATCTGGAAGCGCACGGGAAGCAATAACACTCATGGCATAATCGATATAGGAGGTCTCCATCGTTTTCTTTAGGTCGACCTCATGGACTTTATCAAAAATATTGTCTTCCATTTATCTATTTTCCTTTCTGCAAAGCGAAAATATTTCGCTGATATTTAAATGTCAGGTTTAAATGTCAAGATTCTGTACATACTGTGCATTTTCTTCGATGAACTCACGTCTTGGCTCTACCTTATCTCCCATCAGTGTTGTAAATGTGAGATCCAGCTCGCTTGCTGTCTCATCATCCATTGTGACACGAAGGAGTACGCGATGCTCCGGATCCATAGTGGTATCCCAAAGCTGCTCTGCATCCATCTCTCCAAGACCTTTGTAACGCTGAATTTTATTATTGTTATCACGCCCAACTTCCTGCAAAATGCTGTCAAGTTCTTCGTCGCTGTATGCATACCAAACTTTTTTATTTCTTTCGAGCTTATAAAGTGGCGGCTGTGCCAGATACACGTATCCTTCTTTGATCAGATCTGGCATAAATCTGTACATAAATGTCAGAAGCAGTGTACTGATATGGGCTCCATCCACGTCGGCATCGGTCATGATGATAATCTTGTGATAACGTAATTTGCTGATATCAAAGTCTTCATGGATTCCGGTTCCAAATGCCGTGATCATGGCTTTGATCTCCGCATTTCCATAAATTCGATCCAGTCTTGCCTTCTCAACATTGAGGATTTTACCACGAAGTGGAAGGATGGCCTGTGTTGCACGGTCTCTGGCTGTCTTTGCGGAACCACCGGCAGAGTCTCCCTCTACGATGTAGATTTCGCATTTTTCCGGATTCTTGTCAGAACAGTCTGCAAGCTTACCAGGAAGTGACATACCATCAAGGGCTGATTTCCTTCTTGTCAAATCTCTCGCTTTTCTTGCAGCCTCTCTCGCACGCTGTGCCATCACAGACTTCTCAACTGTTACTTTAGCGACCTGAGGATTCTGTTCCAGGAAAATCTGAAGCTGTTCACTGACAACATTATCAACTGCTCCTCTTGCCTCACTGTTTCCAAGTTTCTGCTTTGTCTGACCTTCGAATTGAGGATCCTCGATCTTGACACTGATAATTGCAGTCAGTCCCTCACGGATATCCTCACCTGTCAGGTTCGGCTCATTATCTTTTAAAAGTTTATTCTTTCTTGCGTAATCATTAAATGTCTTTGTTAACGCATTTCTAAATCCGACAATATGAGTTCCGCCTTCCGGAGTCGTAATATTATTTACAAATCCGTAGCTATTCTCATTGTAGGAATCATTGTGCTGCATTGCAACTTCAACAGATACATTGTTGACGATTCCCTCACAGTAAATGATCTGCTCGTAAAGCGGAGTCGTACTGCGGTTCAGATACTCAACAAATTCTTTGATTCCACCTTCGTAGTGGAAAGTCTTCTCAATCGGCTCTTGTGGTCTTTCATCGCGAAGAACGATCTTCAGTCCCTTTGTCAAAAATGCCATCTCACGGAATCTCTGCTGTAAAATGCTGTAATCAAAGATTGTTGTCTCAAAAATCTCTCCATCCGGCAGGAATGTGACCTTTGTTCCTGTCTTTCCCGGCTCACATTCTCCGATGACTTCCAGCTTCTTTGCAACTTTTCCTCGCTCATAGCGCTGTCTGTATACTTTTCCTTCGTGCCAGATTTCAACTTCCAGCCAGACAGAAAGCGCATTTACAACAGATGCACCTACTCCATGAAGTCCTCCGGATACCTTGTATCCTCCACCACCGAATTTTCCTCCGGCATGAAGCACCGTAAATACGACTTCAACTGCCGGAAGTCCTGATTTATGGTTGATTCCGACCGGAATTCCACGTCCATTATCTGTGACAGTAACGGAATTATCCGGATTGATCGTTACGTGAATGGTATCACAGAATCCTGCCAACGCCTCATCAACCGCATTATCAACAATCTCATATACCAGATGATGAAGACCTCTTGATGAGGTACTTCCAATATACATTCCCGGACGCTTTCTTACAGCTTCCAGTCCTTCCAGTATCTGAATTTCGTCTGCGCCATATTCGTGCTGTACCTTTTCTGTAGCCATGCTAATCCTCCTAGTTTTCCTTTATCACTTGTCCGTTCTGGACATGAAATACTTTATTGACTTCAAATCTATGATTTACAAATTCATCCACTCCTGTACAGGTAATGAGTGTCTGTATATCATGAATACTGTCTAATAAATAGTTTTGCCTGTGTTTATCAAGTTCAGACAACACATCGTCAAGTAACAGAACCGGTGTGTCTCCGATCACTCTTTTCACCAGCTCGATTTCTGCCAGTTTCAATGACAATGCTGCGGTCCTTTGCTGTCCCTGGGATCCGAATCTTCGGATGTCCAGGTTCCCGACCATAAAACAGACGTCGTCTCGATGGGGCCCTACCGAAGTACTCTTCATCCTGATATCTCGCTGTCTGTTCATCTCAAGAGCCTGCTCAAGAGACATGTTTTTCGTACTCGGTTCGTAAATCAGACGGATTTCTTCCTTACCGCCAGTCAGTTTCTTATGTATTCCGGAAACAATTTCGTTCATTTCGTCAACAAATTGTTTCCTCCTCGCAATGATTGCATCGCCATACTGAACAAGCTGGAGATCCCAGATGTCCAGAGTCTCCATTGCATCTTGCCGGTATGCACTGTCTTTTAGTAAATGATTTCTCTGATTTACGATCCGACTGTAATTGGATAAATGATTAAAATATACTTTGTCTAGCTGTGACAGCTCTAAATCTATGAACTTTCTTCTTCCCGCCGGACCATTTTTTATAATGTTCAGATCTTCCGGTGAAAAAAATACGAGATTTACAATGCCAAATAATTCTCCGGCTTTGCGTATCGGAATCTTATTAATAGCAACACCTTTCGGCCGGTTCTTCTTCAGATGCATGTCAATCTGATCCTGAATCCCGCGTTTTTCAACAATCACCTCAATGTGTGATTCCTCTGCCCCGAACTGGATCATATCCCGGTCTTTGCTCCCTCTGTGGGACTTCGTCGTCCCGGACAGATAGACAGCCTCCAGAATATTCGTCTTTCCCTGGGCATTATCCCCGTAGAAAATGTTGGTGCTGCCGTCAAATTCCAGATGCAAAAGTTCGTAGTTTCTAAAATTTTTCAGTTTCAAAGATTTAATCTTCAATTTTGATTTCTTCTCCGCCAAATGATACAACATCCCCGCCGTATAATTTTCTTCCACGGCGAGTATCAATTTCTCCATTTACAGACACCTGTCCGTCCTGGATGACTTCTTTTGCCTCAACGCCCGATTCAACAAGACCGGCTGCTTTTAATGCCTGCCCAAGCTTTATAAATTCATCACGCAATTTGATTGTTTCCATAGTCGCTCCTTTATATTTGTTAAAAATGAATAAATGTATAATTATTCATGCATTTTTATGAATAATATTAGTATTTTCGTATAATTATACACTTATTATACATTTGCATTAAAGTTTACAGGAAGGATAAGATAAATATAGCTTTCTGTCTCATCCTTGATGAAGCAAGGTGCTTTCGCATTCATCAGATAAAGTGTAACCTCTTCATCATCAATAACACGCAGTGCGTCAATCAGGAATTTCGGATTGAATCCGATCAGAAGATCTTTTCCATCCTTGGAAATCATAATCTCTTCATTCATGGATCCGATCTGAGATTTGATTTTTAACTCCATCATTTCATCCTGGATGTCAATGATGATCGGTTTTTTATCTCCTTCTTTGATGAGAAGTGTTGCGCGGTCGATACAATTTAAGAATTCTTTTTTGTTAATTCTTACTTTTGTATCGTAATCACTGGACAGCATCTGATCAATTTTAAAATAATCGCCTTCAATAAGTCTGGAAACAACGATTGTATTGTCAAATTCAAACACAATATGGTTATTTGTATAAGAAATTTCAACCATACTCTCAGCTTCTCCGGATAAAATTTTACTAATTTCAATTAAAGTTTTACCAGGTACAACCATCTTATAATCACTTACTGGATTTTTCAATTCAATTTTACGGATAGAAATTCGATGTCCATCCAAAGATGCAACTCTTAAAACATTATCTTTTATTTCAAATAATTCTCCGGTCATTAATTTGTTGCTTTCTGTATCAGCAATAGAAAAGATAGTCTGGCGAATTACTTCTTTCAAAGTAAACTGTGAAATTGCTATGGAATCATCTTTCTCAATAATTGGAAGATAAGCAAATTCATTGCCAGGTTTTCCGGAAATATCAAATTTTGCTTTTTCACACACAATAGTTGTCTGAAGTCTGTCATCAGTTTCTATAGAAACTTCATTATCCGGAAGTTTTCTAACAATTTCAGAAAAAATCTTTGCGTCAATGGCAATCATACCACGATCAATGATATCACCTGCAATTTCTGTCTGGATGCCAAGTTCCATATCATTGGCAGTCAACTTAATAATGTCAGTAGTGGCATCAATTAAGATACATTCCAATATTGGCATTGTTGTTTTTCCAGGAACAGCTTTAGAAACAATATTAACTCCTTTTACAAGGTCTGATTTGTTACATACGATTTTCATATGTGTAAAACTCCTTTCCCACGTTACGCATATATAGAAATAAATAAATTTTTTCCGTCTTATTCGCCTTAGGGGCTGTGGATAAGAGGAAAACCCCTGCGCGCCCAGTAAACTCAGGCGTTTCGCGCTTTGATAAGTCTGTGAAATTAAACTGGAAAATGTGTGGAACTGCTTTGGAAAACATTTTTGTTGCTTTTTGGAAAAATGGACAAAAAATCACTTCTCCACACAATATCCAAATAAATCGGAGGATTTTCCACGCACTGTCCACATACTATCCACACAAGTATCCAAAAATGTGGATAATGTGGATAAATTGTGGATAACTATATGGAAAATCCTAAGCTGGGTTGATTTTCTTCTTTATTATATTGATTGTATTCGCCATCATCTCATCTGATTCGATATCCTTGGCAATCTTTTCTACTCCATATTTGACAGTAGAGTGGTCTTTACCTCCAAGAACTGCACCAATTCCTTTCAGGGCAGTATCGGTCATAGTACGCATCAGATACATACAGATCTGACGTGGAACGGCAATCTCCGAATCACGTTTTTTGCTTTTAAGGTCAGCAACGGTGATACCAAAATGATCCGCAACGATATCAAGTATCAGTTCCGGAGTAACTTCTCTTCTATTATCAGAAGAAATAATATCTTTTAATGCTTCTGCTGCAAGAGCAATATCAATCGGATTATTATTGTTGTTGAGCTTATAGAGGGCAATGAGTTTATTCAGAGAACCTTCCAGCTCACGGATGTTAGATTTGACGTTGGCTGCAATATAGTCCAGTACATCATTCTTAATGTTATATTTTTCCAGATGATCCAGTTCAATCTTCTTCTGGAGAATTGCCATACGTGTCTCATAATCCGGAGATGAGATATCAGCAATGAGACCCCACTCAAAACGTGTGCGGAGTCTGGATTCCAGTGTCTCGATATCTTTCGGAGGTTTATCACTGGAGATTATGATCTGTTTTCCAAGTGTATGAAGGTGATTGAAAGTATGGAAGAACTCTTCCTGAGTACTTTCTTTACCTATTATAAACTGGATATCGTCAATCAACAGAACATCAATGTTCCTGTATTTATCACGGAAGTTCAGCATGGCAGATTCATTACCGGCTGTTTTACCATTCCTCAGGGCATCAATCAGTTCGTTGGTGAACGTCTCACTGGTTACATATAATACTTTTTTCTTCGGATTCTTGTCCAAAATGAAGTGTGCAATGGAATGCATCAAATGGGTTTTTCCAAGTCCAACACCTCCATATAAAAAGAGAGGGTTGTACACTTCACCGGGAGATTCGGCAACGGCCAGTGAAGCTGCATGAGCGAAGTTGTTATTTCCGCCTACAACAAAAGTATCAAAAGTATATTTTGGATTCAGCCCTGCTTTCTCTGCTAAGGACTTCGTCTTTTTCTTTTGACCGTTATCAATAGATGCATTATGAATTTCATTCAGTTTATCGTCATCTTCCGATACAAACTGTATCTCGTACTCTTTGCCTGTAATCTCAGCAATACATACCATGAGTGGGAGACGGTACTTTTTATCGATGTATTCGACACTGGAATCCTTGTTCACAAGAATATAAGCAGTGTCATCGATGACATCGTAAACTTTCAGCGGCTTTATCCACGTATTAAAGGATACATTCAGCAGCTCGTGTTCCACTCGTAAATGTTCGATGATCTCAGGCCATTTTTCTTTCACTTCGTTCATTTTAAACAAACTCCTACTTCCCAAGTCTACTCTTTATCTATTTTACATCAAAATATGTATTTAAGCAATTAAAAAGTAAAGAAAATCATCGGTAATGCTTGACGTATCAAGATTTTTTTTATATAATCAAAGCTGATGTCTTAAGAAAAAATATGGGGCAACCCTTGGAAAAATATAAGGAGGTGGATATCTATGAAAATGACATTCCAGCCAAAAAAGAGACAAAGATCTAAAGTACATGGTTTCAGATCAAGAATGAGTACTGCAGGCGGAAGAAAAGTACTTGCAGCAAGAAGAGCAAAAGGAAGAAAGAAATTATCAGCGTAGGCCGCATATATGTGGCCTTTTCTTCTTTCAAAAAATAGGAGATTAAAGCATGAAATATTCCGAATCATTGAAAAAACATAAGGATTTTCAACATGTATATAAAAAAGGAAGTTCTTATGCGAACAAGTATCTTGTCATGTATGTACTGGAGAATCAGACGGAAGGTAATCGATTGGGAATATCTGTAAGTAAAAAAGTGGGAAACAGTATCGTAAGACACCGATTAACTAGGTTGATCCGAGAGAGTTACCGGCTACAAGAAGACATGTTCAGCAGTGGGCGCGATATCGTAGTTATCGCAAGAGGTGCAGCTAAGGGTAAGAATTACCGCGACATAGAGAGCGCACTGATCCACCTGGCACGTCTTCATAATATATATAAGGGGTAATTGCGTGATGAAAAAGATTCTGCTTGGTATCATCAGATTCTATCAAAAGTATTTATCAGGAGCAAAGGGATATTCTTCCTGTAAGTATTATCCGACCTGTTCCAGATATGCGATAGAAGCAATTGAAAAGTACGGGGCCTTTAAGGGAGGCCTTCTTGCTGCCTGGAGAATCTTGCGTTGCAATCCTTTTTCAAAAGGAGGATATGACCCTGTTCCTTAAAAAGAATTACAAAATCCGATGGAGGAAAAAGAGATGGTAGGAAGTTTACTAAGTGCAGCAAATTGGCCGATTGTCGGACAGATTTGCTGGGTATTAGGTAAAGTCATGAATTTTATCTATACGATGTTAGATGGCGCACTTCCAAGTGACACCGGTCTGGTTGGTATATCTATTATCCTGTATACGATTCTTGTATATACCCTGATGCTGCCGATGACAATTAATCAGCAGAGATCATCTAAGATGCAGGCCGTTGTACAGCCGGAAGTCATGGCTATCCAGAAAAAGTACAAGAACAAAAAAGATCAGGCTTCAATGCTGAAACAGCAGGAAGAGATACAGCAGGTGTATGACAAGTATGGCGTATCCATGATGGGAGGATGCCTTCCGTTACTGATCCAGATGCCGTTTTTGTTCGCATTGTATCCGGTCATTTACAGTATTTCTGATTACGTACCAAATATTACAGCTCAGGCAAATAAGTTTCTCACAATTCCGGATATGACAATCACTCCGGGTAACATGCTTAGCATGGCAAAAAGCGGAGAGACAATGGGATATTCAGCGGCAGCGCTGGTTATCACAGCAATTTTACTTCCGGTATTATCTGCATTTACACAGTATCTGAATATGAAACTGTCTATGGCAGTAAATGGTTCTAACAGACCGGCAGATAAAGATGACCCGACGGCAGCAACAATGAGAACTATGAATATGACAATGCCTCTGTTCTCACTGGTTATGGTATTTACATTACCGACTGGTATCGGTATCTACTGGATCGTCAGTGCAATCGTACGTATGGTTCAGCAGGTATTTATCAACAAACATCTCAGTAAGATATCAGTGGATGACATGATCGAGAAGAATAAAGAAAAAGCGCAGAAGAAGAAAGAAAAACGTGGCGAAAAAGCAGAGAAGATCAACGCTATGGCTCAGACAAATACAAAGAGCATCAAATCTTCTGCAACACAGAGTTCTTCTATGTCTGATAAAGAAAGAGAAGAAAAACTCGAAAAAGCAAGAGCAAATGCGAAACCGGGAAGTCTTGCTTCAAAAGCCAACATGGTTAAGAATTTTAATGAGAATAAGTAAGGGGGCATATATTCATGGATTACATTACTGTAACAGCAAAGAATCTTGATGATGCGATTACAGAAGCGTTAGTTCAGTTAGAAGTAACAAGTGATCGTCTTGATTATGAAGTTATCGAAAAAGGAAGCGATGGTTTCCTTGGATTCGGTAGAAAACAGGCCGTTATCAAAGCCCGCAGAAAAGAAGAGCCTGTAGTCGAAGTAAAAGCTGAGAAAAAAGAAGAGAAACCTGTAAAGGTCGAGAAGGCAGAGCATGCAGAGAAAAAAGAACCAGTAAAAACTGAGACTAAGAATGAATTTAAGAAAGAGCATAAGAAAGAGAAAGATTTCAAAAAAGCTCCGAAAAAAGAAGTAAGAGAAGAGACAGAACTTGCAAAAGTTGAGCCGGCTACAATTGAAGCTTGTGAGAAATTTGTAGAAGATGTTCTGAATGCCATGAATATGGAAGAGGTAAAGGTTACTTCTACAGTTGATGAGGAAGGTGCACTGAGCATCACTATGGAAGGTAAGAACATGGGTATCCTGATCGGTAAGAGAGGACAGACACTGGATTCTCTTCAGTATCTTACCAATCGTGTAGCTAACAAGATGCAGGATGGATACGTTCGTGTAAAACTTGACACAGAGGATTATAGAAGAAGAAGAAAAGAGACTCTTGAGAATCTTGCAAAGAACATTGCAAGCAAGGTAAAGAGAACAAGAAGAACAGTTGCACTTGAGCCAATGAATCCATATGAGAGAAGAATCATTCACTCAGCACTGCAGTCTGATCCGGCTGTATCTACACACAGTGAAGGTGAAGAACCTTACAGAAAAGTCGTTGTAACACTGGCAAGAAGATCCGGTGGCTCTCATAATTATGAGAAATACGACAAATAGAAGATAAAATTACAAAGCAGGGGTTTAAAAAACCTCTGCTTTTTTGTACAATAAAATAATGATGCCAGGATAATTCTACGATATAGCCTCCGGCAGGATTGCAGAGGTAAAGAAGTGCGAGAGTGCACAGCACGAAGCAGTTCGTAAGGCATCATGTGTACAGGTGAAAATAACAGGGAGGATATAGAATGAGAAATGAGTCTGGCACAATCGCAGCCATATCTACCGCCATGAGTAATTCCGGAATTGGAATTGTCAGAATGAGTGGAGAAGAAGCTGTCGAGATTGCAGAGCGCATATATAAAGGGAAAAATGAAAAAAAGCTGTCAAAACAGCCTACGCATACCATTCACTACGGGTATATTGTAGACGGAGAAGATACGATTGATGAAGTGCTTGTGATGCTGATGCGTGGACCGCACAGCTATACAGGAGAAGATACTGTGGAAATCAATTGCCATGGTGGTGTGTATGTTGTGCGAAGAATTTTGGAGACGGTGATAAAATATGGCGCAAGACCTGCAGATCCAGGCGAATTTACAAAGCGCGCATTTTTAAATGGAAAGATGGATCTGTCCCAGGCAGAGGCGGTAGGAGATCTCATTTCTTCAAAAAATGAGTATGCACTTCGAAGTTCCGTCAGCCAGTTGAAGGGGAATATAAAAAAAGAGATCCAAAAAATACGTGAAGAAATTCTGTATCATACAGCATTTATCGAGACAGCACTAGACGATCCGGAACACATCAGTGTGGACGGTTATGGCGAGAAGCTTGAAGTTGTCGTGGAAGATCATATGAAGAGCTTGAAACATTTATTATCCACTTGTGATGATGGAAGAATGATCAAAGAAGGAATTAAGACAGTCATCGTAGGAAAGCCAAATGCCGGAAAATCTTCCCTGTTAAATGTGTTATTAGGTGAAGAGCGTGCAATTGTAACTGAGATTGCCGGAACAACGAGAGATGTACTGGAAGAGCATATGAATCTGCAGGGAATCTCATTAAATATCGTAGACACAGCAGGAATCCGTGATACCGAGGATGTGGTAGAGAAGATTGGTGTAGACCGTGCAAAGGAAAATGCAAAGGATGCCGACCTTATCATGTATGTCATTGATGCTTCAGCGCCACTGGATGAGAATGACGATGATATTATGCGTATGATCTATGGTAGAAAAGCTATTATTCTGTTAAATAAAGCGGATCTTAATACAATTCTTGGAAAAGACGAGATAAAGAAGAAATATTCCGAGATTAATCAGTTAGAAAGTTGTGATATTTTTCCTGCAATTATAGAGATATCTGCGAAAAACGGGCAGGGGATCGGTGAATTGGAACAGACATTGAAAGAGATGTTTTTTGAAGGAAAAATATCTTTTAACGATGAAATTTATATTACAAATGTGCGACATAAAACAGCATTGAACAATGCTTATGAGGCATTAAAAAAGGTAAAAGAAAGCATAGATATGGGTATGCCGGAAGATTTTTATTCTATTGATCTGATGGATGCCTACGAAGAACTTGGAAGTATAACCGGAGAGACGATAGGAGAAGATTTGGTCAATGAAATATTCAGCAAATTCTGTATGGGAAAATAAAGACGAATATGATATTGCAGTAATTGGAGCAGGACATGCAGGCTGTGAAGCAGCTCTGGCGGCTGCAAGAATGGGATTTAAGACAGTAGTATTTACCGTCAGCGTGGAGAGTATTGCCATGATGCCTTGTAATCCGAATATTGGAGGAAGTTCAAAAGGACATCTTGTCAAAGAAGTTGACGCTCTTGGCGGTGAGATGGGCAAGGTCATTGATAAGACATTTATTCAGTCAAAGATGTTGAATCAATCAAAAGGACCGGCAGTACATTCACTGCGTGCCCAGGCAGATAAGGAACAGTACAGCAGAACAATGAGGAGAGTGCTGGAAAACCAGGAAAATCTGGATGTCAGACAGACGGAAGTGGTAAATATCCTGACTGAAGAAGTCTGTGAAAGTGGGAAGAAAAAAGTAATTGGTGTTCAGATACTCTCTGGGGGTATATATCGAGTAAAAGCAGTCGTATTGTGTACCGGAACATATCTCCGTGCGAGATGTGTATATGGTGAGGTTAGTAATGCAACCGGTCCGAATGGTTTGCAGGCTGCAAATCATCTGACAGAATGTCTGAAGAATCTTGGAATTAACATGTACCGTTTTAAGACGGGAACTCCGGCAAGAATCGATAAAAGATCTATAGATTTCAGTAAAATGGAAGCGCAGTATGGTGATGAAAGAATCACACCATTTTCATTTACCACTAATCCGGATGATATTCAGATTGACCAGGTGCCATGCTGGTTAACCTACACTAACGAAAAAACACATGAGATTATCCGTAATAATCTGGATCGTTCTCCATTATATTCCGGAATGATAGAAGGAACAGGACCGAGATATTGTCCATCTATTGAGGATAAAGTAGTAAGATTTGCGGACAAGAACAGACATCAGGTATTTATAGAGCCTGAAGGAATTGATACAAATGAAATGTACATCGGAGGTATGTCCAGTTCTTTACCGGAGGATGTCCAGTATGATATGTATAGATCTGTTGCAGGTCTGGAACATGCCAAGATTGTAAGAAATGCATATGCAATTGAGTACGATTGTATAGATGCAAGACAGTTAAAGCCATCACTGGAATTCAGAGAGATTGAAGGGTTATTTAGTGGAGGACAGTTCAATGGAAGTTCCGGTTATGAAGAAGCTGCATGCCAGGGATTGATTGCAGGTATCAATGCAGCAAGAAAGCTTCAGAAAAAAGAAGCAGTTGTACTGGATCGATCTCAGGCATATATTGGCGTTTTGATTGATGATCTGGTGACAAAAGAAAGTCATGAACCATATCGTATGATGACATCCAGAGCGGAATACCGGTTACTTCTAAGACAAGATAATGCAGATCAAAGACTGACGGAGATAGGATACGAAATCGGATTAATTTCACAGGATAGATATGAACGTTTAAAATTAAAAGAAAAACTGATTGAAGAAGAAGTATCACGTGTAGAGCATGTGCATGTAGGAACAAGTGAAAAGGTTCAGAATTTACTTGCGCAGTACCAAAGCACGCCGCTAAATTCAGGAATTTCACTGGCAGAACTTATCAGAAGACCGGAATTAACTTATCAGGTACTTGCTACAATCGATGAGGCAAGACCGGAATTTCCAAAAGATTTGTCAGAAGAAGTCTCTGAGCAGGTAAATATATCAATTAAATATGATGGATATATTAAACGCCAGAAAAAACAGGTAGAACAGTTCAAAAAACTTGAAAATAAGAAAATACCAGAAAATATAGATTATGATCAGGTGAAGAGTCTTAGAATCGAAGCAGTTCAAAAATTAAAAGAATTCCGTCCGGTTTCTATTGGACAAGCTTCTAGAATTTCCGGAGTATCACCTGCAGATATATCTGTATTACTTGTATATCTAGGCGGCAGGTAAAATAATTCGAGATCAGTATATTGTGCGTATTTTGCAAAAAGAATGCCGAGAATATTTTTAAATTAATATATTAAGAACTGAATTAATATGGATAAATAGAAGAATATAGAAGAATGAAAATAGTTAGGAACAGATATGAATAATAAAGAACAGAGATTAATCGAAAATATGAAAATGATATCTGTAGAACTTACAAATAAACAGGTATCTCAGTTCATCAAATTCTATGAAATGCTTGTAGAGTGGAATAAGGTTATGAATCTCACAGGGATTACAGAATATGATGAAGTAGTTATGAAACATTTTGTGGATAGCTTGTCTATTGTAAAAGTAAATGGATTTGATAATGTTACGTCTATTATTGACGTAGGAACTGGAGCAGGATTCCCGGGTATTCCACTAAAAATAGTATTTCCAGAGATAAAAATCACATTATTAGATTCATTGAACAAGAGAATTAAGTTCTTAAATGCTGTTATAGATGAACTTGAGCTGGAAAATATAGAAACAATACACGGAAGAGCAGAGGACTTTTCGAAGAAAGAAGATTACCGTGAACAATATGATCTGTGTGTTTCCCGTGCAGTAGCAAATCTGGCGACTTTATCAGAATATTGTCTTCCTTATGTAAAAGTAGGTGGATGTTTTATACCTTATAAATCCGGAGAAATTGATGAAGAGTTAAACAACTCAAAAAAAGCAGTACAAATATTAGGTGGAAAAATCGAAGAAGTGGTAAAATTCCAGTTGCCAGATACAGATATCGGAAGATCATTTGTAAAAATAAAGAAGAACAAGAATACTGCAAAGAAATATCCACGAAAAGCAGGCTTGCCGGCGAAAGAACCATTATAAGATTGAGATGTTTCACGTGAAACATTAAAAAATATGGATTGATTGATAGAAAAAGGGCGTCCCCAAACAGGTCATTTCAATTCATTGCTGCGTCGTATATTATTATATCAAAAATTAAACTCGTCTCAAAGAGACTCAAACAGTAATTTTTGATATAAAACTATACTCGCAATGAATTGAAAAACAACCTAAGTTTGAGGACTCTCTTTTTCTATTTCATATCCACAACTATTTTGTATATAAAAATATGTTTCACGTGAAACATGAAAAGAAGTGAAGATAAGAACGTCCATCTTAATTCATTAGTGCGTTGTATAAATTATATCAAAATTAAATTCGTCTCTACGAGACTCAGACGATAATTTTTGATATAACACTATATTTGTAATGGATTAAAAAAACAACCTAAGTTTGAGAACTCTTTTTTTATTTCATATCCAGAACTTTTTTTATATAAATATGTTTCACGTGAAACATTGAAAAGAAGTGAAGATAAGTATATTCATTTCAATTCAGTGTTAAGTCGTATATGATTATATCAAAAACAAATTCGTCTCAAGGAGATTCAAACAGTAATTTTTGATATAAAACTATACTCACAATGAAACGAAAAACAACCAGTGTTTGAAAAAGCCCTTTTTCTATTATATATCAGTCACTGCTCTTACATATATAATATGTTTCACGTGAAACATTAAAAAGAGTAAAGCACAGATTCGTTACTCTCAACACGAGAATAAAAGTAATGGGAGCGTAGTAGAAGTATGTCATGCAATTGCATGACGCGTACCTCGCAGCAAGAATGCCGAGAAATTCTTGAATCTTATATCCTTATTTTCACAAATTCAGACAAAAAACTATGTTTCACGTGAAACATTTGTGGTATACTATAACTTGTAACGAAATGTAGAATGAAAGGTGAATTAATAATATGGGGAGAATTATTGCCGTAGCTAATCAGAAAGGCGGAGTTGGTAAGACTACCACATCTATCAACCTTGCAGCTTGCCTTGCTGAAAAAGGGAAAAAGGTTCTTGCTGTTGATATGGATCCACAGGGAAATCTCACCAGTGGTCTGGGTGTAGATAAAGATTCTGTGGAAAAGTCTATTTATGAACTGATTATTGGAGAAGTTGATATCAAAGAAGTAATTAATAAAGAAGTTCTTGAAAATCTTGATATTATTCCGACCAGTATTGATTTGTCAGCAGCAGAAATTGAATTGATTGGTGTAGATGATAAAGAATATATTCTTAGAAATGCAATTGATCAGGTAAAAGATCAGTATGATTTTGTAATTATAGACTGTCCACCATCTTTGAGTATGCTGACGATTAATGCTATGACTACGGCAGACTCTGTTATTGTACCGATTCAGTGTGAGTACTATGCATTGGAAGGACTCAGCCAGTTAATACATACAGTTGAATTAGTAAAAGACAGATTGAATTCAAAATTAGAAATAGAAGGTGTCGTATTTACAATGTATGATGCCAGAACGAATCTGTCTCTTCAGGTAGTTGAGAATGTAAAAGACAACCTGCAACAGAATATATATAAAACTATAATTCCTAGAAATATTCGACTGGCAGAGGCACCAAGTTACGGATTGCCAATTAATAAGTATGATCCAAAATCAACAGGAGCAGAAAGCTATATGAGATTGGCCGATGAGGTTATCGAAAGAGAAGAATAAAAAATAAGGAGGTTTCCATGGCTGTTAAGAAAAAAGGATTGGGAAAAGGACTTGATAGTCTGATTCCTGAGAAATCAAATAAGCCATTAGCAAAAGAGCCGGCTGAAGAAAAGAGGGAGTCTGAGTCAGGTTCGGGTATTCAAATGATGAAAATCAATATGGTTGAGCCGAATCGAGATCAACCGCGTAAAAAGTTTGATGAAGATGCAATTCTTGAACTGGCAGATTCAATCAAACAATTCGGAGTACTGCAACCGCTTCTTGTAAGAAAGAATAAAGATTATTATGAGATTATTGCAGGCGAGAGACGTTGGAGAGCTGCCAAACAGGCCGGAGTCAAGGAAGTCCCTGTTATTGTAAAAGAGTATACAGAACAGGAAATAGTAGAAATCGGTTTAATTGAAAATATCCAGAGAGAAAACTTAAATCCAATTGAAGAAGCAATGGCATTTAAGAGATTGTTGGAAGAATTTAATCTGAAACAGGATGAAGTGGCCGAGCGTGTATCAAAAAGTAGAACTGCAGTCACAAACTCTATGCGACTTCTGAAATTGGACGAGCGTGTTCAGCAAATGATTATTGATGACATGATCTCGACCGGACATGCAAGAGCATTACTTGCAATTGACGATAAGGACGAACAGTATAATCTGGCAAACCGGATATTTGATGAAAAATTAAGTGTACGTGATACAGAAAAGCTTGTAAAAGAAATCAAAAATCCGAAAAAACCAAAAGAAAAAGTAAAGACCGTAAATGATTTCATTTATAAAGACCTTGCGAATAAAATGAAAGAAGTTATGGGTACAAAAGTTAGTATAGCATCTAAAGGGAATGGAAAAGGTAAAATAGAGATAGAATACTATTCTGATGAGGAATTAGAACGAATGTTCGATATGATTATGAGCATTGGAAAGGAAGAATAATATGGAAAGCAAGATACTGAATGCACTAGGGATAGATCCAGCATTTATTTTCCTGTTTATGCTGATTCTATTCGTAGTTTTGTTTATACTATATGTAAATGTAACCATGAAATACAATCGTTTGAAAAACAGCTATGCAACATTTATGAAAGGGAAAGATGGAAAATCCCTTGAGCAGAGTCTGAAAGATAAATTCGAGGAAGCAGAGGCGGTTCTTAAGTTTACAAAGCAGAACAGAACAGAAATCCGTGAGTTAAACCGTAAATTAGAGACAAATTACCAGAAAGTCGGAATTGTAAAATACGATGCATTTAACGAGATGGGTGGAAAACTGAGTTTTGCACTTGCTATGCTGGATGGAAATGACAGCGGCTGGATCATCAATGCAATGCACAGTCGTGAAGGATGTTACACTTATGTGAAAGAAATCGTAAAAGGTGAAAGCTATGTAGAGCTTGCTGAGGAAGAGGCAGAGGCACTGGATAAAGCCATCTTCCATGATATAGAAAAGATTGAAAAAAGCGAGATTATTGAAAAATAAGGAGGATATGAGAGATGTTAGATATCAAATTTGTCAGAAATAACCCGGAGGTCGTAAAACAGAATATCAAAAATAAATTCCAGGATGATAAGCTTCCACTGGTTGACGAAGTTATCGAATTGGACCAGAGAAACCGTGAGATTAAACAGGAAGTAGAGGCTCTTCGTGCTGATAAGAATCAGATTTCCAAACAGATTGGTGCATGTATGGCACAGGGAAAGAAAGAAGAAGCAGAAGAGTTAAAGAAAAAAGTTCAGGAAAATGCAGAACGAGTAGAGGCTTTATCTAAAGAAGAAAAAGAAGTAGAAGCTAAAATCAAACAGAATATGATGATTATTCCAAATATTATCGATCCTTCTGTACCAATTGGAAAAGACGACAGCGAGAACGTTGAAATTGAAAAATTCGGTGAGCCGGTCGTACCTGATTACGAAATTCCATATCATACAGATATTATGGAAAGCTTTAATGGAATCGACCTTGAAAGTGCCGGAAAAGTAGCCGGAAATGGATTCTATTACCTTATGGGAGATATTGCAAGACTTCACTCTGCAGTTATTTCTTATGCAAGAGATTTCATGATCGACAGAGGATTTACTTACTGCATTCCTCCATTTATGATCAGAAGTAATGTAGTAACAGGAGTTATGAGCTTTGCAGAGATGGATGCCATGATGTACAAAATAGAGGGTGAAGACCTGTATCTGATCGGTACAAGTGAGCATTCCATGATTGGTAAATTCATCGATACAATGCTGACAGAGGATCAGCTTCCACAGACACTTACAAGTTATTCTCCATGTTTCCGTAAAGAAAAAGGAGCACATGGTATCGAGGAAAGAGGAGTATACCGTATCCACCAGTTTGAGAAACAGGAAATGATCGTTGTATGTAAACCGGAAGAGAGCAAGATGTGGTATGACAAATTATGGCAGAACACAGTAGATCTGTTCCGTTCTATGGATATCCCGGTCCGTACACTTGAGTGCTGCTCCGGAGATCTGGCAGATCTGAAAGTAAAATCCTGTGACGTTGAGGCATGGTCACCAAGACAGAAGAAATACTTCGAGGTCGGAAGCTGCTCTAATCTTGGAGATGCTCAGGCAAGAAGACTTGGAATTCGTGTAAAAGACGCTGATGGAAACAAATATTTTGCAAACACACTGAATAATACTGTAGTAGCACCACCAAGAATGCTGATTGCATTTCTGGAGAACAATCTTCAGGCAGATGGTTCTGTAAGAATCCCAGAGGTACTTCGTCCATATATGGGTGGTATGACTGAAATCAAAAGGAAATAAAAATGCATCAATATCTGAATGCCATAGGATTTGGCAGCATGAAGTCAAAAAAAGAATTATATGAGATACTGGATAAAGTAGAACAGCAATATACGTGTCATGAGCTTGTATATCAGGACGAAGAATTAGATTTTTGTGAATATCAGAAGGAATTCGGACCTGGAATGGGGATATGTCTGTGCGGAGACATGGATTCTGTGGATAACTTTACGAAAAGATATTATTATCCATATTTTCTTGGAACAGGAATCACGTCCTATGCAGATATCACGATTGAGCGCAGAATGGACAGAGAGGCTTATGTAGGAATCTGTGAAGATGCAAAAATCGGAATTACGATTATATTTTACCTGCAAAATGTGCCACAGTATTTGAAAGAAAAGCAATTGAGCGGTAACAAGATGAACTATACATCTGTAACACTTGCAGGATTATGCGAGTCAGGGACTATATTGCTGCCGGTAAAGAAAAATCATTCACAAAAAGAACGACAGAGAGAAGAGGTATATAACCGCATGCAGCTTCTCTCTGCTGCAAAATCCGGAGATCCCAATGCAATCGAGACGCTCACACTGGAAGACATTGATACTTACTCAAAGGTGTCAAGGCGACTGGTGACGGAAGACGTATTCAGCATTGTGGATACATACATCATGCCGTATAGTGTGGAGTGTGACCGATATTCCATATTAGGTGAGATCCAGGAACTCCATGAAATCGTGAATGAGTATACAGGGGAAAATGTTTACGTGATGAAATTAGACGTAAATGGCCTTGTATTTGACGTTTGCGTGCCGAGACAGGGACTTCTTGGGGAACCGGCAGTAGGACGCAGATTTAAGGCGAATATGTGGCTTCAGGGCTATATTAATTATTAGTATCTGACTATAAGATGATTATAAGACTGAAAATGTAAGATAACAAGAGAGCAGGGGATTACCTGCTCTCTTGTGTATTAGACGGTTATGTATCACACACTAAAATCATGAAACATCATCAGAAAACAACTTGATAAAATATAAATATACAGAATATTCTATGGAAATAATACAATTATAAATTAATTAAAATAAATATCATAAATAGTATTGACAAAACAAAACCTAGATGGTATTATATAGTCAATCCAAAGGAAAACAAAATATCAAATCAAAAAAGATTTAATATAAGATATGATCAAAAAAATTAAATGATAAAGAAGAACCAAAAAAGTTCAGTAAAAAAATTTAATGAAAAGATTAAATCGAAAATTAAATCAACAAATTTTAGATTAAGATAGAATAACCTAAAATAACCCAAAAGGTTAAATCGAAATTCGTATAAGAAGATTTGATAGAATAATTCCTTAGGAATCATCGATAGAAGTCCTGACGAGAAAGGGACGAACGAAATAGAAAGGAAGGAGGCTTAAACCGTTGGACAATTCAGAATCTATAAATAGTCAATATGTTGGTGGTATGGCAAATGGAAGTTCCCACAGAATAAGCCTTAACCATAGATCATAAAAATCCGGTAAGAAGATTGAATAAAAAAGATAAATCGGAGAAGAAAAGATAACCGGTATAAAAGAGAAAACATTTGCAGAACATATTGAGGATAAAGATACCGCAGTAATTCAAGGAATTAGAAGATGTGTAAAGAAACATCGAACTAATCGAGATTTATATAAAAAATGAGTTCTATAAAGAAGAGATGCTATAGACGGAATAGCTGGATGGTCGTAGAGTATATTGAAGAATCTCATGGAAGAGAATGATAGCGATAACTACTATGAGAAAGTTATAGATAGGGAATAGTAAGGAACTTCAATATAGAAGATGAGGGTTATATAAATCAAATCAATGAAGCGTAAATCGGCGACTTTGAATTACATGTTATAGTTCTAAAAGAAAGGAAAACAGGCAGGGAACAAGATCAACAGAAACCTCCGATAATAAAAAATATGAATATAATGAAATTTAATATAAAGTAGCCATTATAATTAAGGATAATTATAATGGCTACTTTAATGTGGAAAAAGGCAGAAAATGTATTTGTCACCAAAAGTGGTAAATGCTGTGAAAAAAATTATGAAATTAATTGAGTGGGATAACTCTTGATGATAATGTGGAAAAATACATGAATCAGAGACTATAACGTGGAAAACTAACAGGAGAGAAGAAAAGGAAGAACCAAGGCAATCAAAGTCCAAGGTTCTTCTTTTTATTTCTTCTTCGCAGCTTCCCAGTTATCCTTCCTTTTTTCACATGCACAGATTTTATCCATGCATATCATTAAATCCCGCTTCATTGCCGTCGCTGACTGATATCGAGCTTTCGGGTCATTAGCACAGGCGGTCATTACAGTATCATAGAGGATTTCTTCAGACATTTTTTGCTTGATATTTGTTGCAATTCCCCAGCTTGACAGCTTTTGCTTCCAGTCCCATTCGGTATCTCCGTTCATACGCCGGTTTATCCGGTCTATGGAACTTTGAATTTCAGAAAAAGGCAGTTTGAAATCATTTGCCAGGTAATATAAAACCATACCAAGGGAATAAATGTCTGCGGTCTGGTCATAAGGCATTCCTTTGTAAACTTCCGGTGCCATAAAATCATAAGAGCCAATCACGGTCATAGTTCCTGAAATCTGCTGTCTGGCAACACCAAAATCTCCCAGTTTAAAGTAACCTTTTGGGGAGACCATAATATTTGCCGGCTTGATATCACGATGAATGATATTTTTTGCATGACATACTTCTAAGGCATTGCAAATATCAATTCCCAACTTCACAATTTGTTTTCTTGTAAGTCCATTACATTCGTCTGCAAAATCCATCAGATCTTTCAGATATTCCATCTGGATATAAAGCTTCCAGTAATTTAACTCCGGCATTTTTTCCGTACAGCTTCCTTTCAACTGCACAATCGTCTTCATTCCCACAAATGATTCTAATAGATTCACTTCTTGTGTCATCTGGTCGAATCGTTGCGCGTAGCTTTTTCTGGCTTCGTCCCAATCCTTGGTAAATTCATACCGTACCGTATTGTTATCCAATGTCCAGTTTATAATTTTCAGGGCCGAAACCTCTTCATTTTCCGTTCCTTTATCTTTTACTAGTTTATAAACAGAACCGTAAGAACCATGACCTAATTCTTCTGTAATTTCATAGCCGTTCTCGCTCCACTGTATTGGTAATTTTGGAAATGTCATCTTTTTTTGTTCCTTTTATTTTAGAATTGCGATTTTAATTAAAAAGCTGATACTTTTTCATTATATTCTGGATGATTGAAAATTACTAGATTAGATACCAAAATGAACTTTAAACTTTAAATATAAAGATAGGTCTGGACGCACGGAAGTTATTTCTCAATGCGCCTAAACCTATCAAGTGGTTTTTGGAGGGCAATGAATATGCTGTGGGCTACTTTACTGGCTGTCATATAGAAAGCCTGCTGTAAATCATATTAAAAATTAAAACAATATGCAGGCAATAATGAGAGCAATAACACTTTTTGCGAATATCCACAGATCTCGTTTGACTGCCTTGTCTCTCTCCGGACTGTCATAATTACCTTTGAAGGTGGTGATGATGTCTCCGAGCGTAGCTAAAAACAAAAATTTGAGAAATTCATAAATACTGTAAATAATTAAAATATATGCCATAATTCTTTGAAACTCCTTTCCAATCCTTTAGATTGCTGCATTTGTAATCTGATGATGTTATTGTAAAGGATTCGAATAGTGATTTTGTAATGACAACGGAATCCATAAATTTTCCGCCACAGGAGGAAGTGTGTTGAAAGGTTGTCAGAGGACTGATACAATGTCATATATAATATATCAGCTGGGAGATGACTCCCACCTCTATAGGTGGTGAGAAACAAGCTGGTATCAGTGGTGGGAGTCAATCCCCCAGCTGATATAGCCTCCGGCAGGATTGCAGAGGTGCGCAGTAGAAGTATGTCATGCAATTGCATGACGCGCACCTCGCAGCAAGAATGCCGAGGCATTCTTGAATGTGAATATATTGTGGAGGAAAGATTTTGATGAGAAATCTACAATTTCCGGAGCTGCCAAGACAGTGGAGTTCTCATGGATATGAAATTGATGAACTACTGGGGCAAGGCTCTTATGGAGCTGTTTACCGCATGGTGAGAAATAAAGGAACGGATCAGGAAGAATATTGGGCTTTAAAAGTTATTGAGAAAAATCTTACAAAAAAAAGAATCAGATTCCAATATCGTAATGACATAGCGGCCGCGAGAAGAGATTTTGGTAAGGAATTTAACAAGCTTGCAAGGGAAGTTAATATATTGGAATCATTTATGGATGAGAAGCATATTGTCCAAATTAAAGGCAGTTGTCTGGAAAAAATGCCGGAGGAAAATTACTGGCGTGCCTACATACAGATGGAATATCTTACGGAGCTGATGGACTATGCTTATCCGGAGGAAGAGGATTTAGAGAGTAGTAATTTGGAAAGCAGCGATTCACAAAATCAGGATTTCAAATTTACAGAGGAACGCATGAATCAGGAGGAAATCATCCGGCTTGGAATTGAAATCTGTCAGGCGCTGGAGGTCTGCCATAAGGAAAATGTATTGCATCGGGATATTAAACCGGAGAATATTATGGTTGCGAAAGACGGAACTTTTAAACTTGGCGATTTTGGTCTTGCGAGAGAGTGGGATGATGGATCGATGACAGTAATTGGTACAAGAAATTATATGGCACCCGAAGTATATAATACATTTTATGATAAAAGTGCAGATATTTATTCGCTGGGAATGGTACTATATTATTTTGCAAATGATATGAGGCTGCCATTTTGGGACCTCCATGATTCAGTTGCTCAGATGAATGCTCGTTGTAAGGGAGAATTGCCGGAGCCCAAGACAGCATTTGAACCGCTGAGAAGAATTATTTTAAAAGCATGTGCCTTTGAACCGAAAGACCGTTATCAGTCTGCGGCAGATATGAGAGCAGATCTGGAAAATGCAAAAAGTATCGGAAATAAGGAAAAGGAGATAAGAAAATATGTCTAAGGAAAATATGTCCAAGAAAAATATACTGGATTACGATGAGGAGAAAACAATCCGTCCACAGAACTTCACGCTTACAGCTATGAAGGAATTTTATGATACGATTGAGTCAGATCAGTTCCAGGGAGCGAGTGAGGATACGATCTATAAGTACCTGACGAACATCATGGAGATTGTATCATTTAAAGACTTTTTGAGAAGATATATTTATGAATATGCAGGGATTAAAGAAAACTTTAATCAGGTCACAAATTATCCTGAGCTGCTGTTGGAAATCTTTGCGAGAAACGATTGCTATGATCCGAACGATGTAGAAGAAAAAAAGAAATTAAAGAAAAAAGCGAACCGCTGGCTGACATCAGAGAGTGTAAAGCGTGAGAATATGTTTTATATCGGATTTGGACTGGATATGAATGATAAACAGATTTCTGAATTCCTGACACTGGTATTAAAGGAGCCGGATTTTGATTTTACGAGTCCTTCGGAAACGATTTACTGGCACTGCAGGTATAATGGAAAGTCTTGGATGGAGGCGCAGAAGCTTCTTGAAGCTTATGAGAATCAGGCAGAAGATCCGTCCATTCGGGAGAATCATATGTGGCAGGCAATGCAGAATGACCCGAAAATGTATGTGAGCAGCGAGGAAGGTCTGGAGAAATATTTACATTATCTGAAACAGCTTGGCGTTGCAAAAAAACGTGAGACACAGGCGCGGGAAGTGTTTATGAGACTGTACGAGAGAGCGCAGAAGCTGTGTGCAAAGCATTTGAACCGTTATCCGGATTTGATTGAAAAAGATGGAAAACAGGCGGAACTGAAAGCGGAAGATATCAATCCGTCCAGAATGGAGAGCATATTGTATAGTGGAGTGGCTGTAACAGATAATGGTAATCTGATGTCCTTTGCAAAGCTGAAAGAACAGTTCAAGAGCAAACGTCTGAGCCGTGCCAGAATCAATGGAATTTTAGGTGGTAAGCCGATTGAGCGATTTGATTTGATTACACTGATTTTCCTGATTTATGCATTGGACGAAGAAAAACTGACGAAAAGTGCACCGGCACGTTTTAATGAATTTGTAGATGAGACCAATGATTTGTTAATAGAAGCGGGAATGATCGAGTTATATCCGGTCAACCCGTATGAGGCATTTGTCATGATGTGTGTCGTATCAGAAGATCTGTTAGATACATTTGCAGGAGTATGGGAGAAGTCATATGACGAAGAATAAGGAAAAGTTGGTGAAAGTGGAAGCGGTATGTACCAGCATGACCGGCGAGTTCCGGGACACGAACGAAGACAATTTTTATTTTAACGGGCAATACATGGATTCGGACGGGGGAATTGCGCTGCGTCTGACGTCAGGAGAGCCGGAAGAAGTGGAACCGGAGGAAGAAGAACTGTCTGAAGAAATGTTGCAGATTATTGAAGAGAGTTATAGAGAAGCGGAAGAGAATGGGGAGATTCCGGATTTCGATGATTTCGATGTGGCAGAATTACTGGAAGATAATCCTATAGGTGAAATCCTTCATGCGCCAGAGGCTGATGTGTCAGGTAAATGGGTTGCTGTGTTCGACGGAATCGGCGGCCTGCCGTGCGGCGAGATGGCTTCGTATATTGCGGCAGTGACACTTGCGAAGGCAGAATGCCCATGGAGATCGAGAGAAGAGGCTGACTATGAAGCATGTATGTGGAAAATTGCAAAAGCAATGGAAGCCAATCTTATAAAATGGAAGAAAATGCAGAAGGTAAGGCAAATGGGGACGACCATGACGGCGTTAAAGTTCGGTCGGAATTACATTTTCGGAATGTCTCTTGGAGATTCCAGAATTTACCGGCTGCGTGAAGGGAAGCTTGCGCAGTTATCCACCGATCATACTTACCGCCATCCGGGGCATATACGAAGTGCGCTGGTCGGTTATATCGGAACGGAGTATGAAGACGATTTTAAGAAAATGGATTTCTACAAGCTCGAATATCAGAAAGGTGATAAGTATCTGCTCTGCACAGACGGTGTGACGGATATGGTGAAAGATGAAGTCCTGGAAGAAATCTTGCAGATGCCGGTAGCAGAAGCACGTGGAAAAATGGTCGATGAAGTCAACCGCATGGGAGCGGAAGATAATGCAACGTTTATTATTGCGAAGGTTGTGTAGAAGATGAGAAGGTACCCTTCCCGGTTACAGATGTGAAAATGTGATGTAGTAAGATAGAGACATAAACAAAGAAACACATGAAAACAAACACATTTGAACATATATTTTCAATCGAAAATGAAAACAAACCTGGGAGGGTACATTTATGTTAAGAGAAAAAGCTTTTGATTTCTGGAAAACTTATATCGGACTTATGACAAAGGGCGGAGTTGACGTCCCGATGACAAATCCGGCAGTAACATTTACAGCTGATGCAAAGGCCGGAGAGTATGATGACATAAGCGATGAAGAATACTATGAACTTCTGGACTTTACAGAAGAACTTGCAAGTTTCTGGAAGAAAAATCGGGAAGCGACAGCCGGGGCGGTTCTCCTTGAAGCACTGGTCAATACAGATTTAAGTCTCAGCGAAACAGATAAGCTGGCTCAGATTCTTGCTGAAGCATCAGAGCGTAAGACTTATAAGTATATAAAGCCAGAACCGGAGTTCGAAACAACTTTTGATAAGACGCCATTTGACGAAGGCGAAGTCGAATGGACACCACAGATGATCTACGAATATCTGGACGAGAATGTCTACAGACAGGAGAATGCAAAAAAAGCAGCAGCAATCATGCTCTACAATCATTTGAAAGGACGCAGACGGAATATGATTCTTGCCGGACCGACCGGATGTGGTAAAACAGAAATCTGGCGCTCCCTTCAGAAGAGATTCCCATTCATCAAAATTGTGAATGGTCCTCAGATTGCCTGTGACGGCTGGAAAGGCAGCTATCACGTAAAAGATATTTTCCTTGAGGAGCCTGCCGAAAAAGTGAAAAAAATGCTGATTGTCATCGATGAGGCAGACAAGCTCTTTGAGCCATCGATCGGGTCGGCCGGAGTAGATTATTCCCGAAAAATCCAGAATGAATTTCTGAAGATTATGGACGGCGATAAAGTTGATTTCGTCTCAGAAGGCAATGATGCCAAAAAGACGACAATTGATTGCAGTCATGTTTCATTTGTCTTCTGCGGAAGTTTTGAGACGCTGCTTCAGAACCGTGAAGACAAACCGGCAACAATCGGATTCTTCCAGAATACAGCTCCTGATGAAGAAGCAGAGTCAATCACAATCGAAGATCTCGTTGAGTACGGAAATGTCCGTCGGGAGATTGCAGGACGTATCCAGCAGATCGTAGCGATAAATGCTCTGACCGTCGATGATTTTGAGCACATTCTGAACAGCAGAAAACAGATGTCCCCGATTCGTCAGCTTGAGAAGCTGTATATGGTGAATCTTTCCGTAGACGATAAGACAAAACGAATCCTGGCAGAAAAAGCTGCCGGAAAAAATCTCGGATGTCGTTACATGCGATCTCAGATTCAGAGCATGCTGGATGAGAAGATGTTCGACAATCCGGATTGCCGAAATTTCAAACTTTCACTTGTGGAAGAGAAAGAAGAAGGACTTCCGTGGTGCGCAGCGTAGGCCACGGAAGTTCCTGGTATTGAAACAGAAAGTACATGACATAACAGTAAAAAGGGAAAAAAACATAGTTTACTTGCACAATGTTGTAAGGCTATAAAAGAACAAGATAAAATCATACTACATAGGAGATAAAAAATTATGGAACAGAACAATTATCTGGAATTTGAAAAATCTAAAGCAGCAGTTTATATGATTATGGAAGCTTGCTTTCAAGATGTATTTGATCTGGAAGATGATGAATTGGGAAGTTTTCATGATGAAATTGATGAATATATGAACCAGAATCAGAAAGGCAGCTGGCTTCCGGAAAATCAGATGATTACAGACCGTTTTTATGAGTGGCTGTTTGAAGAACTCCCGTACTTTTATGTGGGACTTCTGACAAGACCGGTTCTTGTAAACTGGTTATTTAAAGTGATGTATGAATCTGAAAAAAAGAATAATAAAATGCAGGCTTATGAAGTGAATCCAGAATTTGTTAACAGATCTTTCCCAACAGAAAAAAGTGCTGTACATGAGGTTGATTTTATTAAATATGACGGCGTATACAAGGTTGACTTCACAAAATATGATGAAGAGTTATATCATACATTTGCAGATAAAATCAGCGAAGGACTTCATCGGATACAACCATTAAATTCAGTACTCAGTGTCTGTTGTGGTACGATGTCAGATCAATATAAGATAATGATTCGTTTTATTGTGGGACATTTTCTTGAACTGCTTTTCCTTCTGATGCATGATTTGGAAGTGTATATAATGTTGGCTAATCATTTGGCAAATATTCAAATAGAAATAAACTGCATGCTTGATCCATTTGGATGTGAGGAGCCGCCTGAATGGGAGGAATAGAAAAGCCTGCGGCAGCAAAGCCGCAGGCGCTGGAATGTGCCGAGGCACATTCTTAATTCTATAACTAATTCTCTACAATACTCTGTTTTAATATAGTGAACATCTTTTCCGCATCTAATGGTTTCGCAATAAATCCATTCATTCCAGCCTTTTGAGTCATCTCAATATCTTCGTCAAAGGAATTTGCGGTCATGGCAACGATCGGTGTGGTTGCTTTTTTCGGGTTTTCCATCTGCCTTATCTTTGCGGTTGTATCATAGCCATTCAAGATCGGCATCTGAATATCCATAAGAATCAGATCATAGTATCCGTCATCTGATTCTTCCAGTTTATCAAAACATTCCTGGCCATCTTTGACCCAGTCGATCAGAAATCCTTCTTCTTTCAGTAGTTCCATCGCAATTTCAGCATTTAATTCATTATCTTCTGCAAGAAGAATACGTTTTCCAATATTTTTATCGGTCATAAACGTTTGCTCTGGCAGTTCTTTTTTGCATACATCTTCTTCAGAAGCAAGTTCCAGTGGGACTTCTACTGTAAATTTTGTTCCTTTTCCCGGCTCACTTTCCACATGAATCCTACCATTCATCAGTTCCACAAAGGATTTCACGATAGAAAGACCAAGACCTGTACCGCTGACTTTATTCTCCGTAGCTGTATGTTCTCTGGAAAATTCATCGAAGATATGAGGAAGATATTCCGGAGCCATTCCAATTCCAGTATCTTCGCAGACAAATACATACCGTGCTTTTTTATCATCGAATTCCGTCTCATTAATAGTCACATGAATCGAATGACCGTCAGGAGTATACTTGATGGCATTGCTCATGATATTCAAATATATTTCCTGGAGCTTTGTCTTATCACAAAATGCATATTTATGTTGAACATTTGTATCGATAGAACAGAGGATTCCTTTCATTTGGATATCAGACTCTAATACTGTATTTACCGAATAAAATAATTCGCTCAAATTTGCTGCTTCTGTTTTTAATATAGCAGTTCCGCTTTCGATACGGGCCATTTCCAACACCTGATTAATAATCGTCATCAGAAAGTTTCCGGAAGATTTAATCTTTTTCAAATATTCTCGTACTTTTTCTTCGTTGTCAAGATTCTTTCCGAGAAGATCTGAAAACCCAATGATTGCATTCATCGGGGTTCGGATGTCATGGCTCATATTAAACAGAAATCGAGTTTTTGCCTCACTTGCTTCTCTTGCCTGTTCAGCGGACTTTTTCAGTTCCACTGCATACTGGTTTTCACGATATTTTTTACTGCGCACCTGATTAAAAATAGTGGCGCCCATTAAGGACGTTATACAGGAAACGGCAATAACAGCAATCCATTGATAAATGGAAATCCAGCCTTCGTCTGGTACAATATCTACATACCATGTATCATTAGGAATTTCGCATTCTACTGTAAGGCTGTTCTTAGGTATGTGTTCCTGACTTTGAGTCAGAACAACTCGGCTGCCTGTAGTTTCATCAGTTGTCCATATTTCATAGCAATAGGAAGCTTCATTTAATCGGTCCAAACCTATTTCATCTATAAATTTATCCCAGTCGATGACCATAATCACAAAGCCCCAAAAAGAGTCATTGTCTATAGAATCTTCTTTATAAACCGGATGGAACAGCAAAGCGCCTGTTCCTCCCTGTTTTAATTTATATGGTCCACCAAGTGTATAGTTTCCGGTTTCTTTCGCACGGTTTGCATCATCCTTACGCTCATGATCTGTCAGCATATTTATTCCAAATGCGTTCTCATTTCCCTGCTGTGGAAATACATCAGTAACAACTCCATCCGGCGCAAGTTCAAAAGCTTTCACAATACCATCCTCGTTTGGAAGCATTTTCGCTAATTCCGAAAATGAAGTCTGATCCAGGTTATATCCTGCGAGAACTACATTTCCAAGAAACTCTGAAAGTTCAACATACTGATTCAATTGCGCATTGATTCGTCTTACTGTACTTTGGGCAGTATAAGTGGCGGCTGTTTTTTTTCCTTTTTCTATATTCTTTAAATTAATATATCCAAAAAGAAAGGATGCAATAAAAACAAGTAATCCAACAATCAAACTGTATTTTTTTATTTGTTTAGAAGCGCTACTTCTTTTTTTCATTCGCGGTTGCCTCGTCATCTTCAATCATTTAAAATTACGTTAAGAACTAATTGCATTTTACACCAATATTTCCATTGTACGCAAGGAAAACGTTATCAGTACAATAGAAAAACGTCCTATAACTTTTGGGGCAAAATCTATTCAAATTTTTTACTTCTGTGATATAATGCTTTATTATAAAAACATTAGATAGATAAAACGAGGTAAATTAGGTGAAGAAAAAAACGCTTGTGCCTCTTATCGTTTTTTTACTGGGCATATGCCTTGTTAGTTTAGTTGTATACAAAACAGATACCCATGAAAAAGAGCAGAGCCGCACAACAGCACAATTAAATGTAACAACCTATGGGGAACGTATAAAGAATGAGATTACAAATGGAATAGAGATTACAGATGTTCTGAAACAGCTTTTGATCAGTGAAAATGGAGAAATCAATCAATTTGACACAATTGCAGAAAATATTATGTCGGATTCTGTTGAAAGCATACAGCTTGCTCCGGCTGGCATTGTAACGGATATTTATCCGGCCGAGGGAAATGAGACAGGTAAGATTGATCTGATTCATGATAAAGACCGTGGTGAAATTTCCATATATGCAAGAGATCATCATACAATCGTTACACAGGGGCCTTTTGAATTGAAACAGGGGGGATATGGAATTGCTGTCCGCAATCCTATTTATCTGAAAGATGAAAACGGACAGGAATATTTTTGGGGATTTACCATTGTTATCCTTCGTGTTCCGGATATTTTTTCAGATGCAACAAGTGCACTTTCGAAGTTTGGATATGAATATAGTCTTTCAAAAACGGATAATCCATGGAGTGATCATTATAAAGTTGTTTATCAGTCAGATCGTCAATTAACGAATCCGGTTTCTTATGACTTTATGATAGGAGAGGAGAACTGGAAGTTTGAAGTAACGCCTGAAAATGGCTGGGAAAACAATACATTAATAGCAGTAATCAGTGTTTTCTTTATTGCGATTACCTTGCTTTTGGCAGTTCTTACCCGGGTATGGCTGGTATCAAAAGAAAATAAAAACAAATTTCAAATACTGGCGCACACAGATTCTCTTACAGGTATTTACAACCGCTATGGATTCGATGAACTGGCAGAACAGATGATTACTAAAAATCCGGAAGCAAAATTTGTGGCTGTACTCCTTGATATTGATGATTTTAAGTTTGTTAATGATATCTATGGGCATGTCTATGGAGACAATGCATTAAAGAGTCTGGCAGACAGTATGAAAGCTTTTTTCCCGTCTGGTGCGTTATTAGGAAGAAACGGCGGCGATGAGTTCGTTATTCTTTTAAAAGATTATTCCTACGATGATGTAAAAGAGAAGCTACAGCAATTCACTATGGCTCCAAAGACATTTTCATACAAGGGAAAAGAACATCAATTTTCTATTTCTCTTGGATATGCGGAATATCCGACATTTGCGTCTAATCGTTCACAGCTTATGCGCTGTGCAGATGCAGCCCTTTACGAAATAAAACTTCATGGGAAAAATGGCTGTATGGCTTATAAGGAAGGGCTTGAATTAAGGGCTCGTAAACAACTTGGATTTGCATTCAAGGATATCTCCGAGAACCTTCCAGGAGCATTTATCATATACAGAGCAGACAAAGAAGATGACGAACTCTTTTATGCAAATCAGGAGTTTCTTCATATGGCCGGGTATAAAGATATGGATGAACTATTCAGACTTACAAAGAAAAGTTTCCGCAACCTGATACGCGAAGATGAGCAGAAGAAGATAGAAGCAAGCATTTGGAAACAGATTGATAATGGCAATGAAAATGATTATATCCACTTTCATTTACGAAGAGCGGATGAATCGTATCTGCCTGTGCTTGACCATGGGAGAATTGTTGAGAGCCAGCAATATGGCAAAGTATTTTATGTATTGTTCATGGACTGGGAGGATATGAATAGTCATTACAGTGAAAAATTTTCCGGATAATCAAAGGAAATATTGTAAAAAAATATTGTTGTAAATAGAAAAATCCTGCTCATATTCATATATTGAACAGGATTTTTCTATGTGCGCTGTTAAATATTCCGTTTTACTGGAAGTTGACTTGCCTATTTTCTTAAAATCTCATGTGGAGCTTCTATTTCATTTGCCAAGGTATGTTCTGTTAATTCTGACTAGTTCATGTTTTTCCAGCCATACCGGACAATGGATATAATCATAGATTTTTCATAATGTCTTTTTGATTTTGTTAAAATTAGCTCCAGAAATCTGTTTTTTGACTAAGACCGATGTCTGCACTTTTAAAAACCGGGTTGATTCCTTGTTTTAACTGCACTTCATAATCTTGGATCGCTTTAACTGCAATTCCTGATAAAATCAGAATAACCGGAATGTTAATGAGCGCCATAACACCCATCAGTACATCGGAAAGATCCCACAAAAGAGACATTTCCATTCCTGCTCCCAGAAAAATTGCAAGTGCTGATACCAGTCTGAAGCCTTTCATAAAAGCTTTTCCCGGCTGCTTTTTGTGAATGTAGATTAAAAGATTGTCACAATAGAAACAGTTTCCGAGCAGAGTTGTAAATGCAAAAAATACCATTGCAACTGTAATAAAGACCGGCCCGAAAGAACCAAGTGATTCCTGAAGTGATGCCTGCACCCATGGTGCTCCCTGCAATTCTTTTGCCGGATCGATTCCGGATGACATACACATCATAGCTGTTGCTGTACAAAGCAGCAAGGTATCAATAAATACGGATAACATCTGTACCAGCCCCTGTTTTACCGGATGGCTGACATTTGCCGCAGCCGATGCATTCGGAGCCGAACCGATACCTGCCTCATTGGAATAGAGACCCCGGCGGATTCCCTGCATCATGGCCGAACCGGAAAATGCTCCGAAAATTGCTTTAAAATCAAATGCTTCTTCAAAAATGCGCACAAACATTGCAGGCACATTCTGAATATTGATAATTACTACCAAAAGTGAAATCCCAATATAAGCAATCCCCATTACCGGTACAACCATTGACGTTACTTTTACGATACGTGATCCGCCGCCAAGCAGACACCAGCCTGTCAGCACTGCCAAAATTCCACCGATGATCCAGGGACTTATCTTTGCTTCATAAAAGGAAAATACTGAAAATGTAGACTGCAGATTATAAGATGCCAGCATATTAAATCCAAATGCGTAGGTTAAAATCATTGCAATGCAGAAAACAATTGCCAGTGGGCGACAATGAAGTGCCGCTTCAATATAGTAAGCCGGTCCTCCATAACAGCTTCCGTCTTCGCCTTTTTTCTTATAAATCTGTGCCAATGTACTCTCGATCAGAGCAGATGCACTTCCGATGATCGCAATCACCCACATCCAGAATACAGAACCAAATCCTCCTATACAAATCGCCGATGAAACTCCGACAATATTTCCCGTTCCCACACGGGATGCTGTTGAAACCATAAGTGCCTGAAAAGAGGAAATTGCCTTTTTATCCTCCGGCTTTTCCATTACGGATCCACAAGCTCTCTTAAATAATCTTACCTGCGGAAATCTTGTGCGGACTGTAAAATACACTCCCGCACCAATCAGTATAATGACCAGCAGCTTGCTGTACATAAAAGAACTGATTGTACTAATAATCGTTTGAAACATACCTTCTTCCCTTTCTATATTTTTGTCAATATATTAAAGGAAAGAAGGTGGATTTGCAAGCTTTTTTACATTTTCCTCTGTTGATTTGTAACAGTTCAGCATTATTATTTTATCAGAAAAGGTAAGAGATAAAACGGTTTCAACAATAGAAGAAACATTCCTTGATCACGGATAGTGGGAAGTGTATAGCCGAACAGCAGGGTGTTCGTTGTGAAGTGAAATTTGTTCGCCGATGCTTCTCCGTATATATCTATTACTTACAAAACTCAAATGCTACATAGTACACATAATCATTTTTTGAAAGAAAATCTGTTTGGCTATTTATAAAATCATCTAAAGTTGGAACATTCATTTCGTCATTATCATAAACAAAAGCAATAAGTGGTTGCTGCTTATTATATTTAATGTCTACGACATTTTTTATTTCAGTTGCTGCTCTGCCATAGTATTCTTTATCTTCTACATTTTCTAAAACAGGAAATTCAGTTGACAACTTATTACCATCTCCAGAAATAATTAACTTAATTACATAATTATTGAAATCAGGTACCATTACAATTTCACCACTTTGGGGCGAACTAATATCTTCAAATCCCATTTCAACTTTGTCCTGATCACTCAATTTTCCTGATTCGTATCGATAAATATGTAATCTGAGTTTTTTATATTCATCCGTTGTGATAAACTTATAGACAAATGCTCCATCCGGTCCAGCAAGCAGTTCTGCTGTCTGCATTTCTATGCTATCCTTTGCAACAGGAGAAATATAATTCTGTGGTTTTTTCAAACGGTATATGGCAAATCCAAGTACTGATAACGCAAAAATAGATATAACTAATAATATATATTTCATAACCTTTAGACATTTCTCTTTATTTATATTGTCTTTGATTACTTCAATAATATTTGTTTCTGACTTCTGAATCAAATTCTCTTGGGCTATATCTTCTCCCGCCAGAAACTCATTGAGGCTAATACCAAGAATTGAACAAAGTTCTTTATAAACAGATACATCCGGCAGGCAAACTCCTCGCTCCCATTTAGAAACAGACTTATCACTCATACCTAATTTTTCTGCCAGTTGCTTTTGGGTCATCCCCAATGACTTTCGCTTACTTGCAATATATTTTCCAATTTTAATAAGATCCATCCAGTTACCCCCTTTTTTATATTAATCGTACTCTATTTTAGAGGAAAAACATACCCCTCGAAGGTAGAATATGTTTTTTAAGCCAAATGTTAGCTGGAAATTGCTCTTTTTTATGGAATTTTGAATCCATAGTTTCCACTTTCAAAAAATAAAAAATTTTGTGTTTTTGAAAGCGACATCTTGCATATACTATTAGCAGACAGTATACTAAGTACAACGAAGCGGTTTCGAAAAATAAAAAAACTTCAATTTTTAAAAGTGGGTGACTAAATGAAAACAATCACAAGAGCAAAATATCTCGATATCGATATACATTCTTCTTTCATAGATCAGCAACAGTTGTGGCATATTGATATCCAAAAGTGTTAAATTTTGAATCATCTACAATGAGTATTTTTTGTTTCTTATCATCTGTATCTGCCTGCTGTTGTATGATAGATATTGCATCTTTGTTCATTGCAACCACCATTTTGATAAAAGGAAACGATTGCACCCCCTAATGCACCCCCTAAATACAGGAGATACATCACCCTCCATCCGGGCATTGGATCAGGCTACTCTTCATTTTATGGACAATTACAGAGTAGTCTTTTCTTTCACGAAAAAAGAGATATCAACGCGCCAGGGTCAATATCTCTTCCTTTTTTTATAATTCAATTATCAGGTTCACAGTCTTTCCCTCTCACAAGCTGTGCTTTCTCCGATCTTTTCCTGTCACGATGTAGTATTGCTTCTTGTTTTCATACATTTCCGCATCTGCGGCTTTCAGAAGCGACTCAAAATCCGTGTCCTTTGTGCCGCTTATCGTCGTACCGAGGGACGCGGTAGCACCCAGTTGGCTTTTTGCCGTTTCCAGTAGTTTCTGAAACGCCGGATGTGTGATGTTTGGCAGAACCGCAATGAACTCATCTCCGCCAAACCGATACACATGACGCTTTCCGAACACAGATTTCAGCGTCTGTGCGGTCTGCACAATGAATTTATCACCGGCGTCATGTCCCTTTTGGTCATTTATTTCCTTTAGGCCATTTATGTCGCACATGACAACCGCCAGGGGAAAGTACTTCTCCAGCTTTTCTGTGTACGCCCAATCCAGTGCTTTTCTGTTTTTACAATCTGTGAGCTGGTCATATAATGCACTGTGCTCCAGTGCATCTGCATTATCGCGCAGTCTTATCATAAAAGAGATCATAAACTCGATCATATCTATCTCACTCGAGATCTCATGCAGTTTCTCTTCGGGAGGATTGTCCACACCGTAGAATCCGACCATCTTACCGTTGATTTTAATTGGCCCTGTCACAAGGGTGTTGACACCCTGAGGTTTCAGCCGTTCATAGATGGCTTCGCTTGTTTTTTTGCATTCTTCAATGTCATGGATGATGACATTGTTGGATTCTTGAAATTGCGCAAACCATGCTTCAATGATGCCTTCATACGGCACATCCTGTAAGTTATCTTTTTCTTTAGATATGCCCGCTTTGCACCACTCGTAGGTGTTGTCAAACGTTCCGCGGTCATTCTGTTCAAAGATGTACGCTCGATCGGCGGTCACACGCTGTCCGATATACTCCACCAGTTGATTCAGTACTTTGTCCGGAGTTTCTTCTGAAGCGGCATACCGAACCATGTCCGTGAGGAATCTCTCGTAATTCAGGATTTGTTCCTGCGATTCGCGCTTGCTGACTTCCAACATTTCCTTTTCCTTATGGTACAGGATTCTCTGGAGCTTGCTTCGCATCATCGGGGCAGTCAGAAGCATACTCAGCACCCCGTACAGAATAACATCCACTAGGTTTTTGGATAGAATTGGGTTGTGCTGCGCACAGAAAGCAATTCCGATATAGAGCAGCATACTGCTCAGAATCAGCCCGTTCATGACCGCCGTTCTGGCGGTAAACAGCAGCGGCGCTACCATCATGAACACAATGTAGTTGACAGTGAGCTCTTCCGGTGTAATCAGCGTTCCCGTAATAATGCCGAACAGCAACAGCGCGGCAAAAAAGCTATATACAACCAGTTCTTTCCCCAAGAAGCTTCTAAGTTGACAACGAGAAATGCAAAAATAGACCAAAGAAAGGAACGTATAGACCAGATACACCCATTTATATTTTCCGATACTCAGAGAAAACGCACTCACCAGCGTTATGACTCCAAAGGCAACAAGCGCCACAACAGAATACAGCCGCATGGCTTTCCAGTTTTCTTCCCATACATCCTGTTTTACTTTCTCATAATCACCACAACTAAACATAAACAACGAAACAATTTGATTCATACGTTTTTTCTCTCCAAACTCTGTTCAATTACCGCTTTGCCCGTCTCATAAGGAGCACAGATTCAACGGTACTTTCATTGTCCCAATCAAGTTCATATAATTCCTGTTCATTGAAAAATACAGGAAAACGGAACTTGAGACTTCTTAAAATCCTGCCATCCTCTTGTTCTGCTTCATAAATATTTCCTTCCTCGAGGAAGCTCTTCATAAATATCTTCTTCTCCATATCTGTAAATCTGTCGTACAGATTATCGAAGAATAATAAGAACTGATACACATTATCACCGGATATCTTTTCCTGCTTAATATTATACAGTCTTGTCTCCACTGCTTCAATGAAAGTTTCAATTTCCTCTATCTCATCATAAAGTTTATCTAGACGCACCTGTATATCCTCATACTTCTTGTCATAATACTCGTCCGATACAGATAAGTTATCCATCTGATTTGCCAGCTTGTTCTTGGCACCGGTTACCTGTCTTTTTTATGCACCTGATTCCACAATTCTTCTATTCTTATAATCATTAATAAGGGTGAGATCACTGGTGCAGTTGACATTGACAATATGTATGAATTTGCTTCTTCACACTGCACTGATTTCAAAGATCTCCGCGATGATGAGGATATTGTTATCAATAGGGAGTGGATCCTTAACAAACTTACCGAAGAAGAAAATTAATAATATATTTGGTGGCTACACCCCCAAGCCCCTGTAGAATAAATAACGCCAGTACTGGATATCAAA
>OLOZ01000349.1_pt1 | contig 45829 bp, 41 predicted proteins | sample 1673021 | NCBI WGS metagenome assembly OLOZ01 (sample SAMEA3136747, study PRJEB25190) | human gut metagenome | biome: human gut; feature: human-associated habitat; material: faeces | place: Austria | collected 2013 | reverse complement strand
CACCGAGGACACCGAGGACACCGAGGACACCGAGGACACCGAGGACACCGAGGACACCGAGGACAAGACCGGTAAATCCATCGCGTCGTTTATCCCACAGGACGAGGAGGGCCGCAAGAAGCTAACTCGCAAGTCGATTATCGCGGGCGGCATCCTGGTTGTTGTCGTATTGATTCTTGCCGTGGGGTTGCCTGGCGTTACATATCTTCAGGCGAGCGACGCGTTTGATAGTGGTGACTACAGTCGGGCGATTGAGCTTTATGGCAAGGCCGGCAACTTTGCCGATGCTGCCGAGCGCAAGGAAACCGCGCAGAAGGCACTCTACTACGAGCAAGGCAAAGAGAAGATGAAAAAGGGCGACTACGAGTCTGCCATCCCGCTTTTTGAAAAGGCAATTCCCTACAAGGACGCTAAAAAATGCAAGGAAAAGGCCCCGGATGCAGATTATTACACGAAGGCCGTCGCTCTGTTTGATGAGGGCGACTACGCTTCTGCCGGCAAATCCTTTGCGGCTCTGGGCGATTATAAAGATTCGCTCGATCGGGCAAAAACGTGCGCAGAAAAGCTTATGGAACAGCAGGAGTATGCCGCTGCGCAGTATATCTATGCGGCTTTGGGCCCTCAATTTGAGGAGCAGCGTGCCAATGCGGACGACTTAGCTCAAAAGAAGGCCACGTTTGAGTCGGCTTTGCAGTGTGTAGAAGACAACAAGGTCGATAGTGCACTGGATTATCTTGGCAAACTTCCAGATGATTTTGGGTGCGATGGCAAAACCGTTGGAGCGCTTAAAGGGCAGCTCAACGCCGTAAAGCCAATCATGGACCTTGCCGGCACGTATAAATCTTGTGACCCATCGAAGTGCAGGGTGACGCAGACCTCAAAATCAACGGGTTATTACTATTGGTGGGAATCCACCGACACCATTACGGGGGAGGATCTTTCCATCGATGCCTCCCTGAACTCGGATGGCTCTGTGCACCTGAGCGGTTCCGTGTCGTTTTATCGCTACACCAATTTCTCAACGATCGGCGAGTACGTAAATGGCAGTAGTGTCTCCAAGTCCTTCTCCCTTGATGTGACGGGCATTCCGGGCAGCATTCCAATCGATGACCAAACGTCGCTTGTGCGAAATGGAGACGGAACATGGTCGTTGAGCTGGAGCGAGTCGGATAATAGCCACGATCTGTATTTCGATTACCTCTACACGGCTAATTTTAGGTATTCAAAGTGGAAGGTTTGCTAAGAGCAAAAAAGAGGCCCTTCGCGTAGATGCGAAGGGCCTCTTTGCATGCGAGCTGTTCGCGTGGGCTAGATGCTAGTCCTCAGCGATCTCGGTGATGGCGCCGGCGGGGCAAGCCTCCTGGCAAGCACCGCAAGCAGCGCAGGAATCCTCGTCCACAACAGTGGCGACGTCCTGGAGCTCAAGAACGCCACAGGGGCAGGTGTCGACGCAAACGCCACAGGAGATGCACTCGTCGGCATCGATTACGGGATGAGCCATGATTTTTCCTCTCTGTTGACCGGCGCTACAGACGACGCGCGCCGGTTTGATTCGGGCAAAAACATACCACGCGCCCGTCGGTTTGCAATACCCTGCGCGCTGCATCTTCATACCGTTCGCCGAGTCAACGGCGGCTTACTATTTGCGAAATCTCCATTGGGCGTAAGTTATATGACTCTTGAGCCTGGCATGTCGCTGCGGGGCGAGGCCTTTCGGCAGCGTAATCTTGTGTCTAATCCTCTCGATTCAAGACCTGCATCCAAAGAAATAAAAAATCTTATATGGAATGACTTAGATTTTGTATATTCGAGCCCATAAGGGGATACACTACATCTCGAACAAAAAGCTCGCAGCGCACTTTGGCATGGGTTGAGGTTGCGCGAAAGCAGAAAAAGAAGGGATTTCTCATGGGCAAGATTCTTGGTATCGACCTTGGTACTACTAACTCCGCCATGGCAGTTTTGGAGGGTGGCTCCCCCACCATCATCGTCAACGCCGAGGGCGACCGCACGACCCCGTCTGTGGTTGGCTTCCGTGCCGATGGCGATCGCGTTGTGGGCAAGGCTGCTAAAAACCAGGCTGTCACCAACCCCAAGAACACTGTGTTTTCCATCAAGCGTTTCATGGGCCGCAAGTATTCCGAGTGCACCTCTGAGCTCAAGACCGTTCCGTACGAGGTCAAGGAGGGCCAGGGCGGCCGTGCCGTTGTCAACATCGAGGGCGAGGATTACACCGCCGAGCAGATCTCTGCTATGACTCTCGCCAAGATGAAGGCCGACGCCGAGAAGTACCTTGGCGAGACCGTCACCGACGCCGTCATCACCGTTCCTGCTTACTTCAACGACGCTCAGCGCCAGGCCACCAAGGACGCCGGCAAGATCGCTGGCCTCAACGTCAAGCGTATCGTCAACGAGCCGACCGCTGCTGCTCTGGCTTATGGCCTTGACAAGCAGGGCTCCGACCAGCGCATCCTCGTCTTCGACCTGGGCGGCGGCACCTTCGACGTCTCCATCCTCGACCTTGCCGACGGCGTGTTCGAGGTTCTGTCCACCTCTGGCGATAACCATCTGGGCGGTGACGACTGGGATCAGCGCGTCATCGACTGGATGGCCGACAAGTTCCAGCAGGAGAACAGCATCGACCTGCGTCAGGACCCCATGGCCCTGCAGCGTCTGAAGGAGGCTGCCGAGAACGCCAAGAAGGAGCTCTCCGCTGCCCAGCAGACCACCATCAACCTGCCGTTCATCACCATGAACCAGTCCGGCCCGCTGCACCTCAACTACACGCTGACCCGCGCTGAGTTCGAGAAGATCACCCGCGATCTGCTCGAGCGCTGCAAGCAGCCTGTCACCAACGCTCTACGCGACGCCAACCTCAAGCTCTCCGATCTAACCGAGGTCATCCTCGTTGGTGGCTCCACCCGTATGCCCGCTGTTCAGGACCTTGTTAAGACCATGACCGGCAAGCAGCCCAACATGTCCGTGAACCCGGACGAGGTTGTTGCCGATGGCGCTGCTGTTCAGGGCGGCGTTCTCACCGGTGATGTTGAGGGCATCCTGCTGCTCGACGTGACCCCGCTGTCGCTGGGCGTCGAGACCATGGGCGGCGTCATGACCAAGATGATCGACCGCAACACCACGATCCCGACCTCCAAGACCGAGATCTACTCCACTGCTGCCGATAACCAGACCAGCGTCGAGATTAACGTCCTGCAGGGCGAGCGCGAGCTTGCTCGCGACAACAAGTCGCTCGGTAAGTTCCAGCTCACCGGTATCCCTGCTGCCCGCCGCGGCGTGCCTCAGATCGAGGTCACCTTTGACATCGATGCCAACGGCATCGTGAAGGTCTCCGCTAAGGACAAGGGCACCGGCAAGGAGCAGCAGATCACCATTTCCGGCTCCACCGCGCTTTCTGACGACGAAGTCGATCGCATGGTCAAGGACGCCGAGGCTCATGCCGAGGAGGACAAGAAGCAGAAGGAAGAGGTCGAGGTTCGCAACCAGGCCGACTCCCTTGTCTACTCCACCGAGCAGACGCTCAACGAGCTGGGCGACAAGGTGAACGCAGACCTCAAGGGCAAGACCGAGGCCGCTATCGCCGATGCCAAGAAGGCCCTCGAGGGCTCCGACATCGAGGCCATCAAGTCCTCCAGCGAGGCACTGCAGTCTGTGGCCTACGAGCTGGCGCAGATCGTCTACGCCGACGCTCAGCAGGCAAGCGGCGCGGCCGACGGTGCCGCTGCTGCTGGCGATGACGATGTCGTTGACGCCGACTTTGAGGTCGTGGACGACGACAAGGACAACAACTAGTCATGTCCGCCGAACAAGCTCGAACAGAGGCGGATGCCGGCGTTGCTGCCGGCACTGCCGCCTCTGCTGACTCTGAGGAGAAGGACGTGAAGATTCCTGTAGAAGACGCCGTGGAGATCGCGGACGAGAAGGACGATGCGCCCCAGACCGCTGGTGCCACGGGTTCGATTGATGCCGAGGAGGCGACGATGACCGAGGGAGAGATGGTCGAGGCCGCCATTCGTGCTGGCGAGCAGGCTGCAGACGACGATTTTAAGCTCAAGTTCGAGCAGGCTCAAAAGGAGCTTGCCGATGTACGCTCTGAGCTCGACGCTGCTGCCGAAGCGCAGAAAGCTGCCGAGGACAAGGCTCACGAGGCTGCCGAGCGCACGGCTCGTCTCCAGGCCGACTGGGAGAACTTCCGCCGTCGTACGGCAAACGAGCGCCTGGCGGAGCGCGAGCGCGCTACCGAGAAGCTCGTGTGCGCCTTGCTGCCGGTGGTCGACGATATCGAGCGCGCTATCGATCACGCCCGCACCCTGGATATGGCCGACGACTTCAGCCAGTTCGTAGACGGCGTGGACGCGGTGCATTCCAAGATGCTCGACGTGTTTGCCCATGAGGGCGTGGAGCCCATCGACCCCAAGGGCGAGGCATTCGATCCGTTGGAGCAGCAGGCCGTTGGACGCGTTGAGGATGCGTCTCAGTATGACGAGACGGTCAACGACGTGTATCAGAAGGGCTATCGCATGGCGGGCCACGTGCTGCGTTCCGCGATGGTGACCGTGACCTATGGCGGTGAGAAGCGACCGGCTCCAGAAGAGGCGCCGGAAGGCGAGCCGGCGGCCGATGGGGCGACGGGCTCGGAAGAGTAACACCTGAGGGCCTCGGGCATTCGCCTGGGGCCCTTTTAATCTGATGATCCTCGCTCTCGAAAGGAGGGCAAACCATGGCTGGCAATAAGACGTTCTACGATGTTTTGGGCGTTTCGAAAAACGCCACCGATAAAGAGATCAAGTCTGCGTTTAGGAAACTCGCGCAAAAGTATCATCCCGATGCGGGCGGTGACGAGGCAAAGTTCAAGGAGATTTCCGAGGCGTACGATACACTTTCAAATGAGAAGAAGCGCAAAGAGTACGACCAGATGCTCGCCTTTGGAGGCATTCCCGGTGCCGGCGGTGCGCGTGGCTATAGCGGCCAGAACGTTCCTTGGGACGATATTTTGAGCAGCGTCATGCGCGGCGAAGGCGTGGGCGGCTCGGATTGGGCTCAGAATTTTGAGGGCTTTGGCGGCTTTGGGGGCTTCGGCGGTTTTGGCGGCCAGCCTCGCAGCAGGGCCTCGCGCGGAGGCGATCTTTCGGTAGATGTCGAGGTCTCGGCAGACGACGCGTTTCGCGGCGTGACCCAGAAGGTCAACTATCGCGTTCCCTCGACGGGCGAGCCTCAGGCTATCACCATCTCCATTCCTGCCGGCGCTGTCGACGGCGGCAAGATGCGCTTTAAGGGTCGCGGCGAATACGGCACCGGTGGCGGCGGACGCGGCGATTTGGTGGTTACCGTACGCGTGCAGGAGCATCCGCTGTTCAAGCGCAAGCGCGCCGATGTGACCATGACGGTGCCCGTCTCGTATACCGAGGCTGCGCTGGGATGCCAGATTGAGGTTCCCACTCCGGGTGGCTCCAAGGTCAAGTTGGACATCCCCGCAGGTACGCAGACGGGCAAGAAGTTCCGCTGCAAGGGCCTGGGAGCGCCAGACGTTTCGCACCGTGGCCGCACGGGCGCTTTGATCGTCGAGATCGAGGTTGTCGTGCCCGAACATCTAACCGACGACGAGCGCAAGGTGTTCGAGAAGCTCCGCAAGGAGGACACGCGCGATTACCGCGCAGAGGTTAACAAGTACTTCGCAAAGTTCTAGCGACCCCAACTGTGTACCATGGTGGGGTAGTCGATTGAAAGCAGGCTGAGGGCCATGGCCGATGACAACAGGAATAAGCCGCTGTACATGATCAGCGTGGCGGCAGAGCTCACGGGCATGCACCCTCAGACGCTGCGTGTCTACGAGTCCAAGGGTTTGGTGAACCCGCAGCGTTCGGGTGGCAATACGCGCCTGTACTCGCGTGCTGACATCGAGCGTCTGGAGCTTATCAACCAGCTTACCGACGAGGGCATTAATTTGGCCGGCGTGGTGCGCATCCTCGATATGAAAGAGCGCTCGGAGGAGCGTGAGCGCGAGAACGAGAAGCTTCGCTCCCGCGTGCGCCAGCTCGAGGAAGAGCTGCACGAGTTCAAGATGCAAAAGAAGATCACCGCGTTGGTTCCGCGTGATGGCTCAGGTGATCCTCAGCAGGTTCTGCGTGGCCTGCTTGGCCAGTAGGGGCTGTTTATGCAGGTAATTCAGGCTATTTTTGGGTGCATTGGCGTTATCTTCATGATTCTGGGCGCCTTGCTCATGATGCGTAAGTCGCCTCGACTCAACGAGGCATTCGATGCCGCAGCGCAGGCACGCGGCTGCGAGAGCGAGCATCAGGCGTGCTATGAGGTGGCGCTCTTTTGCTTGGAAGCGGCGTTTCTGTTTGTGCTCGTTTCCTTTGTAGCGTCGTATGTGGCAACCGTTCCCGCTGTTGTGGGGGCTATTGTTGTGCTTGTTGTCGGCCTGGCGGCGGGCGCTTTTGCCACAAGGCGTCGTATTGACTGGAAGTAGTTCTGCCCCCGTTTGAGGTTGATTTGTGCCCTGAGGCCCGCTGGAGCCAATGCTCCGGCGGGCCTTTTGCGTAAATGAGGAGGCCCCGTTTAGACGATGTCACGTTCTGCGTCGTCCCTGCATTTGCTGACTCATAAAATCTTATATAAAGAGACTTAGATTTATGTATAAGTCGGGGCACATCCGGTAACAATACCTCTCGAACAACAGGACACCGCCCCGTAGGGCGGCCGCCCCGGCGCGAGCATCGCCCGCGCCGCGGGCAACACCTATATGAGAGGTGAGATATATGAGAATCGATAAGTTGGCAATGACTTCTCGCGAGGCTCTCCAGACGGCCATTGGCATCGCATCCGACGCTCAAGCGGGCGCGGTCGAACCCGTGCACCTGCTTGCGGCGCTGCTGGGTGCTGGCGAGCGCAACATCTCCGTGATCATCGAGCGCATTGGAGCCGACGCCTCCGCACTTGCGGCGGCTGCGCAAAAGGCAATCGATGGCGCCCCCAAGGTCTCGGGCGATGGCGCGCAAATCGGGCTTTCCAACGACATGGTCCGCGTGCTCAGTCAGGCCGAGAAGAAGGCCTCTAAGATGGGCGACTCCTTTGTGGTGACCGAGCACCTGCTCATGGCGCTCGCCGAGGACAAGGGAGATGCGGGCCGCATCCTCAACAATGCGGGCGTCACGCGCGAACGCATCGAGCAGGTCTATGAGGAGCTGCGCGGCGATGACCGCGTTACCTCTGCTGAGGATAAGACTCAGTTCGAGGCGCTGGAGCAGTACGGTCGCAACATCTGCGACCTTGCACGTGCAGGCAAGCTCGACCCGGTGATTGGCCGTACCGACGAGATCCGTCGTACCATTCAGGTTCTTTCGCGTCGTACCAAGAACAACCCGGTGCTGATCGGTGAGCCTGGCGTAGGCAAGACCGCTATCGTCGAGGGCATCGCCCAGCGTATTGTGGCCGGCGACGTGCCCAGCACGCTGCGCGACCGCGACCTCATCGAGCTGGACATGAGCGCGCTTGTGGCTGGCGCCAAGTACCGCGGCGAGTTTGAGGACCGCTTGAAGGCCGTGCTCAAAGAGGTCGAGAAGTCTGACGGCAAGGTCATTCTGTTCATCGACGAGCTCCATACCATCGTGGGCGCAGGTGCCACCGAGGGATCCATGGACGCTGGCAACATCTTGAAGCCGGCACTTGCACGCGGAGCCCTGCATGCAATCGGCGCCACTACGCTTGACGAGTATCGCAAGTACATCGAGAAGGATGCCGCCCTTGCGCGTCGTTTTCAGACGGTACTGGTAAGCGAGCCTACCGTTGAGGACACCATCTCTATCTTGCGTGGCCTGAAGGAGAAGTACGAGATTTTCCATGGCGTACATATCACCGATAGTGCGCTGGTGGCCGCAGCGGATCTTTCCGACCGCTATATCGCCGACCGCTTTTTGCCCGACAAGGCAATCGACTTGGTAGACGAGGCTGCAAGCCGCCTGCGCATGGAGCTCGATTCCATGCCGGTCGAGATCGATGCCACCACGCGTCAGCTCACGCAGATGCAGATCGAAGAGCAGGCGCTCATGAAGGAGACAGACGATGCCTCCAAGGAGCGCTTGAAAACGCTGCGCCAAGAGATTGCCGAGGTCCAAGAAAAGCTCAACGTGCAAAAGGCGGGCTGGCTCAACCAAAAAAACGCGATTGACCACGTGCAGGAGCTCAAAGGTAAGCTCGACGACGCCAAGAGCGAAGAGGAGCGCGCCACGCGCAACGGCGACCTTGCTCGCGCCTCTGAGCTGCGCTTCAGTGTGATCCCCGTTCTTACCCAGGAAATCCAGGCTGCCGAGGCGGCGCTCGAGAAGCAGAAGGGCAAGGACGGCGAGGGCCTCAATGAGCAGGTGACTTCCGACGAGATTGCCGAGGTTGTGAGTGCATGGACCGGCGTGCCCGTCTCCAAGATGATGCAGGGTGAGCTCGACAAGCTCAAGAATCTCGAGGGCGAGTTGCATAAGCGCGTTATCGGCCAAGACGAGGCTGTCTCGGCGGTTGCCGCTGCCGTGCGCCGCAGCCGCGCGGGCCTTTCCGACCCCGATAAGCCTATCGGCAGCTTCTTCTTCCTGGGCCCCACCGGCGTGGGCAAAACCGAGCTTGCCAAGGCGCTTGCCGAGTGCCTGTTCGATGATGAGCGTGCGCTTGTTCGCATTGACATGTCCGAATACATGGAGAAGTTCTCGGTCCAACGTCTGATCGGTGCTCCTCCGGGATATGTGGGCTACGACGAGGGCGGTCAGCTTACCGAGGCTGTGCGTCGTCGTCCGTACAGCGTGATCTTGCTCGACGAGATGGAGAAGGCTCACCCGGATGTCTTCAACATCTTGCTGCAGGTGCTCGATGATGGTCGCTTGACCGACGGTCAGGGCCGCCAGGTGTCCTTCAAGAACACGATCATCATCATGACGTCCAACGTGGGTTCTAGTGCGATTGCCGAGCTTTCGGGCAAGGACGAGGCCGAGATGCGCCGTCAGGTTGACGCTGCGATGGCCAAGACCTTCCGCCCCGAGTTCCTCAACCGTATCGACGACATCGTAGTGTTCCATCCCCTTGGCATGGAACAGATTCAAAAGATCGTCGACATCCAACTCAAGGATGTGCGCGCCCGCCTGGCAAAGGAGCGCATGGAGCTCGGGATCACGCCTGCTGCCAAGCAGATGCTCGCCGTGGGCGGTTTGGACCCCGTGTTTGGTGCTCGTCCGCTCAAGCGTCTGGTGCAGCGCGAGGTGGTGGATGCTATTGCCGCGGCGATTATCGACGGTCGCGCTCACGAGGGCGACAAGATTTCACTCGATGTGGACTCCGACGGCAAGTTTGAGGTCGCAGGAGTGGAGCCTAAGGCCTCTGTCTCGGGCGACGAGGTTCTCGATGCCCCGTTTGAAGCACCGGAGGAGTAGCGTCGCGGGCGTCTAAGGCCCCCTGTACGATTTGGCTCGGCTTCCAGGCAACTGGAGGCCGAGCCTTTTGTGTGCGGTACATGCTAGGATGGTGCCAACGACGATTAGGGAGCGGATATGGCAAGCGATAAGGACAATAAGAAGACGACAGCCGAGGTCAAGGTGGCACTCAAGCCCAAAGACCCGTTTATTCGTGCGGAGAACGAGGACGATGACGGTTACGACCCGTATTCCGATCGACGCCCTGAGCGCGAGCCGCTGTTCGAGCGCGACCCTTGGGATTAACCCGGGACCTTCGTTTTACTGAGGCTTTGAGGTCTAGTTGATATGAACAAGGCACCGCTGCAAGAATTTTCTCGCAGCGGTGCCTTTGCGTTTGGATGGGATGGCCGAAGCCCGGATGTTCTCCCGGTTGCTTAACGGTCGATTTCGGCGCGCACTTTCTTGTCAAAGATGGCGGCGGCAATCGCCAGCACGGCGTCGAGGGCGCACACAACGGAGAGGCCCTGGACGGCGGGGGAGAAGAAGCAGGCCGCCGCGCTTGCTGCGATTGCCAGCAGGGCAACAACAAGATGTGCCCCCAGGGCGCTGGGGCGGTTGGCCCCTTTGATGCCATCGATAGCGCAAAAGGCCGTGAGGAAGGCGGCGATGGTACACAGGACGGCGTCGAGATTTGCCGCCAAGAAGGTGAGAACGTCAGCGTCTCCCTCCACGCGCGGCGTGCCATTGAAAACGAGGGATGCCATCACAAAGCAAAGGACGGCAAAGACAATTTGGGCGAGGCTTAGGATTTTGAGCATCTTGCGGTTGCTGGACATGGGGATTTCTCCAAGGATATGAGGACTTGAAACGAGACACATGATACCCCGCCTTGCTGGGGAATACGACGATATACCAGCTTTAATTGGCTTACTCAGAAGACAGGAGGGTCGCTTGGCGTCGCCCTCTTGAATATTGTTGACAATATGTCAACATAAGACAGTGATACTGATGGATGAGCGAATCATGTGATGCCTGCCTTGTTTGGCAGATAAAGAAGGGACGAAACATGGAAGACGTACGAGTGCTGGAAATCAAGCAGAGCGTGTTTGCGAATAACGACGCCCATGCCAACGAACTTCGTGAGCGCTTGCGTGCTCAGGGGACGTTTCTGCTCAACCTGATGTCGAGCCCGGGTTCGGGCAAGACCACGACGCTCACGCGTACGATCGAGACTCTGCGCGACGATATGTCCTTGGCGGTTATGGAGGCAGATATCGACTCGGACGTTGACGCGAAGACAATCGCTCAAACCGGTGCCCGCACTATCCAGCTTCACACAGGCGGTATGTGCCATTTGGACGCATATATGACAGAGCAGGGCCTGGACGCCTTGCTTGACGAGAATTCCGACCATGTTGACCTGGCGATTCTCGAGAACGTGGGCAATCTGGTGTGCCCTGCGGAGTTCGATACGGGAGCCTGCGCCAACGCGATGATTCTTTCGGTCCCGGAGGGTGACGACAAGCCGCTCAAATATCCGCTCATGTTTTCCATCTGCGACGTTGTGCTTATCAACAAGATCGATGCGCTGCCGATATTCGACACTTTTAGCATGGAGCGCGCACGCGAGAATACTCTCATGCGCAACCCCAATGCCACCATCATCCCCATCTGTGCCAAGACGGGCGAGGGGGTCGATCAGTGGGCACAGTGGCTTCGCGATCGCGTTGCCGCATGGAAGGCAGGCGCGTAGCCGGCGGAAATCGACGCATTTGCCTACCCTCGACGCATGAAGCCCCGGCCAAAGCCGCTTGGGCAATCTAAAAAAGACGGTTATAGGTAGGTTTAAGTGCTTCTTCAAAGTAGAGATGCAAAAAACCCAGGAAAGCGAGCCCGCTTTCCTGGGTTTTTCTTTAGGCTACTTGGCAATTTGCCGACAATCTACCTATAACCGTCGATTTTGGAGGTGACGGTCCAATAGGCGCGAGCCGGCACTAGTCCATATGGGCGTAATCGACCTTGGCGCGGCGAGCAGTTGCAATCTCCCAGTCGCGGGTGCCCTCAAAGACATCCTGCTTGTAGGGATTGCGGCCGAGCTTCTTGGCGCGATAGACAATGTAGATAATCGCGGCGACGTTTGCTACGAGTGCCAGGACGGAAACCGCAAGTGCAGCATTGGGATCGAGCGTGGAGTGCGTCACAAAGATGGACTGCTCCTGGAAGAAGGGGAATACCTGCGCGAACATGCACCAGATGGCAAGCGTGAAGGCGCGGTTTTGGATCCAGCCGCCCTTGTTCCAGATAAAGGCCGCCACGGTAGGCGCAAGCAGCAGGGCAAAGCCGCAGAACCAAGAGTGCGTGGGCAGGCAGTTGTAGGTGTAGCAGAAGTTCCAGATGTCGTAGGCGATGATGTAGACCCAGGTCATGTCGGGCCACAGCATGTCGGTCTTGTCTTCGCTTGCGTAGACGCTCCACCAACCGGTCATGCAGAAGATGTTGATGATGCCGGCGATGCCGTTGAACACGTTGTTCCAACCGGCCAGCTGCGTGGCGCCCTCGGAGGTGACCCAGGTGGTCTCGCCCAGCGCGAAGAAGTGATAGGCGCTTTCAAAGTCGGACACAACAGCGATCATGATGTTGATGGCCACGATGACAAACGGCCATGCGCGGAACCACTTGGCCTTGCCGATCTTGCCCCACTGGTACTTGATGGCAATAAAGCCCCAGCATCCGGCGAGTGCGGCATAAACCTTGGCGTAGTGGAACCAGCTGTTTTGATACACATGCGTGGGGTTGGTAAGTGCCCACTCCTGTCCGTTGGCCACGCCTACGGCGATGGCGATGCAGTAGATGGTCATGGCGAGGGGCGCCACGACAAAGATGATGGCGGCGCCCGCCTTGCTGCGGCGCCCGACCTCATTGAGCACGATCAGGCCAATAAAGACCATGGCCCAGCCGAGCCAATGGATGCCGGTGTTGCTCCCCCAAACATCAAACAACATGTCCCTCTCCTTTCCTTAATGCCCGTCTCTCCCTCTCGTTCACGACGGGCGCAAATAAACAGTTGCGGCTGCTACATCCTATTTGGATGGTTGGCGTTCCAGGTACTTGGCGGTGTAGCCCTCGATGTGCAGCGTCGAAGCAATGATGTCCTTCACCGTCTCATCGGGCACGTCGGGGTGCGTGCGAATGTACATGAGCAGTCCCATAACGAGCGTGTAGAAGGTCTCGTAAACATGGTCGATGCGCAGCTCATGATGGGTGGTGAAGTCGATAACGGTCGTTTCGCATAGGTAGTGCACAACGCGCTCGACTGCATGGTGGAGAAAACCGCCGTAGAGGGCTCCGCTGCCCGAGGTGAGCGTGGCCGGCAGCTCGTGCCCGTCGGCCACGAGGCGCTTGAAGAGCGGGGCTACGCTGTCGAGCGCCCCCTCGATGTCGCCTACGGTGCGGCTGGCGTTCCAGCGTTCAAGTTCGCTGACAAAACCCTCGATAGCCTCGTCCATGGCGGCTTCGACGGCGGCGTCCATATCGGAAAAATAGTGGTAGAAAAGCGAGCGCGTGCAGCCGGCCTGCTTTGCTACTGCCGATACCGAGAGATGGGATACCCCGCGCTCGGCGCTAACGACGCGCACTGCCTTAAGGATTCTGCGGCGCCGCTCGTCTCCAGGGAGACGCTTGGAAATCGTGGGCGCAGCTGTGCCCTGGCTTGGCTGGGCTTCGTTTTGCTGCGAGGCGGCATCGCCTGGGTGGTTCGATGTCGCGCTGCGGGTGCTCATCCGCTTGCCGCCTTTCTGATGTTCCGGCCCGGTGATTCACCTTCTAGTCTTGAATATTGTTGACGGTTCGTCAATACTGTTTTTGACAGTATGTCAACTTTGCGGGTCGAGCGCGAACAGCCGCCCATAGCTCGCTTATACAAGGACCGCAGCCTGCGCAGTCGCCGCGCGGCAAGGGAGGGGACGCCATGATTCTCAATGGACCGGGGATTAGCTATACCGAGCCCGATATCGGCGCGGAGTTCGTGCCGCCGTTGCCCGAGCATCCGCGCGAGAAGATCGTCAAACTATGCGAGCACTGCACAAACCGTCTGCTGCATCGCGATGAGCTTTTGGGCTACGAGTACTGGTCGTTTGCCGAGGCTGCCACCGACGAGCAGGCAGATGTTTTGCTCAAGATGAAAATGCGCCGGCCCTACACCCTGGCCGAGATGGCCAAGCTCACGGGTATGCCCGAGCCCGAGATCGAAAAGATGCTCGACGATATGAGCTACACCGGCTTGCTTGAGTACAACTGGGAAAACCCCACGCGCACCAAGCAATGGGTGCTGCCCATGCTCGTGCCCGGCTCTGCCGAGTTCCTCAACATGCGTGTAGGCCAGCTGGATGAGCACCCGGTGTTCGCGAAGTTTTTCGAGCAGGCGTCCAAAGGCCCGCTGTCTAAGGCGACGCCCATGGTGCCTCCCGGAGGCGCGGGCATTGGCATGCACGTTATTCCTGTCGAGCAGGCCATCGATGCCGCGAGCACGTCAGTGCCTATCGAGCATATCGAGCATTGGCTGGACAAGTATGACGGCAAGTACGCGGCCTCGACCTGCAGCTGTCGTGCAAGCCGCAAGGTTTTGGGCGAGGGTTGCGGAGACGACCCGCATGACTGGTGCATCGCTGTGGGCGACATGGCCGATTACGTAGTCGAGACCGATCGCGGCCACTACATCACGCGCGAAGAGGTTTACGACATTCTGCGCGCTGCCGAGGACAACGGCTTTGTGCACCAGATCACCAATATCGATGGCGAGAACAAAATCTTCGCCATCTGCAACTGCAACGTAAACGTGTGCTATGCACTGCGCACCTCGCAGCTGTTCAACACGCCCAACCTGTCGCGCTCTGCCTATGTTGCCCATACACAGGCTGACAAGTGCGTGGCGTGCGGCCGTTGCGTGGAGGTGTGCCCTGCGGGCGCCGTCAAGCTGGGCCAGAAGCTTTGCAGCAAGACGACGGGCAAGGTTCCGGAGTATCCGCGCCAGGAGCTTCCCGATACCGTGAAGTGGGGGCCGGAGAAGTGGTCACCCAACTATCGCAACGACAATCGCGTCGAGACCCACAAGGCAGGTACTGCGCCCTGCAAGACCGCCTGTCCGGCGCACATCGCCGTCCAGGGCTATCTCAAGCTCGCGGCGCAGGGCCGCTATGACGAGGCGCTCGCACTCATCAAACGCGAAAACCCGCTGCCTGCCGTGTGCGGTCGCATTTGCAATCGCCGCTGCGAGGACGCGTGCACGCGCGGCAGGGTCGATGCCGCCATCGCCATCGATGAGGTAAAGAAGTTCATTGCGCAGTGCGACCTCGACGCTGCAACGCGCTATATTCCGCCGATGGTCACGCCTACGCGTGCGGGCGGTTTTGATCAGAAGGTCGCCATCATCGGCGCCGGCCCTGCGGGCCTTTCGTGCGCCTTCTATCTGGCCGAGAAAGGCTACAAGCCGGTCGTGTTCGAGAAGATGCCGCGCCCCGGTGGCATGCTTACTTATGGCATTCCTTCCTTCAAGCTCGAGAAAGACGTCATAGAGGCAGAGGTCGAGGTCATCCGCGAGATGGGCGCCGAGTTCCGCTATGGCGTGGAGGTCGGTCGCGATGTGACCTTGGCCGAGCTGCGCGAGCAGGGCTTTGCCGCCTTCTATGTTGCTATCGGCTGCCAGGGAGGCCGCCTGCCCGGCATCGATGGACAGGACGCGAAGGGCACCTGGACCGCTGTTGACTTCTTGGCCAAGTACACCGATCAGAGCACGGGCGCTGCCCCTGCGATGGGCTGCACGGTGGTTGTGGGCGGCGGCAACGTTGCTATCGACGCTGCTCGCGTGGCTGCGCGTACCCAGGCCTCCGAGGTTACGATGCTGTGCCTCGAGTCGGCCAAGGAAATGCCCGCAAGCGACGAGGAAGTTGCCGAGGCTCGCGAGGACGGCGTCGACATCCGCTGCGGCTGGGGCCCCAAGGAGGTGCTCACCAACGAGGCGGGCGCCGTGCGTGGCATTGTGTTCAAGCGCTGCACGCGCGTGTTTGGCGATGACGGCCGTTTTGCTCCCGAGTATGACGAGAATGATCTTGTGGCCATCGAGTGCGACCAGGTTGTCTTTGCCATTGGCCAGAGCATCGAGTGGGGTAACCTGCTGGAGGGCTCTGCTGTCGAGCTTGGTCGCGGCCAGGGCGCCGTTGCCGATCCGCAGACGTATCAGACTGCGGAGCCCGATATCTTTGTGGGCGGCGACGTCTACACGGGTCCCAAGTTTGCTATCGACGCCATTGCCGCTGGTCACGAGGCTACCGTGTCGATTCATCGCTTTGTCCAGCATGGAACGCTTACCATTGGCCGCAATCAGCGCAAGTACGTTGAGCTTAACAAGGACGACGCCGATCTTTCGAGCTACGACACCGCCCAGCGCGAGGTGCCGGCTGCCAAGGACGCTGCGGCTGCCAAGGCGGCGCCCTTCCGCGAGTACACCCAGACGCTTACCGAAGAGCAGGTGCGCGCCGAGACCGCTCGCTGCTTGGGCTGCGGCGCCTCGGTTGTCGACCCCAACAAGTGTATTGGTTGCGGCCTGTGCACCACCAAGTGCGCGTTTGATGCCATTCACCTTACGCGCGAGCGTCCCGAGTGCTCGAACATGGTCAAGTACGAGAAGAAGGTCCCCTCGCTGGCAAAATATGCCCTCAAGCGCGAAATCAAGATTCGTTTTGGCAAGAAGAAATAGCACGGCGGGCCCTGAGGTTTAACTGCTGCATTGGATGGGCGGGGTCGGACGCAATGCCGGCCTCGCCTTTTAGATAAGAGGTTGATGTCATGCACGAGCTGGGCATCGTGTTTCATATCATCAGGACGGTCGAGGATGCGTGCCGCGACAACGCGATTTTGCGCGTGTCTTCGGTGACGCTGCAACTCGGCGAGGTATCGGGCGTGGTTCCACACTATCTTGAGGATGCCTGGCGCTGGGCAAGCAACAAGAATCCGCTGGTAGCGGGCTCCGAGCTTAAGGTCGAAGAAATACCTGCTGTCACGTATTGCGAGGACTGCAAAAAAACGTACGAGACGGTAGCACATGGCAAGACGTGTCCGCACTGTGGAAGTTCTCGCACGTATTTGGTGCAGGGCCAAGAGGTGATGGTGAAGGAGATCGAAACTCCCGACGAGCAGCTTTCGCGCGATGACGTGGACAAAGAGTACGTTGACGGTGTATCTCAATTGGGCCAAGGAACCATGCGAGAGGCATCGCCGGACCCGGTGGATGCCGCTAACCCGTTGATTATCGAGTGAGGTTGGGCTGAGACAATAAAAATAAGCATATCCGCATCGCGCAAGTGACGGTCAGCCAGAAGTGTTCCTTCCGCCTATCGATTTGAGTTGCATTTTTTTTTCGCTGAGAAAATGGAATTGTTCGAGCTCGCAATTAAGGTCCATTTTTTCGGGGAAGGAAGACCATGGACGAGGAGAAGGACTCGCAACCGACTTCGCCGGTCGCGGAAGAAGCGCAGTCAACAAAGAAGGCCAAGAAGCCTCTTTCAAAAAAGAAAAAGATACTTATTGGCGTGATTGTTGCCCTTTTTGTTATTGGCGCAGTCGGCGGCAACGGCAACGGTGCTGGAAACACAGCGGCGTCGAGCGATTCGCAACAAAGTGCCTCAACGACGGTTGAGAAGAAAGAAAAGAAAAAGACTTCGGCTAAAGTCAAAGTCGATAAATCAGGGTTAGAGTCCTACATTGAGTCGTATGGATCCGTTGCCGCAGATGGATATACCGAGGATTCCTACCAGGCATACTCGAGCGCTCTCGAGAATGCCAAATCTGTGGATGCTGATGAAGATGCTACGCAATCGCAGGTTGATCAGGCAAAGGGCAACCTTTACACCGCTTACAACGGCCTGGTAGAAGCATTCAATCCCGCTAACTATTCATGGCCTGCATACCGTGATGTCGCGAGGAACCCGGATAGCTATTCTGGCCAGAAGCTGGCGTTTAAGGGAAAGGTCCTTCAGGTTGTGGAGGGGGACTCCGAGACGGATTTGCGTATTGCAACCGACGGCGGATACGACGATGTCATATTCGTGGGCTTTGACCCGAGCATTATGGATGGTACCCGTGTTCTCGAAGACGATACGGTAACGATTTATGGTACCTGCGTTGGTCAGTATTCTTACCAGTCAACTATGGGTGCAAAGATATCTCTTCCCGGATTGTATGCCGATCAGGTAGAGATTAACCAATAGAGTGGGGACGGACGGTTCTCGTCGATTGAGAGCTTGTATCTGCTAGAATGCAATACGCAATGCCTCAGTAGCTCAGGGGATAGAGCACCGCTCTCCTAAAGCGGGTGTCGTACGTTCGAATCGTATCTGGGGCACCAGAATTTACGCAGGCCGGAAACCTATTGGTTTTTGGCCTGTTTGCTTTTGCGGGTCGGTATATATGCGTGCGAGGAAAAGGCAGGGACAAAGGCGCGCCGGACGCCTTGCCGCGCTCGTTGAGGGCCCCCGGCTGGCAAAACCCGCGCACAAACGTTCAGTTTTCCTTATTTTTGGCAAAAAGTTGACGTTTGTGCGCGGGTTTTTATTTGGCATTACCACGACGACTGCTTTGGCATGGCGACGCTTATGCGCGGTATGCCCCTCGAGCCTCCACAAACCCCTCCTGTACCTCCGCCTGGCTACATTTCCGGTCCATGCGTCCATCACTGCCAGCGGATAATGAACCGCTGGGCGATATGAACAGGGCGCTTGCTCCTTGTACCATCTAACATGCTACATAGGATCGCAAAGCTATCGAAAACGGCGCCACCGCGACTGCCGTCGGACACATGCCGCAGCGACCTCGACATCAACCGTCGGTACTCATGGTTGCACCAGGGCGCGTCAAACGCCGGTTTCACTCCTTTGCGAGTCCCCCCAGGACGAGAGGAGCGTCATGAGCAAAATACGGAAACTGATGGGTTTTGCCTCGGCATTCGCCTTTGCTATGGCGATGCTGCCGGCGATGGCATTTGCTGATACGTCGTACTACGACCTGTATGTCAATGGCGAGCGATTCACCAGCGACAATCTCGCCATCGAATGCGGCGAAGGTACGGCAACGTACGACCCTGCTGCGCAAACCCTTACGCTGGATAATGTATCCATCACGAATGCACTCGGTTCTGGCGGCATCTATTCGGGGCTGACGAGCGATCTGAACATCGTGCTCCAGGGCGAGAACCGCATTACTTTCGATGACAACATGGGCGTTATGGCTACGGGGGATATCGAGCTTTCGGGGTCTGGCAGCCTCACTATCGATGTTGCGGGGGAAACGAGGGACGGCATAAGCGCTGCCGGTAACGTTTCGGTACATGGAACGACCCTTAACATTAATGCCCCGGGTGGTGTTGGCATTTGCAGCGACGGTTCGGTATTCGTCGACAACGCGAGGCTCACGTCGCACGCGCTGTATGCGGGTATCGATGCCGCTAACCTTACTATTAACAACAGCAGCGTGGTCGACATTTCAGCGACGGAAAACAATTGCAACGCCGCGTACATCAGCTCCCGCGGTGGCCCCACGGGCGGCAACCTCAGCATCTCGAATTCTAACGTCGTGGCGAAAAGCCTCTTCCCCGGTCTGTTCGCCGAAAGAAACCTGACGATTGACGGCGGCTCTGCCCAATCGACCTCTACCGCCGATGCCGCTCTGTGGGCAAGCGGCGATCTGACCATCAAGGGCGGCGCAAAGGTCACGCTCGCCGGCGTATATCCGGCTGGCTGTGCTGGCGATTTTACAGTCTACGCGGCCGAGGTCGATGCCAAGAACACAAACGTGGACAATATCCCCGCGCTCTCGGATAACCCCGTCATTTACGGTGATTTCGACCTGACGCATGCCGTCGCCGTCGACAGCGAGGGCACGACCATCGATCTTATCGAGCACGATGGTGTCGAGCAGGCCAAGGGCTTCCTGCATCTCTATAAGAACATCCACTTCATCACGAGCGAAAAATCCGTCACCTATAGCTTCCCCTTCACGAAGGTCGTTAAGAAGGGTGGCGATATCGCTCCGGGCAAGCAGGAATTTGAGCTCGAGATTTTCAACGTTGGCGTCGGCCAGATTGAGGATTACGCCGACGTGACCGTGACGGCGAGCGTCGCCACCAACGGAGTGGGGGGGAATACGAGGGGCTCCTCACCATTAAGGGTCCCAAGAGCCAGGTTCGCGACATCACCTGTGAGGGTTTCTGCGTGCGCGAGAAGAATACAGGTGTGACAAACTGGACGTATTCCGACGCTGTCTACCAGATTTTCTGCCATGAGTACACGATTGCGACCGATGCCCAGTCGGCCACCCAGTCGAGTTACGAAATCTTCCCCGTCAAGCTGGTGGAAATCGATAACGGTGCATTCTACGAGAAGACTCGGGATACGCCCGTGGCAAGCATGACGTTCGAGAATGTTTATACGGAAAAGGCCGCTCCCGCCGAGGGCGATAAGCCTGACGCCGGCAAAAAGCCTGCCGGCACCACAAAGCCTGCCGGAAAGAAAAAGACCACTGCAGGCAAGATTCCCAGCACGGGTGACAGCAGCGCCCCGGCTATGGAGTGCGCCGCATTGCTGGCAATCGCAGGCGTGCTGGCTGTTGGGCTTTCGATTAAGAAGCTGCACGGTGGACGTAGCGCTCGTTAAGAGTAAGGCCATGACGCCTGTTGAGGCGGAAATGACCAACCAACAAAGGGGTCGATTCCGGAGAGTTCCGGAATCGACCCCTTGCGTTCTGGCCGTTATCGGTGCGGTCGAGCTCTGAGATCAATTAGTCAATTTCAGGAAGCTGCAGCTCTTGCGCGTAATCCTCTTGCGTGAAAAGATTCACAACCGAGAACTTGCCATTTTCATAGGAGAAGTGGATCGCTCCGCAGTTGCCGGGTACCTTGTCGTTGGGGTTCGCTGCCTCTCCAAGAACCGCGTCGTAAAACTCTTTACACGAGCGCCCGTGGCTTACAACGAGAACACACTCAGTGTCGTCTTGCTCCATGATGTCGTGGATGCAGTTGAACATGCGGTCGCGCACTGTCGACTGGGCCTCTCCGCCAAACTGGCAAAAGTAGTCTCCAAAAGGTGCCCGAGGCATTATGGCAACTCTTTCTGCCTCGTAATAGCCAAAGAACCATTCGCGAAGCGACTGTTTGATTTCGGGCGCAAGATTGGGCTCAGCAAGTTTTGAGGTCGTTACTGCCCGATGAAGGTCTGAGCAGTAGAGATGGTCAAAATGGATGCCTTTATTTTGGAAAAAGAGGCCGGCCCGCTTTGCCTGCTCGATTCCCTTCTCGGTAAGAGGGGAATCGGACCATCCGGAAATGAGATGCTTGGAATTAAAGAGTGTTTGGCCGTGCCTTAGCAAATACAGATCCTTCTTCATCTAGGCACCGGCCTTTTTGTTCGTGAAGGCGCGGCGAGCATTGTGAATGAGCATCTTGTCTACCGTTTGCTGGCTTATGCCCGAAGCCAGAAGGCGAGGAGTGAAAATGCCAAGGTTGTAACCGAGGCCGGGGCCTCCCTCATAGGAGCGGAAGTACGATTTTCCTCCCAGGTCGGCACCCATCAGCAGCTGATCTTCGAATCCAGCCTCGACCATATGCTCGATGAGGTGGGCAATTACCTCATCCGTGTAGTACTTTACGCGGGCGGCGCCATCATAAATAAGGAAAACGCCGCGCTTGGCAATCTGCTCGTGGTAGTAGTAATCCGGGTTGCGGTCGATGTGGCCAAGAATGATGTTGTTGGGCTTGGCTCCGTTTTCGAGAAGAATATCGATCGCCTCGAGCGCCATCGTGCCTTTCTCAAGGTGAAGGGAAACGGGCGCACCGGTTATATTTGAAGCGATTGCCGCGGCGCGAAGCTCTTTTTTCTCGACAGTCGTAATTGATTGCAGGCTGCATGCCGCTTTGATGACGCCGGCGCGGCCTTCCGATCTTTTGACTATGGGGCCGGCGTAATCGTAGATATCAATGCCGTCGCATACGTCTGCAACGAGGAGCTCGGCAAGCTGCTCCGTGTCGTATTTCCACAGGAAGTGAGACTTGTCATAAAACTCCGACTTGTGAAAGCCGGTGGTCGCAATGATGTTAACGCCGCTTTTTGCACTGATTTCACGCAGGCTTTCGATACTGCGCCCACTGCCGATGGGGGTCATTTCGACGAGGGTGTTGCCGCCAACTTGTTTGAAAAGCTCCAATTCCTCGAGGGATTTGTTCTCGTTGGGCATGTCGAAGTCGCTTCCATTGGTGATGACTTCGACACCGCCCTTTCTGATGAGGTGGTCGTGGGCATCGGTCTTGCCGATGTTTGACGGATCGATTTTTCCCAGGACTGTTTCGATAAATGCCATAAATGCCTCCAAAAGAAAGTGCGGGCACCTTTTGGCAAGGCACCCGCACGGAGAGAAAGGCTTTTTTGCGGGAACGGCTATGCGATGCCTGCAATAAGCTTGATGACGAAGAGGACCGGGAGCCAGAACACGGCGTAGTCGATGTTCGAAAGCATGAGTCCGGTGCCAAAGAGCGAGCCCATCATCGGGTAGAGGGCGATGATGCCCAGGTGGGCGATGAAGCTGGAAACAAAGCCGCCCAGAAGAGCGCCCTTCCAACCGCCGTACTTGTTGCCAAACACGCCGACCGTGCATCCGTCAAAGAAGAGGATGATCGGGCTCGGGAAGACAACCACGGAAGAGCCGAGGGCAACGGTGAGCAGGCAGACGATGATGCCAGCGGGAATGGAGCCCAAGAAGCCGAACATGGCGCCGGAGGGGCTGAACGGGTAGAGAACGGGGCAGTCGAGAGCGGGAACCGAATTGGGGATGAGCTTCTCAGAAATACCCTTGAATGCCGGGATGATGGAGTTGAGGAACATGCGGACGCCGGAGAGCATGACGGATACGCCGGCTGCGAACTTCAGGCCTTCCATGATGAGGAAGATGACCCAGTTCTGAGAGCCGGAAAGCGTCTCGACCTGACCCTGTCCCACAACAAGACCGATGATGACGAAGAGGATCGGCATGATGAGGGAGAGCGCCAAAGTGACGTCCTGGAACAGGTAGAGTCCGCCGGGGAGCTTGATGTTCTCAGCATCCTCGTCCTCAGCGTGCTTACCAAACAGCTTGCCGCAGAGTGCGCCAATGAGGGTGCCGAACTGTGCTGCGTGACCGAGGGTGAAGTCCTCACCAAAGTACTTCTTTCCCAGGGCACGGGGAATTGCAGGAGTGAAGGTCCAGTAGAGTGCAGCCAGGATCGCGCAGGTGACAATGAGGGGCATTCCCTGAAGACCGAGGATGCAGTTGATCGAAAGCGCGAGGAAAACCGCGAGGTACAGCATCATGTGTGCCGTGAGGTAGACGTTCTTCATATCCTTTTTGGGCATGAGGAACACCATCACAAGGTGGATGACGAAGCCGAGGACGAAGATGGAGACAACGGTCTCGGACATGGTGGACATGCCTACGGCGAATGCCGCCTCGTTCATGGGCATAACGCCGTTAACGCCAACGACATTGTTAAGCAGCTGCATAACGGGGGTGATGGTGTTGGAGATAAGATCTGCGCCGGCATTGAGGATCAGCATGCCGACGATGGTCTTGATTACGCCCTCGAAGACTTCGCTCGCGGGGGTCTTTTGCAGGAGCAGGCCGACAAGCGTGATGATGCCCAGGAAGATGGGGGCTTGGTCAAGCACCTGGAAAATGATGAAGTTGCCAATGGAGGCAAGAATATCCATATCGCTTCCAATCGATGAGAAACTAAGGACGGAAATTAAAAAATAGGAGCCAGGAGGCAACTTTTACTCAGCCTGACCAGCGAAGAACTCGTCAAGCTTTGCGCTGATCTCGTCCTTCTTGATGAGGTTTGTGACATACATGACCGTGATGCGGCTGCGAATGTCGTCAGAGATATGGCTTGCCATGCTCTTGGTGGTCAAGATGATGTCTGCGTCGATGCTCTTGACGCTTCCGATGTCAGCGACGGTGACGGTGGCATCGATGCCGTGGCTCTTCACGTAGTCCATGATTGCCATACGGGCAAGGCTGCTCGTTCCAAGGCCCATGCCGCAGAGTGCAGTGATTTTGTAGCGCTTATCCATGAGAATCATCCATTTCTTGAGTTAATCGATCAGATTGATTGAGCTAAAAGCGGCTGATGAGGTCCATGACTTCAGACACATCCGCTGCGTTGAGAATCCCGTCGACATTACGTTTGTCTTCGAGAAGCGAAACCAGCCTTGCGAGAGCATCGAGATGCGACTCTGAATCTGTTGAGCAGAGGCAAATCACGAGGCTCACGGGATCATTTTCGGGACTTCCGAAATTAACGGGAGTGTCGAGGGTGATCAAGCTCAGGCCGACAGCAAGTGCTCCGTCTTCTGGGCGAGCGTGAGGAATGGCAATGCCAGGGGCTATGACCATATAAGGGCCGAATTCCTCGACAGCAGAAATCATTCTTTTGGTGAACGATTCGGTTGCTTTACCTGCTGAGACAAGGAGGTCTCCGCCAATCGCGATCGCTTCTTCGTAGCTGCCTACCTTGTTGTGAAGCGAAACGCATTGCGGTTCTAGCCAGTTTTCAAGCATAAAACCCCTTTCGTTATCATTCGTTTCTACAACGCTTGCGGAGCATCGATGCATATGGGCGCTGCCTGAAATCGAGAATAGCGATTCATTTTTTTTTTCGAAAACTGGAAAAAAATTCGAACGGTGCCATTTGTTCGGTGAACGTATTTCGAAGTAAAGCGAAAGTTAACATCTCGTTAACGAAATAAACCAGTTTCGTTCAAAGAACTCGTTTGGCATTCCCGCCGCTCTTTTATTAACAACCCTATTAACAACCCATCGGCGCAAGCTTTCGATCTGACGTCGGAGGGGTCGGGGCCCGCTTCTTGTACCACTTCCCCCTCCCGGGGTGGTAAAGTTATTGACCACACGGAAATGCAGGCGCGGAAAGGGAACGATCGCATTGGCTCAAAAGGTGACACTCAAGCAGATTGCCAACGAGGTGGGGCTTTCTCCCTCTTCGGTTTCCCTCGTGCTCAACAACCGGCCCTGCCGCATCACGGAGGAGAATCGTCGCCGCATCAAGGAGGTTGCGGCGCGTGAGCATTACGTTCCCAACCAGATCGCTCGCAGCCTGGTGATGCGCGAGTCCAAGACACTTGGCCTCATCGTCCCTAACATCGAGAGCCGCTTCTTTTCTTCGCTTGCCAAGAACTTGGAGCAGCGTTGCCGCGCCGAGGGGTATGCCCTGTTCATTACCAACTCCGATGGCTTGCCCGAAAACGACCTGGATTTGTTGGCCCTTCTCGTCACGCGTGGGGTGGACGGCATATTCTTGGTTGTTGCCGATGAGCTCGCAGACGACAGCGTGCTGGTCGATGAGCTTTCTCATCTGCCTGTGCCCTACGTGATGATCGACCGCGTGGTGGACAATCTCTCCTGCGACAAGGTCTTGTTCGACCATGAGCAGGGCGGCTACATGGCAACAAAATACCTGCTGGAGAAGGGCCACGAGCGCATCGCGTGCATGGTCAACGCGGCAAAATCCATGACGGGCCGCAAGCGTCTTGCCGGTTATGAGCGTGCCCTTACCGAAGCCGGCGTGGCATTTGATCCCTCGCTGGTGGTCGAGACCGACTACTACATCTCCGATGCCTATGAGGCGTCGGCAAACGTGCTGGATACCGATGCCACGGCCGTTTTTGCCAGCTCCGACAACATTGCCCTTGGCTTGCTCAAGCGTTTGTACAAGGGCGGCCATCGCGTCCCGAGCGACTACTCGGTGGTGAGCTATGACAACAGCGCCGCCGATGCCTTGTTCGAGCCGGCTTTGACCTCGATCGAGCAGGACGTGACCATGCTTTCCGAGCACGCTATCAACATGATGCTTCGCAGGATCGAAAAGCCGACGGCACGCCCTATCGAGCGTGTGCTCGAACCGCGTCTTGTGGTGCAGGGCAGCGTTTCCCCGCGCTAATGGGGACGGCGGGGCACCCGTGTCTTCTTGGCGCATGCTGTAAAAGCGAAAACGGCTTTGTCGAATGCCTCATATGAAGGCGTTGTGGAGGGCTGGGGCAGTAATCTTTTAGATTGCCAAAACTGCGAACGAGCCCACCACGCTGCATAAATAACCAAATAATGTCCCTCAATATGCATAAGTCTTTACAGTGCTAAAACGTTTTTTCATAACGATAAAACGTTTTAGCACCTATACTCTCAATTCGGATACAGGTGCTTGTTGTACCTGATGCCGTGCCAATAAGCGTCGGTTCCCCCATACGCCCCACCTGTCCCTAACGGGGTGTGTTTTCAGACGCTTTTTAAGCCTTGGCGCCCCGTAGGAGAGAGCGGTGCGCCCGGAAGGCCAGCATCAAAGCGCTTGAGATCTGATGCATGCAGTCCCTTGCATGCGCCGATGCGTGCGAGATGCGCTCCTGCGGCGATTGCTCTGCCCGGCAGGCCGCGGGAACGCAGCGCATTGTTTATCGGGAGTTACACGCCGGCGCCCACCGGCGAGAATTACAGGAGGCAATACATGACTCAGCCCGTTATCGGAACGCCGTGGAAAAAGCTCGATGCGCCCGTTTCCAGCGAGGAGCTCGAGGGGGTGGAGAAGTATTGGCGCTGCGCCAACTACCTCTCCGTCGGCCAGATCTACCTGCGCTCCAATCCCTTGATGCGCAAGGATTTTGTCGATGAGAAGACGGGCGAAGTGCGCGACTTTGGCCGCCCCGATGTCAAGCATCGTCTGGTGGGCCACTGGGGCACCACTCCGGGCGTGAACTTTTTGTTTGGCCATGTAAACCGCCTGATTGCCGATCACCAGCAAAACGCCATCTTCCTTATGGGCCCCGGTCACGGCGGCCCGGCCGGTACCGCGCAGTCCCTGCTGGATGGCACCTATCGCGAGATTCGTCCCGACATCACCAATGACGAGGCCGGCCTGCAGAAGTTCTTCCGTCAGTTCTCTTATCCCGGTGGCATTCCCAGCCACTTTGCCCCCGAGACCCCGGGTTCCATCCATGAGGGCGGCGAGCTTGGCTACACCCTGTCCCACGCGTATGGCGCCGTGATGGATAACCCGAGCCTTCTTGCCGTGGCCGTGGTGGGCGATGGCGAGTCCGAGACCGGCCCGCTTGCGACCTCTTGGCAGTCCAACAAGCTTGTTAATCCCAAGACCGACGGCATCGTGCTGCCCATCTTGCACCTCAACGGCTATAAGATCGCCAACCCCACGATTCTGGCGCGCATCTCCGACGAAGAGCTCACCAAGTTCTTCGAGGGCATGGGCTACGAGCCGCATTTCTTTGTGGCCGGCTTCGACAACGAGCCCCACAGCTCCATCCATCGTCGTTTTGCCGACCTGTTCGAAGAGGTCTTCAACAAGATCTGCGACATCAAGGCACGCGCCGAGGCGGGCGACGAGACGCGTCCCGTCTACCCGATGATTGTGTTCCGCACGCCCAAGGGCTGGACGTGCCCCAAGCATATCGATGGCAAAAAGACCGAGGGCAGCTGGCGTGCGCACCAGGTGCCTCTGGCATCTGCCAAGGATACGCACGAGCACTTCCGCGTGCTGCGCAGCTGGCTTCGCTCGTATAAGCCGGAGGAGCTCTTTACCGCAGAGGGCCAGATTCGCCCCGAGGTAACGTCTTTCATGCCTAAGGGCGACCTGCGCATCGGTGCCAACCCCAACGCAAATGGCGGCAAGGTGCGCCACGAGCTCACGCTGCCCGACATCCATGCCCATGAGGTTCCCGTGGCGGAGAAGGGCCATGGCTGGGGCGCAACCGAGGCGGCACGCGTCTTTGGTGCCTATACCGCCGACGTCATGGAGCTCAACGACGACTTCCGTATCTTTGGTCCGGACGAGACCGCATCCAACCGCCTGCAGGACGCTTACAAGGTGACACGCAAGCAGTGGGATGGCGGCCACTATGCCGACGCCGATAACGACGAGCTGCTGGCGCCCACCGGCCGCGTGGTCGAGCAGCTGTCCGAGCATCAGTGCGAGGGCTTCCTCGAGGCCTATACCCTCACCGGTCGTCATGGCGTGTGGAGCTCCTACGAGTCGTTTGTGCATATCGTCGACTCCATGGTCAACCAGCACTGCAAGTGGCTTGAGGCCTGCGTGCGCGAGATTCCCTGGCGTGCTCCTATCTCCGGCTTGAATATCCTGCTGTCCAGCCACGTGTGGCGTCAGGACCACAACGGATTCTCGCATCAGGATCCCGGTTTTGTGGATCTGCTGCTCAACAAGGCAAACGACACCCATGTGGTCAACGCGTACTATCCGTGCGATGCAAACATGGCACTTGCCGTGGCCGAGCGCGCATATACGTCCACGAACTGCGTGAACGCCATCTTCTGTGGCAAGCAGCCGGCGCCGACGTTCATCACGGTGGACGAGGCCCGTGCCGAGCTTGAAGAGGGCCTTGCCGAGTGGAAGTGGGCAAGCAGTGCCTCTAGCCTTGATGAGGCAGACCTGGTCATCGCTTCTTGCGGTGACGTGCCTACGCTCGAGGCGCTGGCAGCGCTCGACATGCTCAAGAAGATCGGCGTGAAGGCGACCTTTGTGAATGTGGTCGACTTGCTCAAGATCAAGAGCGTGGCCGAGAACGACCAGGCTATCTCCAACGAGCGCTTTGCCGAGTTCTTTGGCACCGACAAGCCGGTCCTGTTCTGCTTCCACGCATATGCGGGTACCATTCATCGTCTGATTTGGGATCGCCCCAACCATGACAACTTCCACGTGCACGGCTACGAGGAGAAGGGCTCCACGACGACCCCCTTCGACATGCTGCGCCTCAACAACATGGACCGTTGGGCGCTTGCCGCCGACGCCCTGCGCATGGTGGATGCTCAGAAGTGGGCGGCGCAGATTGAGGAGTGGGAGAACTTCCGCGAGGAGGCCTTCCAGTTTGCCGTGGATGAGGGCTACGATCACCCGGCCTTTACTAGCTGGGTGTGGCCTGATGCCGCTGCGGCAACCGAGGGCCAGCTGTCGGCTACGCAAATGACTGCCGGCGATAACGAGTAGCTGCTTAATGTGTGGGCGGCATACCCCTGTTTGAGGGACGTCCAAGCGCTCGGGCAATAGGCTAAGTTGCCTTTCGATTGAGCTCGACGCTCCATAAGCTCAGCCCCTATGCATGCCCGCGTCCGGGTTTTCCGGATGCGGGCATTTTTATGTGCGCGGACCTTTTTTCATATTGAGAGAAACTATGCGGGCGGGATCGTGCCTTCCCATTTTGCATGTGCTGCGCCCTGCCTGACTATTGTTTCATTTCGATGCTTTTGCGCGTTGGGTTGTAAGATACTCGCAAATGATGCCGATGAAACGGGGGCGCGCGGGTGTTGGAGCGGCGCGAGCGGTTGGATAGCAGCAGGAGGGACCGTCTGGGTGCTTCTTGGCTCGAAAGCAAGGTTTTCGCTTGGTCCGACGATCCCACGCCAAAGCGCTATGCAATCGATCTTGCTTGCATATTCTTGTTTTTGGTGACGGCCACGCTGGTGGGTTTTGCCTTCTTTGCCTTTGATATGGAGGCGTGCATCGTCGTTACCTATGTGCTTGCGGTTCTTTGCATATCGCTCTTTACGGTAAAGCGCGCGTACTGCCTTGTCGCATCGGCGCTTTCTGCGCTCCTGTATAACTACTTTTTCACCACGCCGCGCTTTTCGTTGACGGCCTGGGGGCGCGCGTATCCTGCTACCTTTGCCGTGATGTTTGCGGTCGCCCTTATTGCGAGCACGGTTGCCATGACGCTGAGGCGAGAACTGCACGCTTCCCACACGGCGTACCGCAGGACCAAGATCATGCTGGAGGCAGACGAGGCCTTTCGTCGCTGCGAGACGCGCCGCGAGATCGTGAGCGCGGCAGGCGCCCAGCTGTCGAGGCTCCTTGACGCAACGGTTGTGTGGTACTGCGATGAGGGGGAGGGCTTCTTGGAACAAAGGAGCTTCTCTTCGGCCGGCGCGTCTCAAACCCCTCCGGTGATCGAGCTCTCTATGGCAAGAAGGGCCTTGGAGGACGGCGAGAGCGTCGGCGTTGGGACGAAGCTTTTTCCTTCGGCATCCGGCTTGTACCTGCCCCTGCGCTCTGGTACCGATGCCGTGGGCGTCATGGGCATCTGCCTTATGGGTGCAGCCCCGCTTCCCGCGGAGCGCAATGAGGCCGAGGCCGTTGCGGGAGAGGCATCGCTTGCCCTTGCCCGTGCAAGGGCGCTTGAGGAGCGCGAAAAGGCTGCCGTTCTGGCTAAAAATGAACAGCTGCGTGCCAACCTCCTTAGGTCTATCTCGCATGACTTGAGAACGCCCCTTACGGCAATTTCGGGCAATGCCGATGTGCTCCTGTCTGACGGCGAGGACCTGAGTGCCAAGAAGCGCGAAGGGCTTTTGCGCGATATCCGCTCCGATGCCATGTGGCTCAACGCCACGGTGGAAAACCTGCTTGCGATTACGCGCATGGAGAATGGCGAGGTTCGCTTTTCGACGACAACGGAGCTGCTCGATGATATCGTCGAGGAAGCGCTGCGCCATGTAAGCCCGGACTCCGAGTTCCACGACATCGAGGTCGAGTCGAGCCGCGATCTTTTGCTTGTCGACGTGGATGCACGTCTTATGGTGCAGGTTGTGGTGAACCTGCTGAACAATGCCGTTGCCTATACTCAGGTGGGCTCGCGTATTCGCATTATGTCGCACGCCGACGCCGACATGGCCGTTGTGCGTGTGGAGGATAACGGCCCCGGTATTGCCGAGGGGGATCGTTCCCGTGTATTCGAATCGTTCTACACGGCAAGTCATGCTCTGGCAGATTCGAAAAGGAGCGTGGGCCTAGGGCTTGCTCTGTGCAAATCGATTGTGGAGGCGCATGGCGGCAGCATTGGCGTTGATGCGGTCGAGCCGCATGGATGCGCGTTTTGGTTTACGCTGCCCTTGCATCGTATGGAGAATGGAGATATAGACCATGCCGATTGAGAGCCATGCAAAAATCCTTGTTGTCGAGGATGACGCTACGGTTAGAAACCTGGTGCTCACGGCGCTTGAAGCCCAAAGTTTTGATCTTCTTGCCGAGTCTACAGGCCGAGGCGCCATCGCCTCGGTCGCCACGAATGCACCCGATGTGGTTTTGCTCGACCTGGGGCTTCCCGATATTGACGGCATCGAGGTCGTTCGCGCTATACGCGTGTGGTCCCAGATTCCGATCATCGTGGTGTCCGCCCGAAGCGAAGACGCCGGTAAGATCGCTGCGCTCGATGCGGGGGCGGATGATTATCTCACCAAGCCGTTTTCGGTAGGCGAGCTCCAGGCGCGCATTCGCTCGACCTTGCGTCGCTCGAGCTACCTTTCGAATGCCCCCATGCGCGAGAGCTCCACGTTCGAGAACGGAGATCTTCGTATCGACTATTCGGCGGGCGTGGCATACCTGTCCGGCGAGGAACTGCATCTGACGCCCATCGAGTATAAGCTCCTGTGCTTGCTGTCGCACAATGTGGACAGGGTCCTTACGCACAGCTTTATCTTGAATGAGGTTTGGGGTGTCGAGCATCAGGCGGGCCTTGCGTCGCTGCGCGTATTCATGGGCACGCTTCGCAAAAAAATCGAGTCCGATCCGGCGCATCTCCGCTATATCCAAACCCATGTGGGCGTGGGCTATCGCATGATTCGCGCCGCTGCGGCTAAAGACTAAACATAGCCGTTTACCTGGTATCTTTATGCATTCTTTATCCGAATTTAACGGCACTTTTATGCCTGGCGCATGTTGAATCGTGCGAGGGTGACAGTCTTGTTCTGGAGAGGCCCAAGGGTGGCTATTCTTCCTTTGCGTTGGCGGCATTGCCGCCGGCCGCGCATGTCCGTCGGGCACGCGCGCAATCAAAGAAAGGAGGACCCTTGGATACTGTGTCCGAATCGCATGAGGAGAAGACTTCGCAGCTCGCATCGCTCACCGGTGCGGATGCGCTGGCGGCCATGGGCAGCAGCGCTGCCGGCCTGACGAGCGATCAGGCAGCGAAGTTGCAGGCCAAATACGGCAAGAACCTCATCCAGGCGGCCAAGAAAAAATCTCCAGCCCTGGCATTTCTCTCCAACTTCACGCACCTCATGGCCATCTTGCTGTGGGCGGCGGGCACATCGCCCTGGTGGCAGGTATGCCCGAGCTGTGCGTTGCCGTGTGGTTGGTCAACTTGATCAACGGATGCTTTAGCTTTTGGCAGGAGCATCAGGCGGATAAGGCAACCGAAGCGCTCAAGAAGATGCTCCCGTCTTACGTCAATGTTATTCGCGATGGCCAGCAGTCTCAGGTGCTTGCGGAAGACCTCGTGCCTGGCGACATCATGGTTCTAGCAGAAGGCGACAAGATCTCTGCTGATGGTCGTGTTGTTCGCGCTTCCGATTTGCAGGTGGACCAGTCGACGCTTACCGGCGAGTCCAATCCGGTGCGAAAGACCGCCGACGCCGTGCTCGAGACCGATCTTACCGCCGCCGAAACGCCCAACCTCGTGTTCGCTGGTACTTCGGTTTCCGAGGGCAACGGCCGTGTTGTTGTCACAAAGGTCGGCATGGCGACGGAGTTTGGCAAAATCGCGAGCCTGACGCAGAACATGGAGGACTCAGAGAGCCCCCTGCAGCGCCAGCTTGATCGCCTGACCAAGCAGGTTACGCTGTTTGCCCTGTGTATGGGCATCGCGTTCTTTCTGCTTGACGTGCTCTTTGTGCACAACGGCCTTGCCTCCTCGTTCATCTTTGCCTTGGGTATGGTCGTCGCCTTTATTCCCGAGGGCTTGCTGCCCACGGTTACGCTGTCGCTTGCTATGGCAGTGCAGCGCATGAGCAAGCGCAACGCTTTGGTGAAGAAGCTCAGCTCTGTTGAGGCCTTGGGCTCTACGAGTGTTATCTGCACCGACAAGACCGGCACGCTTACTCAAAACGAGATGACCGTCAATCATCTGTGGACATGCGAGCGCGAGTACGAGGTCACTGGCGTCGGCTATGCTCCCAAGGGCGACATCGAGGGCGACGGCGAGAAGTGGCTGGCTGCCGATAACAACGAGCTTCGCCTGCTGGTGGCGGGCGGCGCGCTGTGCTCCAATGCGCGCCTTGTTGCTCCCGAGGAAGAGGGCGGCCGGTATACCGTTTTGGGCGATCCTACCGAGGCATGCCTGCTCGTGAGTGCCCAGAAAGCCGGACTTACGCTCGAGGACCTCGAGCGCGAGATGCCGCGCGTGAGGGAGCTTCCCTTTGAGAGCCGCCGCAAGCGCATGACGACCATCCATCAGCTCAAGCGTCCGTTTGAAGGCGCTTCCCGTATCGCATTTGTGAAAGGCGCCCCTAACGAGGTTGTCCGTCTTTCCGAGCATGTGCGCTGCCGCGGCGAGGTCGCTCCCATGAGCGATGAGATGCGCGAGCGTATCATGGCTGCAAACGATGGCTATGCAGCGAATGGTTTGCGCGTGCTCGCTTTGGCATATCGCCCGCTGCGCGCCGATGACGACTCTATTCCCCGCTCGATGAGCGATTACACTCCCGATAACATCGAGTGCGGTCTTACCTTTGTTGGACTGCTCGTTATGCAAGACCCGCCAAGGCCCGAGGTTGCGGCAGCTGTTGCCGAGTGCCGCCGCGCTGGCATCCGCGTTGTGATGATCACGGGCGACTACGGTCTTACCGCGGTGTCCATTGCCCGCAAGATCGGTATCGTACAGGGTGAGCACCCGCGCGTCTTCTCGGGCGTCGAGCTCGAGAAGACCTCGGATGAGGAGCTCAAAGAGGCGTTGAAGGGCGAGGTAGTCTTTGCTCGCATGGCGCCGGAGCAAAAGCTGCGCGTTGTCGAGAACCTGCAGCAGATGGGCGAAATCGTGGCTGTCACCGGAGACGGCGTGAACGACTCTCCTGCGCTTAAGAAGGCAGACATCGGCGTTGCCATGGGCATCACCGGCACGGACGTGGCCAAGGAGGCCGCGGACATGATCTTGACCGACGACAACTTTGCCTCGATCGTTCATGCCATCGAAGAGGGCCGTGCGGTCTACGCCAACATCAGGAAGTTCATGCTCTATATCTTGAACTCCAATGTCCCCGAGGCTGTTCCTTCTGCGATCTACCTGCTCTCGGGCGGGGCGGTGCCTCTGCCGCTTACGACGATGCAGATCCTCACCATCGACCTGGGCACCGATATGCTGCCTGCCCTTGGTTTGGGTACCGAGCCTCCCGAGGCCGACGTTATGAGCAGGCCCCCTCGTGACCCGAACGAGCCCTTGCTTTCGGGCAAGGTCATGCGCAAGGCCTTCCTGTGGTACGGCATGCTTGGCGCGCTTTTCTCCTTCGCTGCATTCATGTTCTGCCAGATCATGAATGGCTGGCATCCGGGCATCACGATGTTTGGCGTGGGCGCCGACCTCGATCCGGTCTATGTCCGCGCAACGACCATGGCGCTTGCTGCTATCGTCTTTACGCAGATTGGCGAGGTTTGGAACTGCCGCACGGAGACCGCTTCGGTTTTTGCCGCGGGCCTGTTCTCGAACAAGCAGATCAACAAGGGTATTCTGTTCGAGATCGTGCTCATTGTTTTCATCACGCTGTTCCCACCGTTCCAGGGCGTCTTCCACACCAGTCCGTTGCTGCTGAACGACTACGTGTTCTTGGTGCTGCTCCCGCCCATCATCTTGTTGATTGAGGAGTGCCGCAAGGCCATCGTTCGCAAGAAGAACCATATCGACCGTAATGGCGTCGCGCTTTCTCAGACGCCGGAAAAGAGGTAGCCATGAACGTAATCGTCGTGGGCATGGGACGCATGGGCGTGAGCCTCGCCCGCAAACTTGACAGGCAGGGCTATAGCGTCTGCGCTATCGATCAGGACCCGGAGCGCCTTGAATCGCTGGGGGAGTCGTTTGGCGGCAGCACCGTAGAGGGCGTTGGCTTTGACCGCGCAGTCCTCGAGGCCGCCGGGATCGACCGTGCCAGTGCCGTGATCGCCTGCACCCCGTCCGACGAGACGAACATCGTTGTCGCGCGCATTTCGCGCCAGACCTATCGCGTCCCCCGCGTCATCGCTCGCCTGTACGAGATCTCCAATGCCGAAACCTACCGTAGGCTCGGCATCCAGAGCATCTTCACCACCGATTGGGGCGTGCGCCGCGTTTGCGAGCTTTTGACGTTCAACGAGCTGGACGATGTTGTCGAGCTTGGGTCCGGCGATGTGCGCCTCGTGCGCGCCGACGTCCCGGCGCTTCTTGAGGGAAGCCCGGTGCGCGAGCTCACTGTTGTGGGCGAGATCAGCATCGTTGCCGTTTCGCACGATAACGAGACATTCGTGCCCACGCAGGGAACGGTGCTTGATCACGGAGACATCATCTATGCGGCGGTTGCGTCGAGCGCTGCGGGCAAGTTCCGCACCATGCTCGGCTTGGCCGAGTAAGGAGACAACCATGAATATCATTATCGTCGGCGGTGGCAAGACCGGCTCGTATCTCGCCTCCCTGCTGAGCAGCCGCGGCGACACGGTGCGCGTTATCGAATCGAGAAAAACCGTGGTGCAGCGTCTTGAGGCAAAGCTGCCCGAGGGCACGGTCGTACGCGGCATGGGCTCGAGCCCCGATGTCCTCGAGGCGGCAGGTGTGCTGCATTCGGACGTCGTGATTGCCGTTACGGGTAACGACGAGGTTAACCTTGTGGTTTCGATGCTCGCAAAGATGGAGTACGGCGTTGGCCGCGTGGTCGCACGCGTCAACAACCCGGCGAATGCCTGGATGTTCGATGCCTCTATGGGCGTCGATGTGGCCATCGACCAGGCCGATCTGATTACGCGCTCCGTCGAGGAAGGCCTTGATATCGAGGACGTCTACACGATTATGCGCTTGGGCAAGAGCAGCCACGCTATTGTCCAGGGCGAGGTGCGTCCCCGTTCCTCGGTGGTTGGGAAGGCAGTGCGCGACCTGCAGCTGCCCGAGGACCTTGTGCTTGTGGCCGTCGAGCGTGACGGGAATATTGTTATCCCCAATGGCGGCACGGAGCTCTGCGCAGGTGATCGCGTGGTTGCGTTCTCCGACGATTCTGGCAGGGATTTTTTGAGCCATGCTTTGCAGTAGACATTGCCAATTTGCAAAAGGCCGCATCTGGGTTTTCCGGGTGCGGACTTTTTGTGAGTGGGGCCATGTTCTCTCATGTGGACTTCCATGTGCGATCGTCACGGTTCTGTTACCGATTTTGAGGGTTCGCGCAGAAGGTACTCTAGTATGCTAAAGTATCAGACACCGGCTGAGGTCGGTTCTTTTTTCGATATGTTTGGCTATCGTAGAGGGGATGGGTACCGCGTATGACGGCCACACTGTGGGGATTCAGGGACATTTTGCCCGAGGAAGCTCAGACGCGCGAGGAGATCGCACAGACGGTGAGGGACTGCTTCCGTGCTCATCATTACCTTCCGGTCGAAACGCCGCTGCTCGAGGACAAGGGCTCTCTCGAAGAGGGTGGCCGCATTGCAGATACCCCGTTCAAGTTGTTTGATGACGATGGCCGCTTGCTCGTGGTGCGTCCCGACAATACGCTTCCCATCGTTCGCCTGGTCTCTACGCGCATGCGCTCGGCCGATTTGCCGCTTCGCCTGCGCTATGAGGCTCCGGTCGTGCGCGAGCAGGTGCGTGGCGCTGGCGGCTCCCGTCAGTTTACGCAGCTGGGTTTCGAGCTTATCGGCGAAGGGGACGCCGCGGGCGATGTTGAGATGGTTTCGCTGGTGACGAGCACTGTTCGTGCTTTGGGTCTTGCCGATGCTAGGGTTGTATGTGGCAGCGTTCGTCCTTTTAAAACGCTTCTTGCACATGTGAGCGACGCATTTTTGGCCGAGGACGCCTTGCGCATGGTTCACGCAAATGATTTTGTGGACCTGGACGCTCGTGTGATGGCAAGCAGCGAGCCCGATGCCATGAAGGCTGCCATCTGCGAGCTGCCGCGCCTGGTGGGCGGTGCATCGGTTCTCGATCGCGTGGACGAGCTTCTCGCCGCAGCCGGTGTCGCAGGCGACATGACGTGCGAGCTTCGTGCGCTCATCGCGGGTCTGGATGCTCAGGACGCCGCGCTGCTCTCCTTTGACTTTTCCATCATGAATTCCTTCGATTACTATACCGGCCTGGTGTTCAAGGCCTATGCGGGCGGTCTTCCCGATCCTGTGGGTTCGGGCGGCAGGTACGATTCGGTGTTCTGTGGCGTGTTTGCATCTGCGGCAGATGTTCCGGCGGCGGGCTTTGCCTTTTCGCTCGAGCGTCTGGAGAGTGCGCTGAACACGGCAGAGGACGCTGCCGACGGCAATCACGCTGCCGTGCGCACGGGCAACGCAGCGGGCGCCCCGCTGCGCATCGCCGTGCCCAAGGGTTCCCTCAAGTCCGATACGCTCGAGGTTCTGGAGGCCACCGGCATCGACGCCTCCGAGCTGCGTGACCCGGGCCGTCATCTTATCGTGCACGGCCGTGATACCCGCGCGGGCGAGGACGGCATCGGCGACATCGAGTTTATTATCGTGCGCCCCAGCGATGCCCCTGCCTTTGTGGGCTGTGGCGGCGCCGACTGCGGCATTTGCGGCCGCGACTCCCTAATCGAGGCCGGTCTCAACCTTTTGCAGCTGGTCGACCTTGGCTATGGCGCCTGCAAGTTTATCGAGGCGGAGCCCTCGTGGCGTTCGGGCCAGGCCGAGCGCAACTATGCCCGTCGCGGCTCGCTTCGCGTGGCAACCAAGTACCCGCGCATCGCCGCAGCGTGGTATGCGAGCCGCGGCGTGGTGGCGGATATCGTCTCGCTGCATGGCAATATCGAGCTGGGTCCCATCGTGGGCATGACCGACCGCATTGTCGATATCACGGCCACGGGCGCCACCCTGCGCGAGAACAATCTTGTTATCACCGGCGAGATCATGGAGTGCACAGCGCGTTTCTTTGTGAACCCCGGTGCTGCCCGTTTGGATCCGCGCGTGCGCATCTTGGGCGAGCGGCTGGCCGCTGCGGTGGAGCATCTCCGTTTCGAGCCCGTTGCGGGCTCGGCTCAGTAGCGGGCATATACCGTTCTTGACGTAGCATGGGCGCAGATGCCCAATAGAGATAGGACTGTTTGAGATGAAGACCATCAAGTTGGCAGCGGGCGAGCTACTGAGCGTCAACCAACTCAATCGCAAGGGCGTGCTGCCCGAGAATATCGTGGCTTCTGCCAAGGAGATCGTGGCCCGCGTGCGCGCCGAGGGCGACGCGGCGGTGCGCGACTATTGCAGCCGTTTTGACGGTGTTGACCTTGAGAGTTTCCGTTTGCCGCAGGAGCAGATCGATGCGGCACTTGAGGGCTTGGACCCCACGTTTGTCGCGGCGCTCGAGAAGGCCGCTGCGCAGATTCGCGAGTTCCACGAGCGCGAGGTCGAGCAGAGCTGGTTTACCACGCGCGCGGATGGCACCATGCTCGGCGTCAAGGTGACCCCGCTTGCTGCGGCCGGCATCTACGTGCCGGGCGGACGCGCGCAGTATCCCTCGACGGTACTCATGAACGCTATTCCCGCCAAGGTAGCAGGGGTCAAGCGCGTGGTCATGGTCACGCCTCCGCAAAAGGATGGGCTTATCAGCCCCTACACGCTTGCAGCAGCCAAGCTTGGCGGCGTGGACGAGATCTACATGGTGGGTGGCGCGCAGGCGGTAGCGGCGCTCGCTTACGGTACCGAGACTATCCCTAAGGTCGATAAGATCACCGGTCCGGGCAACGCGTTCGTGGCCGCGGCGAAGCAGATCGTCTCGGGTGATATCGGTATCGATATGATCGCCGGACCGTCCGAGGTTTGCGTCCTCGCCGATGCGAGCGCGAATCCCATGGTTGTTGCGGCCGACCTTATGGCGCAGGCCGAGCACGACCCGTTGGCAGCTTGCTACCTGGTTGCCTGCGACGCCGATTTTGCCGCCCGGGTCGAGCGCGGCATCGAGGTCCTGGTGGCGCAGTCGCCTCGCGCGGAGATCACGCGCGCCTCTCTTGACAACGAGGGCACGATTGTAGTCGCTGCCGATATGGCAGCGGCAATCGAGGCCGTCAACACCGTGGCGCCAGAGCATCTGGAGCTTCACTGCAAGGATGCCATGGGCCTGCTCGGTGGCATTCGCAACGCCGGTGCCATCTTTGTGGGCGCTTGGAGCTCCGAGCCGCTTGGCGACTACGTTGCCGGTCCCAACCACACGCTTCCCACAGGCGGCACGGCGCTTTTTTCCAATCCGCTTTCTGTCGAGGAGTTCGTCAAGCGCTCGAGCGTCATTTGCTATACGCCCCAGGGCCTGATGAAGGATGCGCCTGCGACTCAGCGTTTGGCTGAGGCCGAGGGCTTGTGGTCCCACGCTCTTTCTGCGGCGCTGCGTCGTCGCATTCTGGAGCAGGGTGAAGATTCCGTAAGCTGCGAGGCACTTGCCGGCACGGACCTTACTGCTGTTGCTTGGCCGGACGATGACGTCCAGACGGTCGCCGACGGCGCGACGCCGGTGGGTGAATAGCGATGGCGGAGCTTTCCCAGAAGATGAAGGAGCTCGTGCAGCCGTATCTGGCGAGTATCGAGCCGTATGACCCAAACTTCACGCCCACGAGCATTAATCTCTCGGCAAACGAGAACACCTATCCCGTGCCCGAGGGCGTGCGTGAGGCCGTTGACGCCGCGCTTGCCGCAACGCCCCTCAACCGCTATCCCGATCCCATGAGCAACGACTTGCGTGACGAGCTGGCCGCCTGGCATGGTGTGCCGCGCGAGATGGTCTGTGTGGGAAACGGTGGCGACGAGCTGCTCTATAACTTCCTGCTCGCCTTTGGCGGGCGCGGGCGCACGCTGCTCAATTGCCCGCCATGCTTTAGCGAATACGCGTTTTTTGCCTCGCTTGTCGAGACCGGGGTGCGCGACGTATGGCGCGATCCCAAGACCTTCGAGCTCGATTGTGCGGCGGTGCTTGAAGCGGCCCCTTCGTGCGACCTGGCTATCGTGACTTCGCCCAACAATCCCACGGGAGATGTGGCTCCGCTCGATTTTGTCGGCAAGCTCTGCGGGGCATGTCCCGGTATGGTCATGGTCGACGAGGCATACATCGAGTTTGCCGATGCCTCGTTTGGCGCTGATGCCACGGCTCATGGGCTCATCGAGAAGTATTCCAACCTTGTTATCCTGCACACGCTGTCCAAGGCGTTCGGTGCAGCGGGTACGCGCTGTGGATATGTGATCGCGGCGCCCGAGGTCATTGACGTGTTTGCGGCGATTCGCCAGATCTATTCGGTCAATGTGCTTACCCAGGCGGCGGCGCTTACGGCCGTGCGCTCTCGCGATGCCTATGCGCCGGTTGTGGCCCAGGTTGCCGCGGAGCGCGAGCGCGTCAAGGCTGCGCTCGAGGCGCTTGCTGCCAAAGGCCTGCCCGTTGAGGTCTGGCCGAGTTTTGGCAACTTCCTGCTTGTGCGCATGGCGCATGCGACCCGTGTGCGCGAGCGGCTGCGCGACGAGTACTCGATTCTTGTGCGCGACTTTAGCTATGCGCCCGGGCTTGCCGACTGCCTGCGCATCACCGTGGGTACGCCAGAGGAAAACGACGCTGTATTGAGCGCGCTTGCTGTGCTCGTTAAGGAGGAGATGTAGATGTCTCGCACCGCAGAGGTAACCCGCAAGACGGGGGAGACCGACATCCAGATCAAGCTCGACCTCGATGGGTCTGGCGTTTGCGATATCGACACGGGTGTGCCGTTTTTCGACCACATGCTCAACGCGTTTGGCCGTCATGGCCAGTTTGACCTGACGGTGCATGCCGTGGGCGACGTTGAGGTCGATGCGCATCACACCGTGGAGGATACGGGTATCGTGTTGGGCGAGGCGTTTTGCCAGGCGCTTGGCGATAAAGCAGGCATCACGCGCTTTGCTGATTCGACCATCCCCATGGACGAGACGCTCGTCATGGCGGCGGTCGATATTTCCGGTCGCGGTCAGGCCTATTGCGATCTGCCGCTGCCCACCGAGCGCGTGGGCTCGTTCGATACCGAGCTTGCGGTCGAGTTCTTCTACGCCTTTGCGCGCGATGCCAAGCTCGCGCTGCACGTGCGCGAGCTGGCGGGCGAGAACAGCCATCACATTATCGAGGCGGCGTTCAAGGCCACGGGTCGTGCCATGCGCTTTGCGTGTGAGATGGACCCGCGCGTAAAGGGCGTGCCATCGACTAAGGGCACCCTTTAGCTGGGCGTTTTAATCGATTGAACGGTAAGAGAAGAGGGAGCAGTGCTCAGTCCATCGATTGTCATCGTCGACTACCACAAGGGCAACCTGTCGAGCGTGGTGCGCGGTTTTGCGCGCGCTGGCGCCGAGGCCTATGCGAGCGACGATCCTGCGTGTGTCCGTGCGGCCGACGGCATCGTGATTCCCGGCGTGGGGTCGTTTTACGATGCCATCTCCTATATGAGCGAGTCGGGGCTTGACCAGGCGGTGCTTGAGGCCGCTGGCGCAAACAAGCCGATCTTAGGTATCTGCCTGGGGCTTCAGCTGCTGCTTGACCGCGGCGACGAGGGCGTTCCCGAGGATGCCTTTGCAGCTGTTGCGAATGACGCTTACGGCAAGGGTTTAAATCCTGGAGTGATTTTTGAGGCTGACGGCAGGCGTTGGGTACGCGGTTTGGGACTGATTCAGGGGTCGTGTTCGCGCCTTGAGTCCACGCGTCTTAAAGTTCCCCATGTTGGTTGGGATCAGGTGCATCTGACCAAGGAGGGTGCCGATTCACCTCTTTTGAGCGACTTTCCCGAGGGCGCCAACATGTACTTCACGCATTCGTATGCGGCAGACCTCGATGTTTCTGCCGCGGATACGCTGGGCCATACGCACTATACGCGCAGTTTTGCCTGCATGGTGCAGCGTGGGCGCGTTTTTGGCTGCCAGTTCCATCCCGAGAAATCCTCGGCGCGCGGCCTGCGGCTTATCGAGAACTTCGTGGGCATCGTCGAGGGTGCCATGAACGATGGGGAGGTAGACGCATGATTTTATTTCCCGCTATCGATTTGATTGGCGGCAAGGTCGTTCGTCTGGAGCGCGGCGACCGAAGCCGCTGCAAGGTTTATTCCGACGATCCTGTTTCGGTTGCGCGGGAGTTTGCCGCGCAGGGCGCAACGTGGCTTCATGTGGTCGATCTTTCGGCTGCGTTCGAGGAGGATGAGGCCGCTCGCGAGGCTAATTCGCGCGCTATCGAGGCAATCTGCCAGGTAGATGGCCTGTCTATCGATGTGGGTGGCGGCGTGCGCTCGCTTGCACGCATCGATGAGCTTGCGGGGTATGGCGCCAAGCGCATTGCCATGGGTACCGTTTTGGTAACGGAGCCGGGCTTTGCCGAGGTCGCGGCGCGCGGCTTTGGCGACCTGCTGGTGGCCGACGTTGCCGCTCGCGATGGTCAGGTCAAGGTGAACGGCTGGCGCGACGGCGTGGGCTTGGCGCTTGACGAGGTGGTGGGGCAGCTTGCCGAGCAGGGCTTCAAGCACTTGGTCTATACCGATATCGCGCGCGATGGCATGCAGACCGGCATCGATGTGGCGGCATATGCCCACGTGGCCCAGGTTGCCGGCTTTCCGGTGGTCGCCTCGGGCGGAATTTCCACGCTCGACGACATTCGCGCGGTTGCCGCCGCGGGTTCGGATGTCATCGAGGGCGCCATCACCGGGTGTGCCCTGTATGAGGGCAACTTCACGTTGGCCGAGGCCTTAGCCGTGGCCCATGGAGAGGAGAGCGCATGCTAACCAAGCGCATCATTCCGTGCTTGGACGTCAAGTGCGGACGCGTTGTGAAGGGTGTCAACTTTGTGGAACTGCGCGACGCGGGCGACCCGGTGGAGCTTGCTGCGGCGTATGACCGTGAGGGCGCCGATGAGGTCGTGTTCTTGGACATCACCGCCACGAGCGATAACCGCGCGACAACAATCGACATGGCTGCGCATGCGGCCGAGGAGCTCTCCATTCCCTATACGGTGGGCGGCGGTTTTCGCGATCTTGCGGGTATGCGCCAGATGGTTGCCGCGGGTGCCGACAAGGTGTCGCTCAACTCGGCTGCTGTGCGCGATCCAAATTTGATTACCCAGGCTGCTGCGGCGTTTGGCAGCCAGACGGTGGTGTGCGCTATCGATGCCAAGCGCGTGGGCACGCCCGGAAAGCCCGGCGCCGACAAGTGGGAAGTCTTTACCGCGGGTGGCCGCAACGCCACGGGTATCGATGCTGTTGAGTGGGCCGCGGAGGCGTCACGCCGCGGTGCGGGCGAGATTTTGCTTACGAGCATGGATCGCGACGGTACCAAGGAGGGCTTTGACCTGGCGCTCACGCGCGCCGTTGCTCGCGCGGTCTCTATCCCCGTGATCGCGAGCGGCGGCGTGGGCACGCTCGAGCATTTTGCCGAGGGCGTTATCGAGGGCGAAGCGGATGCCGTGCTTGCAGCAAGCGTGTTTCACTTTGGAACCTTTAGCATTCGCCAGGTAAAGGAGTACATGGCAAGTCAGGGTATCCCGGTAAGATTGGATTTTTAGATGATCGAGGTCACAACGCCCGCGCAGCTCACCTATGACGAACGCGGCCTCATCCCGTGCGTGGTTCAGCAGTACGACACGGGTGAGGTGTTGATGGTGGCGTGGATGAACGAGGAGTCTGTGGGGCTTACGCTTGAGCGCGGCACCACGTGGTTTTGGAGCCGCAGCCGCCAGGAGCTTTGGAATAAGGGCGCGACCAGCGGGAACATGCAGCAAGTGCGCGAACTGTGGACCGATTGCGATAGCGATACGCTGCTTGTGAAGGTCGACAGCCCCGGTCCGGCATGTCATACGGGTGCACGCAGTTGTTTTTTTCAAGCGCGTTGAGCCGTAGGTAGATGGGATGCAAGCCGCGATAGCAGCGGCGTTACGTTTGGGAGGAATCAAGCATGGGCGTACGTACCGCTAACGTGCAGGATGGCAATATCGGCGAGACTCTGGAGAGCCTGGCCGCGACGATTCATGGACGTCGCGAGTCTTCTCCCGAAAAGAGCTATACGGCGCGCCTTTTGACCGACGTCGAGGACGAACTGCTCAAGAAGATCGCCGAGGAGGCAAGCGAGGTGATCATGGCCTGCAAGGATAAGGACCACGATCACATTCGCTACGAGGCGGGCGACTTGGTGTACCATCTGCTCGTGACGCTCGAGCGCTACGGCGTGACCCTCGATGAGCTTGCCGGCGAGCTCAATGTGCGCATGAAGTAGCCGTTTTTACATGAAGCAATCGGGCGGGTGCCTTCTGCGAGGATGGCGCCCGCCCATTTTTTTACGGGTATAGGTAGGTAAAAACCGTTCGTTCGAATAGGCGCTCTTTTTGAGGTGCGAAAACCTGCGAAAATGCTGCCGATTTTAGAGGCTTACTTTGGGTTTTGGGTTTTACCTATCTATACCCGTATTTTTTGGTTGAGAGGGTGCTGGCGACGCTGCGATGCGGTGTTGCCAGCACCCTTTTGGTCGCTTTTGGCAACGGGTGGCGATGCTTCGCGATGCCCCGGCGCCCTAGAGGGAGACGGTCTCCCATGCCCCGGCATCGCGGGGGATATCAAACGAGCGGTATCCGCAGCTATGGGCGAATGCATAGGCATCGCGGATGCCCCAGCAGATATCACAGGCGCGGTGTGCATCAGACCCAAACGCGATGGGGACGCCCGCATGGGCAAAACGCTCGAGCAGACCACGGGTGGGGTAATAATCGTTCGCGCTTTTGCGCATACCGGCCGTGGAAACTTCGATGCGCCTGTGCGTATCGTGCGCGCACGCTGCCATCTGGTCCCATAGGGGGGCAAGATCAAAATCCGGCGCAAGCCCCTCGTTGGCAAAGCGCATGGGGAGGTCCGGGTGCGCCATTACATCAAAATCGAGCGGGCTTTCGCAGGCAGCGCACCAGGCATCGACATAGCGGCGCCAAACCTCGTACACGCCGAGGTTTTTCCAAACATGCAGGTCGGTATCGTAATCGATCCATCCGGCATCGGAGTTGGGCGGGTCGGCACGGGGCACGTCTGCGGTGCCGGCAGCGCCCGCGGCACCCGCCATGATGTCTCCCGGATTACCAATCCAATGCACACTGCCCAGGCGTACGGCAGCACCTGCCGACCACGCTTTGACCAGGGGCTCGCATCCGGGATACCAGTCGCACTCAAAGCCGTATAGCAGCTTGAGCGAGGGTGAAAGCTCGGCCGCGAGTTTGACGGCATCGTCGAAGGCGGCGCGGTGGGCCATAAGGTCCGCTTCGGTAACCTGCACGTCCCCGGCGGCGTCCATGCTGGCGGGCAGGGTAAGGTGATCGGTCGAGACCATTAGCTCGCAGCCTGTGCCCGCCGCCGCGCGGACGTTTTCCTCGAATGTCGAGACGCCATCGGAAAAATGCGTGTGAGTATGGCAGTCGACCAACGGGCAACAAGGCATAAGGGCTCCTTTATTGGGCGATGGCTTGTTACAGCAGGCCCATGTTCTTGAGCTTGAACAGGTAGATGCCTACGAGTGCAAGGCTGCTGAGGATGCAAAGCACGCCGATAGCGATGCCTGCGAGGGCAAGACCAAGGCGTGGAGATGCCTGCTTGCGCGCCACAACACCCAATACGATGGCGACGATGCCGGCGATAACGCTCAAAATCCAGCTGACATAGCCGCCGAGGATGGCTCCTGCTACGGCAAAGATGAGAGAAGCGATGGGAAGGCCGGGATTGCCGGAGCCGGGCTTGGGGGCTCGTTTTGCCGGTCTCGGGTCGTCCTCATCAAAGGCGTCGTGGATGCTTTGCTTGATATCTTCTTGGGACATGCGTGCCTCCCGCGTATATGTGCTGTTGCATTGCGTGCAAATGTTGGCGCAAAGCATACCATGCAGGCGTGGGGTTATCGTGGTGCGCGCCGCTGCCCCGTATGCCTGCGTGGACAAGTTGGGCTAGCGCAGAACGTGCTTGTTTGTGTTGCGCATCTGCTGTGGTAGCGTTGGCGGGAAACGTTTGCGCTTGAGATCGAGAGGGGCTGCGTGGAGATGGCGATAAAGGCAGCGGACACGAGACACGGCAAGACGCTCTATTTGGATTGCCAGGCGGGAATTGCCGGAGACATGTTGGTTGCGGCGCTTCTTGACCTTGGGGGAAAGCCTGCACTGGGGCGGTTGACGCAGATGCTCGAGAAATTGTCGCTCGAGGGGTTTTCGCCTGCGGTGACGCGCGTGAAGAAGGCTGGCATCGATTGCTGCGACTTCGCCGTGAAGCTGGACGCCGCGCACGAGAACCATGATCACGACATGGCCTATCTGCACGGTTTGGGCGACACTTTCCACGACCACGACCACGACCACGACCACGACCACGACCACGACCACGACCACGAC
>OLOZ01000337.1_pt1 | contig 46978 bp, 62 predicted proteins | sample 1673021 | NCBI WGS metagenome assembly OLOZ01 (sample SAMEA3136747, study PRJEB25190) | human gut metagenome | biome: human gut; feature: human-associated habitat; material: faeces | place: Austria | collected 2013 | reverse complement strand
CCGACAGAGGATTAACGTCCTGCGGGGGTTCGAATCCCTCAACCTGCGCCATTGAATGTTACTCAGGAGAGATCCTGAGTTTTTTATTTTCAGAATATGTAAGAGATTACAGAATTCTTTCTGTTCTGTTATAATATTCTTATCACATGTAAGGGAGATCATATAATGGAACAATCAAAAAGTATTAATATTAGATACTCAATGTTGCAGGGAATTTACTATGTAGGATTCTGTACAGTTATGGGCTATGCTGCAGTATATTTAGGATCAATTGGCATGAGTTCATCTTTAATTGGGATTGTACTTGCAATCGCAAATATTCTAACAAGTATTGCACAACCCGTACTTGGAGGATTTGTAGATAAGTCAAACATCTCTATGAAGAAGGTTTTAATGATCATGTTTGGTCTTTGTAGTATTCTATCTGTATTCCTCATGTTTGTAAGTAAGGTGACATTCTTAGCTGCTGCTTTGTTTATTGCAGTTTCTACAATTCTTTATACTACAATGCCTCTAGTTAACTCACTTGCTTTCGCATTCCAGAAGCATGGTATTGATGTTAAGTTTGGTGTAGCACGTGGTATTGGATCAGTGGCTTATGCTCTTGCGTCTCTTGTATTAGGAAACGTTGTAAAGGCAGTAAGTCCTACTTTAATGCCTCTTGCCTATATTGTCATCTTCTTAGGTATTTTACCTCTTATTCGCTCATTTAAGATGCCAGAAGCTGAAGTAGATGAAGTCATTGAAGAAAAAGTAGTAGAAAAAGAAAGTACAGGTGCTTTTATTAAGAAGCATCTTAAATTCATGATTTTCTTAGCTGGTTTTGTATTAGTTTATTTTGATCATACAATCATTAACAATTTCTTTATTAATGTAATTAGAAACGTTGGTGGTAATACTGGAGATATGGGAAATGCAGTATTCTTGGCTGCAATGTTGGAACTGCCAACAATGGCTTTATTTGAAAAGTATAAAAATAAAATCAATATCAAAAATACAATCATCATTTCCGCCATATTCTTCACACTTAAACATACATTGACCTACTTTGCGACAAATATGTTTATGATCTATTTAGCTCAGGCAACACAGATGCTTGCTTATGCATTATTTATTCCAGCATCAGTTTATTATGTAGATAAATTATTTGATGCAAAGGATGCAGTTAAAGGACAGGCACTCGTTACTACAAGTATGACTGTATCTGGTGTACTAGCTAGTTTCTTAGGTGGTATTTTACTAGATAGTATGGGTGTTTATGAAACATTATTTTTAGGTTTAGTATTAAGTGTAGTAGGTACAATTGTGATGATTGTGACTGTTGAGAACGTAAATAAGAAGGAGGCTTAAATGTGTTAGATGTTTTAAAAACAAGAAGAAGTATTAGAAAATATACAGATGAAATGCCTAGAGATGAAGATCTTGAAAGAATAGTAGAAGCTGGTTTATATGCTCCTACTGGTATGGGCAGACAGGGCGTTAAGTTTGTAGTAGTAAAGAATAAAGAAATGAGAGATCATTTATCAAAGTTGAATGCTGATATTATGGGGAGTGATAAAGATCCTTTCTATGGTGCGCCTGTAGTGATTGTTGTTTTATCAAAGAAAGAGTATCCTACATATATCTATGATGGATCACTTGCGATTGGCAATATGCTCAATGAAGCACATGGCTTAGGACTTGGCTCTTGCTGGATTCATCGTGCGAAAGAAGTATTTGAAGGTGAAGAAGGAAGAAGACTTCTTAAAGAATGGGGCATTGAAGAAGACTATGAAGGTATCGGAAATGTTATTATAGGATTTGCGGATGGTAAGGCTCCAGAAGCAGCACCTCGTCTTGATCATCGTGTGATTACAATCGAATAATGAAAAAATCCTCCTTGCGGAGGATTATTTTTTTATTGAAAACAATGAAAGGATACCGGCTGCACCGACACCTAAACAGATTCCTATACCTATATTGTCAAAACAAATACCAAATACGACACCTAAACTGATCATAATAGGTAAATAATATGCTAATTTACCATTGTCTTTTTTCATGAAATCACCTCGACTAGAGTATATCATACCTATGTGAAGATAAGATGTTTATTGTGGAAATAATGCCTTAAGAATATCCTCTAACCCATTTTTATCGATAGATTTACAGATGATATCGGCTTGTGCCTTTAATTCATCTACGGCATTACCCATAGCTACACCTATCTGACATAACTGAATCATTTCAATATCATTAAGACCATCACCAAATGCATAGGTATCTTTGATATCTAAACCATAATATTCGAGAACTTTCTTAATACCGATGGCTTTACTCATGGTTGGTGAAAAGAACTCAAATGAATTATCACTGCCATGCTGATCAAAGCTGATAGTAGTACCAAACTTACCATCTAAATAGTCGCTTACTTTCTGCTTGTCTTTATTTGTGACATTGGCTTCTATTTTAATGGCACGTTTTAAGACATCATCACGGTCAAAATCCATAGAAAACATCTCTTCCATGCCGAGGTTCTTAAAGAACGTATAAAGCTCTTTATAACGCTTATCAATATAAATATGATGTGCTGTTTCAATCATATAATCACAATTCAGTTCTTCAAGCATATCAACTGTCTGAGTCGCAAGTTCTGTATCCATTCTCTCTTCAAAGATAGATTGACCATCAATCTCGATATAACCACCGTTATATAAGACATAACCATCAAAACCCAAATCAAGGAACTGCTGGTTAATCATAGCTTTAGGACGACCACTGCAAATAAAAAGCTTATGCCCATCATTTTGAATTCTTTTAAGTTCTCTTTTTACACCTGCAGGTACTTCGTGAACTCCATAAGTGTTATCTACAAGCGTACCATCAATATCAAAAAATAATACTTTCTCTTTCATATGTATCTACTTTACCTCTGGTCTTAATATTTCTACAAATTTAAACTCATTGTTGTCATATGTATAATGAAGAATACAGCAATTAGTTAATCCTCCAGAGTTAAAAATAATGGCTGGGTCATTAAATGCACTAAAGAATTGCATAGAAGCACCGGCATGACTTACTGCAAGAACCACTTCATGGTCTTCTTTATTCATGATTTCAGTTAATGTTTTTACAACTCTATGTTGTACTTGCTTGGTTGTTTCGCCACCATAATGGGGAAATAAGTCATCATATTTAAAATCATCAAAATGAGGATTTAAATCTTCACTTTCTCCTTCAAATAATCCAAAATCTCTTTCCTTAAGACCTTTTACTCTTGTATAGGGTACTTGACCTTCTGTTACTATTTCTAATGTATCAGATGCTCTTTCAGCCGTACTAGAGTAGTAATGATCAAAAGCAATATCCTTGATTAACTCTCTTGCAGCTTCAGCTTGCTTAATACCTAGCTCAGTAAGTGGAGAATCACATGATCCCTGAATTCTTTTTCGAACATTAAATAGAGTCTGTCCATGGCGCATCATATACAAATGTTTCATTATAATTTTCCTCCTGTATTTATGCGGTTTTTTAGGGGTTTGAAACACTATGAAAGCGTAAACTAGTAACAAATCAGTAACAAGAAAAGCCACTTAGAGTGCTTCAACCGCTAACACAATAAGTATATCATAATATAATAAAAAAGCCGACAAAAGCCGGCTCTCTCATATAAGAAAAATAATAAAGATTTTGGTTTGTTGTAATAGCTGCAGAAAGGAGACGCATATTTACAACAACCTAATTATATGATCATGAGTGCTATTTATCAAGTACCATATGGAACGCTCACGGAACGCTAGAATTTTATCTTGTTGATCTCTGTCCATAACTTATTCTTAGAGGCATTAGTATAGATATCAAAGGTGATATCATTCAGTTTATGTCCAAGAACCTTCTTACGTATATAAATATCAATATTGTAAAGCTGACAAAGAGAAGCAAAAGTATCTCTTGTATCATGCATTTTGTGGTTCATGCCTAGCTGATCATTGAGGGTATAGAGTACAGTCATGTAAAACCATGTTCTTTTTGAATCAAAAATCCTTTCTTTCTTATTAATCAGTTCATCAATGATATACTGCTTTATTCCGTCATGTATAGGAATGATTCTATTTCTTCCGGCTTCTGTCTTGGACCCTGTAATGATATAACTGATTTTTCTTTCTACTCCATCATCATTGCAAGGCTCGTCTATGTGTATCTGTTTTCTATCAAGTGAAAGGAGTTCTGAAAGCCTACACCCTGTATAGATATAAATAAGCAGCACATGTGCTTCTGGAGTATCTAGTTTCTTGAGTTTCTTTATTTCATCAAGTGTAAAGGCCTTATGCATTGTTGACTTAGGAAGGCTCTTTATTTTTATATAAGTAGAGTAGTCATCATCTCTACTGATATATTTGTGCATTACTGCATACTCGAAGACTTTGACACAGATGTACTTCATATCTCTCTGTACACTTACACCAGTATCCATTTGTTCAAATATGCTCTGCATATCTCTTAATGTGATTATATTGACAGGCATATTTGACAGCCTATCAAGGTGGCTAAAAGCGTTCAGAATGTTTTTATGTCCTTTTTCGGTTCTCTTAATAAAGGTTTCATTGTCTATGATAGTAAAGATTTCTTTGAATGTTGGTACTCTCTTCTGAGTCTTTTCCTGTATTCTATCAAACAGATCAGGGGCAAGGTTTCTAGCCTCCTCGTTTGTCATGCTGCTTGATCTCTTTAATGAGTAAATGGATAAGGCATTCAATGCTTCTTCTCTACTTGCAAAGGTGCCTATACATATCTGCTTCTTCTTGCCTGTTATTATATCTCTTTCATCGCTCATTACACGAGCACAGAAGGGGTTTCTTCTCTTACCCGATAATTTAACCACGGTACCGCTATTATTCGGTCTGCGTCTAAATCTAGACTTTCTAGGCATAATATGACACGTCCTTTCAGTTGTAATTTGCCTTGTACGTGCCAATTTGATATAATTGAGTACGTAAAAGGACTTTTGTGAGAAAACTTCTTTTATATGTTATAGGAGGTATTGGTAGTACCTCGTCCTTATTACTCTCCTGTTGGTAGCAGGGGAGTTTTTTATTTGCTTAATTACTATAAGAACCAGTAACTACTTGATTACCAAATTTAAAATATGATAGACTTCCGCTTCCATCATCGTTCATTCTAAACTGCATAACAAAATAAGTTCTCGGTTTAGACCCAAAAAGATTCTGAGCATCAACGTATGATGATACTGTTACAAGGTTATTCACTTTCCTCATTCCCCAATCCTTTAGAGGATCTAAAAAAGTTCCTGGATAGTCTGCAGTACTAGGTGCGTTAAGAATCTGATTGACAATCTGCTTACATTCATCCCTTATACGGATTGCTTCGTCTAGTGAGAGCGAATTTCTCTTTTGTTGAAGTTCCTGTTCAGCCTTTAATGCTTCTTCTTCGGCTTTTTTTCTCAGTTCTTCTTTTTGCTCTTCTGTAAGTTCGACAATTACTTTAAATCTGTTTGATTTGACAGTTTTTTCATTATCGTCAGTTACTTTACATACAACGGTAGTGGTACCTTCATTTTTTGCTTCAATCTTTCCTTTATCACTGATAGAAATGATATTAGGGTTATAGCTAGTATATTCAATATTTTTAACTACTACCTTATCAGGTGTAATTTTAGACTTTATTTTTTTTGTTGTTCCCTTATATAGGGTTATGTCTGATATTGTTACTTTTTTTATTTCTGGATTTAATGATGAAGCTGAAATAGCCCCTAAAACTAAAAGCACACATACACCGATAATAGTGTGTATAACTTTCTGTTTGACTGTATACTTACTAGACTTATAAAACTTAATTATATACTTACCACCATAATAAATAATAGCAAATGGCCAAAAAAATATAATAAGCAGTATCTTCTGCCATGACATTTTCTTTTCTTTCATTTTTCCCTTCTCCTCTTTCTTATATTACATCACTTTGGAAAGCGACGGCTCTTCCGATAACTCTAACTTGATTCAACTGCTCACCTGTAAGGATTATATCCTGATACTTTGGATTCTCAGGCTTCAGAATAACTAGATTCTGTTCACGATAATAGAAGAATCTCTTTAGTGTAGCCTCATCATCTATGATTACTACAGCAATCTCTCCGTTCTCTACTATGTCAGTTTTCTTCACAAAGACAATATCACCGTCATGGATCCTTGCATTTATCATACTGTCGCCCTGACATTGGAGACAGAAATCAGCACCAATATCAGTACCAACCATTATATAGCTTTCTCTGTCTTCATCCGCAAAGATAGGCTCACCACATGCTACCTTTCCAAGAAAAGGTAGTTTTATTTTGTCTAGTTTATAGATATTGTTACAGTTGATTGCTTCTTCTTTGATTTCTTTTTCCTCAATTAAATCTGACTTACTAACTCCAAGATAATCGGCAATTAATTGTACTTTGTCCATTCTAGGCAATCTAGAACCATTGCACCATGTTGAAATTGTAGATTTGTTAATTTTTAAATCATTAATAATGTCTGTTTGTGTGATTCCCTTGATTCTCATTAATTTATTCAAGTTATCAGCAAAAACAAATTTATACTTATCATCTGACATGAAATTCACTCCTTTCTATATATAGTATACCACAATAAGAGTAGAACAATATACTTTTTGTAGAATATTTTCTACTTTTTGTTGCAATCTACTAAAAGTAGAGTATAATAGTATTTGTAGAAAGGAGGACATATCAGTGAAGAAAAAGCGTAAAAGAAAAAGCAAGCACGAATTGCATTTGGCCCGCATCGCACTTGCTACATCAATCATCAACCTTATTATTTCAATAATCAACTTGATAAAAGATATTATGAAATAACGGTTGGGGAGAGGTTCTTCCTCTCTCTGATTGATACTAACTTTTTGTTTCGCTGTTGTCAATATATATCAGAGACGAAAGGAGATAATATTATGCAAATTATGTTTGATACATTACAAATTGTACTAAATATCGTAATTATTGTTTGTTTAATTAGCTTATTAAAGAAGTAGGAGGTAATACTGTTGGAAAAAATTAATATCACTTTAGAAGCAGCTAGAGTTAATGCAGGCTACACGCAAGAGCAAGCTGCTTCTAATTTAGGAGTTTCAAGATCTACTATAATTAACTGGGAAAATGGAAAAACCATCCCTGGAATTCCTTCAATGCATAAAATGTCACAATTATACGGAATCCCTTTGGATTGTATTTTTTTACCTTGTTACTCTACTATTAGTAGAATTAAAATCAAAGAAGGAGAATCAAAATGAATGAATTACAAGTATTTAAAAATCAAGAGTTCGGTTCAGTAAGAACATTAGTGATTAACAGTGAACCTTGGTTCGTCGGAAAAGATGTTGCTGAGGTTCTTGGATATGCTAAGCCATTAAATGCAATTGCTCAGCATGTTGATAAAGATGACTCCCTAAAACAGGGACTCACTGATTCACTAGGCCGTCAGCAAAAAACTATATTTGTCAATGAATCTGGTCTCTATGCTTTAATCTTCGGAAGTAAATTGGAGTCTGCTCAGAAGTTTAAACGTTGGGTTACATCTGAAGTGTTGCCAGCATTAAGAAAAACAGGGCAGTACCAAGTGAAGGAGTTGAGTGGCTCAGAATTAATGGCTAAGGCATTAATTGAAGCGCAGAATGTCTTAGCTGCTAAAGACAAGCAGATTGAGGAAATGAAACCTAAAGCATTATTTGCTGATGCAGTAGCAACTAGCCACACGTCAATCTTAGTTGGAGAACTTGCAAAGATTCTAAAACAAAATGGCATTGATATGGGTCAGAAGAGATTATTCGCATGGCTCAGAGAAAAAGGCTATCTGATCAAGCGCCAGGGCACTGATTACAACATGCCTACACAGAAGGCCATGGATCTAGGTCTCTTTGAAATCAAGGAAGGCTCTTACGTCAACGGCTCAGGTGTAAATATCACTACTAAGACACCTAAGATTACTGGCAAGGGTCAGCAGTATTTCATTAATAAGTTCCTTCAATAGGAGGTGATCATCATGGATGAATGGAGTATCAGCGTTGAGGAAGTAATGAGAATCACTAAGAAAAGTAGAGACTTCATCCTAAACGCTATAGAACAGGGCGTAATGCCTGGGTCAGTAGTAAAACATGACTCAGGTAAAAGAAGTACTTACATTCCACGTAAGGCCTTCTTCGATTACATGAACAATTATTATAGAGCTCCTTCGGATAAGTTGATTGCAGCAGTGGTAGAGGAGCTCACTAAAAGAAAGACAATTGAATAAGTAGCTTTAGTTGCTCGTAGGCACCTAAAGCCAAAGAAGGCAAATAATATTATTGTAGAATGTCTCGTTTTCATTTTTTTGGAAACTCCCTTCGTATGTGTATCTTACATTGAATATATCAATCCTTTTTAAATAATTTGTCTGTTGATCAAATAAATGCTTTCTTTGGCGCTAAGTGCTTATGAGCAAAATAAAAACAAAGGAGAAAAAGAAAATGGAAAATTTTGAACAGTTAGTAAGAAAAACAATGAAGGAATATGGAATTGACGGCAGATTAACAAACATGATTCTTTCAAACAAGTCACCTGAAGAAATTACTAAAGCAATTGAAAAAGCAGTTATTGAAATTGCAGAAGAAAAGAAGAAAGCAGAAGAAAAAGAAAACAAATTAGAAAGAGAAATTGAAATTAAGGCAACTATTACAGAAAAAGGAACATCTCTAGAAATCGAAAGCGAAGCAAACGCAGGAACTTATATGCTTGGTGGAGAACTTTTAATAACTGTCATTTCGTTAGTTGGTTATCTTATTGAAAATCTCGGAGATGAAGAATCTAAAGGAGTGTTAAAAGAAATATTAGAAGCAGCAATTGAAAATCCTAATTTAATGTGTCGTTTGGTTAGTGCAGCTATGCTCGCAACGAAGAATGCACGCGATAGCCTAAAAGAACATACAAAAAAAGAAGAGGACTAAACCTCTTCTTCTCAAAATAATCTTTATCTATTACAGAAAAGATTGAAAAAATCAGACAGTGCTAATTATAGCACGGAAAGAGGAAATTATGAATAGTAAAAGAATCTTATTAATTGCATTTAACGCATTTGTTTTAGGTACAGTAATCTCGATGATCACATCAGGCACAAATTGGGATAGTACAGCCGTACATGTCTTAAGTGCTTTCTCATTAGGATTAAACATCATATTTCTAGAATATATCGGGTTAAAAGGAGAATAAACAACATGATCAAACACGTAGAAACACCATTCCTGCACCTCGAGATTAAAGACGGTAACTGTGAAGTAACAGGAACAGGAAACACATGGCATTACTTACTTCTGTTTGCCTTTGCTGTTAAAGCAGCAAAAGAAGGACAATTCACAAACGGCTTTGCTAATAAATATGAAGAAAGAGAATTCAATAGAATTCTAAACAAGGTGTATGAAAATCCGGATGTTGCAATTGAAGCATTTGGACCATTAGGTGATGCAAATGCAGTCTCTGATATCTTAGAAGCACTAGATAGATTGTTCGGAGGGGATTACTTAGATGGAGAATAAGAAAGATATTCTAGAGAGCCTGTTTGAGACTCTCACTAGAACTAGAAAGTGGAGCGATGAAATCGCTGAAATGCTTTACCACAAGGATAAGAACGGCAATGAAGAGGTCACTGTAAGACTTTATGAAGGTAACCAAGAAGTGTTCATTGATGTTACTGGAGACAGTGGCATGGCTCTTATTAAAGACGTTATTAACGCTTTAGAGGATATGTAATATGTGGAAATGGGACCCTTACAAGCCTAACCCTCCTTATGAGAGGTTAGCCTGGAAGCTGGATAGATTCATGTGTGACGATAAGCTTGAACGCAGAAAAATCTATGATGAAGTAACAGGCGATGATCTATATAACATCGAAGTACACCAGTACATGGATAATTCCACAAGAGTCAGAATCATCTATCTTGATGATACTGCTCACATGGTAACTAGAATCGTTGATGTGACAGGCATGAAAATAGAAGAGGCATATCAGTATGTGGTGCATAGTATTAGTTACTCAGATGTCAAAAAAATCTCAAAAGAAGAAGTTGATGCAATCGATGCTGTTGAAGGCAAAGTGAGAAGAAGATATTTATATGCATACGTACATTCTCCTGAATGCTTTGAATGCACAAAGGTGCGCTTAGGTATTGATTAATGACTGAATTCAAAAATCTATTCGATTGCATTTATGAAGAGATTCCCAAATCAAAAGAAGGGTGGCTCTCTCAGAGAAGAAAAGGGATTGGTGGTTCAGATGCTGGAATAATCGAAGGTGTCAACCGCTACACCACTCTTCACGAACTCTGGGAAGACAAAACAAATAGACAAAAGAGACCTCAGGTCTCAAATCATGCCATTGAGATGGGTAATCGTCTAGAGCCTGTCATGTTCAACCTGTTTGAAGCATTATATGGGAATGAATACGAAGTCTTTGACACAAAGAATTATTCGTTATCTAGAAGGGACAAGGAATGGATGCGAGCCAACTTGGACGGCGCTCTTATTCGAAAGGATGATGGATCAACAGGGATTTTAGAAATAAAATCAACGACCATAAATAAGTGGCAGTACTTCCAAGAAGAATGGGGCGATGATTCAATGCCTCAGACATATTACTGTCAGTGCTTGCACTATATGAATGTGACAGGTGCTGAATTCGTTCTATTATTCGCTATTGCTATGATGCCGTGGTGCGATGAAACCAAGACAATTATTAGAAGAATTGAAAGAAGCGAGGTGCTTTTGGATCTCATGCAGCTAGAGGCTGATGAAGAAGCCTTCTGGAAAAAGCACATCGTGGAAGATAAGGAACCAAATTTTATTTAAAGGAGAAAAAGAATGAGATTTAAACAAGAAATTAAAGACCGCTTATATGGCGGTCACATCGGAATCGAAACAGACAAGATTGATTTTGAGATTCTCAAAGTCATGCTTGCAGATGACAACAAAAAAATTGCAGATGGAAAGCCAGTAACTGAACTAGCATGGCCTTTTGGTGCAATCACAGCACTCACTGCAGTTAATGACAATGGTGAAGTATTCGCTGACAAGCAGATTGACATCAGATACGAACAGGTGAAGTTCAGGGATGCAATCATTGATGAAGATACTATTGATGTTGATGTCAATGAAGTGGCTGAGATGCCTGACCTAAGCATTGTTGATGTGATTCCTTCAAAGGTTGAGGGCAATGCTGGACAGTTCAAGCTAGCAGTCAAGTCATACTTGAAGCGTTATGACGGCATCGTTGTAACTGCAGACAACTATAAAGAGTTATCTGACACTGTTTCAAAATTAAAGAAAGAAATGAACGATGTCAATGAAAAGAAAAAGAAAGTAAAGAAGAAAGCAATGGAAGGCTACACTCTCTTTGAAAATGAAATGAAAGAAGTGTTAAAGATGTTTGAATCTTCTATCAAGGTGCTTTCTGATGACATTAAGCAGTTCACAGACAAGGAAGTTGAAGAAAATAAGAAAGTTGTCGAAGCTCTATGCAAGAAGGCTCTTCATGATTACGTAGAAAGAAATGATTTCAATGAATACTTTGCTACTAATTTCTTCAATACGGATCCTCGTTGGAGCACATTGAAGAAATTCATTAATAACCATAAGCCAACAAAGGCACTTGTTGAAGAAATCAAACAGGAATGTGAAAAAATTAAAAAGGAATATGAAATCTATCAGCAGAAAATTGAAGGCTTATGCATCTATTTAGAAGCAAAATGCAAGGAGACGGACATTGATCAGCAGATGTTTGATTTAACTCTATACAAAAAGATGCTAGTACAGGAGTCTCTTGAAAGTCTTACAAAGGACATTGATTGCAGAATCAACGGAATCTTAAGAAACAGAGAACTTCAGAGACAGAAGGAAGAAGTTAAGAAGCAAGAAAAGCCTGTAAATGCTTCTTCGGAAACAGAAGTAATCACATTTGAGGCCAAGAAGCTTGCTAAAAATCTAAGAGATAAGACATACAAATTCAAGTATATCGCTGAGTTCGATGGTTCAATCGGTGCTTTAACAGAGTTAGCAGCTGCATTCAAGGCAATCAAATCAAGACATGGAGACAGATTTAACTACACATTGACTAAGGAGGAAAAATAACAATGGTAGCAAACAAATTACAGAAACAGAAGAATTCAGAAATCGTGACAGGAGCAAAGCACTTTAATGCAGTGCTTGCTACTAAATTAGTTAAGACCAAGATTAACCAGATGGTGGGGGCAGTCAACGCACAGCGTTTCAGCACTTCATTAATCAGTTTAGTAAATAACAATCCTTCACTAGCAGAATGTGAAAGTAACTCTATCATTACTGGGGCGCTTCAGGGTGAGGCACTTCATCTTCCTATCTCTTTAGGGTATTTCTATTTAGTTCCTTTCATGGATAACAAGCTAGGGTACAAGAAAGCTCAGTTCATTCTTGGTTATAAAGGTTTGATTCAGTTGGCAATTAAGACAGGACAGTATATTGATATTGATGCCATTGAAATCCGTGAAGGTGAGTATCTTGGAAGAGATTCAGAAACAGGAAAGCCAAAATTCAAGTTTATTGAAGATGATGAAGTTAGAGAAAATACCCCAGTAATTGGATATATGGCATATTTTGAAATGAGAAACGGCTATAAGAAGAAGATCTACTGGCCTAAATCAAAGATGCTCAATCATGCCGATCAGTTCTCACAGGCATTCAGCAAGAATGAGACAACAATCAATACAAAGTATGGCGCTAAGAAGAAGGTTTCTTATGAGGATTATAAAAAAGGCAACTATGATCATAAGAATGAATGGATGTATTCCTCTTTCTGGTATAAGAACTTTGATGAAATGGCCAAGAAGACAGTCATCCGTCAGTTGCTTTCTAAGCATGGTTTATTAACAGATACAGAAATACAGGCATATTCTTCTGATGGAAGTTCGTTCGAATTTTCAGCAGACAACAATACTATCGTTCCTGCTGCAGTAGTTGAAGTGCCAGAAGAAGCACCTAAGGCAATCGAACAGGAAAGTTCAGCACCTAAGGCACCACAGGAAGATTCAGATAAAGAACTAGCTGAAATGGGCATCAATGTTGAATTGAATGAATTCGGATTCGAAGAAGACTACGATGATCCATTTGGGTTATAAGAGATAAAAAGAAAGGAAGACATGAGGGATGGATGAAAAAAGAAGATGGATCAAGTTATACATGATGGACTACGACGAAGTCTATCATGATTCAAAAATGCTACACCTTTGGATTGACATCCTTCTTCATGCCAATCCTGTTGATTACTATCATCATGGCCAGCTTATTAAAAGAGGACAATGCATCTTGTCTCTTAGACAGGTATCAGAAAGATGTGGGATGGCAAAAAACACCATTACTAAATATCTTCACCTCTTAGAAGAGTGCGGAAAAATCAAATTAGATATATCTAGAAAAGGCACTCTTATAACAGTTGAAAACTGGGATAAATATCAGAACCGTGTCTCACCTAGTGTCCTAAAAATAGGACAAGAAGTAGGACAAGAGGTAGGACAAGAGGTAGGACAAGAAGTAGGACAAGAAGTAGGACGTAATAAGAATAAAAGAATAAAAGAAATAAAGAATAAAAGAAGACTGTCTGTCAGTGACTCTGACTTGTCTGATTTAAAATTTTTTCTTATTGAAAATGACTTTGAAGAAGTTGCCGATGAAGTAATAGAGACATGCAAACTCTATGGACTTGAGAAAATAACCAATCTAAAGAATTTTGCTTTAGCAGTGGCAAAAGAAAAGAAATGGTACCAGAAGAAAAAGAAACTTAAAAAAAGAGTAACTGAAGAGGATAAAGAAGAATTAAGGCGATTAGCGGAAGGACTATACGGAAATGATGAAGAGCAAGTCTCTGATGAAGAGGTTGCTGAATTAAGAAAATCAATGGAAGAACTAGGAGGGAATTTATAACATGACAAATTTTGAATTTTATGCAAATGAAATTAAATCCAGAGATTTCAGTTTTTCGGTAGATAAATCAAACGGTGAATTATTCTGCTGTGGGCAAGAAGGATCATGCGATAAATGTGTATTTTGTCCTGATACAAAGGAATTGCTAAAGGGAAGAGCTAAATTCGTGTGTTCAAAAATCAATATCGTTAGATGGTTATATCAGAAGCACAAGATAAAAATGAATGCACTGGAGTACGGCTTACTTGAATATATGCTATCTGAAGGTTATGAATGGGTATCACGTGATGATGATTTCACAATCGCGTTCTTCACATTGAAGCCAATTGAAAAGGAAGGTACTTGGTTCTCTCCTGAGGGCGGATTTGATGAACCACTCAATTGTGTTCCTCTTTGTGAGAAGTTATTTGAATTCTTAAGAGAAGGCGAATTATTTGGCATTGGAGAATTACTTAAAACGGCGGAGGTGGTCAATGATGCTGAAGAATAAAGAAGAAAGAACCTCATTTTTAAGAAATGAGAAGAACTGGGAAGCTGAGTATTTAACAGCTGATATTAAAATGTTGACTTTAAAATTAACACCTAAACTATATGTCAGAAAAATTCAAGTGATGGGTTTTAATAAATATTTTAAAAAAAGTGGATGGTATACGCAGTTTACTAAGTTCTTTTATCCTGATGATCTATATTATGGTCCTAATGCTTCAGATACAGAATTATTAAAATATTTAACTGCACATAAAAATGATGATTACATTGAAGACTTAGAAGTAGAAGGAGAACAGTAAAATAATGAGAATAAATGAAGTGTTAACAAGAGTCGATGAAGATGAACTCATTGACATTAGATGTAAAAGTTGGAATTTTTGTATACAAGGAACAAAATGGGAAATCACTCATAGTGAAACATTCATGGATAACCATTTTGGAGATATGTTAGTAACTCATATTGAAGTAAATGATTCGCCAAGAGGACACGCAATCATGCTATTGGCTGATTAAGGAGAAAAATAGATGGATTCACATGAATTAAATAATATACTTTGTGCTCTTGTATCAAATTGTCCTGCAATCGAAAAAGTATGCGAGACATGGGGCGATCAGCACATGCTTACTGTCGCAATGGAAGAAAATGCTGAACTTATACAAGCAATATCAAAAATCAAACGTAATGGATTTGACCCAATCAACGCTTCACATTTGGATGAAGAGACTGCAGATGTATTGATATGTATCTGTGAGTTATTTGTGATGGGATATCTAGATGTCCATAAAATTGCTGAAATCATAGAAAGAAAAGTAGAAAGATCTATGAGAAGAACTCAGGATCATATAAAGGAATTAGAAGAGGAGGCTAGTTTCAATGGTGTGTTTTAGTGCCGAAAAAGTACAAGAAATTGTAGAAGAAAAGGAAGCTGAATATAAGAAGCTAGAAGAAGAGTATTCATTTTTAAAAGAAGAATACGGAGAACTAGAAGAAGTATGTCAAGACTTAAAAAAAGAAAACAATACTCTAAAAAGAAATTGTGAAAGTTATGAAAAAGCAAACAAAACTGTATTGAGTATTTACAATGAGAATTTAGAAACGACGAAGGCTCTTCAGGAGTTAAACAATAAACTCATTAAAAGCTGTAAAAAGGCTAACAGGGATTTCTTTATCTTAGCAGTGGCTTATGTTGCTACACTAGTGCTAATGATTTACTTATTTATCAGATAGGAGTGATATAGATGTTTTTATTGCAGGTATTAGAAAATGTATTTTCTGTGTTTGCTATCGTTATGCTGATTGTTGGCGTTCTTATTGTGGTATCAGTGATTGCAATTGCGGTTTTCGTTATTGTGTCGGTCGTTGTGAATGGCATAGAAGAAGATAAGGAGAATAATAACTTGTGATTACTTCAAGTCAGATCAATGAAATATTAGGCATTACAGAGTCGTTTCAGTTGCATGGAGCACTTAAAGACATTCTTTTTGATAAAGATAAACGACTCAAGATATTTAAAAGATTTCTAGAGATAGAGAATAATCTAGATTACGATTGGTTCACCAATTACTTTCAGGAAGAACAGGCAAATAGAAACAATCTGAAACAGGACTACACTCCTCATTGCTTATGTGATTTAGTTAATAGACTAATCCCTCAGCAGTCGGGAACTATTTACGATGAATGCTGTGGGATTGGTGGATTAACTATTTCAGCGTGGAGAGAGCACCGAGACAGTATATTTTATCTAGAGGAGTTATCAGATAACTCTGTAATGCTTCTCCTGTTCAATCTATCAATAAGAGGAATAAATGCATATGTAAAGCATGGCGATGTTTTAACTAATCAATTCAAGAAAGTTTATAAACTTACGAATAATGGTGAGTTTAGTGATATCGAAGTAGTAGGGGATACTGGTAATGAATTTAAAACTGATGTGGTTATCAGCAATCCTCCATATTCTCTTAAATTTGATGATGTTGATAACTATAAGTATGATGCTAGGTTCTCTAATTACGGCGTTCCTCCTAAGAGCAAAGCCGATTATGCATTTGTGCTGCATGGCTTATCACATCTAAAAGAAAACGGCTCAGCGCTTTTTATTCTACCTCATGGGGTATTATTCAGAGGTTCAAAAGAGGGAGACATTAGAAAACTGCTGATTGATGATAATCTGCTTGACGCAGTCATTGGACTTCCTAGTAATTTATTCCTGAATACTCAGATACCTGTTTGTGTGTTGTTTTTTAAGAAAACAAGAAATGACAAGGATATTTTGTTTATAGATGCCTCAAAAGACTTCGTAAAAGAAGGCAAGCAGAACTATTTGAGTGATGATCAGATAGAAAAGATTAAATCAGCATATTCGCTTAGAAAGGATATTGACAAGTTCAGTCATGTTGCTTCACTAGAAGAAATCAAAAAAAATGACTACAACCTCAATATCCCTCGATATGTTGATACATCAGAAGAAAAAGAGCCTGTTGATCTAGCGCAAGTAGTAAGTGAACTCGTACAGATTGAAACTGAAATAGAAGCCACAGAAAAAGAATTCGTGGCAATGCTGAAGGATTTGAGAGGCCCTCAAAGTTATGAGATAGAGAAAAACAGGCTTATCAGCCAATTAGAGAGCAACAAGAAGCACTCCTATACAAATATGCTTAATGCTGCAAATGACTTCCTAGAGAAGTCTAAAGAAGAATTGAAGGATAATCACGTTGTTAATCTCTTAGACATAGCAACAATTGAAAGAAGCAAGAAAAACAAGACATACAAGAATGGCTCTATTCTTATCCAATTAAGTGCTACAAAAGGACAGATGATCTATCTTGATGATGATTCTAAAGTAGATTCAAAATATGGAGTATTTGAGGTTGATAAAGATAAAGTAGAACCTAGATATTTGTATTATGTGCTTAAAATGTCTATGCCTGACTTCTTAACTAGATATCAAACAGGTTTGAATATTAAACCAGAAATATTTGATAGCTTTAAAGTAAAAGTCCATAGAAGCTTAGAAGTACAGAAGATAATTGTTAAGATTCTAGACTCTTTCAATGTTGATCTAGAAGAAAAAGAGATAGAAAAGTATAAGAAAATAAAAGAATATCATCTAGACAATATGTTTCCTGGATGAAGAAAGAAGGTTTAAAAATGTTAAATCGTGCTTTATTAGTCGGAAGACTTACAAGAGACCCCGAACTAAGAAGAACAGGGAGTGGAAAGGCAGTCACTTCTTTCAATCTAGCAGTAGAAAGAAACTTCAAGAGCGATGATCAAGAAGCTGATTTCATTAACTGTGTATGCTGGGGGAAGATTGCAGAAAATACAGAGCGCTATTGCTCTAAAGGTTCCCTCGTTTCTGTTGATGGTCGCATTCAGACAAGAAACTATGAGAACAATCAAGGTCAGAAGGTATATGTTACTGAGGTGGTTGCTGACTCTGTACAGTTTATTAATACAAAGAGAGATAGTAATACAGCTACTGCACCACAAGCACCTGTTAATAACTATGCGAGCAATGGACTGATTCATCAGTTCGAGGATGAAGGATTGGTTATGGAAGAGGATGACATTCAATTCTAATGATCAAGAATAAATACAAGGCTAAGAAGGCAGTTGTTGACGGTATTGTCTTCGATAGTCGAAAAGAAGCAAAGAGATATACAGAACTCAAAAAACTCGAAAAGATGGGAAGCATTAGAGACCTGTCTCTTCAGTTTCAGTTTGAACTTATACCGTCATTTGAAATTGTAATTGATGGAAAGAAGAGGAAAAGAAGACCAATCACATACGTGGCCGACTTCGTCTATTACAGAGATGATGAAAAGGTCATAGAGGACGTCAAAGGTCTCAGAACTCCCGTCTATAAAATCAAGAAGAAGTTATTTGAATATCGTTATCATGAGACAATCAGGGAGGTATAGAAGTGGCTAGATTAGTTGAAGTATGGGACTACTTTAGAGCGCCTATGAGCGAGAATGACATGATAAGAATGCGCAGAACGTTCAGTATCATCAATTTAGATAAATGCACCTTTGAATTCCAGTTGCCTCCTAGATGGCCAGAAGGGGGACTGTGTGCAATCGTTTTCTATTACAAGAAGAAGATGATCCACAAGGAAGAGTACAGCACTATGAGTCTAGCAAAGGCAAGACTTGACTGGCTTTCAACGTTTGTTCCTAAAAAGGAAGAAGGGGAACTTGAATACAAGGGAATGCCGATTGATGCTGATGATATTATTGCAGTTCTCAATCATACAAGCTTTAGTGATAGAAATATAAGCATTGTTACATTAAGAATAAGAATCAATGACAGAGTGCAGCGCAAGAGTTGCTACACGATTCTTGAAGAGATTCAAAAGAAGTTCATCAGATAATCAAACAGGGCATTGAGTTCTTTATTAGATTTTATATACTATCAAGAAAATTTATTAGGACCCCTCATACTTAATAGATTCTTTTCTAAAAGCAAGATCCTCTCATGGATTCGATGCCCTAACATATTTTTCTATTCTAAAACCAACAAACAACAGCAGTGTCATGGCTTTGCTTCAATCTCATTCACCTTCTTTTGCAAAGAATAAGAGTATGAAGCGCTAATTTTGCTATCCAACTATAAAGTTATGATGTTGCTGGGAGAAGAGAAGACACAAATTGAAAACCAATAGGAAGAGTAAAGGACTGTTTTCTTCTTCTCCAGAAAGGAGGTTAAGTTTTTGTTTTTTATTTTATTTGTACTGGTGATAGTGATTTATTTATTTTTCATTTTTGAGTAATCAGGAGGTAACGTATGACAGTCGAAGAAGTCAGAACATATTTAAAATCATATAGGAATCTAAAAGACAAAGCAGACTATCTACAGAATAAATTAATAAACGTTAAAGCAATCTCATATAGAGACAGTCCAACAGGTTCATACAGTGAGCCCAAGACACAGAATGACTATATATTGATGAAGGATAGGTGTTTAGAAGAAATGGCTCTCATACGTCAAAATATAGACAAACTAGATGATATCAATCATAGGGATGTACTCTTTTATCGATACATCGAATTAATGAGCATCTATGATACTGCTGACATGCTGCATGTGTCGCAGAGAACAGCAGAGAAGTATATACATGATGCAATTGAAAAGATGATTGTTATTTTATCTTAACGTGAATACACGGCTATAAACGTAAAACGGCGCAACACTGCGCTAATTGATGTTATATAATGGTAAAAAGAGGCAAATTAAGCAGAGAGGCATAATAAAGCCTCTTTTTTATTGCTTGATAAGAAAGGGGGTGCAGCTATGACAGAAAAGCAGAAACTATTTTGTGATGAGTATCTAAAAGATACTAATGCTACAAGAGCATATTTAGCAGTATATGATAATTGTAAAAGTGCCATAAGTGCAGCACCTCTTGCCTCTAAGCTTTTAAAAAAAGAAGAGATACAAAAGTATATCTCTGAAAAGATGGAAGAAATCCATAATGAGAACACCGCAGATATTCAAGAAATAGTTGAGTATCTAACATCTGTTATGCGCGCTAAATCAGAGTCTTATGTAATGATCATGAACGGTAACGGTATGCAGAAGGTCATACAGAAGCCTCCGGACGAGAAAGAAAGGCTTAAAGCTGCTGAATTATTAGGCAAGCGTTTTGGTATGTTTACGGAAAATGTAGATGTTACATCGAACGGCAAGACAGTAATCGTGGATGATATAGATGAATAAGGTTAGTTTAAAGTCTACTATCGGTCCGGCTTTCTATGAAGTTCATAAGCATGTAAAAAACAATGACTACACGCATTATTGGCTAAAAGGTGGGCGTGGCTCTTTAAAATCTTCTTTTATCGGTGTTGAGATACCTTTAGGCATTATGAGAGATGCACAGCGAGGTGTAATGAGTAATGCAGTCATTATGAGACGAGTAAAAGATACGCTCAGAGATTCAGTATATGAACAGATTAAGTGGGGTATCTATAAGTTAGGTGCTCAAGATGATTGGTTAATACCTGAGTCTAAATTAAAAATGACTTATATGCCAACAGGTCAGCAGATAATATTCAAGGGTGCCGATGAACCTAAAAAAATGAAGTCAACAAAGGTTCACATCGGCTATGTTAAATATGTCTGGTACGAAGAATGTGACGAATTCGAAACATACGATAAGATAACCAATATCAATCAGTCACTTCTTCGTGGTGGGCATGAGTATTGTGTCTTTTACTCTTTCAACCCTCCTAAATCACAAAGAAATTGGTGCAACAGGCAAGTTCTAGTAAAAAGAGATGATACATATGTCTCTCATACAACTTACTTACAGGCACCTCCTGAGTGGCTTGGGGAGCAGTTTCTAATTGAAGCAGAACACACCAAGAAAACAAATATTGAAAAATACAATCATGACTATCTAGGTGAAGTAACTGGTACAGGTAGTGAGGTTTTTACAAACCTTGATATACGTGAGATAACCGACGAGGAAATACAGGTATTCGATAGATTAAAAAACGGACTAGACTTTGGTTATGCTGGTGACCCATTGGCATATGTCAAAGCAAACTATGACAAGACGCGCAGGCGTCTTTTTATTTTTGGTGAAGTATATGGAACTAGACTATCAAATGCCAAGGCCGTGAAACTCATAAAAGAGATTAACCCGCTCAATAAGCTAGTCACTGCTGATTCAGCTGAACCAAGAACTATTAATGAATTCAAGTTATTAGGTCTCAATATCATCGGTGCAAAGAAAGGCGCTGACAGTGTAGACAATGGAATAAAGTTCCTTCAGGACCTAGACAAGATAATTATAGATCCTATTAGATGCCCCAATGCTGCACGTGAATTCAATGACTATGAAATTGAAATGGATAGAGACGGCAACCTTAGAGGGGAGTTCCCCGACAGAAACAACCACACTATAGATGCGGTTAGATATGCTATAGAAAATGAAATCCTTATGAAGAAGGCAAGAGCAGGAAAGAGGAGATTTTAAAAGATGTATTATACTTTCACGATTCCACGAGAAAAATTCGACGAGACAAACATAGACAGAAGCATGATCCTTCGTCTCATTGCTAAGCATTATAGTATTCGTGCTCCTGAGATATTGAAGAATGTTGGCTATTACTTTGGCAAGCATGCCATCATGAACAGGAAAAAGAAGTTCAAGAACCAGCCGAACAATAAGATCATGGTAAACCATGCTAAAGATATATCAGATACAGCAACGGGCTATTTTCTTTCAAACCCTATCACATTCAAGAAGAATACAGAAGACGGCAATATTGACAAGCTGACAGGTGCTTTTGTTGATGCTGAAACAGATGATACAGATTCATGCAATGCCATCAATATGTCACGTGCTGGTGTCGCTTATGAGTATGTTTACTTATGTGAGCATGAAAGCAAGCTGATGACCAAGACACTTGACCCATTGTCAACATTCAAAGTTTTCGATGCTTCAATTGAACAGCATGAACTATTCAGCGTTTATTATTCGATTGAAAAAGATGATTCTACTGACAGGTTCAATATCATCGCAACAGTAACAACTGAGAACTATGTCACAAGAATCGGAATCACTTGCAATGAGGAATTCGAAAAAGGCGAGTTTTCAGAACTAGGTGAGCCTTATCCACATTTCTTAGGTGAGGACCCTATCATTGAGTATAGAAACAACATGGACTGCATTGGAGACTATGAACAGCAGATTTCTCTAATTGACGCATACAATACATTATGCTCTGACAGAATCAACGATAAGGAGCAGTTCATTGACGCAGTGCTTGTTGTCTATGGTGCTCTTTTAGGTGATGACGATGAAGAAGCAACAAAAGCACTCCAGGCTATCCGTAAGAACGGTGTTATGGAACTTCCTAGTGATGCACGCTCTGAATATCTAACTAGAACATTTGATGAGAATGCGGTGGAAACACTCAAGCGTTCAATAAAGGAAGATATCTATTCACTTTCTCATGTTCCTAATCTGACAGATGAAAACTTTGCTGGCAACAGTTCAGGCATTGCTATTCAATATAAGCTTCTAGCACTTGAGACCCTCACAAAGACAAAAGAGAGATATTACAAGAAAGGGCTTAAGAAGCGTATAAGAATGTTCTGTACTTACCTCAATCTAAAGGCAATTGCTGCTGATCAGTCAATGATTGAGCCTGTATTTACAAGAGGATTACCACAGAACCGTCTTGAATTATCACAGATTATTGCGAACCTTAAAGGCGTTGTTTCAACTAAGACACTTCTTGCACTGCTAGACTTTGTTTCAAATGTTGATGATGAAATGAAAGAAGTCAAAAAAGAACAACAGGAAGCACTTGAAACACAGAAGCAGTTATTTGATACCGAAAATCAGAATACTCCTCCAGAAGAAGAAACAGAGGAGCATGAGAACGATGATAATGATGATGACGAAGACAAGGAATAATAGTGCTCTGTTATGACTAACATCAAAAATATAAAGTACTGGGAGATGCGAGAAGCAAGGAACATGTACAAGGATATGCAGTTAGCTGAGGACTGCGCCAAAGAGTTGAGCGTAATCTATAGCAAGGCTGCAATCTACACTGCCAAGCAGATTGAGGGAATATTCAATAGATTCGCTTCAAAGCATCATCTAACAAGAGACGAGGCTATTAATCTTCTTTCAGAGGCTGACAGTAAAGATTTCGAAAAACTGCTTGAAGCATACAAGAATAAGACGGGTGCCCAAAAAAGAGAGGTACTGGCAGAATTGGAAGCCCCAGCATATAAGAATCGTATGAAGAGGCTAGATGATATTGATAAGTCAATAAACAGGTTAATCAATGCGGTTGCATCAAAAGAAAGAGATGCAATAGACAAGACAATGCGAAAGGTCTATGAAAGCAGTTATCACCATGCAGTATATGAAGCTGCAAGAATGAGTGGCCTAGATCTTCAGACAGGTCCCATTGATGAAGGCGCTCTTGAAACCATTCTGAAAAAGAAATGGTCAGGTCAGAACTATTCCGAAAGAGTATGGAACAATACTCAGAAGGTGGCCGATGCACTAAAAGAGGAGTTCATGATAGGAGCACTTACAGGAAAGACAGAGAAGGAAATGACCGACTCAATCAACGAACAGTTCCTATCAGGTAGAAATAAAGCTAGAAGACTTGTAAGAACCGAATCATCATACATTCACAATGAGGCGCACTTCCAGGCTTATAGGGATTACGGCATAGAGGAGTATAGATTTGTTGCAACACTAGACCTTAGAACGTCTCAAATTTGCCGTGAGAAGGACGGAAGTGTATACAGGGTGAATGATAAGAAGATAGGTGTAAACGCCCCTCCGATGCACCCATGGTGTCGTTCTACGACTATTATGAATCTTGATGATGAAACTATGCATAATCTAGAAAGATTTGCTAGAGACCCTGTCACAGGTGAAAGGATAAAGGTTCCAGCAGATGAGACTTATAAAGAGTGGTATCAGAGAATGGTTGAAAAGCATGGTGCAGATGCAATTAACACTGCTGAGAAATTAGTTGAGAATCGTTCTAGTGACAGGAAACAGCAAATAAAATACCTCGATTTGTTGGGTAAGCAAAATATACCTTTATCACTATCAGAATTTCAAAATTTGAAGTATAATGATAAAGAGAATTGGTTACTATTACAAAAATACAAGAGATCGCGTAGCTCAGGAAAATTATCAGCATTTTCAACATTTGAAGACTATAAGAAGTATCGTAAAATCATACAAGATGAAATTGTTGGGCGTACAACTAAGGATGGAGTTGTAATAAAATCGCAAAGTGACCATTTTATCGAAAGAGTATTAGGGACAACTGAAAAAGAAGGCCCTCAAAAGAATAAGAAACGTGAAGGTGTTGAAATAGAGGATGTTATTTCTGCATTAACTGACCCAGAAAAAATAACCGAAAAAGAAAATGGTAAACGTATAAGCAGAAAGTATATAGGTGAAAACGTAGAAGTTACACTTAACCCTGATACTGGAAATTTAATTCAAACAAACCCTAAGAAAAGAGAGTGAATTGTGATGTACAAATTATTGGATGAAGATGTGAAATTATTGAAAAAGTTGCTTCTTATGAAAGATTGGAACCCGGAAGATGGTTATTCAAAAGAATGTGTTATTGAATATGTTAATGCGAATAGAGAACTAAATAATGAAGAGATTAATCAGATTCGTAATTACGTATTAGACAAGAATCTTGAATATGGATTTGATGATAATGAAGAACCTAATGAACTAGGGTATGCAACTGAAGAATTAGGCGATAGACTGTTTTATGCTATGGATGATTAGTTAAATCCTTTAGTTGATAAAAAGACAATGTGAAAGGACTTGGAATATATGGCAAGAGATGATTATCATGTAATTGTTTATCAGATTCTATCCTACCTGTATATGCAGCTAAAGCAAGGGAAGGATATTGATGTATCACTCATAAGACATGACAGTAAATATCTGCAGATCAACAGAAAGTACTGGACTTATGTCATTGTGAATCTATTAAATGAGGGATATATCAGTGGGATAGTAATTGACCAGGATATAGACGAAAACATAGAAATATACAACCTTGATAAATGCGAGATTACACCAAAAGGAATAGAATACCTTACTGATAATTCAACTATTGAAAAAGCCAAGCGATTTATGAAAGACTTGAAAGATATACTACCGTTCGTATAAGCCGACTATCTAGTCGGTTTTTATTTTGCTCAATTTCAAGAAAGGAGAACCATATGGCTGAAGGATTGAAACCACATCATCACCAGTACTTTGAATATGACTGTAAAAGTCATTTTGACAGCCGTAGGCACGTCATTGTTAAGAAGGTGACATATATGTGCATGATATGCGGAAAACTCTCACACGAGACATATGAAGAGTACTGTCCGCCTCCCAAGGAAAGAAAACCTAAAGCATTGATGAAATACAGAAGCAGACAGAAGAGCGGTTGATGTTCTTCTTTTTTTCTGTTTGTCCATAACGTGCATATGACATTAAAAGGTGCATGGATATAACAGTCATACGGACTATAAACGGAGGAATTAAGTTATGGAATACATTAAGAATATGATGCCTTTGAACCTTCAGCTGTTTGCGGAAGAAGGGGAAGAGGGGGAAGAAGATACAGGCGACGAAGGTAATCCCGATAATGCGCAGTCAGGTGAACCTGAAGATGGTAAAGCCAAAGTAACAACCCTCACAGAAGACGATGTGGACAGAATCGTCCAGAAGAGACTTGCCCGTGCAAGAAAGAAGTGGGATAAGGATCATACGGAAGCCGAAAGGCTTCAAAAGATGACAGATGATGAAAAGAAGCAGTATGAGGAAGATAAGAGAAAAGAAGATCTTGACAATAGAGAAGCAGCAATTACTCGTAGAGAACTGACTGCAGTTGCCAAGGAACAGCTTAATGCTGCAGGAATTCCAGCAGACATGGCTGACTTCATTGACTACACTGATGCTGATTCCGTAAATGAATCTGTCAAGAGACTCTCTAAAGCATTCAAGGGAGCGGTTCAGCAGTCTGTTGATGACCGATTAAAAGGGAAAGCACCTTTAGGCAAGGCAAAAAACAATGTATTGACTGCTGAAGAAGAGAATGCAAGAAAGGCATTCGCGAATGCACTTAAATTTTAGAAAAGAGGTATAGAACATGGCAATTAACACATTACAGTATTCAACTATTTTTCAGACTGAACTAGATAAACAGATGGAGCATCTCACTCTTACATCATGGATGGATGCCAATGCCGGACAGATTAAGTATGACGGTGGTGCAGAGGTAAAAATCCCTAAGATGTCATTAGTGGGCTTAGGAGACTATAACAGAGATGAAGGATATAAACAGGGTGCTGTTACTCTTGAATATGAAACATTCAAGATGACACAGGACCGTGGAAGAAAGTTCCTTCTTGATGCAATGGATGTAAATGAAACTAACTTTGTGGCATCTGCTGGCACTGTCATGGGAGAATTCCAGCGTTTACATGTTGCCCCTGAAGTAGATGCCTACCGTATTTCTAAGGTTGTTTCTGATGTTACAGAAAAGAAATCAGCCAACATCCTAACAACTGCATTGACTGAACAGAATATTCTTTCTGAATTAGAAAAGGCAGCGGATACTATCCGTGATAAGGGATACCAGGGTGATATCATCTGTCATATTACATATGATACTTTAAGATTATTAAAGGAAAAGATGGTAAACAGCAACCTTACATCAGGTAAATTAACTATTGGAAATATCACATTAGACATCTATAAGCTTGATGAAATCACATTCATTCCTACACCAAAGAACAGAATGTATTCAGCTATCAAGGTTGATGCTGGAGCAACAAAAGACGCAGGTGGATATACAAAAGGTGAAACTGCTAAGAATGTAAACTTCTTAATGGCGCCAATCAATAGTGTTATCGGTGTTACTAAACAGGACAAGACAAGAGTATTTGACCCTGATACTAACCAGGATGCAAATGCTTGGCAGATTGACTATAGAAGATATCATGACTGCTGGGAAAAGGACAACATGCTTGACCTAATCATTGCTAACGTCTCAGCTGATGCATAATGATCATTGTAAAAAGAATCAACGTTGAAAGGGCCATCCATGAGGATGACCTTCAGCGTTATACAGAACAGGGATATCGTGTCATTGAAGACAAGAAGAATGATGAAGATACTCCTGTAGAAAACAATGAGGTGACGGACCTCAACGATATGACTGTTGACCAGTTAAAGACTATTGCAAAGGAAAAGGGCGTTAGCGGATATTCTAGTCTTGTTAAAAAGGAATTGGTCGCAGTTCTCACTAATATGCAGGAGGAGTAATCTATGGATTTAGTTGAGATTGTTGCTGAAAGAACAGGAATGAGTCAGGGGCGTGCAAAAATCTATGTTGAAATGGCAAAACAGCGTGCTCTTGCACATACAAACCGCACTGTATACATCACTGCAATGGATTTCTGTGTGGCTGATCTAGCATGTGCCATGTACTTCAGAGAGGGCATGGTCGGAGAATCATCACATTCAGAAGGTGGCATCACATCTACTTTTCAGTCTTCCACTTATGAAGATATTCTCTCAACTCTCAACAACTTGAGACTGATTCGTGCAGGAGGAATCGTTCACGAAAAGAAGCCGGAGGGGAACCAATGAGACTTTCAGCGCTTAAGAACTATCCTGTATATGAGCCTGTCATCGAAAAAGATGGTGAAGGTGTCACTACTGAAAAGTGGACCAAGAGAAAATCAATGCTTCTTGAGATATGGCCTGCATCCGGTAAATTACAGGCTGAAATGTACGGAGAGAGACTGAACTACATTCTTAATATGATTCTTCCTAAGAATAAGGATGATGATTTCAGACCCACTGAAAAGTGGGGTGTGAATGTCTATAATCAGTCAATCGATGAACCGGATTATAGGATCATCAGCATGAAGGAATATAACAGACACTATCTCTATGAACTGGAGAAGATTATTAAATGAGCCTCAATGGTGCTAATGAATTATTTAGAAAGCTTCGTGCTATAGATGCCGTTCTTGAGAATCCAGAACAGGTTCTTGGAAAGGCTGCGGAAACAATCAGAAGTGGTTGCGTTCTTGAATGTCCTGTAAATAATGGTGAATTAAGAAATTCCATTAAGACAAGAGTTGAAGGCGACAAGGGATATGTTTATACAAATAAGGCATATGCTCAATATGTTGAATTCGGAACAGGTCGAAAAGGTGCAGCAGACCATGCTGGAATATCTCCATATGCACATCCTTCTTATACTATGGAACCTTGGTGGATTCCTGAAGAGAAGTTATCAGAAGAAGCAATAAATAACTATCATTGGGTAGTTATCGAGGTTGATGGAAAGAGATATTACAGGTCGGATGGACAGCCTGCACAGCCATTCATGTACCAGGGAGCAAAGAAGACTGAAAAGAAAGCAGTGAAGGATGCTGGTATAGTAATCAGCCAGTTAATTGAAAAGGATTAAAAGCATATGAACAACATTAAAGACAAAGTATATAAGGCTCTGACAGATGAAGGTCTTGAAGTCACTGATATCTATCCTAAGGACTGGGCAAAGCTTCCAGCAGTTCAGTATGTTGAGGAAGATAACAGCGTGGCAGAATGGACGGATGACAAGGAGCAGACATCACATGTCCTTTACAGAATCGAAATCTGGGATACTAAGAGTACATCGGGTACAGCCTTGAAAGTTGATAAGGCATTATCAGCAATGGGGCTAAAGAGAGTATTATGCAAAGATATTGATGATGCATCAGGACTTAGACACAAGAAAATGAATTATGAAGCATATTATGATAGTGATTACATCTATCATGGTATGTAACTGATAAGGAGGAATTATATAATGCTAGCAAATGGCGCTAAATTATCTTATGACAAGACAAACAAGGGAACTTCTTTTACTGACCTTCCAGGGTTGAAGAAGATTCCTGACATGGGTATTGAAAAAGAAAAAGTTGAAAACTCTTCACTTGATGATGCAGTTAAGGTCTATGAGTTTGGTATCGGAGACCCTGGAGACCTTGAATATACATTCAAGTATGATAATAGCAAACCAACATCTTCATACAGATTAATGAGGGAACTAGAAAAAACAGGAGCTACCGCAATGTTCAAGGAAACATTGAAGGACGGCACTACAACTACATTCTCAGGACAGGTCACTGTTAAAAGAGCGGGCGGTGGTGTCAATGATGCTATTGAATTCACTGTTGCAATTGCATTACAGTCTGAACTCACTATTACTGATCCAACAGAAGTAGCAGCATAGAAAGGAAGATATAGATAAATGGCAGAAAAAGCAAAAAGAAAACCGTTCATTATTTGGAAAATCGGTGAAGAAGAATACAAATTAAAACTAACAACAGGAGAAATCTCTAGACTAGAACAGATGTATGGTGGAAGTCTTATCAACCTTCTTAATACAGAAACAGGCATGACACCATTATGCACTATGCTGGACATCACACACGGTGGTCTTCAGAAATTCAACAGCAACATCGACAGAAGCGATGTGAATGATATGTTTGATAGATACATCGATGAAGGTGGCTCACAGACAGAGTTCCTTAGTGATGTTCTTATTCCATTGTTCCAGGTATCGGGTTTTTTCTCTGGGGCTCTCGAAACGAAAATGGAAAAGGAAATGGCGGAAGCCAAGAAGAATCTCTAGAAGATATCCTGATTACAGATTACATATACAAGGCGGTCTATGATCCAGCGCTTGATGCTGGAGTAGACCCCTTTTCATTTTGGAATTATTCGTTAGATGAGCTATACGATATTATTTCAGCGCATGAAAGAAAGAAAAAAGAAATGGTGCGACAGGAAGCGATATCTCTTCAGATACAGGCCCTTCAGATAAGGGATTGTATTTCTGCTGTCCTTAACGGTAAGGATGATTCATTCACTCCTGCACAATTGTGGGACTTCTATCCTTCACTTTTTGAAGAGGATAGGAAAGAGTTTGAAAAAGAGAAGGAAAGAAAAGAGATTGCAAGCGCTAGATCTTCTCGTATTGCCTTCAGTAGAAGACATAATGAAGCACTAAGAAAAAGAAAGGCGGTGATGCAGAATGACGGTAGAGGAACTGCAGATAGTAATATCTGCACAGACGAAATCAGCGAAATCAGAACTGAACAGCGTGAAGAATGAAGTCACCGGCCTAAAGAATCATGTTGATAAGGTCACAGGCTCAATTGGCAATTCATTCAAGAGTATCCGCAATATTGTGGCGGGTCTTGGTATTGCTTCTCTGATTAAATCAACAATATTAGGTAATGTTGATGCAGCAATCAAGAGAGTTGATACTCTTAGCAATTACAGCCGTGTGATGTCGAATCTAGGCGTTGGCAGTGTTCAAGCGAATGCATCTGTACAGAAACTAAGCAATAAGCTTATTGGGCTCCCAACAACCCTAGACGATGCATCAGGCGCAGTACAGAGATTCACATCAGTGAACAGTAATATCTCTAGATCAACAGATATGTTCCTTGCACTAAATAATGCTATTCTAGCCGGTGGTGCAAGCTCTGAGATACAGAAATCAGCCTTAGAACAGTTGTCACAGTCATATGCTAAAGGTAAACCGGATATGTTCGAATGGCGTTCAGCAATGACTGCAATGCCAGCACAGATGAAACAGGTGGCTGAGGCTATGGGTTTTGTCAATGCTTCAGCATTAGGCGAGGCATTAAGAAATGGAACAGTATCAATGGACCAGTTCATGGATACAATCATGCAGTTAAACACTCAGGGCATTAACGGCTATCAGTCATTTGAGGAACAGGCAAGAAATGCGACAGGTGGAATTGCTACATCAATCGCTAATATGAGAACGGCCATTGTTAGATGTATGTCAGATGTAATGAACACAATTGGACAGTCTAATATTGCTGGATTCTTTACCAATATTGCAAAGGCAATTAATTCCTGCGTCCCATATGTTGTTGCATTCACTAAAGTTATTATGGTCGCCGTTGGGTATCTGACGGCACTGTTTGGTGGCAAGTCAAAGAAGTTGAGTTCTTCCTTTGGTGGAGTGTCAAACAATGCTAAGAAGGCAGCAGGAAACACAGGGGCTCTTGCAAAGAATATGAACGATGCTTCCAATAGTTCGCAGAAGCTTTCTAAAGGCGCAAGCGGAGCAGGAAGAGGATTAAAAAAGGCAGCAGGTAATGCTTCTAAACTCAAGAAGGAATTGAAAGGAGCTCTTGCTGGATTCGATGCAATCAATAACATCAATTCAAGCAATGGTTCAAGTGATCCGTCTTCAGGTGGCTCAGGTGGTTCGGGCGGTGCTGGTGGTTCCGGTGGCATTGGTGATATAGGAAGCATAGGTGCTGATGCGTTTGATACTGGAAGTATGACTGCACCACTCGAAGAAGTAGACAAGCAGTTAGAGGAAATCAAGAAGAAGGTTGTGGAATTCTTCCAGCCATTAAAGCAGTCATGGGATAAGTTTGGTGCGCCGATGATTGCAGCTGCAGTATATGCATTTAATGGTGTCAAGAATCTTCTTATGGAAATCGGCAAGTCAATGTATACAGTGTGGGAAAACGGCACGGGCGCAAAGACTGTTGAACTGATATTGAAGATATTCACTAACATCTTCAAGATAATTGGCAATATCTCTCAAGGATTGGCCGATGCATGGAACACTGCAGGCCTAGGTGATTCAATCATCCAGCATTTATGGAATATATTTAACTCTATATTGAAGATCATCAATGAGATTCTGAAAATTGTGAGAGATATAACTAAAGCGATTGACTGGACTGTAGTACTAGGTGCAGTGAATGTGGTTCTTAGTATCATTGATGGGCTATTCTCTTTCATAGCAGATAATGCAGGTCTTATTCTTGGCATTCTTTCCGCTATTGCTGGATTATCATTGTTTTCTACTCTTGCCGGAATTCTTGGTACTGTTATCACACAGATACAGCTTGCAGTGGGAGTATTTTCAGGTTGGGCATCGCTTGCAACTGCATTGAGCGGTGCATTTGGAATTCTTCCACAGATTTTTGCATCTATTGTAATGGCAGTGAACCCTGTAAATGTCATCATAGGGGCAGTCATTGCTACAGTGGTAGACTTATGGCAGAAGAGTAAGAGCTTCAGAGATGACATAGTAAGCATTCTAGGAAATATTGCTACTATTGTTCAGAAGGTGTTTATGAATATTGTTGCACCTGTCATCAGTACAGTAGCAGGCATCATTAAAGATTTTGTGAATATGGTGCTAAAACCACTGTGGAATGTATGGGAAACAGTTTTTAAGGATATCATGGGAATTGTTAGTGATTTATTGAAATTTGTAACACCGATTTTTAGTACAATTCTTGATATTTTAGGGCCAGTCTTCCAGTTATCACTAACACATCTTCAAGGCACATTTAGAATTGTGTTCGCAGCAATTGGAGGTATTATCCAGGGCGCAGGTGCAGTAATTCACACTGTTGTTGATGGTATCAGAGGATTCTTTAATGGATTAGGAACTTGGATGGAAGGAACTTTCGGTTTCAAATGGAAGAATGTGTTTGAAACGGTTAAGAATGCCGTCAAGGTGTTCAGAGACTACATGGGTCCTATCATCAGTTCCGTACAGGTTATTTTCATGGGTCTAGCTAACTTCATCGGTGGCGTGTTCTCAGGCAACTGGAGAAGAGCATGGCTTGGTGTTAAGCAGATATTTGAGGGTATTGTTTCTGGATTAGGACACATCTTCAAGGCTCCATTGAATTTCATGATTGATGGAATCAATAAATTCTTAAGCGGCATCAGCAAGGTAAAGATTCCTGACTGGGTTCCTGGAGTCGGTGGAAAAGGATTCTCTATCCCTAGGATTCCTAGACTAGCAAAAGGTGGTATCGTAAGTGCATCCACTATCGCCAATATTGGTGAAGCAGGAACAGAAGCAGTAATACCATTACAAAGAAACACACAGGGACTTGATATGATTGCTGAAAAGATTTCAGAAAGATTATCACTTTCTCAAAATGACGGCACAGGCGCTACCTACGTCATTAAATTAGTTCTTGATGATGGCAGAGTAATCACAAAGATGGTGATTGACAATATCAAGGACTATGAAGCACGCACAGGAAAGCCTGTATTTGACTATTAGGAGGTGGAATAAATGGCAGATGAAGCGAAAATCAAGATAAACGGAACACTTATTCCGACTCCTTCAGAGATTAGCGTAGAAATCAATGATCTAGATTCGGATAGTGTCAGACCTGTCTCAACAGGCATCTTAAGAAGAAATAGAATACGTTCTAACATGCTTAAGATTACATGTACATATAAGTTGAATACATTTACAGATGTAATGAATATTTTGAAGGTACTCACTCCGGCAGAGTTCACGGCAGAACTCTACATTCCTGATCATGGTATCAGAGGAACCAAGAAGATGTATGCTTCAAATAAGAAATACAATTATAAGAGAGTGCAGTCTGGGCTAAAGGCAGATTCATTCTCTTTCTCTCTGATTGAGGTGTGATCATATGCTTATAAAATATGGAGAGACAAATGTAACGGACAGACTTCTTGATTATAAGATGTCTGTCTCTTTTGCTGACTGCCGTATGATAGGCAATGTACCATCAATAGAACTGACAATGAAGTTCGATAATTATGACGGCATTCTTGACAATATCGACATCAGCAAGTACTGGGAAGTCAAGGAGAATGATGCATCTGATACAAGATACTTCAAGGTGTATGATCAGCCGGAGAAGTACACCAAGGAACTCACTCTCAAGATGTATGACAACAACTATTCTCTTGACAAGGCATACGATACTAAACTGTCTTATCCTGTCACTATAAAAGATCAGCTAGACGAGATTGAAAGTCTGACTGGTCTTTCTATTATTCGTGAAGGAATACCACAGTATGTTCTTGATAAGAGCGTATCATGGTACGATAACACGATTGTTATAAGAAATTACTTAGGCTGGATTGCTGAACTGTTTGCAGCAAATGTCTATGCAGAGGGAATTGATTCTATTAGATTTGTTCCCATTGAAAAGACTGCCTTTGCTGCTACACAGGATTTAACAGATTATGAGAAGAATGAGGTGTATACACTCACAAGAGTATATGCTGAAAATGGTCTCAATCCTCTTTCTAAGGGTGATGAGACAGGTAATACACTGTTTATTGATTCAGCAAATCTATATGCAGATGAACAGAGCATTATAGACAGCATCTATGACAGACTTAAAGGATTGACTTTCAACCAGGTGAAGAATGTCACGATGATATCGATTGATAACCTTCTTCCTGGTGCTCTTGTTAATTATAACAGCAATGAATTCACTTTCTTTGCATCGGATCTAACTGTCAGTTATAAAGGTGGACAGTTCTCAATGTCTACAGTTGACGGCAGTGTGACAACAAAGAATGAAGAAAAGACAGTGAAACGTGTATCTAATACAACACGAATCAGAAAGCTGCAGGTTAAACAGGACCAGGAATCTTTGAAACTGGATATAATCGCAAAGGAACAGGAAGGCATCAATGACAAGATGGCGCAATTAAGCCTGTCCAATGAGAAGATATCACTAAGGGTATCAGAAGTTGAAGAAAAGGCTGGAGAAGCAATCAAACAGGCACAGGGTTCAGTTAAGAAGTTTGTTTGTGAGTATGCTAGTTCAGCAGATGGAGTTACACCTCCCGAGACAGGTTGGTCAGAGACTGCACCGACTTGGCGTCCAGGATTCTATATATGGCAGAGAACCGCCACAACGATCAACAATACTGTCACATACAGCGCTCCAGTATGTATTACGGGTGCAAAAGGTGAGGATTCTATATTGTTGTGTATAGAATCATCAAATGGTACGACATTCAAGAACAGCGATGTGGCAACTATATTCACAGTAAATATCTATGTGGGTGGAGTTGTGATTGATAACTCTTCAAAATTGAGAGAAACATTTGGAGATAATGCATATCTGCAGTGGCTCATTAAAAGGCACGGAGAGACAGAATTCAGCAAGATCCCGTTAGATGATTCAAGGCTCAATGATAATGGGTTCATGTTTACTATTTCAGCAAAGGACATTAAATTCAAGGCAGTATTCAACTGCGAATTAAACATTTAGGAGGAAAATTATGGCAATTAAAGCGGTCAATCAGATTGACGTTATCGACTTAACCGATGGTTATTCCGTCGTATTAACTAATGACAACTATACATTCTTAGGTACTACTACTTCTGTAAATGGTACACAGACAACTACTACACAGGTAATGGCATTATGTGGTAGCGAACAGGTTCCATGCACAGTAGGAACTATCACATGTCCTACAGGAATTTCAGCAGTTTCTGACGGCAAGTCACCAATGCCAACAATCACAGTTACTGCAACATCTGCATTAACTAAGAGTGGTACTATTACTATCCCTATCGTCGTTGATGGTGATATCACAATCAACAAGACATTCAGTTACTCAATCGCATTCAAGGGTCAGACAGGACAGAATGGTACAAGTGTTACTGTAAGTTCCACTTCTGTAACATACCAGGTCGGTGCAAGTGGAACTACTAAGCCAACAGGTGAATGGAGTGCAACAGTTCCTAATGTGCCAAATGGACAGTTCTTATGGACTAAGACAGTAGTAAAGTACTCTGACGGCAAATCAACAGAAGCCTATTCAGTTTCTTATAAAGGTACAAACGGCTCAAATGGTTCAAACGGTACAAGCGTTACTGTAAGTTCAACATCAGTTACATACCAGGCAGGCACAAGCGGCACTACTCCTCCAACAGGAACATGGAGTACTACAGTGCCTAGCGTGGCAAATGGGCAGTATCTATGGACTAAGACAGTTGTTAATTATTCAGATGGTAAGTCTACTGAATCATATTCAGTTTCCTACAAAGGTACAAACGGCACAAATGGGAAGGATGGCTTAGATGCTATCACAATGGCAATCACTTCAAGCGGTGGAACAATCTTCAAAAACACTGCTATCGCTACAACTTTAACTGCTCATGTTTATAAAGGTGGAGTTGAAGTGACTGGTTCTGCGTTATCTGCATTAGGAACCATCAAGTGGTATAAGGACGGTGGAACTACTGCTGTAGCAACAGGTGCGACATACACAATCGGTGCAGGTGATATTACAAACAAGGCAACATTCAGCGCTCAGCTAGAAGGTTAATTATATGGTTAAGGCATCGGCTAGCATGACCCTCGTGAGAGTCAACGATGGCGAGGACGGGCAGGGAATTCGCTCAATCACTCCGGAGTATTACCTATCAGATTCAGCAACGGAAATGCCCGATGCAAGCAGTAACGGGTGGAAAAGCGTTCCCGATGACTACATTGACAAGCATTATTACTGGGTTAGGTCAAAGATATTATGGGATGATGGAACATATACAACGACCACCCCAGTGCTTGCAAATGACCTAAAGTCAATCATTGATGATTACGACAACAGAATAAACAACATGAACAATCAGCTGCAGCAGGCGACTAAGGATGCTTCTTCGTCTATAGAACAGACAAAGGCATCCATCTTACAGACAGTATCAGAGAATTATTACAGTGCCTCTGACGGTGCAAACCTTGCTTCTACTGTATCTACTATTCAGCAGACAACAGAAAGCATTCAGATGGGATTTGTAAAGAAAGAAGACTTTACTTCCCTTTCTGACAAGGTTTCAAACAATCAGACTCAGCTGAACACTTATATCAGATTCAATGCAGACGGCATAGAGATAGGTAAACAGGAATCTGAATTCAAGACAAAACAGACAAACAGCAAGTACTCTATTCTTCAGAACAATGACGAAGTAGCGTATTTTGCTAATAACAGAATGTATAACTCAAACATCGAAGTTTCTAGTTCTTTAAGGATTGGAAACTTCGGATTTGTTGTTAATAGCGATGGATCATTAACATTTAAGAAAGTAGGTGGTGACTGATGGCAACAAGCGCAACATGCAGTGCATCGTTTGGTGGTGGCAATGGTAATGTCACAATGACAATGACACGAACAGGTGTCAATGTTGACGGAAACTATGATCTATGGACTGCTACACTAACTAAATACTATAAGTGGAATATCAATTCAAATGCTACTAAATACGGCTCTATGTGGGCAAATGGCGTTCTTATCTGGTCGGGTGGTGTGACTATCGGAGGAAGTGGAACAAAGACACTTGCGACAGTTACTAATATTAGAATCCCTCATGACAGTAATGGGGGAAAGCATTTTGATTTCTCATTTTCACAGGAATTAAAGGTAACTCTTTCGGGCAGCTATGTAGGTAGTGTATCTGCTTCGGGAGGCGTTGACTGCGATGTTATTCCTAGGGCAACCAAGCCATACTGTTCTCCAACATCTGTATATTTTGGCAACAGTGTCACAATCAAGACACCTAGAGCGTCATCTGATTTTGGGCACGTAATCACGTACAGCTTTTATGATAAAACTGAACAAATTGCTGATAATCAGTGGAATGATGAATTCAGATGGACAGTTCCAACTTCACTGATCAGTAAGATGCCCAATGCTTCACAGTTCTATATTTGCTTCAGAGTAGATACATACAGTCGTTCCGGTAAATTCATCGGTAGTAATTACTGTACCTTGGATGTTGTACTTCCCTCAGGTTATGGTCCAACTGTTACAGGCATCACATACACAAATGAAGATGCTGCAATTGCAAAAAGATTCGGAGCATCAACAATTATACAGGGTGTTTCGAAAGTCAAATGCAATGTATCTACCTCAACAAAGAATGGTGCTACAATCACGTACTACCAAAATGAAATTGACGGACAGAGTATACCTGGCCCAAACAGTTTCTTTACGACACAGCCGTTAAAGTCATCCGGTACAGTTACACTTAAATCGACAGTCACAGATTCAAGAGGACAGAAGGCTACACTATCAAAGAATATCAGTGTCACACAGTGGTGGTCACCAGCAGTTAAGAATGTCACTGCACAACGCTGGAATGTATCGACTAACAAAGCAGATGATGAAGGAACGGCAGTTAAGATTACTTATTCATTTTCAATTGCACCTGTTGCAAATAAAAATGATAAATCTGTCATGATTCAGTACAAAAACGGTGAAACATGGACTACTCTTGCGACTTATACAGATTCATACAGCGGCGAGAACAAGGTATATATATCATCTGCTGGCAAGTTCAATACAGACAATGCCTATTCCTTCAGAGTGCTTGTGAAGGATTACTTTACAACAGATGGTGTTGCATCTTATGCTGCTATTGCTCCTTCATTTAAGCTGCTTGATTTTTCTGCTGACGGCAGAGGGATTGGAGTGGGATGCAAGGCAGAAGGTGGCAAGTTAAAGGTGAATATGCCTCTTGAAGCGCAGTCATTTAATGGGTATGTATTTGATTTTGATACAGAGAATCAAGTAGATACGTGGGTGCCCGTGCTCACGGATAAGAAGATACAGCATAGAGTTATTGGCTGGTCTGATTGGATCTCTTGTGGAACTAATGCATGTGGTATCACACTGAAATACCGATATAACGACGGATTGAAACTCTGCGAAATAAACTGGGATGGTTCGTTGACTGCTCCAATTGGTGGAAACACAGGGGGATATATATGGAGTAATTTCCCTAACGATAAAAAGCCTAGGCAAAATGTTTTCGTTCCTGCTGTTTATCCAGGAGGAACTTTAGTGGTACGTTTTTACCCCATAACCAACGATGGTACAAAGAATCAATGGACCATCACATCATTGAAAGACAATGTAAATAGTGCATACGTATGTGGCACATTTATTTACTCATATGCTTAAAGGAGAAGGAAAATATGAAATTATATGATACATCATTAAAATACATGGATGCGATTAACGCAATCGGAGGCACTATTGTAGCGGTATTGACTGCTGCTTTAGGCACACATTGGTTTTTATTCGTAGGCTTTTTGACATTAAACATCATCGACTACATCACAGGAATTAGAAAGTCTAGATTAACAGGCAAAGAAAATTCCGCCAAGGGAGTGCGTGGTGTATGGAAGAAGTTAGGTTACTGGCTAATGGTGCTAGTAGCGTTCCTTGCCTCTGCAATCTTCATCGAGATTGGTCAGACAATCAATGTCGATTTAACAATTACTACTTATGTTGGGTGGTTTACGCTAGCATCACTTATTATTAATGAATTAAGAAGCATTCTAGAGAACTTTGTGGAATCCGGTGACAACGTACCATCTGTTTTAACTAAAGGCTTAGAAGTAGCAGAAAACGCTATTAACAAGGAGAATAACAATGGGTAATGACGAATTTCTAAAGATTGCAGTTGAAGAAGTAAGAAGATATACAAAAGAACATCTAGAAGATCCACAGGATTTCGATATCTATGTTGTGTGGGTGTGCAAGACACTTCAAAACAATAAGGCATTGCTATCAACTACACTGTTAGACGGAATGTATTTTGAATGTACTTATAACGGAGATAAACAAGAAATGTATCTTGATGCATACCGTAAATTAGAAAATAGATGTATCAAGTGTGAGGTATGAGACATGAAGATATTCATCTCACAGCCTATGAAAGGTTTCTCTGAAGAAGAAATCAGATACAACAGAGAAAAGGCTATAAAAAAAATCAAAAATCTCTATGGTGATGATGCTGAAATTATTGATAGTTTTATCGATGGAGAAGGTACTCCATTATGGTACCTTGGAAAATCTATTGAATTATTATCAACTGCCGATGTGGCTTACTTTTTAAAAGGCTGGAATACTGCACGAGGATGCAGAATCGAATATATGTGTGCCGATAATTATGGAATCGGCGCATATTTTGAGGAGGATTAATAATGGAATTACAAGACACTGTAGAACTTATGAACAGTTCTGACTATAAGGACAGATTTAAGGCTGAATACTGGCAGGCTAAAATCAGATATGACAAGTTAGATGATATGACTGTCAAGTATGAGGCACGTACCTTGACATTCATTCCTAGATGTTCGCTTGATCTATTAAAAGAGCAGAAAAAGCATTTAGGAAATTATATTCGCACTCTAAAGATTAGAGCGGAAATCGAAGGAATTGAATTATAAGAAAGAAGGTATAAAGTATGATTATTAATGTACATGGTGGACATTCTCTTAAATGCAGAGGAGCAACAGGATTATTAGACGAAGTCAACGAAGACAGAAAAGTTAAAAACAAAGTAATTGAGTTGTTAAGAGCAAACGGACATACAGTATATGACTGTACTGATGATAATGGAAAAGACCAGAATTCTAACTTAAAAGCAATTGTAAATAAGTGTAATGATCATAAGGTTGACTTAGATGTCTCTATTCATCTCAATGCAGGGGGTGGAACAGGAACAGAGGTGTATATCTATAACGATAGTTCAAAAGCCAAAGATGAAGCTGAAAGGATTGCCAAGAATATTTCTAACACTCTAGGCATTAGAAACAGAGGTGTTAAAACATCTACTAAGTTATATGTGTTGAGAAAGACTAATTCTCCAGCATTACTTGTTGAGTGCAGCTTTGTTGACAACGCTATTGATAAAGTGAAATGGAACGCTGACAAGTGCGCAAAGGCAATTGTAGAGGGTATCTTAAATAAGAGTGTTAATGAACACGTTGAAACTCCTACACCTAAGCCACAGAGCAATGCATCTAATGCTTTAGGTACTTATATGATTACTGCTAGTGATTTAAGCGTCAGAACAGGACCAGGGGCTAACTGTAGAAGAAAGACATATGAGGAATTAACTAAGAATGCTAAAGCCCACGATTACGATAAGGACGGCTGTCTAAATTATGGCACTCGTGTTACTGTGTCTAAATTCGATGGAGATTGGGCAAAGATTCCTAGTGGATGGGTTGCTAAAAGATACTTGAAAAAAGTCTAATTTAAGTTTTATTATGAGTTTATTCATAAAGATGTTTACTAAACTCGACTTAATTTCGACTAAATCTCGACTACACAACAATTTATATTCATAAGAAAAGACCAGGGCTTAGTTGCTCTGGTCTTTTTTTGCTTTCTCAATATCATCTCTTATAAGTTTTTTAATGTAACCCATTTTAGATTCGACATGATCAAGTTTTTCTAGAATGTCTGCATCTGTTTTTTTATTGAATGCAAGATTGACACATTTCGTCATCTTCTTAGCATAGTTTGCGCTAGCTTTCTTCTGCGCTTCAGTTGACACGGTTATACCTCCCTTAGAATAATTTTGAAATCAAGAATACTAATACGGCAATAAGTCCAATCAATTCGATAGCTTTTAAAATTAATTTTTCCATTGTTTTCTTTGAAAAGTGGTTTTATAATAGTGATAGGAAGAGAGGACAAGCCTCTCAACCTACTTAGTTAAATAGTTTGATTAGAATCAAAATCCAACCGATCAAGGAAATGATTTTAATCACTAGCGCTTCGAATAGGTCCAATATTCGAAGCATTTTTTTAACTTCTTTTCCACTTTCCTTACCTCCTTTCTTTATTATAGTATATCATAAAATTATACATATGTCAATATATATTGATATATGTATGAGAATATTATATAAAAAATATCAGTAAACAATGACAGTTTTTGCATTTTAATTTCAATGTTTCTAATACTAAAAGGAGCGTTATAAAATATATGATGCGCCACTATGTAGGTACTAAACTAGTAACGAATCAGTAACAAGGGGCAAAAAGTCTAGGAAACAAGCCAATTTTAACATCATATACAAATGTTTCATAATAAATATAACCCCTTTCATTGGAAGATAAGTTAATTATATCTATTATTTAAGAAAAAATTAAGGTGAAAGTACACAAATAATACACTTTTCTTTGTTAAGATAGTGCAATAGATGAGGAGTGGTGGATATGAATGAATTAAAAGGCCTCTCACAACAAGAGGTACAAGAAAGAATAGAACAAGGACAAGTGAATTATACAGGTCAGTCTATTTCTAAAACTAAAAAGGAAATTGTGAGACAACATACTCTTACGTATTTCAACTTTTTAAATATATTTCTTGCGGTTTTGATTGTGATTTCAGGACAGCTGCAGAACTTAACTTTTATTGGAGTTATGGTAGCTAATACAATATTAGGTATCATTCAGGAATTCAAGGTTAAGAAAACTATTGATAAGCTAAGTGTTGTGACTGTAGAGAAAGTAAAAACATTACGTGATGGGACTTTGATAGATATTCCAGTAGAAGAACTTGTTATGGATGATATTATTTTCTTGACAGCTGGCAATCAGATTGGCACAGACTGCCAGGTTGTAGAAAATCATGCATTAGAAATCAATGAATCTCTTTTGACTGGGGAATCAGTACCTGTAAAAAAGAAGGAGAACGATGAAATCTATGCAGGAACCTTCGTTGTGGCGGGAAGTGGTTATGCAAAAGTAATCCGTGTAGGGAATGCGAACTATTCTACAAAGCTAGTGAACCAAGCTAAACATAAGAATCTTGCATCTAGTGAGATGAGAGATTCTATTGAGAAGATTATCAAGGTTATGAGTATTATTATTGTGCCAGTCGGTCTATTACTCTTTAGAGCACAATATAAGGCCATGCCAAATGACTTTAATACCGCATTAGTTAAAACAGTAGGTGGGGTTATTGGGATGATTCCTGAGGGACTTGTCTTATTAACTTCTTTATCTTTTGTATTAGGTGTTGGTCGTCTTGCAAAAAAGAAAGCACTTGTTCAACAGATGGAATCTATTGAAGCATTAAGCAGAGTAGATGTACTATGTCTTGATAAAACAGGGACTATTACAACAGGTGAACTTAAAGTTAAACATATTGTTCCTATTAGTGATCAATATACGCGTGAGATGATTTGTGATATTATGGGCTCATTTGCTTTCTTAGTAGATGATATCAATCCAACTCAGAAAGCTTTAATGAATTACTTCACTAAAAATGATAAATATCATAAGAAATCAGAAGTACCATTTTCTTCAGAACGTAAATATCGTGCCATTACTTTTGATGATGATCGTTCTTTTGTGTTAGGTGCTCCTGAATTCTTGACTGATAATAAAGAAATCTTAGATCAGGTCAGTGGTTATTCTGAGTTTGGTTTACGTGTATTACTGTTAGGAGAAGCAGATTATTTAGAAGAGGGACATTATCATTCTCTTACTCCAGTTTGTCTTATTGCTATTAGTGATATCATTAAAGAAGATGCACATGATACATTTGATTATTTTAAATCTCAGGGTGTTTCTATTAAAGTCCTTTCAGGAGATAACCCTCTTACAGTTTCTCGTGTATGCACCCTTGCAGGGCTTGATAACGCAAATAATTATATGGATGCTTCGACTCTTCCTGATACTGTAGAAGAAATGAAACAAGTATTAGGAGAAACATGTGTCTTTGGTCGTGTTAAACCAGAACAGAAACAATTGATTATCAAAGCTTTCCAGGAAAATGGTCATGTTGTTGGTATGGTGGGTGATGGTGTCAATGATGTCCTTGCGATTAAGGATGCAGATTGTGGTATTGCGATGGCCAATGGAGCTGATGCGGCTAAGCAGGCAGCACATATTGTATTATTAGATTCTAACTTCAGTTCAATGAAGGAAATTGTAAACGAAGGTCGTGTCATCATTGCGAATATTGAAAAGGTCAGCTCGCTATATCTAACTAAGACTATTTATTCTACAATTCTTAGTCTAATCTTTGGATTCTTCTGCTTAACTTATCCATTTACGCCTTTCCAGCTCTCTTTGGTAAGTGGTATGGCAATTGGATTACCATCATTCATTATTACTCTTGAACATGATACAACAATGAATTCAAAAGGATTCCTCACTCATGTGATTCATACAGCACTTCCATGTGCTTTAAGTGTTGTAGTGCTTGTATTGTTTAATTTCTTATTAAAATGGATGTTTTTCTTAAATGCGAAATACTTTTCTACATATAGTTTCTTAGTGACTATATTTATTAGCTTTATTGTATTATTTAAGGTTTCTAAACCACTCAATTTTTTAAGAAAGTTTAATATTGGTTTAAACGTCCTGCTTACTATTGGCTGCCTTTATGCAATTCCAACCTATTTTTATATGTATCCTATTACGGACTTACGTGTTATTATAGTAGTAGCTTTTGAATGTGTAGTTGCTTATTATTTAGTTGCACTTATTACAAAAGCATTAGATAATATAACTGAATATAGACGTTGGAAGAGGGAGAAGCATGGATAAAAAATATTTTTTCTTTGATATTGATGGCACTTTGACAGATATACAAACAGGTATTCCGGTACCTAGTGCATTAGAAACAATTAAAAAATTACAGGATAAAGGACATTTTGTCGCAATTGCGACAGGACGTGCCTATTATAAAACAAAAGAAACAGCTAAGATGCTTGGTATCCATAATCTTGTATCTAATGGAGGGGCAGCACTTATTTATAATGATGAGTTAGTTACAAATAGTCCGTTAGACAGAGAAAAAGCTTTAGCACTTATTCATGAAGCAGATGAAAAAGGCTTTGGAATATTAATTGCTGTTAATGATAGTATTGATGTAGTGATGAAGGATGAACGCTTTATTGAACAGGTAGGAGAAAGACAGGAACCAACTCGTTATATTCTTGATAAGTCATTAAACTATGATGATTTGAAGGATATCTACAAGATTTATATTGCGATTCCAGAAGACAAAGAAGAAGAACTTACTTTAAGAGATACAGTGGGGCATATCCGCTTTGTACCACCTTATCTTACTTATCAACATGATGCAAAAGAAAAAGGTATCATTAAGATGATGGAATACTTAAAGGCTGATATTAAGGATGTTGTAGTCTTTGGTGATGGTGAGAATGATCTTGTTATGTTTAAAAAGGAATGGACATCTATTGCGATGGGCAATGGTGTAGAAGACTTAAAGAAAAAAGCAGATTTTGTCACAAAAGATTCTACAGATGATGGTATAGAATATGCATGTCGTCATTTTGGCTGGATTGATTAAGAAGGAGTAATCCTTCTTTTTTTATATATAACACAAATACATGTACAGATAATTATAAAACAACTAAATAAACTTATGATATTAATAAGAATACTTGTATACAATCTATGAATAATGTGATAGAATAGATTCAACCTTCAAAAAGGAGTTGATGATATGGATCAGAATATAAAGGATTGTTTTAAGAAATCATTGGATGAAACAGCTATTCCTGGTGAACTTTATAAGAAGTATTCTGTAAAGAAAGGCTTACGTAATGAAGATGGTACTGGTGTATTAGTTGGTTTGACAAATATATCAGATGTAGTGGGGTACAAGAAGGTTGATGGTGAAAAAGTTGATGACTATGGTACATTGTATTATCGTGGTATCAATGTAAAAGACATTGTGGAAAATGGAAAAGGACGCCGTTTCCTCTATGAAGAAGTATGCTTCTTGATTCTATTTGGCTATTTGCCAAATAGAGAGGAATTGGAACACTTTAAGAAGACGATTAGCGATCATTACACCTTGCCTGAAAGATACCTAGAATTAAATATTTTGGGATATCCGGAGAAGAATCTCATGAACAAGCTACAAAGAGAAGTATTGATGCTTTATAGCTATGATGATGATCCAGATAATGTAGGTGTATTAGAAACATTAGATAAGGGAATTGATTTGATTGCGAAGATTCCTGTTATTGTTAGCTATACATATCAATCAAAGGTACATCATTTTGATAAGGGATCTATGATTATTCATCATCAGAATTATGATTATTCTATTGCTGAACAGATTTTATATTTATTAAGAAGAGATGGTACTTTCTCTAATAAGGAAGCAGAAGTACTTAATACTGCACTTATTCTACATGCAGATCATGGTGGAGGTAACAACTCTACATTCACAAATGTTGTTATATCTTCTACTGGTACAGATATTTATTCAGCTATTTCTGGTGCTATTGGTTCATTGAAGGGTCCAAAGCATGGTGGGGCCAACTTAGCGGTTAAGAAGCAGATGGAACTTGTAATCAATGAAATTGGTATACATGCATCAGAACTACGTATTAGGCAGATTGTCCAGGATATCTTAGATGGAGACTTTAATGACCATACAGGACTTATTTATGGTATTGGACATGCTGTATATACATTAAGTGATCCACGTAGTGAAATCTTAGCTAAACAATGTGAAGAATTATCATATGAAAAATTTAGACATGATGAATATGAATTTTATAGAAAATTCTCAGCTATTGCGATTGAGGAAATCTATAAGAGAAAAGGTATTCATGTCTGTACAAATGTCGATTTCTATAGTGGTTTAGTATATGATATGCTTGGTATTCCTGAAGATCTCTATACATTACTCTTTGTAATTGGTAGAACAGTTGGATGGGTCGCTCATAATATTGAATCTAAGCTTTATAGTGGACGAATTGTTAGACCTGCCACTAAATTCGTGGGAGAACTTAAAGACTATAAGAATATCGAAGATAGATAGGGAAAGTGCGACTAAAATCGCATTTTTTCCCGAATTGCAAGCAGAAACTGGAAATAAGAAGATAAATTAGATTTTATAGAAAATGGTATTATCAGTTACATTAAGTTTAGCTAGTTCGTTAAGAAATAGTTCTTCAGAAGAAAGGTATCCAAGTATCTTTCTTTTCTTCTGGTTTATTTTATTGTTTATATCAATAGTTGTCTCCTTATCAATTGTATTAATATCAGTTCCTTTCTTAATGAAATATCTTATAAGTCCATTGCAGTTCTCATTTGAGGCTCTGTCACATGAATGATAGGGTCTGCCGAAATAGACAGTGGTTCTTTTCTCTTTTGATTTTGGCTTCTGTTCTATATCCTTCCATCTAGAAAACTCACTACCGTTATCAAAGGTGATTGATTTAAAGATATCCTTAAAGCTATCACCATAGAACTTATGAAGCTTGTTTATCTGCATATAGACCTGCTTTGAAGATTTGGCAGAGATAGGAATCATATAATAGAAGCGTGTCTTTCTTTCAAT